>Ga0066255_1000036_pt1 | contig 308205 bp, 256 predicted proteins | sample ThiBiot_750_biof_FD_71148 | JGI IMG/M metagenome (GOLD analysis project Ga0066255, IMG submission 71148) | Wastewater bioreactor microbial communities from Cape Town, South Africa - Thiocy_expt_750_biof (version 2) | ecosystem: Engineered > Bioreactor > Thiocyanate-remediating >...
CGCAGTCTCGGGGTCGGCGCGCGCAGCGCGCTTCGTACCTCTGACTTGCGGCGCCCTGTCTGAGCGGAGCTCGCGTAGCGAGCGCAGCGAGTTGCGCCGCACGACCCCGAGGCGAGCAGCGGAGGGAAGTCGGTGCGCAGCACCGACCGCCGTGCCCAGCGCCGCAACCCCCCGGGCCCGGCTGCCCGCCGACTGCCGCGATCGCGCCAAGCTCGGCATGAAGCACGCCGAGGTCGTAGAGAGGCGGGAGCGCTTCAGCCGGGAACCAGCACCGCCGCGCCCTGGATCGTGCCGGCGCGCAGGTCGCGCAGCGCCTCGTTGGCCGCCTCGAGCGGGTAGGTGATGGTGTCGACGCGCAGCGGATGGCCGCGTACCCAGGCCAGGAACTCGTCGCCGTCGGCGCGGGTGAGGTTGGCCACCGACAGCAGCTGCCGCTCGTGCCACAGCAGGCCGTAGGGGAACGACGGGATGTCGCTCATGTGGATGCCGCCGCACACCACGCGCCCTCCCTTGCGCACGGCCCGCAGGGCCGCCGGCACCAGCGCCCCCACCGGCGCGAAGATGATGGCCGCCTCGAGCGGCTCCGGCGGCGACTGGTCGGAGCCCCCGGCCCAAGCCGCGCCCAGCGCGAGGGCGTGCGCCTGCGCGGGTGCGTCGCCGGGCCGGGTGAAGGCGAACACTTTGCGCCCCTGGCTGCGTGCCACCTGCGCGATGAGGTGGGCGGCGGCGCCGAACCCGTACAGGCCGAGCGTCGCGCCGGCGCCGGCGAGCTTGAGCGAGCGCCAGGCGATCAGGCCGGCGCACATCAGCGGCGCGGCCTGCACGTCGGTCAGGGCGATGCCCTCGAGCGAGAAGCAGTAGTGCGCATCGGCCACCACGCAGGTGGCGAAGCCGCCGTCACGGTGGTAGCCGGTGAATTGCGGCGTGTCGCACAGGTTCTCGCGGCCCTCGGCGCACCAGGCGCAGTGCCCGCAGGTGTGCCCCAGCCATGGAACGCCGACGCGCTGCCCGATGGCCAGCGCGTGCGCCGCCGACCCCGGCTCGCAGGGCCCCAGTGCTTCGACGCGCCCGACGATCTCGTGCCCGGGCACCAGCGGCGAGCGCACCGGCGGCAGCTCGCCGTCGACGATGTGCAGGTCGGTGCGGCACACTGCGCAGGCGAGCACGCGCAGGCGCACCTCGCCCGGGCCGGGCTCGGGATCGGGTCGCTCGCGTGGCACCAGCGCGGCGCCGACCGCTTCCAGCGTCATCGCGCGCATGCCGCTGCCGTCAGCCTCGCTGCTGCTTGAGCTTGCGATACAGGGTTGCGCGGCCGATGCCCAGCGAGGCGGCAGCCGCGGAGATGTTGCCGCCGTGGCGCTCGAGCGCCCGCTGCACCGCCTGCACCTCCAGCGCGGCCAGCGTGCCGGCGGCGCAGGCGGCCGGCGCGTCCGTCCGCACGGGCTGCTGCTCGATCATCTCGCGCAGGAAGTCGTCGGTGAGATGCTGCATGCCGATGCAGCGCTCCTCGCCCAGCAGCGCCAGCGCGGTGGCGATCACGCTGGCGAGCTGGCGCAGGTTGCCCGGCCAGGGATGGCCCAGCAGGGCCTCGAGCGCCTCGTCCGACAGCGTGATCGGCTCGTCGCCGGCGCTCTGGCCGCGGATCATGCCGTCGATGATGGCGCGCAGGTTGGCGCGGTCGCGCAGCGGCGGCAGCGCCACGCGCAGGCCGTTGAGCCGGTAATAGAGGTCCTGGCGGAACAGGCCGGCGCTGACCCGCTCCCTCAGGTTCATGTGGGTCGCGCAGATGACCGCGATGTCGATCGGCACCGCCTTGTCGCCGCCCAGCGGGACCACGCAGCGCTCCTGCAGGGCGCGCAGCAGGCGCGCCTGCAGCGCGAGCGGCATGTCGCCGATCTCGTCGAGCAGCAGCATGCCCTTGTCGGCCTGCTGCAGCTGGCCGATCGCGCCGCCCCGGCGCGCGCCGGTGAACGCGCCGTCGCGATAGCCGAACAGCTCGGCCTCGATCAGGGTCTCGGGGATCGAGGCGCAGTTGATCGCCACGAACGGACCGCCGGCGCGCGCCGACTCGCGGTGCAGCGCGCGCGCCAGGACCTCCTTGCCGGTGCCGGTCTCGCCTTCGAGCAGGACCGGGATGCCGGCCTCGAACGCACGGCGCGCCTTCTCGAGCAGCTCGTGCATCGCGCTGTCGCCCAGCACGATGTCGGACAGGCGCAGCTCGCCGCGCCGCGCGCCGTGGGCCGCAGCGCCGGCAGGCTGGGCGGCGGCGGGCGGGCGCGGCGGCACGAAGGGCGCCGCGGGCGGCGATCCGCTTGCGCGGGCCTTGCCGCGCGGGGTCTCGGCGGGTGCGCGCACGCCGGCGTACACGCGTATGCCGCTGTGCAGGTGCATGAGGATCGGGCCGCTGCCGGGGGCCGGAACGGCTTCGGGCAGGCGGGCCGCATCGATGTCGAAGAAGGCGCTGATGTGATCGCGGCCGATGGCTCGGCGGTCGATCTCCAGCACCTGCAGCGCGGCGCGGTTGGCGGCCTGCAGCGTACCGGTGCGGTCGAACACCGCCAGCGCCTCCCACAGCGTGCCGAGGAACTCCGGGCGGCTGTGGAAGCGCACGATCGTGTGCGTGTCCATCTGCGCGAAGAACAGCCGGCTCTCGATGACCCGGGCCGACATCCCCACCAGCGCCCGCAGGTGCCCCTGGCGCACGTGCTCGCCGCCGGAGAGATCGAGCACGCCGGCCAGGTTGCCGAACGGATCGAACAGCGGTGCTGCGGCGCAGAAGTAGGCGCCCATCTGCTCCCGGTAGTGCTCGTCGCCCAGCACTGCCACCGGCCGCTGCGCGACCACCGCCGTGCCGATCGCATTGGTGCCCATGTGGGTCTCGACCCAGCAGGCGCCCGGGCGCCCGCCGGTGCGCATGAGCGGGCCGTCGAGCGAGATCGAGCTGAGCACCGTGGCCTCGGCATCGGTGAGGATGACCACGCTGCGCGTGTTGGCGATCTGCTGGTAGGGATTCTCGAGCTCGGGCTGCGCCACCTCGAGCAGCAGGCGGTTGCGCTCGCGCAGCGAGCGCAGCTCGGCCGCCGTGACCATGGGCAGGGCGGTGCGCGCCGAGGCGTCCATCCCGAGGCCCGCGCAACGCTCCCATGAACGGGCAACCTCGTCGGCCACCAGACCGTTGGGGACCACGTTGCCGTTGAAGAAGTGGGTGCGGGCGAGCCGCGTTCGTTCGTCTGCCGCAACCGGCAGCGATGCAAGCGTCACTGAATGGCCTCCTCGAGCGCCCCTTGATCTCTGGTGGATCGAATTCGTACAGGGCATTTCTCATTCTGATACACGGAACCGGTCATGGCTACCCGCCGATTCCCGCTTCGACCCGAAGCATCCCTCATGACTTGATTTCGAGCAAGAACTCGGCACCTGCGCGCCGTGCATAGGGACGCTGGCACGCGTGTTGCATAGCTAGTCGCCGTACCGACGTGGAGGTGCGAGGAGATGGGATCCGTCAGGAATGCCGCGGTGGCCTTGCTGCTGTTCGGCGCAGCGTGCGCCGGTCGGGCCGAGGTGCCCGCGGACACGCTGAAGGTGGAGACGCTGGCGACTCCCCATGGGGCGCACTGGGTCTACCTGATGGACGTGTCGTTCCCGCACCTGTCCGAGGGCAAGATCGTCGTGGTCGACGCCGATCGCCGCGAAGTGCTCGGCATGATGACCACCGGCTTCCTGGCCGGCCTGGCGCCTGCGCCCGATCGCAAGGAGCTGTACGTCACCGAGACCTTCTACTCGCGCGGCGTGCGCGGCGAGCGCACCGACGTGGTGACCATCTACGATCCCGCGGAGCTCAAGCCGGTGGGCGAGGTGGTGATCCCGCCCAAGCGCTTCATCGCGCTGACCATGCCCTACGGCACCGTGGTCACCCGCGACGGACGCTTCCTGCTGCAGTACAACTTCACGCCCGCCACCTCGGTGAGCGTGGTCGACCTGAAGAGCCGCCGCTTCGTGGGCGAGATCGACGCGCCCGGCTGCACGCTGATCTATCCGGGCGCGGGCAATCGCAGCTATTCGATGATCTGCAGCGACGGCAGGCTGCTCACCCACACCCTCGACGATGAGGGCCGGCTCGCTTCCCAGCGCATGAGCGAGCAACCCTTCTTCGATCCCGACAAGGGCTCGCTCAACGTCGCCCCGGCGCGCCTGGGCGACACGCTGTACTTCGTGTCCTTCCTCGGCCAGGTGCATCCGCTCGACGTCTCGGGCCAGGAGCCGGCGGCCGCGCCGACCTGGTCGCTGCTCAAGGCCGCCGATCGCCGGCAGGCGTGGCGTCCCGGGGGCTGGCAATACGTGGCCGCCAACGAGAAGCTCGGCCGCCTGTACGTGATCATGCATCCGAACGGCCGCAACGGCACCCACAAGGATCCCGGCGGCGAGATCTGGGTCTACGACCTGAAGACCAAGGCGCGCATCCAGCGCATCCGCACCAAGACGCCGGTGGTGAGCGTGCTCACCAGCCGCGACGATGCGCCGCTGCTGTATGCGCTCGGCGCCGAGGGCAGCCTGCACGTCTACGACGCGCGCCGCGGCCGCTACCGCGGCACCGTGGCCGGCGCAGCCGAGACGGCCATGGTGATGGTGAATCCGTGATCGATCCGGCATTCACCGGCATGGCCTGCGCGACGCTCGCGCTGATCTTCCTCGCCAGCGCCTGGGGCAAGGCGAGGCATCCGCGCTGGTTCGCCGGCGCGCTGCGCGAGTACCGCCTCCTGCCCGAGGTCGCGCTGTGGCCGGTGGCGCTGGCGGTGCCCGCGCTCGAGGCTGCTGCTGCGCTGGGCCTGCTGGCGGCGCCTCTGCGTCCGCTCGCGGCCGCGCTCGCGCTGGCGCTGCTGGTGGTGTTCTCCGCTGCGCTCGGGCTGAATCTCGCGCGCGGCCGGCGCGACATCGATTGCGGCTGCTGGGGGCCGGCGGCGCGGCCCGGCGCGCTTTCGGGCTGGCTGCTCGCGCGCAACGCGGCGCTGGCCGCGCTGGCCGCGGTGCTGCTCATGCCGCCGGCGGGCCGCGACCTGGTCTGGGTCGACTTCCTGACGATCGGCCTGGGCACCGTGGCGCTGCTGTTCGTCTTCGGCGCGATCGATCGCCTGATCGCGCAGGCCCCGGCGCTGGCCGATCTGCGACACCGACACGAGGAAATCCGATGACCGAGGCATTGCTCGTTTCCAACCTGGTGCTGTGGCTGCTGGTGATCCTGCTCGGCATCGTGGTGCTGGCGCTGACGCGCCAGGTCGGCGTGCTGTATGAACGCATCGCGCCGGCCGGGGCGCTCATGATCGACAAGGGTCCGCGCGTGGGCGAGCACGCGCCGGTGTTCGAGCTGCGCGACCTGGCTGGGCGCGCGCTCAAGCTGGGCGGCATCCATGCGGCTGGCCGCGCCACGGTGCTGCTGTTCGTTTCGCCGAGCTGCCCGATGTGCAAGAAGCTGCTGCCGATCGCGCGCTCGATGGCCGCCGGCGAGGCGGCGGTCGACCTGGTGCTGGCGAGCGACGGCGACGAGCAGGAGCAGCGCCGCTTCGTGGCGCGCGAGCGCCTCGAGGCGATGCCGCTGGTGCTCTCGCGCGAGCTCGGCATGGCCTACCAGATCGGCAAGCTGCCGTACGCCGTGCTCGTCGATGCCGAGGGGGTGATACGCGCCAAGGGGCTGGTCAACACGCGCGAGCACTTCGAGAGCCTGTTCGAGGCGCACGCGGCCGGCGTCAGCTCGCTGCAGGAATTCCTCGGCAGGCGGCTGGTCGAAGGCTGAGCGGGAGGGTGGGCGATGAGATGGTTCGACGAATTCTCCGAGCGCGGCTCGCGCCGCCTGGCGCAGCGCACGTCACGGCGCAGCGCGCTGGCACGGCTGGGCAAGGTGCTGTTCGGCGCTGCGCTGGTGCCGCTGCTGCCGGTCGACCGGATGGTCGGGCGTGCCCACGCCGCCGTCACCGACGACCCGCGCTCGTGCGACTACTGGCGCCACTGCGGCGTCGACGGCTGGTTGTGCTCGTGCTGCGGCGGCTCGGTGTCCTCGTGCCCGCCGGGCACCGAGGTCGGCACGATCACCTGGGTGGGCACCTGCCGCAACCCGGCCGACAACACCGACTACATCGTGTCGTACAACGACTGCTGCGGCAAGGGCAGCTGCGGGCGCTGCCAGTGCCTGCGCAGCGAGGCCGACACGCCCGTGTATCGCCCGCAGTCGAGCAACGATATCAACTGGTGCCTGGGCTCGACCAGCGCGCACTACCACTGCACCACCTCGGTGGTGCTTGGCGTGGCGCGCAAGTGACGATGCGCGCGGCAGTACGCGGTGCACCGGCGGCGCTGCTGGCGCTGGCGGTGTGCGCGGCGGGCGCGGCCTTCGCTGCGGACACGGCGGGCGCGGCCGCGGCCGGCGCCGCCGGCTCCACGGCCGCTCAGGCCGGCGGCGAGGGTGCGCGCGTCTATGCCCAGCACTGCGCCGTGTGCCACCTGCCGAATGCCGGCGGCTCGCCCGGCTTCGTGCCGCCGCTCACCGGCACGCTCGGGCACTTCGCATCCTCGGAGGACGGCCGCGCGCTGCTGGCGGCGATCGTCTCCTGGGGCATGACCGGGGCGATCCGGGTCGGCGGGCGCAGCTACATGGGCGCGATGTCGATCGTGCGTCCGCTGAGCGACGAGGAGGCCGCCGAGGTCCTCAACTACGTGCTGCGCGACCACAATCAGGCCAGCCTGCCGGCGGACTTCGCGCCGTTCACGGCTGCCGAGATCCAGCGCCATCGCGCCCGCAAGGCCAGCCCGGGCGAGGTGCACGCGGCGCGCCAGGCGCTGGCGCGCCGCCTCGAGGCGGAGGGCAAGGCGCGATGAGGCGCCAGCCGGTTCGCACCGTGCCGGCGCGCCTGGGCGCACTCGCACTGGCCTGTGCCGGCGCGCTGGTGCCGGCGCAGGCGCGCGCCGCCGGGGAGGCGCCGGCGCCGGCCGCGAGCGCCGCCGCCTATCGCGAGGTCGATGCGCGCGTGCTCTACGCGCTGAACTGCCTGGGCTGCCATCCCGCGCCCGCGGGCGGCACCGACAACAGCCGCTACAGCCGCGTCGTCGAGGGCGAGTTCGCCCAGACCCCGGCCGGACGGGTGTTCTTCATGCGCATGCCGCCGAGCGGACAGCCGCTGGCGCCGGCGACGAGGGCGCAGTTGCGCGACGAGCTCGAGCGGTGGAAGCGCGCCTGCCCGGTGCTGCTGCGCGCCTCGACCTGGAACCTCTCCAATCTCCAGTAGACGATGCACAGGGATTCCACCATGGGCATCGAGGCGGCGCGCCCGCCTGCCGCGGCCGCTCAGCCGGCCGAGACGCAGCTCCATATCGGCGGCAAGTGGCTGCCGGCGTGCGACGGCGGCACGTTCCCGGTGATCAATCCGGCCCGGGAGGAGGTGCTGGCGCGGGTGGCGGCCGCCAAGCCCGCGGACGTCGACGCCGCGGTGCGCGCCGCGCGCGCCCAGTTCGACGGCGGCGAGTGGTCGAAGATGGACGGCGTCGAGCGCGGCCGGCTGCTCTACCGGCTGGCCGACCTGATCGAGCGCGACAGGGACTACCTCGCGATGCTCGAGACGCTCAATCTCGGGCGCCCGCTGATGGAGCCGACGGTCCTCGACCTGCCGATGTCGATCGGCACCGTGCGCTACTTCGCCGGCTGGGCCGACAAGATCGAGGGCCGCACCATCCCCACCTCGGGCTACTTCGGCATGCCGACGCACTCGTACACCGTGCGCGAGCCGGTCGGCGTGGTGGGTGCGATCACGCCCTGGAACACGCCGGCGATGATCGCCTGCTGGAAGCTCGCCCCGGCGCTCGCGGCCGGCTGCACCGTGGTGATGAAGCCCTCGGAGGACGCGCCGCTCAGCACGCTGTACCTGGCCCGCCTGGCGGAAGAGGCGGGGTTCCCGCCCGGGGTGCTCAACGTGGTGCCCGGGCTGGGCGAGGTGGCGGGCGCGGCGCTGGCGCGCCATCCCGGCATCGACAAGATCAGCTTCACCGGCAGCCCGGAGGTCGGGCGCACGATCATGCGCGCGGCCGCCGACGGCTTCAAGCGGGTGGCGCTCGAGCTCGGCGGCAAGTCGGCGCAGATCGTGCTGGCCGATGCCGACGTCGAGGCCGCCGTGGGCGGCGTGGCGCTCGGCCTGTTCTTCAACCAGGGCCAGGTGTGCGCTGCCGGCACGCGCATCCTGGTGCACCGCTCGAAGTACGAGCAGGTGCTCGAGGGGCTGACCCGGGCCGCGCGCGACATCCGGCTCGGCGACCCGCTCGATCCGCGCACCAACATGGGTTCGCTGATCAACAAGACGCAGCTCGAGCGCGTGAGCGGCTACGTGCAGGCGGGCGTGCGCGAGGGCGCGCGCATCGTCGCCGGCGGCGAGCGGCTGGAACGGCCGGGCTTCTTCTTCCTGCCGACCATCTTCGCCGACGCCAGCAACGACATGCGCATCGCCCAGGAGGAGATCTTCGGGCCGGTGGGCGCGGTGATGGCCTTCGACGAGGTCGACGAGGCGCTGCGCATCGCCAACGACAGCCGTTACGGCCTGGCCGCGACGATCTGGACCCGCGACGCGAGCAGCGCCCACCTGCTCGCCGCCAGGCTGCGCGTGGGCGCGGTGTCGGTCAACGGCTGGGCAACCATCGATCCGCGGCTGCCCTGGGGCGGCCGCAAGACGAGCGGCATCGGGCGCGAGCTCGGCTGGGCCGGCATCGAGGCAGTCACTGAAGAGAAGGTCATCACGCTGGTGCTTTGAACAGCGCAATCGAAGAGGAGGAGAAACCATGCGAAGAGGAATCAGGGCGGCAATCGCGCTCGCCGCGCTCGGCGCGCTCGCCGGCGGCGCCCGCGGCGCCCCGAGCGAGGCCGACATCGCCCGTCTGGGCAAGGACCTGACGCCGGTGGGCGCCGAGAAGGCCGCCAACAAGGACGGCACCATCCCGGCCTGGGCCGGCGGGGCGCTCAGCGCGCCGCCGGGCTGGAAGGTCGGGCAGAAGCGCATCGATCCGTTCGCGGCCGACAAGCCGCTGTTCTCGATCGATGCGAGCAACGTCGACAAGTACCAGGACAAGCTCACCGTCGGCCAGATCGCGCTGCTCAAGACCTACAAGGGATACCGGATGGACGTGTATCCCACCCGGCGCAGCTGCGGCTTTCCCGATTTCGTCTACGAGCGCACGAAGACCAATGCGCGCACGGCGAAGCTGGCGTCCAACGGCTGGGGCCTGGAGAAGGGCGTCGGCGCGGCGGTCCTGTTCCCCATCCCCGGCAACGGCGCCGAGGCGATGTGGAACCACAAGCTGCGCTACATGGGCGAGGGCCGCGTCGAGCACTATGCGTCGATCTTCTCGAGCAAGAGCGGCGAGTTCACGCCGCTGGTGCAGGACCAGTGGGTCACGATCCCCTTCCAGTCGCGCGACAACAAGGGCGTGGAAGAGGTCGGCGGGGTCGAGATGAAGCTGCTCAACGCCGTGATCTCGCCCGCGGCGCGGGCCGGCGAAATGATCCTCGCGCACTGGTTCATGAACGAACCCACCGACGCCTGGCTGTACTTCCCCGGCCAGCGCCGCGTGCGCCGCGCGCCCACCTTCGCCTACGACAACCCGGTGCCGGGCTACGAGAATCTGGAAACGGTTGACGCCTACCCGATGTATGCGGGCGCCATGGACCGCTACGACTGGAAGCTGGTCGGCAAGCAGGAGCTCTACATTCCCTACAACAACTTCAAGCTGATCGACAAGAGCCGCAAGTACAAGGACGTCTACGGTCCCGAGTACGTCAACCGCGACCTGGTGCGCTACGAGCTGCATCGCGTCTGGAAGATCGAGGCCACGCTCAAGGAGGGCATGCGCCACCTGATTCCGCATCGCGTGTTCTACCTCGACGAAGACAACTGGGGCGTGATGGCCGTCGACAACTACGACGCGCAGGGCAAGATCTGGCGCGTGCAGGAGAGCAGCGTCGTCCCGGCGCCGGAGATCCCGGCCTGCGTGAGCCAGGAGAACGTCTCCTACGACCTCGCGGTCGGACGCTACATCGCCGAGAACGCTACCCAGGAGCAGAAGGAAACCGACTGGCTGGCCGGGCGCGAAGGACGCATCGACCCCAGGAAATTCAATCCCGACGAACTGCGCCGCGCCGGCGACCGCTGAAGCGCGTGAGCGGGCCCGCCGCGGAGGAACCGCGGCGGCGGCCGGCGAATACGAACATGAACCAGGAGGAGAGATCGATGGGTAAGAACAGCAAGGTGCCCGCGCCGGCGTTGCGCCCGGGCGTGATCGCGCAGTCGATCGCATTCGGCTTCGCGGGGCTGCTGCTCGCGCAACCGGCGCTCGCGTTCAAGATCGAGGGCGAATCGGTGAGCGGCAGCTTCGATTCGACGGTGTCGTTCGGCTTCCAGCGCAGGATGCAGGGCACCGACTGCCGCATCATCGGCAATGACAACGGCGGCTGCGTGCCGGTGACCGGCAAGCTGGGCGCCATCGCACCGGGCAACGACCCGAACGGCTCCAACCCGGATTTCAACTACCTGAACGCCGACGACGGCAACCTGAACTACAAGAAGGGCGATTTCCCCTCGGCCGTGCTCAAGGGCACGCACGAGCTGTTCCTGAAGTACCCGCAGGGCTGGTCGTCGCTGCTGCGCGCGACCTGGTCGCACGACTTCAAGGCCGACGACACCCGGCGCACGCCGCTGTCGCAGGACGCCAAGGACCTCGCCGTGACCAACTTCACCTGGCTCGACGCCTGGATCGCCAAGGAGTTCTACATCGGCGACCGGCCGGCCAAGGTGAAGATCGGCAACCAGGTCATCTCCTGGGGCGAGGACGTCTTCATCTACGGCGGCGTGAACGTCACCAACGCGATCGACCTGCGGAAGTTCCACACCCCGGGCACGCAGCTCAAGGAGGTGTTCCGCCCGGCGCAGATGATCTCGTTCAACGCCGGCGTTACCGACAACCTGAGCCTGGAAGGCTATTACCAGTGGAAGTGGAACGGCTTCCAGTTCGATCCGGTCGGCACCTACTTCTCCAACGCCGACGTCGTCGGGCGCGGCGCCGGCCCGGCCTACGTGCCGACCTCGATCGCCAACGCCTTCCTGCTCGGCGGGGTGCCGCCGCTGCTGCCTTTCGGCACGGTGGGCGACCCGGGCGGCACGGGGCTGACCACGGCCCAACTGGCCGATCCCGCCACCAACCCGGCCTTCGGGATGGCGGGCGCCGGCTCGGTCACCTTTGGCGAGCCGACCCATCGGCCCAAGGACTCCGGCCAGTTCGGGCTGGCGGCGCGCTACACCGCCGATGCGATCAACAGCGAGCTGGGCTTCTACTGGATCCGCTATCACGACAAGATTCCGTTCATCAGCTTCCGCAACTCCGGCGATCCGTCCAACCTGCTCGGGCTGACGTACTTCGAGGACTACGGCGAGGACCGTAACGTCTACGGCGTCTCGATGAACACCCGGGTGGGCGACGTGGCGGTGGGCGCCGAGCTGTCGTACCGGCCCAAGGACAGCGTGGGCATCGATCCCACGGTGCCGGCCAGCGGCAAGTACGCGGTGCTGGCGCAGCCGCTGGGCGAGGCGGTGCGCGGCTTCGTCGACGAGCGCAAGTGGCAGGCTCACCTCACGGCGTTCTACCTGCCCGCGCCGAGCACCACGCTGGGCGGCGTGATCAGGTCGCTGGGCGCCTCCGAGGGCTACCTGCTCGCCGAGGCCGCGGTGGCCTACTACCCCAGCCTCGACCTGTCGGGAGCGGTGCCGTACCTGCTGCCCAACTACGACCTGCCCACCCGGACCTCGTGGGGCTACGTGGTCTCGACCGGGATCACCTACCCGAACGTGATGCAGAGCGGCTGGAACATGTCGCCGCAGGTCGACTTCGCGCACGACGTGCACGGCACCAGCCCCAACACCATCCCGTTCGTGGAGGGCCGCAAGGCGCTCACCTTGTCGCTGAACTTCGACCGGCGCAACAAGTGGCGCACCAGCCTCGGCTACACCAGCTTCTGGGGCGGGGGCGCCAACAACACGCTGCGCGATCGCGACATGCTGTACGGCAGCGTCTCGTTCTCGTTCTGACGCATGGTCTCGGCGTCGGTCAGGCGGCTCGAGGGCCTGTTCTTCAGGCATCGGGCCGCCACCCTGGTGGTGCTGGGCGTGCTCACGCTGGCCATGGGCTGGTTCGCCTCGCAGCTGCGCATGTCGGCGGGCTTCGACAAGCAGCTGCCGGTCGGCCACGAGTACATCGACACTTTCTTCCAGTACCGCGAGGAGATCTTCGGCGCCAACCGCGTGATCGTGGTCGTCAAGGCGCGCCAGGGCGACATCTGGAACCAGCCCGCCCTCGAGCGCCTGTACGACGTGACGCAGGCGGTCTACTTCCTGCCCGGCGTCGACCGGCGCACGGTGGCCTCGCTGTGGACGCCGAACACCCGCGTGGTGGAGATCACCGACGAGGGGTTGGCGGCCGAGGACGTGATCGGCAGCGACGTCACGCCCAAGACGCTCGCCGCCGCCAGCATCGCGCGCATCCGCAACAACGCCGTCGTGGGCGGCTACATGGGCAGCCTGGTGGCCACCGACGGCTCGGCGGCGATGGTGGTGGCCGACCTCCTCGAGACCGATCCGCGCACGAAGAGCAAGCTCGACTACCTCGACCTCGCCGCCCGGCTCGAGCAGGAGGTCCGCGGCAAGTTCGAGGACGATCGCTTCGAGGTCCAGATCATCGGCTTCGCCAAGCAGATCGGAGACATCGCCGACGGCGCGCGCAGCGTGATGCTGTTCTTCCTGCTCGCCTTCGTGCTGACCGCGGCCTCGGTCTGGCTGTACACGCGCAGCTGGAAGATGACCTTCCTGCCGCTGGTGTGCTCGCTGGTCTCGGTGGTGTGGCAGTTCGGCACCATCACGCTGCTGGGATTCGGCCTGGACCCGCTGGCCGTGCTGGTGCCGTTCCTGGTGTTCGCCATCGGCGTCTCGCACGGCATCCAGCAGATCAACTACATCTCCAAGGAGATCTGCGCCGGCGCCGATGCGATGACCGCGGCGCGGCGCAGCTTCACCGGGCTGCTGATTCCCGGCTCGATGGCGCTGGTCACCGCCATGGTCGGTTTCGGCACGCTGATCCTGATCCCCATCCCCATGATCAAGGAGCTCTCGATCACCGCGACCGTGGGCGTGGCCTACAAGATCGTCACCAACCTGATCATGCTGCCGGTGGTGGCGTCGTTCTTCAGCTTCGACGACGCCTACGTCGCGCGCATCGAGCGGCTGCGCCGCGCGCGCGAGCGTTCGATGAAGTTCCTCGGGCGCATCGCCGAGACGCGCAACGCCGCCATCGCCACCGTGGTGTGCGCGCTGCTGTTCGGCGCGGCCTTCTTCCAGAGCCAGGGGCGGCACATCGGCGACGTCAAGCCGGGCGTGCCCGAGCTGCGCAGCGACGCGCGCTTCAACCGCGACGCCGAGAGCATCGTGAGCGAGTTCAACCTCGGGCTGGACGTGCTCACGGTGGTGATCGAGTCGCCCAAGGACGGCTGCTACAACTATCCGGTGATGGCCTACATCGACGAGTTCTCGTGGGCGATGCAGAACGTGCCCGGCGTGCTCTCGGTGGCCTCGGTGTCCACGCTGGCCAAGCTGGCCAACTCCGGCATGAACGAGGGCAACCCGAAGTGGGAGGCGCTGCCGCGGGAATCGCGCGCGCTCGCCAATGCCATGAGCTTCATCCCCGAGGGCAGCGGGCTGGCCAACTCCGGCTGCTCGATGATGCCGGTGCACCTGTACCTGGCCGACCACAAGGCCACCACCGTCAACGAGGTCATCGGCGCCGTCAAGCGCTTCCGCGCCGAGGAGAAGACCGACGGCGTGAAGATCAGGCTGGCCAGCGGCAACGTCGGCGTGCAGGCGGCCACCAACGAGGTGCTCGAGAGCACCGAGCTGCCGATGATGCTGTACGTCTACGCCACCATCGTGGCGCTGGTGCTGGTCACCTACCGCGACTGGCGCGCCATGCTGGCGTGCTGCCTGCCGCTCACCCTGGCCACCTTCCTCGGCTACTGGTTCATGAAGGAGCTCGAGATCGGCCTGACCGTCGCCACGCTGCCGGTGATGGTGCTGGCCGTCGGCATCGGGGTCGACTACGCCTTCTACATCTACAACCGGCTGCAGCTGTACCTGTCGCAGGGGGTGGACATCGCCCGCTCGTTCCAGCAGGCGCTGTTCGAAGTCGGCAACGCGACCATCTTCACCGCCATCACGCTGTCGGTCGGCGTGGCGACGTGGTCGTTCTCGGAGCTGAAGTTCCAGGCCGACATGGGCCTGCTGTTGACCTTCATGTTCATGATCAACATGATCATGGCGATGACCCTGCTGCCGGCGCTGGCGGTCATGATCGACGTGCTCGTGCCGCGGCGCGGCCCGGTGCGCGCACCGTTCCTGACTCACTGAACGAGGCCCGCGTATGCTCGAGAAGATCCTTGCCGGCCTGCGCGCCCGCCCGCAGCCGGCTCCCGCCAGCCCGCCGTTCGACGTCGACCGGGTGCGCGTCGCGGTGCTGGCGCTGCTGCTCGAGGTCTCGCAGGTCGACCGCGAGCTGAGCGAGGACGAGCGCGCCACGGTGCTGCGCCTGGCGCGCGAGCGTTTCGGGCTCGACGCGGGCGCGGTCGGGCCGCTGGTGGAGCTGGCCGACACGCTGCTGGCCGCCTCGCTGGACGACTGGATCTTCACGCGTACCGTGCGCGACGCGTTCGATGCCGGCGAGCGCCTCGAGGTGGTGCGGATGCTGTGGCAGGTGGCGTTCGCCGACGGGCGGCTGCGTCCCTTCGAGCAGGCGCTCGTCGAGCGCATCGGCGCGCGCCTCGGGCTGGCGCCCGAGGCGGTGGCGCAGGCGCGCGAGCAGGCCGGCGCCGCCGGCGCAGCGGGGCCGCGATGATCCGCCTGGTTGCTCTCGTGGCGTCAGCGCTCGTCGCGCTGGGCGCGATCGCGGCCGCGCCCGCGCCAGCCGCGGGCGCGGCGTCGCCGGCGCCAGCCTCGCCGCCTGCCTCCGCCTCGTCCGCTTCCGCGGCCGCGGCCGCGTCGCCGCCGTCGGTCGACAGCCGCCCCGCCATGCTGGCGCCGCTGGCCACGCACGCGCCGATCACGGCCGCCGCGCGCGCCGGCGCGCGGCTGGTCGCGGTGGGCGACTACGGCATCGTGCTGCTCTCGGACGACCAGGGCAGGAGCTGGCGCCAGGCGCGCTCGGTGGCTGCGCGCACGCTGCTCACGGGCGTGTGCTTCGTCGGCGAGCGGCTCGGCTGGGCGGTCGGCCACGGCGGCATCGTGCTGCACACCGACGACGGCGGCGAGACCTGGCGGCTGCAGCACGAGGCGGGCCGCGACACGGCGCTGCTGTCGGTGTGGTTCGCCGATGCGCGCCACGGCTACGCCGTCGGCTCGTTCGGGCGTGCCATCGCGACCGCCGACGGCGGCGCCACCTGGACCGATCTCGCGCTGGCCTCCGGCGACGATGCCGACCGCCACCTCAACCACGTCTTTCACGACGCCCGGGGCACGCTGTTCGTTGCCGCCGAATCGGGGACCGTCTTTCGCAGCCGCGACCACGGCGCCACCTGGAGCACGCTCAAGCCGCCCTACAAGGGTTCGTTCTGGTACGGCACGGCGCTGGCCGACGGCAGCGTGCTGATCATCGGCATGCGCGGCAATGCGTTCCGCTCGACCGACGCGGGCGACAGCTGGAGCCGCGTCGCCACCGGCACCGAGCGCTCGCTGGCCGGAGTGGCGCAGCTGTCGGACGGCAAGGTGGTCGTGGTGGGCGCCAGCGGCACCGTGCTGGTGAGCAGCGACCAGGGACACAGCTTCGCGGCCAGCGTGCGCGACGACCGGCAGAACCTGACGGCGGTGCTCGACGCCGGGGGCGGCCGGCTGGCGCTGTTCGGCCAGGCCGGCGTGATCCGCGATGCCGATGCGAAGCCGTGACATCTGTACCGCGCCGTAGAGGTCCTGCATGCCATCGTCCGAGCCGCCGCCCATGAGCAAGTATCCTGCGCTCGCCCTGTATATCGACGGCCAATGGCTGCCGTCGGCCTCGGGCGGCGAGCTGCCGGTGGTCGATCCGGCGAACGAATCGGTGCTCGGCATGTTGCCGCTGGCCGGTCCGCCCGAGCTCGACCGTGCGCTGGCGGCGGCCGAGCGCGGCTTCGCGCTGTGGAAGAACACCTGCGCGATCGATCGCCAGAAGATCATCGCGCGCGCCACCCGGCTGCTGCGCGAGCGCGCCGGGGCGATCGCCACCGTGCTCACGCTCGAGCAGGGCAAGCCGCATGCCCAGGCGCTGCTGGAGGTGGTGCTGGGCGCCGAGATCATCGACTTCCTGGCCGAGGAGGCCAAGCGCCTGTACGGCCGCACCGTGCCGCCGCGCACGCCGGGCGTGCTGGCGCAGGTGGTGGCGCGCCAGCCGGTCGGGCCGGTGGCGGCCTTCACCGCCTGGAACTTCCCGGCCAACCTGCCGGCGCGCAAGCTCGGCGGCGCGCTCGCGGCCGGCTGCAGCGTCGTCATCAAGCCGGCCGAGGAAACGCCGGGCACCTGCCTGGAGTTCGTGCGCGCCTTCCACGACGCCGGCCTGCCGCCCGGCGTGCTGAACATGGTGTGCGGGCGCCCGGCGCAGGTGTCGGCCCACCTGATCGCCTCGCCGGTGATCCGCAAGGTTTCGTTCACCGGCTCGGTGGCGGTCGGAAGGCTGCTGGGCGAGCTGGCCGCCAGGGGCGTCAAGCGCTACACCGCCGAGCTGGGCGGCCACGCGCCGGTGATCGTCTGCGAGGATGCCGACTTCGTGCGCGCCGCGCGCGCCTCGGTGACCGCCAAGTTCCGCAATGCCGGCCAGGTATGCACCTCGCCGACGCGCTTCTACGTGCACCGGGCCGGTTTCGAGGCCTTCCGCGAGGCGTTCGTGGCGGGTGCGCGCGCGATCCGCGTCGGTCACGGCCTCACCGAGGGCGTGGACATGGGGCCGCTGGCCAACGAACGGCGCCTGGCCGACATGCAGCGGCTGGTCGACGACGCGCGCGAGCGCGGCGGCGATCTGCTGTGCGGCGGGCACCGCCTCGGCGAGCGCGGGTGGTTCTACGCGCCGACGGTGCTGGCCCGTCTGACGCCCGAGGCGCGGCTGCTGCACGAGGAGCCGTTCGGGCCGATCGCGGTGCTGCAGCCGTTCGACACGCTCGACGAAGCGATCGCCGATCCGACGGCCAAGGTATTCGTCGTGGCCTACGACCTGAGCGAAAAAGGGTTCGTCGACAAGCTCCGGCAACTGGGCAACCGACTCAAGATCATCATCGACGACGATGGCGACCACGGTGACGCCCACTCGGGCGAGAGCCAGTCAGCCGCCATCCTCACAGCCTCGGCGGGGGCCGACAACGTCAAGCGCGTGAAGACCCACGTGCCGATGGACGCCGAGGGATGGCTCGACGAGCGAACGGGGCAGGGGCTCGGATGGATCGAGCGCTTCCTCGAGACGAAGACCGTCTGGCATCCGGTCGGCGTTTGATCCGACGGCTTCGCGCGGTCACGTCCGCTTTGGCGCTGGCGCTGGCGACGCTCTCGTCGTCTGCCTTCGCGGGTGACCCCTCCGCGGAGGAGCTGAAGTCGCGTGGCAACCAGGCGATGATGGAGCTGAACTACGCCGAGGCGCTCTCGGCGTACCGCTCCGCGCTCGCGAAGAATCCGAGCGACGTCGCGCTCCACTACAACATCGGCCGTGCGCATCAGGCGCGCGGCGACTATGCGGCAGCGCTCGACGCGCTCCTCGAGTTCGAGCAGAAGGCGCCGGCGGAGACGAAGGCGAAGGTGCCTTCGCTCGGTCAGCTCATCGCGGATGTGAAGAGCCGCGTCGGTGAGCTCACCGTCCACTGCAGCACGGACGTGACGAGCGGCACGGTCCTGGTCGACACGACGAGGCTCGAGGGCTGCTCGGTCGCGCCGAAGAAGGTGCGCATCAGCCTGGCGTCGAAGAGCGCCGTGGTCGAGGTGCGCCTCGAGTCGAGCGCGTTCGAGGCGCCGAGCCTGAAGGTGAACGTCGAGGGTGGCGGACCGCCGGTCGATGTCGCTCTCGCCGTCAGCCCGAGGACGACCGCCGGCATCCTCCGCGTCCAGGCGACGCCGGCGATCGCCGTCATCTCGGTCGACGGATCTCCGAAGGGCAACTCCCCCGTCGAGCTGTCGCTTCCGCCGGGCTCCCACGTGGTCGACGTGCACGCCGACGGCCACGAGAGCACCCGTGTGCCGTTCGTCATGGAAGCGGGTGGAAAGAAGGAGCTCAGCCTCACGCTCGAGAAGACACCTCCCATCACGAAGCGATGGTGGTTCTGGGCGGGCGCGGGCGCGGCGGTCGCCGGGATCGCGACTGCGGCCGTCATTCTCATCGTCCAGCCCGAGCAAGAGTCGAGCAAGGGCACGATCGATCCAGGAGTCATTCGCGCACCTCTCGCCACGTTCTGAGCCGATGGAGGCTGACGGGGAAGGGGGCCATCGGCGACAGCTTGAGGTAGGCTTCAGAGGTTCGTGGCCTGCACAAGCTTGGAGTTGAAGGGTGGCTGAGGGAGCGGTCCGCATTCCGCAGCCCGGCGAGACCGTCGCCGGCAAATATCGCTTGTTGCGTGTGCTCGGTGAGGGGGGCATGGGCATCGTGTTCGCCGCCGAGCATTTGCGGCTCCGGCAGCCGATCGCCATCAAGCTGCTGAACCCCGATCTGATCGGTGTCGACGAGATCGTGCAGCGCTTCGATCGCGAAGCGCGTGCAGCCGCGACGCTCCGAAGCCGTCATGTCGTAAAGGTCACCGACGTCGAGCATACGGCCGAGGGCCTCCCCTTCATGGTCATGGAGCTCCTCGATGGCTCCGACCTCGAGTCCGAGCGCACGCGGCGCGGTTGTCTCCCGTATGCCGAGGTCGTCGACTACGTGCTCCAGGCGTGCGCAGCGCTCGCAGAGGCGCACGACGCAGGGATCGTCCATCGCGATCTCAAGCCCGGCAATCTCTTCCTCGCAAAGGAAGACGGTGACCGCGCCATCGTGAAGGTGCTCGACTTCGGCATCTCGAAGTTCCTCAAGGGCGAGGACGCGAAGCTGACGTCGGCGGGCGCGATCATGGGCACGGCGCTCTACATGTCCCCCGAGCAGATTCGCGGTGACGCATCGATCGACGCGCGCTCGGACATCTGGGCCCTCGGCGTGATCCTCTACGAGCTCATCGCCGGAGATCCGCCGTGGATGGGACCGACGACGCGCGTCGCTGCCGCCATCGTCTCCGAGGCGGCGCCGATGCTCACCGAGAAGTGCGCGCTCCCCGAGCCGCTCGCGAAGACGATCCACGCGATGCTCGAGAAGAAGGCGGCGGACCGCCCGCAGACGATCGCGGATGTCGTCTTTGCGCTGGCGCCGTTCGCGCCCCCCGGCAGCATCGGCGCCGAGGTGGTCGAGCAGCTCGCCCGTCGTAGCCAGCGTCATCTGGGCGCGAACGTCCAGCGCGGAGCGAGCTCGCCGACCCTCGTCGCTCACGGCGCGGCGAGCATGGGAGACGCCGCGACCGCGAAGACCTTCCAGATGAACGGCCCGACACGTTCGGCGTCCGAGCGCTCGACGATGGCCGCGACCACCACGTCGGCGACCACGAGCGCGCGGCCGCGAGCGCTCTGGGGGGCGCTCGCGGCGTTCTGCGCGCTCGCGCTCACCGGTGTGGGGCTCATCGTGTTCGTCGCGAGGGCGAAGCCTCCGGCGTCGAACGGCTCGAGCGTGTCGGCTTCGCCGGCCGTCGTGACCGCAGAGCCGGCCCCGTCCGTTGCGACGACATCCGAGCCGGAGCCGGAGCCGGAGCCGACGCCGACCGAGCCGACGACCCCTTCGGCGACCGTCACCGCCACCGCGACGACCCAGGCGCCGGCGTCGACCGCCACGACCGCGTCGCCTCCGGTGACTGCGGTCACGGCTCGCAAGGTTGCGCCGTCCGCGTCGACGGCGAAGACCGCCGCGCGCCCGCCGGCGCCGAAGCCGACCGAGACTGCGTCGCCGGTCGTCAATCCTCCTTTCCTCAAGTGAGAGGTCCCATGCGGACGTTGCGCTTCGTTCCCGTGCTCGCCCTCGCGGTGCCTGTGGCGATCACGGCTGCCTGTTATGGCCCCACGGAGGTCGCGGTCGTCATCACGACCGATCTCCAGTGCAGCGAGGGGCCGCGGACGGCGATCTACAAGGGGATGCCGTTCGACAGCGCGCCCGACGCAGAGACGGAGGCGTGCGAGCCGGTGCCGAACGCGGACACCCGGCTCGGATCACTCGTGTTCCTCCCGAGCGGCGACGCGAACGGACGCGCCGCCGTCAAGGTCGTCCTCGCGCGCAAGCGGAACGTCTCCGAGTGCGAAGCGCACCCGGAGGACTGCATCGTCGCGACGCGTTCGTTCTCGTTCGTGAAGCACCTCTCCCGTCGCGTTCCGATCCGGATGCTCTCTGCGTGTCTCGGAAAGCAATGTCCGGACGGCCAGACGTGTGGGGCCGGCGGGGTCTGCGTCTCGAACGAGGTGACGTGCACGAGCGACGATTGCGACGTCGAGCCCGGCGGCAAGCAGGATGGTGGACCGCCGGGAGTCGCGGATGCAGGCAGTGATGCGGGCCCGGTGCCACCGCTCCCGGGCGTGTGCCATGGGCCGACCGGAGACGGGACGCTCGTGACCGTCACCGGCGGCGTGCTCGGCGCGGCGCTCGGGGACGGCGTTCACTACTTCGTCGACGGAAGCACGTCGAAGCTCATGAGCGTGCCGAAGTCGGGGGGACCTCCTGCGCTCGTCACACCGCACAGCGGCATCTTCAGCGCGCTCGCCACCCACGGCGCCGACTGGTTCTTCGCGTATCGAACGGGGAACGCCGCCGACGTGAGCAGCCACGTGCTGGTGACCTCCCGCAGCAGCATCCTGAACCTCGGGGGGGAGCCGGTCGCGGCGCTCGGCGCGACCTCCGGCGGCCCGGCCCCGGTGATCTACATCGGTCGACCGGCCACCGTCGATGTGGTGAGCAGCCAGGGCGTCACCGCATTCAACGCCAAGAGCGGTGCGAACCGGATCGCCATCGACCCCCAGTTCGTCTACATGAGCACGGCCGGCGGCATTGCTGTTCGCCACCGGATCGACCCCTCCTCCCTCGATGCCGTGCCGCTCACGCCCAATGCCGCTCAGGACGGGGTCGCGTTCGCCACGCGGGGCGACACGGTCTTCGCCGCAGGGACGCTGAGCGGCACGCCCGGCATCCACAAGTTGAACGGCGCAGAGCAGGTCGTCACGGTCGTCGAGAAGACGGGCGCGATCAAGTCTCTCGCCGTCGATGACAACTTCGTCTTCGCCACGGACGGAACGACGATCCAGCGTTGGATCGCGGCCCCCAGCGGGGGCGTCAACGCCACCGTGCTCTACACGGCCGTGCCGGGCGAGAGCGTGGACCATCTCATGGCCGACGCGGACTGCCTCTACTATTGGAGCTCGCCGCCGGGCATCATCGCGAGCGGGGTGCTTCGCGCCATCCCGACGAAGCCGGCGATTGCGCCGGCGCCGTGAGGCGAAGGCGATCGATGCGTGCCGTCAGCGAGGCGCGCCGGACGCGGCCGCGACGGCCGCTTCGATCGTGAGCGCGCCGTCGTAGAGCGCGCGCCCGACGACCGCCGACTCGACGTTCGGTATGGCCGCGAGCGCCGTCAGGTGCTCGGCCGTCGCGACCCCGCCGGACGCGATGACGGGGAACGGCGAGCGGGAAGCGAGCGCGGCCGTCGCGGCGACGTTCGGGCCCGAGCCCATGCCGTCACGCGCGACGTCCGTGTAGAGCACGGCGGCGATCGGCGAGCCGGCGAGGGCGAGGACGACCTCGGCGGCGGAGAGGCGCGAGACCTCCGTCCATCCTTCGGTGGCGACGAAGCCGTCCTTCGCATCGACGGCGATCACGACGACACCAGGATGCGCGGTCGCGAGCGCGCGAACGAGCTCCGGATCCTTGACGGAGGCGGTCCCGAGGACCACGCGGCTCGCGCCGAGCGTGAGGTAGCTCTCGAGCGCTTCGCGCGTGCGGACGCCGCCGCCGATCTGGAGGATGCCGCCTGCGTTCTCGCGCGCGATGGCGCGGATCATGTCCGTCTGGACCGGCGCTCCGGCCTTCGCGCCCTCGAGATCGACGACGTGGAGGCGCTCGCTGTGCTGGCGGAAGCGGCGCGCGACTGCGGGAGGATCGTCGGAGTAGACCGTCGGGTCTTCGTACCGGCCCTGCTTCAGCCGGACGGCCTTTCCTCCGAGCAGATCGATCGCGGGGAGAATGAACATCAGCGTGGCCTCTTTCGCGCGACCTCGGAGAAGAAGCGCTCGAGCAGTGAGAGGCCAGCCCGCTGGCTCTTCTCGGGATGGAACTGGACGCCGACGACGTCGTCCTTGCGGACGGCGCTCGCGAACGTCGCGTCGCCGTAGCTCGTGGTGGTCAAGACGACTCCGGCGTCGGCGGGCACTGCGGCGAAGGTGTGAGCGAAGTAGTAGTGCGCAGGCGCGACGAGCGGCGTGCTCGAGTCGGCCGCGGCCGTGCTCGTGAGCTCGGCGCGGTTCCAGCCCATATGGGGTAGGGGGCGCGGTCGCCCGAGCTCCGGATCGACGCCGGGGACGAGGCGGGAGACGCGTCCCGCGAGGACACCGAGACCCTTCTTGCCCGGTGCCTCGTCGCTCTCGTCGAACAGGATCTGGAGCCCGAGGCAGATGCCGAGGTAGGGCGTCCCTGCCTGGATGCGCTCGAGCAACGCTTCGCGGAGCCCACCGTCGAGCGCTTCAGCGAACGCGCCGAAGGATCCCTGACCGGGCACGACCAGCACATCGGCACGACGGACGACCTCGACGTCGGCCGACGCGGTGATCTCCGCCGCGAGATCGATCTGCGACGTGGCTCGGTCGAGCGCGCGAAGGACGCTCCGGACGTTGCCCACTCGGGTGGCGAGCGCGAAGATCCGCATCCGCGAAGCCCATAGCACGGTCAGAGTACCCCGTGTATCGTCAACCAACTCCGCGAACGGATGAGCGCGGACGAGCAGTGCGGCGAGCGACAGCGAAGGAAGAGGTTACGGTAGTGGGTGTTTTCTCGAAGGGGGAACGGCAGCACGATCGGGACGTCGCGGCGCAGGACCGTCACCGTCTTCGCCCCGCGGCAGCGCGCATCGGCTCGTTCTTGCTGGTCGCCGTGGCGGCTGTTGCCTGTGGCTCGAAGGGCAAGCCGGCGACGCCGGCCGTGACGGCGAACGTCTCGGACAAGTGCCCCGACCTCGCGAAGGCCGACGAGCTCGCTGCCTTCGACTTCTCCACGGAGTACGCTCTCTCGCGCGACGCCGCCGACAAGCTGAAGGCTGGGGCGCTCGCCGCGATGGAGATCAACATCCTCGCCGACAAGCTCGATGCCGACTTCGGCATCGCGTGCGCTCAGATCGCGCACGACCTCGGCGACAAGGGCGACTGGCGGAGCGCCAACGACGCCTGCGGCGCTGCGATCAAGGCGGTGCAGGAGGCACGCGCCAAGCTCGGTCCGAAGGCCCAGGCGCGCCTCGTCGTCCGACGGCCGCTCTGCGTCACCGACGCGTCGCTCGTCACCAAGTGCGCGAGCATCTGCGATTCGTCCGTGCCGGCAGAGAAGGTGCGCGCGGAGTGCGAGAAGACGGCGGGCCGATGTGACGGCAACTGCGACGGCTCCTGCGAGCCGAAGGGTGCCGTCAAGTGTGACGGCGTCTGCAGCGGGACGTGCGAGGGCCCGATCAAGGGCACGTGCGGAGGACGTTGCAAGGGGACGTGCGACGGCAAGAGCGTGAACGGCGGCTGTCATGGTGTCTGCATCGGCACGTGCGACCGCGGCGCGATGACTGGCGAGTGCAAGGGCCAGTGCACCGGCTCCTGCGACCTCGCGAAGCCCGGCATCTGCGATGGAGTGTGCACCGGCTCGTGCACCGTGGAGCTCGCCGAGCTGAAATGCGCCGGCGACTTCAAGCAGCCGGAGGTGAGCACGGACTGCCGCGCGCGTTGTGACCTCGCCGTCATCAACAACACCGAGTGCTCGACGCCGCAGGTCGGCTTCGTCGTCACCGGCGCAAAGGACCGTGAGACGAGCGAGGCCATGAAGGCGGCCATCGACAAGTCGTTCCCCGCGCTCCTCAAGACGCTCGACGAGGTCGGCGAGAAGGGGCCGAAGCGTGTCCTCAACGCTCAGGCCGTGATCGAGGGGGCGCGCACCGGCTTCAAGGAGATGGCACGCTCGGGCGGCGCCGCGGCCGCCTCCGAGGCGCAGCTCGTGAAGTGTTTCGACGAGCCCTTCAAGAAGGCCGCCGCAGCCGCCGTCGTCGTGAAGACCGGCATCGACCAGGCGATGGGCGTCCGCGACGAAGCGGCGAAGTGACCCCGGCCCGACGTCGCTCGCTGGTACGGCAAGCGAGCTCGACGTCGGGGATCGGGTCGAGGTCCGGTCAGGCGACGAGCACGGTGCCGACGCTGCCCGGGCTCGTCACGGCGCGGGCGAGGTCACCGCGGGCGACGCGGCCCACGATGTGGACCGCACGGACGCCCTCTTCGATCGCGGCGAAGGACTCCTCGAGCTTCGGGATCATGCCCTTCGTGACGATGCCCGTTTCGATCGCCTGCTTGCCTTCGGCGATCGTCATGCGGCCGATGCGTGACGTCGGGTCGGAGACGTCGCGAAGGACGCCCGGGACGTCCGTGACGAGGACGAGCGCGCGGGCGTCGAGGCGGATGGCGATCTGGTTTGCGACGGCGTCGGCGTTGATGTTGTAGACGCCGCCGGAGGCGTCGGCGCCGAGGCACGCGAGCGCCGGGACGTAGCCCGCGCTGACGAGCAGAGCGATGAGCTCGCCGTTCACGCCGATCACGTCGCCGACGAAGCCGAAGTCGACCGGATCCGGACCGCCGCCGGTCACGTGCTTCGGCGGACGGCGGGTCGCGAGGACCGCGTTCGAGCTCGCGCCGTGGAGGCCGACGGGCTTCGCGCCCGCCGCGACGAGCGCCGCGCAGAGGTCGACGTTCATCTTGCCGGCGACGATCATCTTCATGACGTCGAGGGTGTCGCCGTCGGTGACGCGGCGGCCGCCGATGATGTTCGGTGTCTGCCCGAGCTTCTTCTGGAGCTCGGTGGCCTGCGGCCCGCCGCCGTGGACCATCACGACGGGGACACCCGCGCCGCGCATCTCGGCGACGTCGGCGGCGATCGCCGGCATGTGCGGGCCCTGGACGACTTCGCCGCCGAGCTTGATGATGACGGGGCCGTTGTTTGCGGTCGATGCTCCGTTGCTCACGGTCGATGCTCCGTTGCTCACGGTCGATGCTCCGTTGCTCACGGCCACCCGCCCGGATCTTCGAGCGACGTCTTCTCGTCGACGCCGAGCATGATGTTCATCGACTGGATCGCCTGGCCCGCGCCGCCCTTGATGAGGTTGTCGGTGACGGCGAAGCAGGCGACCACACGCTTGCCGGCCTCGGCTTCGTCGCTGCCGATCTGGACACCGATCTCGGCGAAGTTGGTCCCGCTGACGGCGGCGACCTCGGGTTGCCGCTTCTCGGGGACGCGAACGAACGGCTCCTTCGCGTAGGCGTCCTTGTAGAGCGCCTTGATCCGATCGGCGCTCGCCGAGTCGGGCACGTGGGCGAAGCACGTCGCGAAGATGCCGCGGGAGAGGGGAGCGCTCACGGGGACGAACCGGATCTCGACGTCCTTCGCGCCGGCGTCATGGAGCGTCTGCGTGATCTCGGGGATGTGCTGGTGGTCGAGCGGCTTGTACGTGCGGAGGTTCACCGCGCGGACCGGGTGATGCGTGCCTGCGCTCGGCACGACGCCGCTGCCCGACGAGCCGGTGATGCCCACGACCTCGACGGCGCCGGAGAGAAGCCCCGCCTTCGCGAGCGGCAAGAGCGCGAGCTCGATCGTCGTCGCGAAGCAACCGGGCGACGCGACGTACTTCGCCGTCTTGATCTTCTCGCGGTGGAGCTCCGGCAGGCCGTAGACGAACGAGCCGTCGGTGAGCCGGTCGGCGCACGGGTGATCCGCGTGGTAGTAGCGCTTGTAGAGCGCGGCGTCGCGGAGGCGGAAGTCGCCCGAGAGATCGACGACACGCGCGCCCGACGCGATGAGCTCGGGCATCTTCGTTGCGCTGACCTTGTGCGGGAGGCCGAGGAGGACGACGTCCATCCCTGCGGCGGCTTCGGCCGGCGTGATGCCCTCGAACTTCAGATCGGTCAGTCCCTCGAGGTGCGGGTGGGCTGCCGAGAGAGGCTCGCCGATGAAATCGACCGACGCCACGCGGACGAGCTCGACATGGGGGTGGAGGAGAAGGCGCCGGATGAGCTCGCCGCCGCCGTAACCGCTGCCGCCGATGACGGCGGCCTTGAAGCGCTTGGCCATGGGGGGCGGAGGCTAGCACTTGTCCGGGCGAGCGGTGACGCTTGCCTTGCCCTGCGCTGCAAGAGCCCGATGCGCTTGGCGTTGCGCGCAGTCTTTGCGCGCAGCTCGGCGGGCCGAGGCGTTCGTGCCTCAGGCCGCGTCGGCGTCTTCCTGTGAGCGACGAGCCGTCGTGGCCGCACGCTTCGGTGCCATCGTGCCCATGATCCAGTCGAAGAGCGGCACGGTGACGTTGAAGTTGTAACGCTGCATCAGACGCGGGTCGTGGTGCCGCGCGTGATGCGCGCGAAGGACCCGGATGAGCGCGAGGCGGCCGATGAAGCTCTCCGCCGGCGCGTGGTAGCAGAGGTGGAGCACCTCGTACGCCACCATGAAGAGGCTCGTCGTGAGAAGGAAGAGCCAGCCCGCCGCGGAGGACCAGAGCCATGCGATGCCGATCGCGAGCGGAGCCGCTGCGAGCACGATCCCGAGGACGCCGGCCGCCGGGATGAGCACGAGCCGGAACTCCTTCACGTCGCGGAGCGCCATGTCCTCCTCGACGTAGACCATGTGATGCATCGGCGTGTGCTTGTCGTAGATGACCTCGAACGGCCAGAAGCGCTTGTGGAGGACGTCCTTGTGGACGCGCCACTCGTAGTAGTTCGCGAAGAGCACCACGCCGGGAATGACGAGGAGGTCGGTCCACCGCACCCCGGGCTCGAGGCGCGCGATGGCGACGACGCTCGCCACGAGCACGGCGAGGCCGATGCCCGTCGTCGCGGCGAGGTGCGCGTACGGGTTGTACCACCAGGGAATCTCGGCCAGCGCCTTCTGGCGAACGGCGTTGCGGCGCTCCTCGGTGAGCCCTCGCGGCGACGAAGCCTGCGTGACGAGCTGCTTCTCCTCCGAGCGCCGCTCCTCGCGCACGCTGCGAACGTTTTCAGCGGCTCCGAAGCTCGGCCCCGTGTAGCCATCGGAGCCTGCGCGCGGCGTTGCGGCGCGCTTGGGGGAGTCTTCGACGTTCGGGGGAACCACGGGGAGCGTGGCCATCGTCATTCTCCTTGGCTTCGACACGTCGAGGTCGCCTGGGCCTTCGACCGTCGTGTGGTGGGCTGCCGTGCGTGAGCTTCGAGTGGGTACCTGCGAATACTGTACATTCTGTAAAAACAGAACGCAAACGGTTCTGCCGCGCTGCGGCATCACGAGGCTCATCGGAGACCCGTCCCTGCTGAGCGAACGCTTCGGCTCTCTCCGGCTCTCTCCGGCTCTCTCCCGCGATCCGAGGGGGTATAGTCCGCGTCGATGAGCGGAGCGGACGACGCAGCGAAGTGGCTGGGCGAGCAGAGCAAGGCGATGGAGACGGCGCTCGCAGAGCTCGTCTCGATCAACTCGTTCACCGAGAACGTCGACGGCGGCAATGCCGTCGGCAAGATGCTCGAGGAGCTGTTCGCGATCGACGGCCTCGCCGCGTCTCGCTCGAAGTCGGCGAGCGGCAAGTTCGCCGATCACCTCGTCGTCAGCTCGATCTGGACGAGCCGCGGCGAGCCGCCGATCGCGCTCGTCGGGCATCTCGACACCGTCTTCCCGCCGGGGACGTTCGAGGGGTTCAAGCGCGACGGCGATCTCGCGCGAGGCCCCGGAGTCCTCGACATGAAAGGTGGCCTCGTCGTCGTCGCGTGGGCGCTCAGGGCGCTCGCAGCGGCCGGAGTGCTGACGTCGCTTCCTGGGATGCGCGTCGTCATCGTCGCGGACGAAGAGGTTGGCTCGCCGGAAGGGCAGTCGATCATCCGGGATGCGATCCAGGGAGCGCAGGGCGCGCTCGTCTTCGAGGCGGGGCGCAAGGGCGACCTCGTCATCACGAGGCGCAAGGGAACGGGCGCGATGACGATCGTCGCGCACGGGAAGGCGGCGCACGCCGGCAATGCGCACAAGGAAGGCGTGAACGCTCTGTGGGCGCTCGCAAAGCTCGTCGATCGCGTGCAGTCGCTCACGAGCTACGAGCGCGGCGTGACGGTGAACGTCGGCAAGATCGCCGGCGGCACGAGCAAGAACACGGTGCCCGATCGCGCCGAGGCGCTCGTCGACCTTCGCTTCGAGTCACGCGCGGACGCCGAGGCGCTGATCGAGGCGATCAAGAAGGCGGCCGACGAGTGCGCCGCCGCGGTGCCGGGCTCGCGCTTCGAGCTCAGCGGCGGCGTCGCGCGCCTTCCGCTCGAGCGCACCGATGCGAGCGTCAAGCTGATGGATGCCTACGCGGCATGCGCCCGCGCGTCGGGGCTCGCTTCCGGGGAGGCCGGGCTCATCGGCGGCGGCTCGGACGCGAGCACCTCGGGAGCGATGGGCATCGCGTCGATCGACGGCCTCGGTCCGCGAGGCATCGGGTTCCACACGCACGACGAGCAGATCGAGGTGGTGACGCTCGTCCAGAAGGCGCAGGCGCTCGCTCGCTTCCTCGCGTCGTTGCGGTCCAGTTGAGGCGGACGTTGGCGAGGGGAGCGGTGTCTTCGGTGTCGTTCGTGCGGAGCCGACTCTTCGTCCTCGTCGCGTGCGTTGCCGGTGGTGGCGCGCTCGCCGGCTGCCCGAAGGAGACCGGCCACACACCACAGGGCCAGGTGAGCCCGGGCGCTTCGAGACGCGTCGAGCTCGTTCCGAGCAAGGCCGGTCAGGCGAAAGCACGCGCGCGCGTCCATCCAATGCGCGCGGGCGAGGAGCTCGGCGGTCCGAACGCGACCGGCAAGCCCGGTGACTGGGTGCTCGAGAACGACGAGGTGGTGTTCGTCGTCGACGGGCTCGGGGGCGGGGCGGGCTTCGCCGAGTCCGGAGGCAACGTCATCGACGCCGCGGACGCGAAGACGAGGAAGGACGAGCTGGGGCAGCTCTTCACGTACTTCGGCGCGTTCCCGAGGCAGGGCGTCTACACGAAGATCGACGCGCGCGTGGAGGCAGACGGCACCGCCGTCGTCGAGTCCCATGGCAAGGAGCTCTACGACGCATCGATCGGTGTCGTGACCCAGTTCCGTCTCGGTCCGAGCGACCGCGCGCTCCACATCCGGACGACGCTGACGAACGAAGGGAAGGCGAAGGTCACCGGGCTCGGGCTCGGCGACGCGATCCAGTGGGGCGGCACGGAGAAGCTCGCGCCCGGCAAGGCCGTCGGCTTCAAGGGGCCGTCGAAGGGCCCGTTCGTCGGCGCGGTCGGCCGCTTCGCGAGCTATGCGATCACGTCGACCGACGGCGAGATCGCCGCCATCAGCGGCGGCGCGTGGACCGACACCGAGCAGCAGAAGGACGTCGAGCTCGAGCCCGGTCGGTCCGTGACCTACGAGCGCGTATTCGTCGTCGGCGTGCGTCCCGACGTGGCGAGCATCGTCTCCGAGCTGACGCATTCCTCCGGCGGTGACGTGGGCGCCGTCGAGATCGCCCTCACCGATGCGAAGGGCGCTCCGGTGAAGGCGCTCGCCGGCGCGAAGGTCGTGCTCGCGACCAGCACGGTGCCGGAGGTCATGACGATCGTCGCGACCAGGGACGGTGAGTTCTTCGGCGGCGAGATCCCGTCCGGCAAGTGGCTCGTCTCGTATGTGCCGAGCGTGGGCCGTCGGGGCGACGGCAAGAAGGTCGCGATCGAGGTGAAGAAGGGCGCGGTGAGCCGCGCGACGCTCGCCGTGTCCGATGCCGGCTCGGTCGTGCTCGGCCCGTGTCAGGAAGCTCCGCCGACCGGCACGAAGGGCGAGGCCGCTCCCGTGCCGTGCAAGCTCACGATCGAGGGGCTGGACGGCACCGCCGCTCCCGACCTCGGGCCGGCCCACGTCGCGGGCCTTGCGAAGAACGTCGTCATGCTCCGCCCGTCCGAGTCACTCGCGGTGCCGCTGCCGCACGGGCGCTATCGGATCACCGGGTCGCGCGGGCCGGAGTACGATCTCGCGTCCACGACGATCACGGTACCGGGGGTCGCCCCGCCTCCGTTCGTCCTTCGTCGCGTCGTCGACACGCCGGGCTACGTCGGTGCCGACTTCCACCAGCACTCGATCCTCAGCGCCGACGCCCCGGTGGCGACGCGCGATCGCGTCCTCGCAAATGCCGTCGAAGGTGTCGAGGTCGCCGTCGCCTCCGAGCACAACGCGATCGCCGACCTCGCGCCGATCGTGAAGGAGCTCGGCCTCTCGAGTTGGCTCGTCCAGATCGCCGGCGACGAGCTCACGAGCGATGCGAGCAAGAAGCCCTTCGGTCACGCCAACATCTTCCCGCTGACGCCGCAGCCGGACAAGCCGCGGAGCGGCGCGCCCGTGGTCCGCGACCGGCTCGCGAGCGAGGTCTTCGCGGAAGCGCGAGCGCTCCCGGGTGGGCCGCACGTCCTCCAGATCAATCATCCGCGTTCGGGCAAGAACGGCTACTTCGATCAGCTCGGTTTCGATCCGAAGACCGGCGCCGGCACCGAGCCCGGATACGATGCGGACTTCGACGCGATCGAGGTGTGGAACGGCCGCGTCGTCGCCCATCGCACGAAGGTCCTCGAGGACTACTTCGCGCTCCTCCGCACGAGCCATCCCGTGACGCCGATCGCCGACACCGACACGCACGGGATCGTGGGAGAGGAGGCGGGCTATCCGCGGACGTTCGTGCGGCTCGGATCGGCGGCGGATTCACCGCTCGCCGCGTGGGATTCCGCGCGCTCGACGGAGCTCGTGAAGGCCATCCGCGAGACGCGAGACGTCGTCCTGTCGAACGGGCCGTTCATGACCGTGTCCGCCGGCGGCGTCGGGATCGGCGGCGTCGCGAACCCGCGCGGCGGGGTGGTCGACGTGAAGGTCACGGTGACGACCGCACCGTGGGTCGTCGTCGAGAAGGCCGAGGTCCGGCTCGTCCGCGGTTCCCATCCGGCGATCCCGCCGGTGACGCTCACCTCCAGGAAGACCGTGACGGGGGCGCTCGTCGCGGAGGCGTCGTTCAAGGTGCGGCCGAAAGAGGACGATGCGCTCCACGTCATCGTGAGCGGGACGACGCCGATGCGGCCGGTCCTCTCGGGCGACGATTCCGAGATCGCTCCGTGGGCGATGTCCGGCCCGATCTGGATCGACGCAGACGGCGACGGCAAGGCGCTCGGACGCAAGCGATAGACGCGAGCAAGCGAGGTCGTTCGGCATTCGACGCGGGCCGAAGCGCCACTGCGGTGCTCGAGGCGCGCCCCCTTGCGTGGGCGCCGGCGCGCGGGTCGTGGAATCGAACGGGCGAGATCGCGCACTGTCCCTCTCTGCCCGTGCTGATCGGATCGCCGGCGTGCCCGTGCCCCATCGAATACTCCAGCTCCCGGTGTCGGTACATGCAGTGCATCCCCGTCTACGTGACGGAGGAGGACCTTCATGGACCAGGAACGCATTGCGAGCTGCATCGAAGCGTGCAACGAGTGCGCGGAGGCGTGCGAGTACTGCGCGGACGCTTGCCTCGACGAAGACGACGTCGAGGCGCTGGTCGAATGCATACGTCTCGACCGCGACTGCGCGGACCTCTGCCGTCTCGTTGCTGCATTTCTCGCGAGAGGGAGCAGCTTCAGTCCCGCGATCGCGGGCGCCTGCGCAGAGGCGTGCGATGCGTGTGCTGCCGAATGCGACGAGCACGAGATGGAGCACTGTCGCGCGTGCGCCGAAGCCTGCCGCGATTGCGCCGACGAGTGTCGCCGCATGATGGAGAGCGAAGCTCCTCTGTCGCGTGGGGTTGCGACGCACGCTTGAGCCCCCGGCGGGCCACACGTGCGTGGCCGCTCAGCCGGAACGGCGAGGTCGAGATCGGCCGTCGCCGCTGGCAGCTCGCTCTCCTCGACGGCCCGACGGCGACCCCCTGACGCGGGAGGCGCGCCTCGCAGGCAAGTCCCAGAACCACCGCAGAGAGCCGGCCCAGAGAGACATCCAGGGAAGCGACGGAAGAGAGTGGCCCGAGCGGGCCAGAGAGCTGAGGAGGGAGGGAGTCGTGATCCTCGTACTGTGTTCGCCCGGTCATGTCGCGACGGCTGTGAGTGAAGCGCTCGAGGGGCTCGACGAGGATGTGCGGCGCGCAGATCCTGCCAGCGAGCTCTTCACCGAGGCCATTGGCTGCAACGTGATCTTGTACGTTCCCGAGCCTCGTCTCCTCGATGCGCGCGGTGTGGCGATGGCGAACGCTGCGCGGACACGCGACGTGATCCGCGTCGCGTATGCGCGCGGAGTGAGTCACGTCGTCCTCGTCGAGCCGCTCGCCTCCGCCCGGCCGCAAGACGAGCGCCGGCTGCACCGTGACGGAGTCGACACCACCATCGTGCGCTCTCCGGCGTTGATCGACGAGCTCGCCGACGCGATGAACCTGCACACCGCGGGCTCGGTGTGGCTCCCGCGAGGGCGCCGGGTGGAGCTGACGTCCCGTGCCGCGCTCACGCGTTCGATCCGGTTCGCCCTCCTCTTCAGCGAGCTACGCGGAGGCGTGGTCCATGTTCCCTCCGAGCTGATGGAGGTCGCGGAGGCGATGCGTCGGGCCGCGGCCATCGCGGGCGCCAACGTCAAGGTCCGAGCGAGCGCGCCGGCGATTGCGCGTACCGTCCGCAAGCTACGCTCCTGGTTCGGCGTCGGACCGGCGGAGGTCGAGGCGCTGTGCGAGCGGCTTGGGGGCAGTGCCACCGCTGCGCCGGCGTGAGCGCCCAGAGACCGGCTGGTTGGACCTCCTCCGATTCGCGCGGTCGACGCGGGAGGGGCGGAGCACCGTCCCTTCGACTCGAGCGAGGACGGCGCAAGCGATTTGCGTTGCGCCTCAGCTGAGCCGATCGGAGCGAGCCGCGCCGTGCAATTTCGCTCGGCGGCGGGTGTAACGAAGCGCGGTGCTCCTGCGTCAGCGGGGCAGGAGGATGCCCATGTCCACGCCCGTACCGCCCGCACGACGCTCCAGCTCCCATTCTCGGTCCTCGCCGGTCGCGGCGTCCGGGGAGCACGTGAACGATCCCGTCTGCGGGATGAGCGTCGATCCGGCGACGGCCAAGCACTCGTTCGAGCACGCCGGGGCGCGCTTCTACTTCTGCAGTCCTCGCTGCCTCGAGAAGTTCCGCGCGAGCCCGGACGCGTACCTGAAGCCGAAGCCGCCGAAGCCGCCCACGCCGGAGGAAGCGTCGACCGAATACACCTGCCCGATGCACCCGGAGGTGGTTCAGCTCGGCCCTGGCGATTGCCCGAAGTGCGGGATGGCGCTCGAGCCGAAGACCCTGAGCGCCGAAGAGGATCCGGCAGCGAAGGCCGAGCTCGCCGACATGCAGCGGCGCTTCGTCGTCTCCGCGATGCTGACGGTCCCGCTCTTCTTCCTCGCGATGTCCGACGTCATCCCGGGGGATCCGGTGCGCCACGCGATCGGCCCCGGGCTGCTCGCCTGGATCGAGCTCGTGCTTGCGACGCCGGTCGTGGTCTGGGGCGGCTGGCCCTTCTTCGTGCGTGCAGCGAGCTCGGTTCGGAACCGAGCGCCCAACATGTTCACGTTGGTCGCGCTTGGAACGAGCGCGGCGTTCCTCTTCAGCCTGGTCGGGACCCTCTTGCCCGGGGTGTTCCCGGAGTCGATGCGAGCGCACGGAGGCGTGCACCTCTACTACGAGGCCGCGGCCGTGATCACGGCGCTCGTCCTCCTGGGGCAGGTCATGGAGCTCCGCGCGCGCGGCCGGACGTCGAGCGCGATCCGCTCGCTCCTCCAGCTCGCGCCGAAGACCGCCCGGCGGATCCGCGAGGATGAGACCGAGGAGGATGTTCCGATCGAGCACGTCGTCGCCGGCGACCGGCTGCGCGTGCGTCCGGGAGAGCGTATCCCCGCCGACGGCGTCGTCCTGTCGGGGCATTCGTACGTCGACGAGTCGATGATTACCGGCGAGCCGCTGCCGGTCGAGAAAGGCGCCGGCGACCGCGTCACCGGCGGCACGCTCGGCGGGGACGGCGCGCTCGTGATGGAGGTCGAGCGCGTGGGGCGGGATTCGCTCCTCTCGAACATCGTCGCGATGGTCGGGGAGGCGGCGCGTTCCCGGGCGCGAGTGCAGCGCCTCGTCGATCGCGTCAGCGCGTGGTTCGTGCCGGTGGTGATCGTCATCGCGGCGGGGACGTTCGTCGCCTGGTACGCCTTCGGTCCCGATCCGCGTCTCGCGCACGCCCTCGTCACCGCCGTGTCGGTGCTGATCATTGCGTGCCCATGCGCGCTCGGGCTTGCGACGCCGATGTCGATCATGGTCGCGATGGGCACCGGCGCGCATTCCGGCGTCCTCGTCAAAGACGCCGACGCGCTCGAGACCCTCGGACGGGTCACCACCGTCGCTCTCGACAAGACCGGCACCATCACGGAGGGCAAGCCGCGCGTCAGCGCCGTCGACCTCGAGCCGGGCACTCCGCGTGGCGAGACGATCGCGCTCGTCGCCGCCGCCGAGCAGGCGAGCGAGCATCCACTCGCGCGCGCCGTCGTCGAGCACGCTGCCGAGGAAGGCGTGCGCCCGGCGAGCGGGCCGGTCACCGTGCGCGCCGTGCGCGGGAAGGGCATCGACGCGAACGTCGGCACGGCTCGCGTCCTCTTCGGCACGCGGGTGCTGCTCGAGGAGCACGGCATCGAGCTTCCGGCGGGCACGCTGGAGCGCGCCGAGCAGCATCGCATGCACGGAGCGACGGTCTCGTTCGTCGCGGTCGACGGTCGCTTCGCCGGCACGTGGGCCATCAGCGATACGATCAAGCCGCTGGCGAAGGAGGCGCTCGCCGCCCTGCGCAGGATGGGCCTGCGGGTCGTGATGATCACGGGCGACGCCCGGACGAGCGCCCGTGCGGTCGGGCGCGAGCTCGGCTTCGCAGATGACGACGTCATCGCCGAGGTGCTCCCCGACCAGAAGGCGCACGCGATTCGGGAGCTGAAGACCAAAGGCGCTGTCGTCGCGATGGCCGGTGACGGCATCAACGACGCGCCCGCGCTCGCGCCCGCCGACGTCGGCGTCGCCATGGGCACAGGGACCGACGTCGCGATCGAGAGCGCGAGCGTGACGCTCGTGAAGGGTGATGTTCGCGGAGTGGTACGCGCCATCCGTCTCGGGCGCGCCACGATGAAGAACATCCGCGGGAACCTGCTCCTCGCGTTCGGCTACAACGCGCTCGCCGTCCCCGTCGCCGCGGGGCTGCTGTACCCGTTCCTCCACGTGACGTTGAGCCCGATGCTCGCCGCGGCAGCGATGAGCCTCAGCTCGGTCTCGGTCATCGTGAACGCGCTCCAGCTCCGACGCGCGCTTCGGGCCGGAGCTCACGGTTGAGCCAGATGACTCGAGCGCGTATCGCCGTTGGTGGGCGCCCGCGCTCGAGCTCGACAGAAGTCGGCGTCGAATCGGGCGCGAGCCTCACGCCCGCGCGGTCCGAAAGCTCAGCGCTGCGGGCCGGCGCGGCGCTCGCTGCGGGCCTTGGGGGCATCGACCGCGGGTGGTTGGGGCCTCGATTGCGGGTGGTTGGGGCCTCGACTGCGGGTCGTTGGGGCGTCGACTGCGGGTTGTTGGGGCGCGAGCCCCAATTTGGGACACCAGCGCGCAGTTCTCGCTTGCGAGGCCGGAGCGTGGCGGGTAGGGTGCGCCCCGCTGTGCAGATAGCGCAGTGGCCCGGGGCGTAGCGCAGCCTGGTTAGCGCACTAGACTGGGGGTCTAGGGGTCGGAGGTTCGAATCCTCTCGCCCCGACTGGTCCTGAGAGGATGAGCTCCTCCGGGACCTTTCGGTTTTGTGGGTACGGCGGGGGGCGGGGCCGTGGGGCTGGCTCTTCCGTGAGCCAGCTCTACTCGCGCGTTCGGTGCTTCGCCGTCGCGTGTCCATCGTCGCGCGGTGTCACGTCGCGTGGCGACTTGGCGTGATTGACGCGCGGGGAGGCGCCGCTCGTCTGCCCGCGGAGCCCCTCGCTCTCGAGGAGCGCGACGGCGCGCTTCAGCGTCGAGCGTGCCTCTCCGACGAGGCTGTCGACGTTTGCGGTCGCTTCGCGAAGACGTTCGCGAAGCTCGCGTGCGCGCTCCGTGCTTTGCCGCGCCTCGCGCGTCAGCTGCTCGAGCTTGGATTTCACGTCGAGGGCCTGAGCAAGCGATGCGCCAGACCGCACCGACACCTCGCGGTCGGTGGTTCCCAGCCGGATCGCTGGGCGCGTCTCGACGTTTGCGTCCCGGCGGCTGCCCGAGCGGTCCGACCCGACGGAGACGTGGGGCTCGCGACCCGACCACCCGCACAGGTATGCCGTCTGTGCGCGTCGACTTCAGGATCAGCTCGCGTCGCGTGAGCGATGGCTCGCCGGGAGTCCGGCCTCGACGCACGCCGTGGGGTCTTCGGGGGCGCACGGCTTTGCGAGGACCTCGTCGCAGCCCGCTGCCCGTGCCCGCTGGGCGCTCACGGTGTCGTACGACGCGGTCACCGCGATGATTCGAACGGAGGCGAGCTCCGGGATCGCGCGGATCCACCGGGTGGCCTCGAAGCCGTCCATGTTCGGCATCGCGAGGTCCATGAGGATGACGCTCGGGCGTACGGCTCGCGCGCGCTCGACACCGTCCTGCCCGTCGATCGCGAGCTCGATCTCGTATCCGAGTCGCGAGAGCATCATCGCGAACAGATCGCGATTGTCCTCGTTGTCGTCGACGATGAGGATCACCGGGAGCGCGAAGCGCGTTTGGGTGCCTGAGCTCGTGGCGCGTTTGGCGCCCAGCTGGTCGCTGCGCCGACCGCTCCTCGCATCGCGATTCACTGTCGTCAAGGATGTCACTCGGGCTCGTGAGCGCAACGTGGTGTCGCGCCGCAGTGAGTGCGGTCGCCGAAGTCTGCGCGCCGGCACGCTGCCCCGGTGTGAACGCGGACGTCGGCGGGTGATCGAACACGACCACACCAGCGTGTGGCGGTTAGGGCGCTCCTCCGGCGTCGCGACTCGTCGGAGTGGGCGTGCTCACGTGGCGGCCGCGTGGCGTACTGCGTGCACGCGGCGGCGCCGCCGAGCGAGGCAGTGGCTGCGCAGGCGAGTACGCATGGCACAGGGAGTTGTCAGCACGAAGCGATCGCTCCGCGTCGCGCTCATGTCGACGAGCTCTCGCGCGAGCCCACCGAACGACTACGCACCAACGGCGCTCGTCGTCGCGGAGCTCGCACGCGAGCTCCGGAAGTTGGGACATCGACCGACCGTCTTCGCCACCGGCAGAGCGACGGAGGTGGTCGGAGCGCCCGCCGTCTTCGCGCGGTCCGTCTGGTCACCGGACAGGCTCGCCGCCCTACGACATGCCAGCGCGGCGTGGGCGCAGATCGCCACCCTCGACGAGTTCGATCTCGTTCACGTCAACGAGCCCGAGGCGCTGCCGTTCACCAACTTCGTTCCGATCCCGACGGTGGCGACGGTGCATCACGATCGCGACGCCGAGAGATCCGTGCACTACACGGCGTATCCCGAGGTCTCGTTCGTTGCGGTTTCGCGACGACAGGTCGAGCTCGCCTGGGAGGTGCCGTTCCGTGCCGTCATCCACCATGGCCTCGACGTGGAGCGCTATCCGCTCGGGAAGGGGGGCCGGCGCTGCGCGTACGTGGGGCCCTTCACGGCGGAGATGGGAGCGCACATCGCGATCGAGGCCGCTCGACGAACCCGGACCCCGCTCGCGCTCGGCGGTGCGGGGCCGCCGCATCCGGAGCACTTCGACCGCGCGATCGCGCCCAGGCTCGGCGCCGGCATCACTTGCATCGACAATCTGGACGACCAGCGCAGAGTCGAGCTCCTCTCGAGCTCGCGCACGCTCCTCTCGCCGAGAGAGTGGGAGGAGCCGTTCGGCCTCGTCATGATCGAGGCGATGCTCGTCGGGACGCCGGTCATCGCGTATGCGTCCGGCGCGGCACCCGAGGTCGTGGAGGACGGTCTCACGGGCTTTCTCGTCCACAGCGTCGACGAGATGTCGCGTCGCATCCGGGACGTGGGGGCGATCGATCGTAGGGCCTGCCGTGAGCGTGCACGGATGCGTTGGAGCTCGGGGCGGATGGCGCGCGAGCATGCGGCGCTCTACGTCGAGGCGATGGACCACTGGAGCGCGACGCGCTCGCGATCCGCTGCGCCACGCAAGCGCGAGCTCGGCACTCTCGTCGTCACCGCGGACCTTTGACGCCGGCGTGCGCGCCCTGGCCACTCGGCCGCGGTTCGGTGGCGGGGCGACCGGCCCATCGCGGCGGCGCGGACTCGCGTTCGCTGACGCGCTCGAGCACGGCCGCTGCGCCGGACTCGAGCCCGGCTCGTGACAGATCCGAGAGGCTGATGACGCCGAGGAGGTACTGATGTTCCCCGAGGCAGACGATGCGGCTGCGCTGATGACGGATCATCGCGCGCCCCGCCGTCTCGATGTCGTCTTCGGGACGGCACGCGACGATCTCGCGCGTCATCACCTCGCGAATTTCGGTCGTGACGGGTCTTCCTTCGGCGACGCAACGCACGGCGATGTCTCGGTCCGTGATGACGCCGACGACCTTGCGCTCGTCGCTGCAGACCGGGAGGAACCCGACGTTGCGGGACCTCATCAACATGGCGGCCCGGCGGACGTCTTCGCTCGGCCGCACGAACGCGACGTCGGTGTTCATCAGCTGTTCGCAGCGCATGCTTCACCTCCGAACGATACGCTCGAGGGGGGAACCTGCATGCGCTGCGCCGGGCTCGCGCCGGCATGACGGCATGCGTGGTGCACGATGGCCGCCGTCCGCTTGACGACGCGCCCTTCAGACGAGGAGCAGTACGGCCACGGCCTCGTGGTCGGTGGGGACGTCGGCGGAACGAAGACCGCGGTTGGGCTCTACGACATCGGTGCGGGCGAGCTCGTGTCCGTGGCGCGCTTCCCGACGCCGACGGAAGAGGCTCCGAGCGTCCTCGTCGAGCGCTTCGCAGCGACGGCCGAAGCCCTGATCGCGGGCGCTTCGCGCGAGCGCAGCGAGCTCCGGGCGACCGGCCTGGCGGTCCCGGGGTTGGTCGACAGGCGTGGACGGGTCATCTGCGCAGGCAAGCTTCGGCAATGGCGCGACGTCGTGCTCAGCGAGATGGTCACCGAACGGCTCGGCGTGAACACGTCGGTCGAGCAAGACGCCAACGCGGCTGCGCTCGCGGAGCGGTGGCGTGGCGTTGCGGCAGCGATGAGCGACTTCGTCTTCCTCGCGCTCGGTACCGGCGTGGGCGCGGGCGTCGTCGTCGACGGCAAGCTCCTGCGCGGTGCTCACGCCGCCGCGGGCGAGCTCGGCGATCTCCGCGAGCTCGGTTGCGCGCCCGGACCTGCGGGCATCAAGCTCGGGGACCGCATCGGCGGGAAGGTGATCGCGGCGCATGCGAACGTCCTCGTGAGCGAAGCGCTGGCGCCGGCGGAGGCGCTTGCGGGGGCGGCGCGCGACCCTCGTCTCGAGGAGCTCGCCGACGAGGTGGCGGAGCTCGTGTCGATCGCCGTGTTCGCCATCGTCACCGTCGTCGATCCGGAGGCGATCGTCTTCGGCGGCGGTACGGCGGAGGCAGGCGATGTCCTGCTGCGGCGAGTGCATGCCCAGCTCGAAGGACACGTCTGCGCGATCCCGCACCTCGTCGTGTCGGCGCTCGGTGAGGACGCGCAGCTCTATGGCGCTGTCTACGGCGGACTCTCGTTGCTCGAGCGGGCGCCGGGCTGACGACGCCCGTGAGACGGGGCTCTTCAGTGCTGCAGGCAGAGGACGGACTTCGTGCACGTCGGCACGTTCGTCGACTGCTCGAGCTCGCCGCCGCAGGGAGTGCGCTGGATCTCGAGCAGGCAGGTCGAGACGGCGAGTGCGTCGACGCCCGACGGGCAGGCATTCTTGCCCGCCTCCTGGTCCATCAGCTCGCCGATCCGCTCGAGGCAGGTCGGCTGATCCTCGTAGGCGCGGTCCTTTCCGATCTTGTTGCATGCGAGCTCACGCTCGCAGCGCGCGGTCGTGATGCGCATGATCGCCTCGTCGTTCGACGACGAGCCGAGCTCCGCGTTTGTGAGTGTCGTCGTCGTCGTCGGTGCGCTCCCCGGTGGAGGCCGGCAGGCGAAGATGACGACGAGCGCGCCGAGCACGATCGCCGCCGTGACCAGGGAGCGCGAGGCGCGGGACATGTGGATCAGAGCTTCTCCGCGCGCGTCGGGTCCTCGGTCATCCGATGCGAGAGCGGCGCGTCGCGGCCATGGACCTGGGCCGGAGGAGAGGTCGCTTCGATCGCCGTGAACGGCTCCAGCACGTGATAGAAGTGCCGCGCGCCGCGGGGCACGACGTACGAGGACCCGGGATCGAGCCTCACGACCTGACCCTCGATGTGCAGCAACGCTGAGCCGGAGACGACATACCCGACGACCTCGTAGTCGCGTTCGCTCTCGCCCACGCGAGCTTCGCTCTCGGTCGTCACGGGCTCGGCGTCCCAGAGGCGCATCGAGAGGCGTACGCCGGACGCGAGGTACTTCTCGCCCATCGGTCCGCGCGGTGACCGCGAGGAGTCCAGCTTGACGACGCTCGTGTCGTGCTTGACCTGCTCTTTCATCATCGCGACGTGGTCCTCTCTGCTCCGGTCTCCCGCGCTGGACTGCGCTCGAGCGGAAGCGGGCTGTCCGGTTGAGGTGCGTTCGGCGACGGCGGATCGCTCGGGCTCGGCACGGGATGAGGCACGTGCCGAATCGGCTCGGGCTCCTCCGGCGGCTTTGGTTGCGTGACGAACACGATGCACCTCTCCGCATGCCCTTCGTGCATCGTGCGTGCCCGCGTCCCGAGACGGCGTTCGGCTCCAGATCCGTCGAGCGCCGCGGGCACATGCTCGCCGAGAAAGAGTACGCCGGCGCGCTGCGCGCCGTGCCGAGACGCCACGGCGCGCGTCGCACGTTGGCAGCGGTGCGCGTCACGTTCGAGGCGCGCGCCGGACGGGCAGACCTTGCCGGTGCTCACGCCGGGCGGGCTCGACTACGCGGCGAAGAGCGCGCGGGTGGGGCGGAGCTCGGCGCGAGCGATCCCTCGCGAGTCGCCGGCGAGATCCGGACGCCGAGCGTCGAGCTCGCACCGGCCGCGCGAGTGAGCGGCCCCGCCTCCCGGCCCGTGGGCCTCGTCACCTCTACAATCCTCGACCTTCTCGTGATACCAGCGCTCTATCTCCGTCTTGGTCGAGCCGCGCGCAAAGTCGACGAGTCGTGCAGGGTGGGTTGCGCTCGCCGTCGCGTGCGCACTCGTGCTGACGGAGACGAGCGCACGCGGACAGACGCTCCTCCCCGAACCATCGCCGGCGACGCCGGCGGGCAGCAGCGAGGCCTCCACGGGAGCGCCGCCGGCGCCGTCCGTCGCCGCCCTCCAGCCTCCTGCCCGTGCGCTCGATCACGCGGATGACACGCGTTGGCATCCGAAGCGCGAGCTCCACTTCGGGACCGCCGACTTCGTCGTCACCGGCATCGCCACCGGCGTCGTCTTCGGGGCCGCAGTGACGTCGCCTCACTCGCGGCACTGGCGCGGCGGTATCGGCTTCGACGAGGACGTGCGCGATGCGCTGCGCGCCGGATCGCTCCGCGGACGGTACTGGCTTCGTGACCTCAGCGACGTGGGCGTGTCGCTCGCATCGACCTGGCCGTTCCTCGTCGACGCGCTCGTCACTGCGTGGTGGCATCGCGGGCGCGCGGACCTCGCGCGGGAGATGGCGCTCGTGAGCGCGGAGGCGTTCGCGCTGGCCGCCGCGATACAAGGGGTCGCGAACGTCGCCGCGAGCCGCGAGCGGCCGTTCGGGCGGCTGTGCGGGACGGAGATCCCGAACGAGAGCGTCGACTGCGATCCCGGCGTCCGCTACCGGAGCTTCTTCAGCGGCCACGCGACGCTCGCCTTCACGAGCGCGGGGCTCCTCTGTGCGAACCATCTCGGGCTCGGTCTGCTCGGCAGCCCCGGAGACATCCTGACGTGCACGGGCGGCTTCACCGTTGCGGCGATGACCGGCCTGTTCCGCGTGATGAGCGACATGCACTACGCGTCCGACGCCGGAATCGGCGCTCTCGTCGGCACCACGGTCGGCCTCGCGGTACCGCTCCTGCACTTCCGGCGCTCTTCGACCGAGCCGAGCGCCGGCACGATCGAGTGGCGTCTCGCTCCGGTCGGGCGCGGCATCGGCATCGCGGGGACCTTTTGAAGCGGCTCGTGACGCTCGGGCTCGTCACGTCGGCGCTCGCCGTGCCGCGCGCGTCGTCCGCGCTGGAGACCAGCCACGGTGGATCGATCCCCGAGCTGGGGCCTCCGCATGCCGATGCGTTGGTCGATCCGGCGATGCACCGATCCTGGAGCGAAGGCGCTCCGCGGACCTTCGCGGCGCTCACGCTCGACGCGGGCTACCTGTACCTCCGGCCGCGTGGTCATGTCGGTTACGGGATGCCGTTCAACACGTGGCTCGGCCTCGAGGCGAACCCGCTCGTGTCGGCGGGGGGCTACGGCGGTTACGGCGGCGCGCGGTTCGCGCTCCCGTACGTCGACCTCCGGGTCGGAGCGCGCTACTTCGCGGCGTTCCGGCATGCGTTCCTCGAGCCGAAGGAGAGCTACAACCGGCTCGACCTCGACTCCACGGCGAACGATCCGGCGCGCTACTACACGGTCGAGGCCGAGGTCAGCTCCGCGCTTCCTGTCGGGCCGGGAGACATCCTCGCGATGGCGAGCATCTCGGCGGTACGTGGCGTGCCCGGAGGCTCGTACGTCTTCGAGGAGACGCTCCGCGTGATCGTCGATCCGCCGTGGGTTTGGCGCGTGCGCGGCGGCTACGTCTTCCGCCTCGGGTCGCGCAACCAGCACTCGATCGGACCGGTGCTCGACGTCCTCGCCGTACCGGAGCGCGACGACTCGCGAACGATCCGCTTCGGGCCCGTCCTCCGGATCCAGCTCAGCCGCAGCTTCGACGTGCGCGGGAGCTTCGTCACCACGCTCTCGAGCCCCGATCGCCTCGGGCTCGTCGGAGGCGACTTCACCGAGCTCGGTGTTCGCTACCGCGTCGCGACGGAGTGAACGCCTGCGCGGATCACATTGCCGGCTGGCGGATGCGATCGACCACCGTGCACACGACGCCGGCGGCTGCGGTGCCGACGATGAGCCCGAGGACGAGGCCGAGGCCCTCACCGACCATGAGGCCCGCGCATCGCGGGACGGCGGTGGCCACGACGCCGAGGGCCGCGCCCAGTGTCGCCCGCGAGCGCTCCTGTGCCGGGAGGCGGGCGAGGAGCGCGGCCAATCCGAGGCCGACGAGCGCGCCGATGCCCGCGCACGCACGCGAAGTGTTGCAGCACACGCCGCCGGCCATCGAGCAGCCGAGACGGCAGCACGCCATGAAGAGGCTCGTCGGTACGAGCGCGACGAGCGCACCGAAGAGCGCGCCGACCCGGCCGCCGCGGAGGAGCGCGCCGCCTCGCCATTCGAGGAACGTCCACACCGCAGCGAACACCGGCAGCCACGCGAGCGCGCCGCCGCCGATCGCCACGACGGCGATGAGGCCGAGCAGCACGCCGAGCCCACACGCGCGAACGAGGCCGCGACGGATGCGGGCGCCTTCATAGGCGCGCCGGGCGATTCGGGACGAAAGCTCGTATGCGGTCATGACTCTCCTTTCGTCCCGGTGACGGCGCTCTTCTCCGCGCCGATGGTTCCCGCTCCGAGCGAGGAGCGAAGTCGCGCGTAGGCTCGCGAGAGCCGCTTGCGCAGGGCAGGGGACCGCGGACCCGCGTCCGGGTCGTCCGCGAGATGAGACTCGATCGCGGCCGCCGATAGCGGATCGAGCGCGGCGACCGCCTCGCGCACGAGCGCGCGGATCTCGGCTCGAGACAGCGCGCTCTCCGGATCGCCTTCGGCCGGTACCAGCGACGCCGAGGCTGCAGGCGCCTCGCGGCTCGCCGCGACGCGGACCTTGCGCGCGATGGCGTGGGTCTCGTTCGCGGCGATGGCGTAGAACCATGGAAGCACCGGCCGGCCGGGTGTGAACTCGACCGCCCGCGCGAAGACGGCGGTCATCGTGCGCTGGGCGGCGTCCTCCGCATGAGCGTCGTCGAGCCGACGTCGCGCGACGGAGACCGCACGCGGGTACAGCGCCTCGAAGAGAGGCGTGAACGCGGATCGATCTCCGTCGGCGAGACGGTCCATCAGGCCGTCGAGCTCGGCTTCCGGACGCCCCACGAATCAGCGCTGCGGTTCGTGGTCCTTGTTCGCGTGTTCGCAGCACGGCGAGCCGGGGTAGCAGCATGCCGCGCCCGGCTTGCAGCAGCTATCGCCCGTCCGCACATACTCAGCCGCCGCAGTGCCCGCCACCGCGAGGGTGAACGCGGCCAAGGCGTAGGGCAGGGCTCTCTTCCAGATCGCTCTTGCTCGTTCGACGTTCATTCTGTCGACCTCCAACATCTACTAGCAGCGAGGAGGAGCCTCGTGACCCCCGGACGTCGAAAAGCGCGCCGGCGGGCCTCCTACCGTCCAATCCGCTACGGCTGGGCTGAAGTTGGGGTTCGCGCCCCCACCCCGCAGTGGAGTCCCGAGGGGCCTTCAGCCCGCGCCGACTCGACGGAGCTCTTCCTGGCGGCGACGCCACGCGTCGAAGCGCCGTAGCCACGGAGGTCCACGCTCGATCGACGCGCGGCGATCACGATCCGGTGGACGACTCTTCGAGCCAGCGTGAGAGCACCGTCTTCACCGAGCGCGCCGTCCTCGCCTGCACCCGGGTCGTGTGACACGCGAGGTAGATCGTCCAGTGGACCGACCATCCCTCGACCTCGATCTCGATGAGCTCACGTCGTGCGAGCTGACCGCGCGCGGCGACGCGCGGTCCGAAGACGACCTGGTCGGAGCTCGTCGCCAGCTCGAGCGCAGCGCCGAACGTCGCAGCGGCGTGGCCCGCCGTGCGGTGCTCGAACGGCAAGGGGCAGAGATCTCGCCCGCCTGCAAGGCGCGTGTCCTGAAGGAGGAGCGGCATCACGAACGGCACGTCGCGGAGGGTATCCGGTGAGACCGGCGGCGGCCCGAGCCGCTGCGCGAGCGACGGCCGAGCGAAGAGGCAGCTCTCGGCTTCGCCCACCGGCTCGTGCGTGTAGAGCTCACCGAGCGCCCGATCGTCGGCGAGGAGCGCGACGTCGAAGACGTCCTCGAAGGCGAGCGCGCGGGTGCGCACCGGATCGAGCTCCAGACAGGAGAAGCGCATGCCGCGTGAGCTGCGGGCGAGGACGCCGGCGACGCACGAGAGGATCGACGACGGGGCCGCGACGCGCACCATCGGGGTCGCGTCGGGCTGCTGCTGGCTCTTCAGATCGCGGACGCCCCGCGCGATCTCCTCGAGCATCGGGATGACGCGGAGGCCAGCCATGCTCACCGCGACGCCACGTGCGCCACGTGCGAGCAGCTGGACCCCGACGTACTCTTCGAGCCGTGCCACCGCCTTGCTGACCTGTGACGGCGTGACCTGGAGCTGCCGCGCAGCGGCCGAGATCGAGCGCGTGTGATGGACCGTCAGGAAGGTGACGACGTCGTCGAAGCGAAGGCTCTCGGCGTCGCGCATGAACGAGAAGGTTACCTAGTCGGCGGTGGCACGGGCAGCAAACTTGCCGGCCGCCAGGTTCGTGAAACATATGCAAAATATTGCATGTGTTGGCGCGCCCGGCCGCGCGGTCACGAGCGTTGAAGGGCACGGACGACGTGGGGCCGGAGGCGCCCCAACCACCCGCTGCCGAGCCCCTGACCCGTCGAGTCGCGACTGCCCGCAGAGGGCCGTGTCCCATCCATGATCCGCCCTCGATGATCCAGCCAAGGGGGTTCAGACGCCTGTAACCGATGGAAATCGTTGTCACGGGGGAGCCCGGATCGTGTGGTACGTTGTGTGCTCTGCTAGAGCTTCGTGAACCTTCGCATCGCTCCCTGGGCCCTCGTTCTCGGTACGTTCGCCATCATCGCCGGTTGCTCGCAGACCGCCGATGAAGACGAGGCCGTGCAAGGCGAGGACGCCTACAGCCAGGCGCAGGTCGATGGCGATCCCACGCTCAAGGCTCTCCAGCTCGCGGCCGCGGACGTCAATCAGTACGAGATCAACGTCGCCGACATCGACGTCCCGGTCCCGAACGCCTCCGTGGGCACGCAGGTCAACGGCTTCTCGACGCGCGGGCTCGACTGGTTCAAGAACCCGAACGTTGGCTATCCCAACAACAAGAGCTGGGACCAGGGGACGGACACCGGCAAGAAGTGCCAGTGGGCGGCGGTCTTCCGCTTCAACGCCATCTTCTCGGATCCTCCGGCCGAGGCCGTCGCGATGCGCGAGCTCGAGGGCGGACGCTGGAGCGGCTCCTTCTGGAGCTGGATCGACGACTACGCTTCGACCAACTCGGTCGGTCATCCGAGCGCGAGCTACGCGTGGAGCTCGGGACTCTGGAAGTGGATCGGCGCTTCGGGCAGGGACGGACTCTGCCGCCTCCCGACCAAGACGATGGTCGCGCGCATGATGACCGCGTGCATGGCGCAAGCGAACGCCAACGACGGCGATCCGAAGGGCTGCCGCATGCCGGGCTACAATCCCGCGTACGAGCCGGCGCCCGACGCCGGCGGTGGGGATGATGACGGCGTGGACGACGCCGACGCGGGCAATGCTTCTGCCGATGGCGGTTTCGACGCCGGAGCGAGCGACGCCGGCGCTGGCGACGGCGGCTGATCCGTCTCGAAACATGGTTGACCCGTCGTCGGGCTGATCCGTCGCCGGGACCTCAACTACGGTTCTCATCCCGCTCCCGCTCGCTTCACAAGTCCGCGGCCGCACATTGGTGGCACTATGGACGTCCGAACCGAGCTGGAGCAGGACCCGTGGCCGAGTGAAGGGATCGAGCGCAGCGAGTCCGTGGAGGCGTCTGCCTCGCAGGAGCCGTCGCCCGAGCCGCCGCCCGAAACCTCGCGCACGTCGACGCCCACGCCCACGCGCACACGACAAGAGCTCGAGGAGGCATCGTTCCTCGTGGTCGAGAGCGGGCGGATCCGCTTCCTCGTGCGCCCGCGTGTCGAGGTCGAGGTGCCCACGTGCCTCGAAGACGTTCAGCGCTTCTCCTTCACGCTCGAGCCGCGCAATCGTGGCGTCGTTCGTCGCGTCTCGGTGGGCAAGAAGCGCCTGCCTGATACGCGTGTGCGCGAGCGAGCGTGGGCTTACGTCGATCGCGTCGGCTCGGTTGCGCATGTCGTCTCCGATCTCGGACCTCGGCGCTACACCACGCGGACGCGCGGCGTACGGAGCCAGGCTGGAGTGATCGAGGTCGCCCGTGGCACGTACGCGATCACCTCGCATCGCGATCACGCCCACCTCATGTACGAGCTCGACATCGAGAACAGCGGGATCTCGGCCACGCTCGTGCGCCAGCTCCGCATCGTGCCGCGCGCGAGCTACATCGCGGCCGTCTTCAATCCCGAGTCGCGGTGGCGCGTGAGCGACCGCGAGCGTCCGGACGTGGATGTGTCCGAGCCCGCGTGGCTCGACGAGGACAGGTTCGGCAAGCGGAGGTTCACTGCGCTCGACCCGGTCTTCCTCGACCACGAGGGCACGGAGCTCGTGCTCGTCGGCGGAGGACAGCCCGAGAGCCGCGACGATCCGGGCGCCTGGGCGCGTTCGTGAGCGCAGGCCGCGGGAGGTCGCGGCGGGCGCGCACGCTCGACACAGCTGCGGCGAGGCGCCGACTCGACACGCGTGATGCGTGTCACACAACTTGGGGCTCGCGCCCCAACCACCCGCAGAGGTACCCAACGCAAGCGATGCCCGAGCAGAACGTTCCGATCCACTTCGAAGAGACCGACGTTGCAGAGCTGCTACGCGCCAGCCTGCGGCCGCTGGTAGAGCAGGCCGCGCGTTCGCGGATCGATCTCCGCATCGCGACGCTCGGTGACGTCCCTCGGCTGCGCGTCGATCGCGAGAAGCTCGCGTGGTCGGTCACGGCGCTCGTCGGCAACGCTCTCCGCTACGTCACGCACGGCGAGACGAGCGGTGACGTCGGCGGCTCGGTCCTCGTGCACGTGACGCGCGAGCTCGGCTCCGAATGCGTGTCGATCTCCGTCCAGGACGACGGGCCAGGCATCCCCGACGACAAGCTGCCGTTCCTCTTCGAGCGCCGGCGCGGGGCTGTCCACGCCGATGGGCTTGCGCTCTCACTCGTCCGGCAGATCGTCGCCGCACACGGCGGGCGCATCGAGGTCGAGACTCGCCGCGAGCCCGAGAGTCACGGTACGAGCTTCACGATCGCCCTCCCGATCCAGAGCTGAGCGCGGCGGACCTCAGCCCTCCGCACGGCTGGAGTGAAGCTGAGCGCGTCGCCCTGGGAAGAAGTGGTCCCAGCGATCGTGGAACCATAGCCAGATCCGGCTTCCGAGCACGGCGGTCGTCATGAAGAACGCGACGAGGGCGAGCGACAGGAAGTCCTCACGCACGGATTCGCCGCGCACGAACGCGACCACGAGGCGCGCGCCCAGCCCGAACCACACGATCGGGAGCAGATACCTCCATCGTGAGCGATGGGCGGGCGGGAGTGGAGGGACGGAATGGTCGACCATGACGGACACCTCGCCGAGAACGTAGGTCGTCGCTCCCGCAAGGAAACTCGAAAGACGCCGTGCGTCATGCTCGGTCGCCACGCGTGCCCCGGCCGAAACGATCGCACGGGTCGGATCTCGACCTGCATCCCGAGCTCGACGACACGGTTCGGCGGAGCGGATGGAGGAGTGTTCTGGAGGCGCGCCTTGGACCGAGCACGAGCTCAGGGCCCGATCGGCAGCGTTCGCACGACGATCCGGGCCGAGCTTGCGTGGCGTCGGATGAAGCGGATCGCGCTCGCGAGGTCGACGAAGATACCGCCGACTTGGTGCCGGGGATCGTCGATACACCAGAGGTGTTGTCTGCGTACGACGTGGAAGGTCATCGCGACGAGAACGTGGGTCCTCGAGCGAGGCAACATCAAGTCGGCATCACGCCGCGTGGCGCCCCAGCGCTCGAGCATCGCGCTTCACGGCAGGGCTCATTCATGGAACGCCGGCTCCACGCTCGACCCGGTCGAGGGCGAGGTTGAGGAGGAGGACGTTGACGCGCGGCTCCCCGAGGAGCCCGAGGTCGCGTCCCTCGGTATGGGCCGCCACGAGCGCCCGCACGCGGTCTTCGGGCAAGCCGCGGGCACGTGCGACCCGTCGGAGCTGGTATTCGGCCGCGGCAGGCGTGATGTGCGGGTCGAGGCCGCTGCCGGACGCAGTGACGAGGTCGACCGGGACCGGCAGCGTGTTCGTCGGGTCGACGGCGTGAAGCGCAGAGGCGCGCGCGCGGGCGGTTTCGGTCAGCGTTCCGTTCGTCGGTCCGAGGTTGCTGCCCGCCGATGCGCCCGCGTTGTACGGCACGGGCGCCGTCGCGGAGGGCCGTCCCCAGAAGTAGAGCGGCTCGGAGAACGGCTGGCCGACGAGGTGCGAGCCCACGACCTTGCCGTCCTCGACGACGAGGCTGCCATGGGCTCGACCGGGGAAGGCGGCCTCCGCGACGGCCGTGACGAGCAGCGGGTAGAGGACGCCGGTGAGCAGCGTGAGCACCGCGAGCATGCCGATGGCTTTCCCGGCGAGCGACGCGACCGTGACGACGACCTTTGGGGATGGTTGGGGCTCGAGCGCTGAATCGAAGGACATGGCGGACCTCATGTCGCGTGGAGCGCCGAGAGGAGGAGATCGATCAGCTTGATCCCGATGAACGGCGCCACGAGGCCGCCCGCAGCGAACACGAGCAGGTTCCGCCGGAGGAGCGCGCTCGCACCGATGGGGCGGTATGCGATCCCGCGAAGGGCGAGCGGGATGAGGATGATGATGATCAGGGCGTTGAAGATGACGGCGCTCAAGATCGCGCTCTCGGGGGTGGCGAGGCGCATGACGTTCAGCTCGTCGAGGCGAGGGTACGTGGCGGCGAACGCCGCCGGGATGATCGCGAAGTACTTCGAGACGTCGTTCGCGATGCTGAAGGTGGTGAGCGCGCCACGAGTGATGAGCATCTGCTTGCCGATCTCGACGATCTCGATGAGCTTCGTCGGGTTCGAGTCGAGGTCGACCATGTTCCCGGCCTCCTTCGCGGCCTGTGTGCCGGAGTTCATCGCCACGGCCACGTCGGCCTGCGCGAGCGCGGGCGCGTCGTTGGTCCCATCGCCGGTCATCGCGACGAGTCGGCCGCCGCTCTGCTGCCCGCGAATGAGCGCCAGCTTCGTCTCGGGCGTCGCGTCCGCGAGGTAGTCGTCGACACCGGCCTCGGCTGCGATCGCGGCGGCGGTGAGCGCATTGTCGCCGGTGATCATCACCGTCTTGATTCCCATTCGCCGAAGCTCGGCGAAGCGCTCCTTGATGCCGCCCTTGACGATGTCCTTCAGCTCGATGACCCCGAGGACGCGGATCGTCCCCGGCGCGGTGGGCGCCGCCGCCTCGACGACCACGAGCGGCGTCCCGCCCTTCTTTGCGATCTCGCTCACCTTCGAGCTCACGAGCTCGGGGAACGAGCCGCCCCTTGCTCGGACGAAAGCCTCCATCGCGTCCGCCGAGCCTTTGCGCAGATGACGACCGTCGACGTTGACACCGCTCATGCGCGTCTGGGCCGTGAAGGGGACGAAGGTCGCGCCGAGCTCGCGGACGCTCCGCTCGCGGATCGCGAAGCGCTCCTTCGCCAGGACGACGATGCTGCGCCCCTCCGGTGTCTCGTCGGCGAGCGACGAGAGCTGAGCGGCATCGGCGAGCTCCACCTCGGTGACGCCGGGGGCCGGATGGAACGCGGCTGCCTGGCGATTGCCCATCGTGATCGTGCCGGTCTTGTCGAGGAGCAGCACGTCTACGTCGCCGGCTGCTTCGACGGCTCGGCCCGAGGTGGCGATGACGTTCGCCTGGATCATGCGGTCCATCCCGGCGATGCCGATCGCCGACAGCAGACCGCCGATCGTCGTCGGGATCAGGCACACGAGCAGCGCCACGAGGACGGTGATCGCGACCGGCTGTCCGCTCCCGGCGGCTCTCACGCTGAAGAGCGAGAAGGGGAGGAGCGTCGCCGTCGCGAGAAGGAAGACGATCGTGAGGGCCGCGAGGAGGATCCCGAGCGCGATTTCGTTCGGCGTCTTCTGGCGCCTGGCGCCTTCGACCATGGCGATCATTCGGTCGAGGAACGTCTGGCCCGGGTCGACGGCGGCCCGCACGATGAGCCAGTCCGAGAGGACGCGCGTCCCGGCGACGACCGCGCTGCGGTCTCCACCAGCCTCGCGGATGACCGGCGCCCTCTCGCCCGTGATCGCGGCCTCGTTCACCGAGGCGACACCCTCGATGACGTCGCCGTCGCACGGGACGTCGTCGCCCGCCTCGATGAGGACGACGTCGCCCTTCCGGAGGAGTGACGACGAGACCGTCTCGACCGGCGCGTCCCGGGTGCGGGCGTCCTCCGGGAGGCGCTTCGCGAGCGTCTCTCGCCGCGCCTGGCGGAGCGAGTCTGCCTGCGCCTTCCCGCGGCTTTCGGCCATCGCTTCGGCGAAGCTCGCGAACAGGACCGTGAACCAGAGCGTGAGCGACACCGCGAGGATGAAGCCCGCGGGGGCGTCACCTCTCCCGGTGAGCGCCTCGACGAAGAGCAGGGTCGTGAGGACGGCCCCGACCTCGACGACGAACAGCACGGGGCTGCGGATCTGATGCCGTGGGTCGAGCTTGGCGAACGAGTCGAAGATCGCTCGCCGCACGATGGACGGCTCGAAGAGTCGGCGCGCCGGGTGCCCGTGACGAGCCGGCCTGCTTACCGCCGCCGCCGCTCCCTTCGGCTGCGGAGCCGGAGGCGTCAGTGCATCGAGCACGGCGCCCATCACGAGTGACTTCGCCTTGCTGCTCATTTCAGCTGCCTGCCTTCGGGTGAGCCATCTCAGGACCCATGAGCCACGAGGTGCTCGACGATGGGGCCGAGCGCGAGGGCGGGGATGAAGGTCAACGCGCCGACGATCAGCACCACGCCGACGAGCATCGCTACGAAGAGCGCATCGTGCGTCGGGAGCGTCCCGCGCGACTTCGGCACACTGCGTTTCTTCGCGAGGGAACCGGCGACCGCGAGCACCGGCACGATGAGCCAGTAGCGTGCGCCGAACATGCAGACGGCGCCGAGCGTGTCGTAGAACGGGGTGTCGGCTGCGAGGCCGGCGAAGGCGCTGCCGTTGTTGCTCGCCTGCGAGGAGAAGGCGTAGAGGATCTCGCTGAACCCGTGCGCCGAAGGGTTCCCCACGCCTCGTCGTCCGGCGTCCGTCACGCAGGCGATTGCGGTCGCGACGAGGACGAGCGCGGGCGGGACGAGGATGACGAGCGACGCCATCTTCATCTCGTACGCTTCGATCTTCTTGCCGAGCAGCTCGGGGGTGCGGCCGACCATGAGCCCGGCGACGAAGACTGCTACGAGGGCGAAGATCAGCATCCCGTACAGCCCCGAGCCGGCTCCGCCGAAGACGACCTCGCCGAGCTGCATCAGCCACATCGGAACGAGCCCGCCGAGCGGTGTGAACGAATCGAGCATCGCGTTCACCGAGCCGTTCGACGCCGCGGTGGTGGCCGTTGCCCAGAGCGCAGAGGTCGCGATGCCGAACCGGACCTCCTTGCCCTCCATGTTGCCGCCGGATTGCAGCGCGCTCGCCGCCTGGTCGATCGGGAGGCCGCCGAGCGCAGGATTGCCGGCTTGTTCCTGGGTGACGGCGAGCGCCAGCAGCGGCAAGAAGATCACGAACATCGCAGCGAGGAGGGCCCAGCCCTGCCGCGTGTCGCCGATCAGCTTGCCGAACGTGTAGCAGAGGGATGCCGGCAGCATCAGGAGCGAGAACATCTCGACGAAGTTCGAGAGCGGCGTCGGGTTCTCGAAGGGGTGGGCCGAGTTGACGGCGAAGAACCCGCCGCCGTTCGTGCCGAGCTGCTTGATCGCGACCTGCGAGGCTGCCGGACCGACGGCGAGGACCTGCTCGCGGACGGTCTCGCCCGAGGGCGCCTTCATCGCCTCGACGAGCGAGCCGCTCGCGTGGTCACCGAAGGTCTGCACCACGCCCTGGGACACGAGGAGAATCGCGATCACGAGCGCGAGCGGCATGAGGATGAAGACGACCGTTCGCGTCAGGTCGACCCAGAAGCTCCCGAGCGTCGCGGCGCTCTTGCGCGAGAAGCCGCGGACGAACGCGGCGAGAACGGCCATCCCGGTCGCCGCCGAGACGAAGTTCTGGACCGTGAGCCCGAGCATCTGGGTGAAGTAGGAAAGCGTCGTCTCCGCGCTGTAGCTCTGCCAGTTCGTGTTCGTGGCGAAGCTGACGGCAGTGTTGAAGGCGGCATGAGGCGCGACCGGGCCGACGCCCGCCGGGTCCAGCGGCAGCGACGCCTGCATCCGCGCCAGCAGGTAGACGAAGAGCAGGCCGGCGAGGTTGAACGTCAGCACGGCGAGCGCGTACGTCTTCCAGGTCATCTCTTCGCCGGGATCGACGCGCAGCACGCGGTAAACGAGCCGCTCGAGCGGACCGAGCAGGCGCGACGCGATGCGGGCTTCGCCCTCGTAGACGCGCGCCATGTAGCCGCCGAGCGGCTTCACGATCGCGACGAGCAGGCCGCAGAAGAGCGCGAGCTGGAGGACGGTGCTCGCGGTCACGAGAACCTCTCGGGCTTCAGCATCGCGAGCACGAGGTAGACGAGGAGCCCTACCGCGACGATGGCGAAGGCGACGTAGTGGAGGTCGGACACGACGATGTCACTCCGGCTCGAGCGACTCGCAGAGGCGGACGAGTCCGAGCGTCAGGGTGAAGAGGACGAGGGCCAGACCGACGAAGACGAAGTCCACGGGTGCACCACTTCACGCGCTCGCGCGGTGGCGCTCGAGCGCGCGCGCGGATCGTCGACGCAACGCTGCAAACGTCGTGCTCGACACGGCATTCAGGCAGTAGCGTCAGGCGATCAGAGCAGCCGCGTTCGTGCGCGCGGTGCAGCTCCCGGCGCGATGCGGGCTCGGGCTCGAGGTCGTGACGGGCGCCGGCGCCGAGGTGGTGTGAGGCTCGGGGGCTCGCCCTCGATCGGGAGCGTGAAGTGGAACGCGGCGCCTCCGCCGTTGCAGTTGACCGCCCAGATCCGGCCGCCGTGAGCCGCGACGATGCCCTTGCAGATCGTGAGGCCGAGCCCCGCGCCGCCGCCGCGTCCGGTCTCCGCGCGATAGAACTTCTCGAAGATGCGTGTCTCTTCGCCGGGCGGAAGGCCCGGTCCGTGGTCCGCGACGACCACCTCGACGGCGTCCTTGCCACGACGAGCCGCGACGAGGACCGGCGTCCCCGCCGGCGTGTATTTGGCGGCGTTCTCGAGGAGGTTCACCAGCACCTGCTGGAGCAAGACGGAGTCGTACGGGACGAGCGGGAGGTCGGCCGGCACGTCGGTGGTGACGGGGCGCGACCCGAGGACGCGCACCGTGCGCTCGAGCGCGGCGCCCACCGTTTCCTCCAGCGACTGCCACTCCTTGTGGACCTCGACCGCGCCAGCCTCGAGGCGCGTCATGTCGAGGAGGTTGCGCACGAGCCGGTGCATGCGCTCGGCCTCGACGAGGATCGCCTCTGCGAGCTCCTTCTGCGCCGGCGGCGCGATCTCCGTCTCGAGCAACGTGCTCGCCGTACCGGTGATCACGGCGAGCGGTGTCCGTAGATCGTGAGAGACCGACGAGAGGAGCGAGTTGCGGAGCTGCTCGGCCTCGATCCGGAGCTGCGCTCGTTGCGCCTGCTCCGCGAGGCGCGTGCGCTCGAGCGCGCCGGCGATCTGCCCGGCGAACGCCTGGAGGTGCTGGCGCCGCTCGTGATCGAGGCCACCGGGCGTCCGCCGGAGACCGAGGACGCCGATGCGCGAGGACGACGCTTCGAGCGGAAAGTAGGAGCCTGCCGACGCCGGCAGGGTGTCGGTTCCGGCGCCGGCCGGTCGGCCGTGCTGGCGCGTCCACTCGGCGACGGCGAGCTCTTTCTCGTCGAGATCGAACGACCACGGCGTGCCGCTCACCTGCGGCGTGAGCCGCGCGCGGTCGTGGTCGACGACGAGGACGCAGGCCGGTGCGCCGAAGACGTCGTGGACATGTTTGGCGCCGGCGGCCGCCACGTCGCTCGTCGTCTTCGCGCGCGCGAGCGCGCGGCTCAGGGAGTAGAGGCTGGCGGTGCGGACCTCGCGCTCGCGTGCCGCCTCCATCTGATCGCGGACGCGCTTCGTGAGCCCGCTGATCACGACCGCGACGACGAGCATCACGCTGGAGGTGGCGATGTGCTTCACGTCGGTCATCGCGAAGGCGTGGAGCGGGGCGACGAAGAAGAAGTCGAGCAGGATGACCGAGAGCACCGCGGCGAGGAGCGACGGCCAGAGGCCCCATCGAAGAGAGACGAGGACGATGGCGAGGAGGTAGATCATCACGACGTCCGCGAGCTGCGCGTTCACGAACAGGAGCCCGGAGACGCCCGTGATCACGGCGATGAGCGCGAGGGCCGCCACGAAGCCCGTGAGCTCCACCCGGCGCGGAGGCCGTCGCTCCGGCGGCGGCCGGGGCGCTACCAGGTCCTCGCCCGTGAGCACGTGCACGTCGATGTCCTCGCTGAGCCGAACGAGCGCGTCGAGGAAGGACGGGCGCAGCCGATCGAGCCAGCGGGCGTGGGTCGGCTTGCCGACGACGATCCGTGTCACGTTGCGGGAGCGCGCGAAGCGCGTGACCTCCTCGGCGCTTCGCGGGCCGCTGAGCGTCACCGTCTCGGCGCCGAGGCTCTGGGCCAGGCGCATGTGGTCGGCGATCCGTCGCCGGTCGGCGGCGGAGAGGCGGATCGACGCCGGCGTCTCGACGTTCGCGGCGAGGAGGTCGGCATGGAGGCCTGCTGCCAGTCGGCGCGCGCCTCGGATGACGTGCTCGGAGGTCGGGCTCGGGCTCACGCACACGAGGACGCGCTCGGACGCGGGCCAGGTGCGGTCGATCCCGTGCTTCGTCCGGTACGCGCGCATCTGCGTGTCGACCTGCTGCGCCGTCAGGCGGAGCGCAAGCTCGCGGAGGGCGATCAGGTTGCCTTCCTGGAAGAAGCTCTCACGCGCGATCTCGGCTTGCTCGGGGATGTAGACCTTGCCCTCGCGGAGGCGCTCGAGGAGCTCGTCGATCGGGAGATCGATCAGGCGAACGTCGTCCGCCCCTTCGAAGACGGAGTCCGGCACCGTCTCGCGCACGATGACGTGGGTGATCTGTGCGACGACGTCCTTCTGGCTCTCGAGGTGCTGCACGTTGAGCGTCGTGTAGACATCGATGCCCGATGCGAGGAGCTCCTCGATGTCCTGCCAACGCTTCGTGTGCCGCGAGCCGGGCGCGTTCGTGTGAGCGAGCTCATCGACCAGGATGAGCCCGGGGCGCCGCGCCAGCGCTGCGTCGAGGTCGAGCTCCTCAAGCTTCACGCCTCTGTGCTCGGCCTTGCGCCGAGGGATGATCTCGAGGCCGAGCAGGAGCGCGTTGGTGTCGTACCGGCCATGCGTCTCGACGAGGCCGACCACGACGTCGCGGCCTTCTTCACGCTCGAGGCGCGCCGACTCGAGCATCGCGTACGTCTTTCCGACTCCGGGCGCAGCGCCGAAGAAGATCGTGAGGTGACCGCGGGTGGACTGGACCTCGTCGCGTCGCACCTCGGCGAGCAGCTCATCCGGGTCTGGCCGCTCCTTCGTTCGTGCGCTCTCTCCTCGGCCCGCGCGCATCGTGACGTTCGTTAGGACGATCGCCCGTCACCTGCCACTCGCTCCTCGGAACGGTCGAGCTCGACAGCGAGGCCTGCACGCGGAGCGATCTCCGCGGCTCGGCCAGCGTCGTCGCAACCCCAGCCTGATTCATCTTTTGCCGAACCGAGCTAACGGTGATCCGGTCTCGGCCGGTGCTGAATGCAAAAATGTCGGGAAATTTCGGGGCTCGACGAATGGCACGAGCGGTGCTGGACTGAGTTCATGGGGAACTTCGAAGCGGATCCCGCTTCACCCACTTCACCCATGCAAGCGACGGAGAACGTGACGGTGAGCGGGGCCGCTTCACCGATGCCTGACCCGCGCTCGGCTCAGAACACACCGCTCTGGATGGAAGGGCCGGCGTCGGCGCCGCCCGCGGTTCGCCGGGGCCACTCCCCGGCGGGGTCACGCTCTGGACTCCCGACGATCCTGTTCTTCGGGATCATCATCGTCGTCGTCGGCGCTGCAGGCGCTTTCGGTGTCGCGCTCTGGGGCCCCGACAAGCGGATCAAGAACCGGACGCAGTTCGCGACCAACCCACCGGCTCCGATGGAGCTGCCCTCGTTCGCGAGCTCGGCTGCCGGCGCGACGGTCGCCGATGAGCCTCCCGCGGCGCCTGCCGAAGATCCTGCGGCCGCCTCCGCCGCACCCCCTGCTTCCGACCCCGAAGCTGCCGCGCCTGCTCCGTCGGCTGCGGCCGCGAAGAAGGGAAAGCGGGCTCCCCGAGGGACCGGCAAGAAGGCTCGCTGACCGAGGCGCGGCGATCGCGTTCTGCGATCATCGCGCGCGAGCGGCGAGCTCGCTCTCGTGAAGCCGAGCCTGCCCGAGGACGCTCAGCTCGACTGTCGCGCGCGCAGCACACGGGCGCAGCGCATCGCGGTCTGAGTCGTGCGTGCTGCGTTTCATCGTCTGCTTCATTCGATCGCCTCGCCTCGATTCCTCGCGACCGAGGACGCTCGTCAAGGGCCAGCATTCACCGTGACGGGCGCGGTGGACCGATCGGACCGGGGAGTGGATGCGCCATGACGCCGCGCTTTTTCAGGGCTTCGACCGCTGTCCCAATCGTGACATGGCGCACCGTGCGTGGCATCTTGCCTCGACTGCGCGTGTGAGGAACCCTTCTTAAGTGCGGAGTCGTTGCGGCTTCGGTGTTGGTACAGCGCATGCTGCCGCGGTCCTCGCCCTGGTAGGTAGAGCTGCCAATCCTGGGCTCGAATGTCCCATGCTCCCGAGGTACTCACGATGAAAGGTCACATCCTGGTCGTCGACGATGAGCAGGAGACCTGCGACCTGCTCGAGATGGCACTTGGCCGCCACGGGTTCAAGGTCACGCCGTCGACGAACGCGCAGCGCGCACTCGAGCTCGTCGCCGAGCAGGACTTCGACGTCGTCCTCACCGACCTCAGCATGCCGGAGATGAGCGGCCTCGATCTCTGCGAGCGGGTCCTCGGAACACGGCCCGACATGCCGGTCGTCGTGATCACCGGGCAGGGGAGCCTCGAGACCGCGATCGGAGCGATCCGCGTGGGCGCGTACGACTTCATCACGAAGCCGGTCGACCCGAAGCTCCTCTTCCTCAGCGTCTCTCGCGCCATCCAGCACCGCCGCCTCTCCGACGAGGTGAAGCGCCTGCGTCAGGCCGTCGGCGGCGAGGGCGGCGACGCTGCGCGCATCGTTGGACAGAGCGGCGCGATGCGGCGGGTCTACGAGCTGATCAACCGTGTCGGCGAGAGCGACGCGTCCGTCCTCATCCACGGCGAGACCGGCACCGGCAAGGAGCTCATCGCGCGCGGCATCCACACGCGGAGCCGGCGCAGGAACGGACCGTTCGTCGCCATCAACTGCGCGGCCGTCCCGCACTCGCTCCTCGAGAGCGAGCTCTTCGGTCATGCACGCGGCGCGTTCACCGACGCAAAGGCGCAGCGCACCGGCCTCTTCGTCCAGGCGACCGGCGGAACGCTCTTCCTCGACGAGATCGGCGAGCTCCCGATCGACGTGCAGCCGAAGCTCCTGCGCGCGCTCCAGGAGCGCAAGGTCCGCCCCGTCGGCGCCAACCAGGAGATCCCCTTCGACGCGCGCATCGTCGCCGCGACGAACCGGAACCTCGAAGACGAGGTCTACGAGAAGCGTTTCCGCGAGGACCTCTACTACCGCATCAACGTCGTGAAGATCGACGTGCCGCCGCTCCGCGAGCGCGGCGGCGACGTCCTTCACCTCGCGCAGCACTTCCTCAAGCAGTTTGCCGAGCGCAATGCGAAGCCGTCGCTCGAGCTGTCGACGACGGCCGCGGAGAAGCTCATGGCCTACAACTGGCCGGGCAACGTCCGCGAGCTGGAAAACTGCATGGAGCATGCGGTCGCCCTCGCGCGCTTCGATCAAATCACGGTCGAGGACCTCCCCGAGAAGATCCGCGCCTACCGTGCCGAGCGCTTCGTCGTCGCCGCGAACGATCCGACGGAGATCGTCACGATGGACGAGCTCGAGCGACGCTACATCCTGCGTGTCCTCTCGCTGGTCGGCGGGAACAAGTCGCGGGCGGCTCAGGTGCTCGGCTTCGATCGCCGCACGCTCTATCGCAAGCTCGAACGCTACGGAGCCGCGGCGGGCGGCGACGGCGCGAAGGGCGAGGGCGCGGCGGAAGTCCCGCCTTCCTGACCCCTCGGCCTGCGCGCTCGTCAGAGCCGGCGTGTGCCGAGTCATGCATGGCTCGACGTCGCCGCGTGATCGCGCAGCCGCGTGATCGTGGCTTGCTGCGCGCCTGCGGAAGGAAGGGCGTCGGTGCTGTCGCGGGACCGACGGTCGCGCGAGCGCGCCCGTGGACCTGCGACGGTCGTTCGCCGGGCGCGCACGCGAACGAACCACGAAGGGAGCGACGCAGCGTGCTTCACCCCCACGGCACGTGCGGGCGAGGGATGACTCCGAGCTCCATGCGGGCCGAGCGCCCACTTCTGTGGGTGGTCGGGGCGCGAGCCCCAGGTTCAGGCGCGGACGCTAGCCCGTCGAGGTCGACGAGTGAGGTGCGTCGACGTCCGGTGGAGCAGCTTCGCGGTCGAGCCCTGGGGGAGCCGTATCCAGCTCCGCGAGCGCCCGGAGGATGCGGGCGCGCCATTGCTCTCGCTCGGTGGTGTTCGTCGTGGAGGAGTTCATCACGTCGTGAATTTGCAGGTTCGATGCCGCTGCGTCGTCGGGGACGAGCAGGGCGGTACGGGGCGTTGCTCGCCCTCGTCTCGCAGTGCTTGCGGCCGAACATCCGCGCTGCGGGCGCTCGCTTCGCTGCTCCCGTGCGGGGCTCTTCGCCTCGACCGAGACGGGAAGGGCGTCACAGGCCGCCATCCGTGCTGCCGTGTGCGAACGTGCGCGGGCGCGTGGACCGTGCGTCGTTCAGACGAGCGGCAGGGTCATGAGCACGGCCGCGCCGCGATTGCCGCGACGGCCCGGCGGGAGGGTGCTGGCATCGACGCTCAGCGTTCCGTTGTGCGCAGCGAGGACGTCCTTCGCCATCGAGAGCGAGAGGCCAAGCCCTCGCGACGTGGAGCCGGGCGTGAAGCGTTGGCCGAGGGTGGCGAGCACCTCGTTCGAGAAGCCGGGGCCGTCGTCCTGCACGCGCACGGTCACCTTGCCGTCGGCGTGGCTCACGTCGACGGTGACACGCGAGCTCGCGAGGCGCAGGGCATTGCCGATCACCTCGCGCAGCATCGAGCTCACGAGCCGGCGGTCGACATCGGCAACGAGCTTCTCGTCGGGCAGCTCGCACGACGTGACGATGTCGCGCCGACCGTCGATCGCGATCGCCTGCGTCTGAGCGTCCTTCACGAGGCCGCGCACGTCCTCGAGCGTCGTGTCGGGAGACAGCGGGCCCGCGTCGAGATCGGCCGCCAGGGCGAGCTGCTCCGACAGACGAAGCAGCCGCCGGAGGCCGCGTCGCGCCATGGCGACGAGCTCCGGCCGCGAGCTCTCGTTCGCGAGCTCCTCGAGCACGGTCATCGTGACCCCGGTGGGGGAGGCGATGTCGTGTGCCACCCGCCGGAGGAACTGCGTCCGGAGCTGCGCGGAAGGGCTCGGCTCGCTGGACGCTCCGAGATGCGTGGCCGCATCCGCCGTGCTTTCGTCCGAACTGCGTTCGGGTGCGGCCGGAATGGACGAGGTGCGGTCGAGCGTCTCGAAGATCGGCTGGACGGTCATTCTGTCCTGTCGGGGTGAGTGCTGAGGTTCGATGCGGATCGGAGCCCCCCGCATGGGGAGGCTCGTAGCCCCAACTTGTCCACAGGCACGTTCCAGTCCAGCTGCGTGCGCGGCTCCGTTCCCTCGCGGCAAGGCTTCGCGCGTAGCGGAAGGCACCACCTGAGGCGGGCGTGGATGCGCAGTCAGACGCGTTCGCCGCGCGAGAAAGGCGCTAGCGCATGCATGGCACGAGACCGGCAGAGCGACGTGTGACGGGGGGGAGGCAGAGGGGCGATGCTGGGAGCCAAGGCAACGCGGGTCCGTCGGAAGCTGCGCGTCGCGCGTGGTCGATGGCGCGGGCCCATGTCCTTGTCGGGAGCAGATACGTCGACTCCCCGGGTGAAGCGGAGTGGGGGCAGCCCGGCCAAGCCGGACGGAGTCCACATCGTATCGAACAGGACCACACGGGGAGTGGCGCCCGCAGAGATGATCACTCCGAACGGGCTTGGCAAGCTCCCGGACGCCGCGCTTGCACTTGCTTCGGCGTGCAACGCTGCATCTGTCGGCTTCGATCTCTGCGCGCGGCGCACGCAGGACGAGATGATCGCGGTTGCTGCGAAGAGCGCTGCGAGCTTCCTCCGTTCGCTCCTCGACGCGACGATCGCTGCCGCGAGCAACTGGGGCATCGACGCGCGCCCCCGCGCACGGACATGCGAGCGGCTCCGGTGGGAGTGGCTCGCGTCGACGGCGACCGTCGTCGACGGTTGTCCCGATGTCAGGCTGATCGCCGAATGTGCGCGCATCCTCGCCGGTACCAACACGTCGGCTGCGCGCGATCTCGGCGAGGCGATCACGGCCCGCTTCCGTGTCGCGACCGCGGAGGCGTATTCGCTCGCGTCGGCGATCCAGCGGGCACAGCGCGGTCAGGTGGCGTTGGCGCAGACTTGAGGCAGATCCGTTTCGCTGTGGCGATCCTGTGCGGCAATCGCGCCCGCGCGCCTCGATTTCGCAGGCTTCCGATCGGGCGATCGCGCTTTCGCCACGGTGTGGGGCTTGCATACGCACCCGCGACCTGCCCGAGGAGGGGCACCCACTCGGGGCTCGCGCCCCAACCACCCGCGGAGGTGCGCCTTTGGCGCTCGTTTGAATGGCGGACACAGAGGAACTGACTTCGCGCGGACCACGCAGGAAGCGTCGCTCGAACGGCGCCAAGGAGGCGTCGACCTCGGTCAAGAGCAAGCGGGCGAAGGCGCGAGCGGAAGGCTCCATGCTGCGGGGGGGCGGGGCGCTAGCAACGAGCGAAGCGCGGGCCGAAGCCCTCGCGCCGGGGATCGATGCGACGCGAGCCCAGAACGGGAACGGGAACGGCGCCGGGAGGCACCTGAGCGAGACGGAGGTCATCGTCGCCGCTCTCGAGGCGCTTCATCGAGGTGAGTTTGGTCGCCGCTTGCGCCCGCGCGACGGCGCATCTCGAGAGGTCCAGGACGCCTTCAACGACTTGGCGGAGCGCCTCGACCGCACCGCGCTCGAGCTCGCGCGGGTCTCGCGTGTCGTCGGTCGCGACGGCGAGATGGGGGAGCGCTTTCGGATGGACGGTCTGGGCGGCGCCTGGGAGACCGTCGGCGAGTCGTTCAACACGGTCATCGGCGACCTCGTTCGCCCTTCGACCGAGGTCGCGCGTGTCATCGTGCGCGTCGCCGAAGGGGACTTGTCCCAGAAGATGGCGCTCGAGATCGACGGCAAGCCGATTCGCGGAGAGTTCCTCCGCATCGGCATGACCGTCAACAGGATGGTCGACCAGCTGCGCTCGTTTTCGAGCGAGGTCACCCGCGTCGCGCGCGAGGTCGGCACCGAGGGCAAGCTGGGCGGGCAGGCCGACGTGCCCGGCGTCGCCGGAACGTGGAAGGACCTCACCGACAACGTCAACAGCATGGCGTCGAACCTCACGACGCAGGTGCGAGGGATCGCCGGCGTCGTCACTGCGGTCGCGAACGGCGACCTCTCGAAGAAGCTGGTCGTCGAGACGCAAGGCGAGATCCTCGAGCTGAAGAGCACCGTCAACACGATGGTCGATCAGCTCTCGGCGTTCGCGCGCGAGGTGACCCGCGTCGCCACCGAGGTCGGCACGGAGGGCAAGCTCGGAGGACAGGCCACGGTCCGCGGCGTGAGCGGTACGTGGAAGGACCTCACCGACAGCGTCAATGGCCTCGCCGGCAACCTCACCGTGCAGCTCCGCGACGTGAGCAAGGTCGCCACCGCGATCGCCTCCGGCGATCTCGGGCAGAAGATCAGCGTCGACGTCCAGGGCGAGATGCTCCAGATCAAGAACGTCATCAACGGCATGGTCGACTCGCTGTCGACCTTCGCCGCGGAGGTGACGCGCGTCGCGCGTGAGGTCGGCAGCGAGGGCAAGCTCGGAGGCCAGGCCAACGTGCCCGGCGTCGGCGGTACGTGGCGAGACCTCACCGACGGCGTCAACAGTATGGCCTCGAACCTCACGGGTCAGGTTCGCAACATCGCGCTCGTCACCACCGCGGTCGCCAACGGCGATCTCACCCAGAAGATCACGGTCGACGTGAAGGGTGAGATGCTCGAGATGAAGAACACCATCAACACGATGGTCGACCAGCTGCGCAGCTTCGCGGCGGAGGTCACGCGTGTAGCGCGCGAGGTCGGGAGCGAAGGCAAGCTCGGAGGTCAGGCGTTCGTCCCCGGTGTCGGCGGCACCTGGAAGGATCTCACCGACTCGGTCAACGGGATGGCGTCGAACCTCACGAGCCAGGTGCGCAACATCGCGCTCGTGACGACCGCGGTGGCGAACGGTGACCTATCGCAGAAGATCGCCGTCGACGTGAAGGGCGAGATGCTCGAGATGAAGAACACCATCAACACGATGGTGGACCAGCTCCGGAGCTTCGCAGCGGAGGTCACCCGCGTCGCGCGCGAGGTCGGTTCCGAGGGCAAGCTCGGTGGTCAGGCCTTCGTGCCCGGCGTGGCCGGGACGTGGAAGGACCTCACCGACAACGTCAACTCCATGGCATCGAACCTCACGACGCAGGTGCGCGGGATCGCGAAGGTCGTCACCGCCGTCGCGAAGGGCGACCTCTCCAAGCGGCTCGTCGTCGAGGCGAAGGGCGAGATCGCCGAGCTTGCCGAGACGATCAACGACATGACCGAGACGCTCGGCATCTTCGCCGATCAGGTCACCACCGTCGCGCGTGAGGTCGGGAGCGAAGGGAAGCTCGGAGGCCAGGCCCGCGTGCCGGGGGTGGCCGGGACGTGGAAGGACCTGACCGACAGCGTGAACGGGATGGCGTCGAACCTCACGACGCAAGTGCGGGGGATCATCAAGCTCGTCACCGCCGTCGCCGACGGCGACCTCTCGCAGAAGTTCACGATGGACGCGCAAGGCGAGTTCGCCGCCCTCGCCGACACGCTGAACACGATGACCGACACGCTCCGGGCCTTCGGCAGCGAGGTCACGCGCGTCGCGCGCGAGGTCGGCACCGAGGGCAAGCTGGGCGGTCAGGCCAAGGTGCCCGGTGCGAAGGGGACGTGGCGCGACCTCGTCGACAACACGAACCAGCTCGCTGACAACCTCACCAACCAGATCCGCGCCATCGCGGAGGTCGCGACCGCGATCACGGAGGGAGACCTCACGCGGAGCATCACCGTCGAAGCGCAGGGCGAGGTCGCGCAGCTGAAGGCGCGCGTGAACCAGATGATCGCGAATCTGCGCGAGACGACGCAGAAGAACCGCGAGCAGGACTGGCTGAAGTCCAATCTCGCCCGCTTCGGCGGCTTGATGCAGGGGCAGAAGAGCCTCGAGTCGGTGAGCCGCCTGATCATGGGCGAGCTCACACCGCTCGTGCAGGCCTCACACGGTGCCTTCTTCGTGCTCGACGACGTCGAGGGGGCGAGGTCCTTGAAGCTCCTCGCGACGTATGCGTATCGCGAGCGGAAGCACGTGGCGAACCGGTTCCTTCTCGGCGAGGGCATCGTCGGACAAGCCGCGCTCGAGAAGAAGAGCATCCTGCTCACGAATGTGCCGCCCGACTACATCCAGGTGGCGTCCGGGCTCGGCGAGTCGCCGCCGCTCAACATCATCGTCATCCCGATCGTGTTCGAGGACGAGGTGCGCGCGGTCGTGGAGCTCGCGAGCTTCGAGACCTTCAGCCCGATTCATCGCATCTTCCTCGAGCAGCTCTCCGCGAGCATCGGCGTCGTCCTCAACATGATCGGTGCCAGCACGAGGACCGAAGAGCTGCTCAAGCAGTCGCAGTCCCTAGCGCACGAGCTCCAGGAGCAGTCGCGCGAGCTGCAGCAGCAGCAGGACCAGCTCAAACGCTCCAATCAGGAGCTCGAGCAGCAGGCCTACACGCTGCGCGCCTCCGAGGAGATGCTGCGCGAACAGCAAGAGGAGCTGCAGCAGGTCAACGAGGAGCTCGAGGAGAAGGCCTCGCTGCTCGTCGAGCAGAACCGCGCGGTCGAGCAGAAGAACCGCGAGGTCGAGCTCGCGCGTCAGGCGGTCGAGGAGAAGGCGTCACAGCTCACGCTGTCGTCGAAGTACAAGAGCGAGTTCCTGGCGAACATGAGCCACGAGCTCCGTACGCCGCTGAACAGCCTGCTCATCCTCGCGAGGATGCTGGCCGACAACAAGGACGCGAATCTCACCCCGAAGCAGGTGGAGTACGCGAAGACGATTCATGAGGCGGGCTCGGACCTCCTAGAGCTGATCAACGAGGTCCTCGATCTGTCGAAGGTCGAGGCAGGCAAGATCGAGATCTACGCGGCCGAAGTGAACATGGCCGAAGTGGTCAAGCAGCTCGAGGCCACGTTCCGGCCGCTCGCCTCGCAGAAGAAGCTCGATTTCACGGTCGACGTGGAGAGCGAGGTGCCGGTCTCGCTCGCGACCGACGGCCAGCGCCTCCTCCAGGTGCTTCGAAATCTGCTCGGCAACGCGTTCAAGTTCACCGAGCAGGGCGGCGTTCGGCTCCGCGTGCACCTGCCGGACGCGACGACGAGGTACTCGAACCCGGGGCTCGCCGCGCATCCCGATCGCGTCCTCGCGTTCTCGGTCGTCGACACCGGGATGGGGATCCCGAAGAGCAAGCACCAGCTGATCTTCGAGGCGTTCCAGCAGGCTGACGGGACGACGAGTCGACGTTACGGTGGAACCGGGCTCGGCCTCTCGATCAGCCGGGAGCTCTCGCGGCTGCTCGGCGGCGAGGTGACGGTCGAGAGCGAAGTCGGGAAGGGCAGCTCGTTCACTCTCTACCTGCCGTTCGCATACGAGGCGCTGGCGCCCGTCGCGAGGGTCGGCACGACGGTGGAGGAGAGGAGCGAACCGCTTCCGCGCGGCGAGATGGACGACGATCGCGCCGGGCTCACGCCGAGCGACCGCGTCGTGCTCATCGTCGAGGACGACCCGGCGTTCGCCGCGACGCTGCTCGGCATGGCGCGCGGCCATGGATTCAAGGGCGTCGTCGCGCTCCGCGGGGATACTGGGCTGGCCCTCGCGCGGAGGCTCCTCCCGAGCGCGATCCTCCTCGACCTCCAGCTCCCGCAGATCGACGGGCTCCGCGTCCTCGAACACCTGAAGGCACATCCGCAGACGCGGCACATCCCCGTGCACATCCTCTCCGGCGGCGATCAGAAGCACGAGGGCCTCAGCCTCGGCGCGGTCGCGTACGTCGAGAAGCCCGTGAGCAAGGAGGCGCTCGATCGGACGTTCGCCGACATCGAGGGCTTTCTCCATCGCAAAGCTTCGAAGCTCCTCATCGTCGAGGACGACGAGCGCGAGCGGATGAGCATGGTGGCGCTCATCGGCAGTGAAGACGTCGAGACGACGGCGGTCGGCTCCGTCGAGGAGGCCCTCGATGCCCTCGATCGGGGACACTTCGATTGCATGGTCCTCGACCTCACGCTGTCGCCGTCCGACGGAAGCGCGTGCGCCGACCGCGATCGCAGCGCCACGACGTCGGGCTTCGAGCTCCTCGAGCGGATGGCTCGCCGACCCGATCTCCGTTCGCTGCCGGTGATCGTCTACACCGGGCGTGAGCTGTCGACGCAGGAGGAGACCCGGCTCAAGAAGTTCGCCCGGTCGATCATCCTGAAGGACGCGCGCTCGCCGGAGCGGCTGCTCGCCGAGACGACCCTCTTCCTCCACCGCGTCGAGGCGCAGCTCCCTCAGCCGAAGCGGCGCATGCTCCAGAATGTCGGTGGGCCGGTCTCGGGGTTCCAGGGCAAGCGGGTCCTGATCGTGGACGACGACGTGAGGAACATCTACGCGCTGTCCTCCGTCCTGGAGGAGGCCGGAATGAACGTGCTGTTCGCAGAGAACGGGAGGGCGGGGCTCGAGGCGCTCGAAGCCAACCCCGGGATCGCGGTCGTCCTCATGGACGTGATGATGCCGGAGATGGACGGCTACGAGACCATGCGCCGGATCCGGCAGATGCCGAAGTTCAAAGACCTCCCTGTCCTCGCCCTGACCGCGAAGGCGATGAAGGGAGACCGCGAGAAGTGCCTCGCCGCCGGCGCGAGCGACTACATCACGAAGCCCGTCGATCCCGACCAGCTGCTCTCGCTCATGAGGGTGTGGCTCTACTCGCAGCGCGCGTGAAGGTCCTTCGATCCGATGATGAGCTCCCGCAGCGGCATCCATGGACGCTTCGACGTCGCCGCTTCGGCCGAGGCCGAGGGGAGCGCTGCGTCGGCCCACGCGACGAGCCGAGCCATGACGCGTGAGGGCGGGCCGCTCTCCGCGGAGTCTCGTGCGACGCCGCTGGAGGCGGGCCGGGCGACGCGCGCTGAGCCGGCGGTGCCTGCGTTCGCCGGCGTCTCGCCACTCGAGCGGCTCGAGATGGAGCTGCTCCTCGAGGCGATTCATCGCCACTACGGTTACGACTTCCGGCAATACGCTCCGTCCTCGCTCCGCCGCCGCCTCAAGAGGCGGCTCGAGGGGGAAGGGCTCGCCACGTTCTCCGCTCTGCAGGACCGCGTGCTCCACGAGCCCGCGGCGATGGAGGCGCTCCTCCGGGACATGTCCGTCAACGTGACCGGCATGTTCCGCGACCCGACCTTCTTCCGGTCGCTGCGCGAGAAGGTGGTGCCGATGCTGCGCACGTATCCGTCGGTGCGGATCTGGCACGCTGGCTGTGCCTCGGGTGAGGAGGTCTACGCGATGGCGATCCTTCTCGAGGAAGAGGGGCTCTACGAGCGCTCGCGCCTCTACGCGACGGACATGAACGCGGAGGCGCTCGAGCACGCGCGGACCGGGATCTTCCCGATCGCGCGGATGCGCGAGTACACGACCAACTATCTGCAGGCCGGTGGGACGCGCTCGTTCAGCGAGTACTACACGGCGAGCTATGGCGCGGCGCTCTTCCACGCGCGGCTCCGCGAGAACGTGCTCTTCGCGCAGCACAACCTCGCGACCGACACGTCGTTCAGCGAGTTCAACGTCATCCTCTGCCGGAACGTCCTCATCTACTTCGATCGGGACTTGAAAGAGCGAACGCTCCGGCTCTTCGGCGACAGTCTGTCGCCGCTCGGGTTCCTCTGTCTCGGCCGGCGGGAGTCGCTCCGCTTCACGAAGGTCGAGCAGGAGTTCGAGGAGCTCGATCCGAAGGAGCGCATCTATCGGAGGGCCGGTCCGCCGCGTCCCCACCGCGAGGTCGAGCTCGAGGGGCATCTCGATCGTGAGCTCGCGCCGTCGTCTCGTCCAACACGAACAAGGGGGACCGGATGAGGCCGAACGTCGTCGTCGTCGGTGCGTCCGCGGGAGGGCTGCGCGCGCTGGAGAAGGTGCTTGGAAGCCTTCCCCCAGGGTTCGACGTCCCGATCGTGGCCGTCCAGCATCGCTCCCGCGAGTCCGAGCTCTTCGCGACTGTGATCCAGGGAAGGATCGCGCTTCCGGTCCGCGAGGCGGAGGACAAGGAGGCGCTCGCGGCTCCAGGTGTCTATCTGGCGCCGCCCGATTACCACCTTCTCCTCGAGCCGGGCGGCGGCCTCGCGCTCTCGACCGACGAGCCCGTGAGCTTCAGCCGGCCGTCGATCGACGTCCTGTTCGAGTCCGCCGCCGACACCTACGGGCCCGGTGTGCTGGCGGTGCTCCTCACGGGAGCGAACCACGACGGCGCGCGTGGCCTGACCCGGATCCGAGCCGCTGGCGGCGTTGCGATCGTCCAGGACCCGGCGACCGCCGAGAGCCCGGAGATGCCGGCCGCCGCGATCACGAGGGGCGCCGTCGACCACGTGCTCTCCCTGGGCGACATCGCCGGCGAGCTCGTGCGGAGGAGCGTGTCATGACCCTCCCGAAGGAGTCGGGCACGACACTCCCGCCGAGCGGCGTGGAGAGCCCCGTCTGCAACATCCTCATCGTGGACGACGAGCCGTCGAACCTCCTCGCGCTCGAGGCGATCCTCGAGCCGCTCGGGCAACGCGTGATCGCCGCCGCCTCGGGAGTCGAGGCGCTCCGTCATGCGCTCAAGACGGAGTTCTGCGTGGTCCTCCTGGATGTGCAGATGCCGGAGATGGACGGGATCGAGACGGCGGAGATGCTCCGCAAGCGCCCGACGACCCGCGATGTGCCGGTGATCTTCCTGACGGCGATCAGCAAGGATGCGAGCTACGTCACGCGCGGCTACGAGGCAGGCGCGGTGGACTATCTCTTCAAGCCGTACGATCCGGATGCTCTTCGCACGAAGGTTGCCACCTTCGTCGAGCTCGGGAAGAAGAATGCGGTCATCCGCGCGCAGCACGAGGCGCTGCGGATCGGGAGCGAGCGAGCGCTCGCCGACTTCAAGCGGTGGAGCGAGCGGCGCTACGAGGACCTCGCCGACTCCATGCCGCAGATCGTCTGGACGGCGGATGCCGCGGGGAACATCACGTACCACAACCAGCGCTGGGCCGCGCTCGCGGCGTCCGGGCCGGGCCATCACGAGACCCTGCAGTCTCCCGAGAGGACCGAAGCGCCGCGTACGCCCGGCGCTTCGGAGATCGCGACGATCGTGCATCCGGAGGACCTCGCGTCGTTCGCATCGGGGTGGAGCAGCGCGGTGAAGGCATGCGCTGAGTGGGAGGCCGAGCTCCGTCTGGGCGCGCCTCCGCATGGCTACCGCTTTCATCTCGTTCGCGCGGTTCCCCATCACGACGAGCACGGCAACGTGATGGCGTGGGTGGGGACGGCGACGGACATCGACGCACGCGTCCGCGCTGACCGGGCCCTCCGAATGCTCGCCGACGCGAGTCACCGCTTGAATCGCTCGCTCGGGGTCGACCCCGGACACCCGGACGCCGGCGCGACGCCGACGCGAGATCTCGAGATCGTCCTGCGGAGCGCGCTGCCGATCCTCGGAGACGGTGCGCTCCTCGACATCCAGGGAGCCGAGCCCTGGAGCATGGGGGAGCCGTTCGCGCCCGGCGTGACGGGGACCGCCAGCGAGCGCCTCGCCGTCGCCGTGGACGGCATCGACCCGAGCCGCCTCGCGGATCCGCGCCTGTCGCTAGGCCCCGCCATCGTCATCTACAGCGGCCGGGCCGAGGTCTTCCTCGATGTCGAGCACGAGGCCCGCGTCGCGCTGCGCGATTGCGAGTGCAGCCCGGTCCACTCCGGTCGAGGCGCCGAGCACCTGCGGTTCCTCGAAGAGCTCGGCGTCAGCGCGTACGTCTGCGTGCCGCTCGTCAGTCGCGGTCGCACGCTCGGCACCCTCACGTTCGTGAAGCTCTCCGCCGGTGAACGGTTCGCGCAGGCCGATGTCGACCTCGCCGGGGACCTTGCTCGTCGGATCGCGGTCGCGATCGACAACACGCGCCTCCATGCGGCGATGGAGCGTCGCCGCGAGGAGCTCGAGCTCGCGAACAAGAGCAAGGACGTCTTCCTGGCGACGCTCTCGCACGAGCTCAGAACCCCGCTCAACGCGATCGTCGGCTGGACCGACATGATGAAGAACGGCCTCCTCGCAGGCGACGAGCTATCGCGTGCGATCGAGACGATCGACCGCAACGCACATGCGCTCTCGGGGCTCGTGGGTGACCTGCTCGACGTCTCGCGCATCGTCACCGGGACGTTGAAGCTCGAGTCCAGGTACGTATCGCTCGCATCGGTCGTCGATGCCGCCGTCATCGCGGCGCGGCCTCAGTGCGCGAACAAGGAGATCGCGCTGGAGCTCACGGTCGCGAAGACCGGCGGTGTCCTCGGCGACCCCGGTCGGCTCCGCCAGGTGGTCGCGAACCTCCTGTCGAACGCGATCAAGTTCACGCCGCGCGGCGGGACGGTGTCGGTGGCGGTCCAGGGAGACGAGGAGCGCGTCTGCGTGGTCGTTTCCGATTCGGGGGAGGGGATCGCGCCCGACTTCCTCCCCCACGTCTTCGAGCGCTTCCGCCAGGAGCACACGAGCCATCTGGGAGCGGGCGGGAGCGACTCGAGGGACGCCTCCGCGAGCAAGCAGCCCCGATCGATTCACGCGGGGCTCGGGCTCGGCCTCGCGATCGTCAAGCACCTGGTGGAAGAGCACGGCGGCTCCGTGTCGGCCTCGAGCGAGGGACACGGGAAGGGCGCGTCGTTCACCGTCGAGCTTCCTCTCGCCGCCGAGTCGTCTTTGGGGCGCGAGGAGGAGGCGCACTCGCTCTCGCCCGCAGGAGATCCCGACCTCACCGGTGTGCACGTGCTCATCGTGGAGGACGACCCCGACGGCAACGAGCTCGTGTGCACGATCCTCGAACGCTATGGTGCTCGCGTGACGTCGGCGATGACGGCCGCTGCCGCGCTCGATGCGCTCGACGGTGCTCGACCGCAGGTGCTCGTCTCGGACATCGGGCTCCCCGACATGGACGGAATGGACCTCATCAAGGCGGTCCGGGCGCGGAAGAAGGACGGGGCCATTCCCGCCGTCGCTCTCACGGCCTACGCGTCGAGGCAGGACGCGACGAAGGCGATCGCCGCCGGCTTCGACGCCCACGTCGCGAAGCCCGTGCAGCCCGCGATGCTCGGCAGCGTGGTCGAGCGGCTCCTCGCGCGCGGTGAGCCGCCTCCTCGGCCGCGCACGTCTTCGTTCAGCGCGGCCTGAGCAGTCTGCGCAGGCTCAAGCCTTCTCGGGGAAGGCCACCACCATGCGTGGTCCTTCCTGCGTGGACTCGGTGAGGAGCTGCCCGCCCTGAGCCGTGACGAGGCCGCGGCCGATGAGGAAGCCGAGGCCGCCTCGGCTCTCGTCCTGAGGAACGGTGCTCGTCGTGCCGCGCGGGGCGGTCGCGCGGAGCGTGAAGAGGACGTCGCCTTCGTGGCGCTCGACGCCGATCCGGATCGCGCCGCCTTCGCCCGTCGACTTGAGCGCAACGGCGATGAGCTTCACGAGCGCGTCCGTGGCGCGCATCCTGTCGACCTCGATCACCGCGTCGTCGTCGATCGCCCCCTCGTCGAGGGTCGTGCCCTTGTCGGCGCAGAGCTGCTTCGCCTTGGCGATCGCGGCGCGCGCGACGACCGCGGCCTTCTCCGGGCGGCGGATGAACTCGACAGCGCCGCCCTCGACGTGGCTCGCCTCGAGGAGGTCCTCGATGAGCGACTGCATGCGCGTCGATGCGCGCTCCATGCGCGTGAGCAGAGAGAGCGCTCGCGTTCGATCGAAGTCGGGGCCCTCGAGGTCGTCGCGGAGGAGCCCGGCGCTCATCGCGAACGTGTTCAGCGGGTTCCGGAGGTCGTGCGCGACGCTCGCGAGCAGCACCTCGCGGATGCGCGTCGCTGCGCGGAGGTCGGCGCGCATGCGGGCGCAATCGAGCGCGAGCTCCTCGAGGTGCGACAGCGCTGTGGCCGCGGGCACAGGACCATCGCCGAGCTGTCCAGCTGCTTCGGCGATCGCAGTCCGGACGTCCTCGGGGGATGCGGCGGCCCGCAGATGCGCGGCCGTCCAAGTCAGCCCTTTGCCGGTCATCGCGGCAGCGAATTACCACCACCCTGATAGCGCTGCCAGCTCTGCCGTGGTCGCGCTTGCCGTTTACCTTCGTCGGTCAGGAGAAGAGGGCTTCGCCTGTCGCAACGAAGTCGCCTCTCGCCCAGTCGAGGACCGACTCGACCTCGCTCCTGAGGAGCGCATACCGCATGTCCGCCGGATGGATCGCGATGCGGGCAGGAAGCACACGACGCGCGGGCCGAGCGAGCCGGCACCACGCGACGCTCGAGAGAAGACGCGCGGGCGTGCGGCTCGCGTAGTTGAGGACGACGCTCGGACGGGAGCGGCGACCGGCGGGATCATGGATGCGGACGTGATCCTCGGTGAAGCGGTAGCCGCGCTCACCGAGCAGCGTGAGCACCCAGCTCGGCATCGACCAGGCAGGAGCGACGAAGCCGGCGATCGTGAGCCCTGCATCCCGCAGCACGCGCTCTCCGGCGTCGAGGCGTGCGATGGCCTCTTCGCGTGAGACGTCGCTGAACTCGGCCTCGCTCGCCGACACGACCTTCTGCGCGAAGAGATGACGGAGCCGCGCCGCCGCGCCCTGCTCACGGTTGTCGCGCGTCCCGGGATCGTCCCACGCGCGCGAGCGATGGTAGTAGCCGTGGAGGTAGATCTCGTGCCCGTCCGCCTCGAGCGCGCGCAGGCGTTCGATGAACCGAGGATGCTCGGAGAGCGGAGCGCGCCCGTGAAAGTCGGGGACGACCAGCAGGGCAGGGCGCACGCCGGCAGCGTGGGCCATCTCGAGCGCGACATCGACTTCGCGCTCCCACGCGGGGGAGACGTCGTGGATGGAGACGTGGACGGGCATGAGTCCGTGTGCGGTTCGCCGTTGCCGGCGCGTTCAGGCCGTCGGCTTCGATCCGCCGTTCGCCTGGGACTTCGCGGCGACGACGGCCTCGAACTCACCCTCGAACATCACCAGCTGCTCGGTGACGATCTCGAGGTTCCTGGCGTTCATCTCGTTCTCTTCGGCCCAGGACATCTCGTTCATCTGGCGCCGGATCTCGGCGAGCTTGTCGCAGACCTTGCCGAGCTTCTCGAGATCGACCTGGGTGCGCGGCTTGTCGGCGAATCCGCTGCGATACTCGTCGAACAGCTTGTTCGCCGCGCCTCCGAGCTCGCCCATGATGTCGGGCATCGCGGTGGCCTGACGGACCTTGCGGATCTCGGCGAGCTCCGTGTCGTAGACCTTCAGGCGGTCTTCGACGATGCTGATGTTCTTGGTGTTGAAGTCGAGGTCGAGGCCGCCGTCCCGATAGGAGACCATGCGCTCGTGCACCTTCTTCAGCGACGAGACGATGCGCATGAGGAGAGCGGGCCGCCTCGAGATGCGCGGCTCGCCCGCGAAGTGAGCCTGGTAGAGCGCGAACTGGTCGTTCGCGAGGGTGGCGAGGATGCTCGCGCGCTGCTCCGGGGTACCGCTCTTCTGAGCGTTCTCGATCTGCTCGATCTCGGACTGGTACTGCGCGAGGTTGTCCTTCACGACCTTGCGATCGCGCTCGAAGTCCTGGGTCTTCGACTCTTCGAGCAAGGCGGTCATGCGCTTGTCCATCTGCTTGAGCTCGTCGACGAGCTCGCCGAGGAGCGCGAGGTCGCGCGTCGACCGGTCCTTGCCCGCGAAGTGCCGGCCGTAGCGGGCAAAGACGAGGTTCGCGTTCGTGGCCTCCTGGGAGAACGCCTCGAAGGAGGGACCGACCTCCTGTGCCCGCTGGATCGCCGTGCGCTCCTGGGAATAGAGCCCGAGGTTCTGCGTCGCCGCCTCGCGCAGGCGAATGAGCTCCGGCCCCTGGGCCGCGCTGGGGATCTGGTCGATGCGCTGGAGGACCGACGACGCCCGCTTGATGATGTTGTCGAGCAGGTCGAGATCGCGCGTGAGGCGCGATTGTCCAGCGAAGCTCGACGCGTACTCACGGTCGAGCTCTTCCAGTTCCTTGCCCAGGTTCTCGACGATTGTTGCCATGAACGGCAGTACCTAGCACGAGGGCGCTGGCGCACGAAGCGGCTCCATCCAGCCAGCGCGGAACTCACGCTCCGGCGGCGGGGACGAGCAGGTCACTCCGGTATCCAGACCTCGGTGTTCGGCGGGACGTCGTTCACGGTGAGCTCCGGCAAGCGAACCATCGCGAACGGCGGGAGCGAGCCGCGCATGTGCGAGACCTCGAGCTCGGCGGCGGTCTCGCGGGTCGTCCCATCAGGGAACCGGAGCTGGACGCGAAACGTACCTGGGCGGGGCGTGACGGCCGTGAACCTCGGAGCGATGAGGACGCCACGCCCACGAGCCACGAACGCTTCTTCGACGACGACGAGCCGCTCGGCCATCCCGACATCCTAGCCCGGAGTCCGTTGTCGTTTGGTGCCGGCGAGACCGCGCCTCAGCGCTTGCGGCGGCTTCGTCCGATCGCGGTGACGGCGATCCCGACGCCGAAGGCGATGGCCAGGCCGTTCGCCGGCGACGAGCCCGTCGTCGAGCAGCCGTCGTCTTCCTTGGCCGGAGCCGCGGTGTTGGTTCCGGCGTCGGCGCGCACGGTGGTGGCGTCGTTCGTGCCGCCGCTCGAGTTGTTGCCGCTGCCGCCCGCGTCCTTGCCGTCGGTGCCAGCATCGGTCGCCTCGTCGCAGGACTGCTCGGCGCCGCCTTCTTCGAGCTGACCGCGGATCTCGCCGTTCGCGTTCGCCGTGGTGTGGACGTTGACGTAGTGCTCGTTCGCCTTCAGCGCGGCGATCTTGTCGGTGGCTACGCCGGTGAGGTTGACCTTCACCGGGCTCGCGCCCGTCGGCAGCGGGACGAGGACGTTGCCGCTGGCGGTCTTCGCGTCGCCGGTGTGGATGTGCATCGCGGTCGGCGCGGCGTTTTCGCCGCTCAGTCCCGAGTAGGTGATCGTCCCGCAGATCGTGTTGGCGACGTCGTCCACGGTCAGGATCGCGACTCCCGCTGCTTCCCCGGCGACCGGGGGGAGCTGGTTCGCGCCGCTCATCTCCGCCGTGTACGTCGTCTTCGCCGCGCTTGCCGCCGTCGTGACCAGCAGCGTGCCGAGTGCCATGCCAAGGAGAAGGGAGATCTTCATACGCGGTATCGTCACGTGAAGCATCGCGCCTCGCAACCTTCTGCCCGTCGATCGCTCGCACCTGATCGCGATGTCGTGGGCGTTGCCAGGAATCACACCGCGAACCCCGCTTGGTTATCGAAGCCTTTGCGGCTGGAGCATTCGAAGTCGCGGTCTGCGCCCCGCGCCCCGCGCCCGTTCACCGGACCGCTCCGATGAACGTCCGTCCGAGCCAGCGGCGCGCGCTGCCCGCCGTGGCCGCGCGCGCATCGCACCGTGCATGATGCACGTTTCAGGATCGCGAGCTCAGGTCGCCCGCGCAGCCCCGCGTCGGGCGACGAGCTCGGTGTAGAGCGCGATCTGCTCGTCGAACTGCTGGCGCACGGACGGCAGTCTCGCGGCCGCTCGGGCCGCTGCTGCGCGCATCGCGTCGCCGTCACGAGCGACGCGATCGAGGAGACGCTCGAGCGCCTCCGCGCACGCGTCCGTGTCACCCGCCGCATAGCGCTCGCCGCTCGCGGGATCGTGCATCTCCGCAGCGCCCCCGTCGTCGGGAACGACGGCGGGCAGTCCGCAGCTCATCGCCTCGGCGATCGAGAGCCCGAACGTCTCGAACGGACAGCCGTGGAGGAGCACGTCGGCGCTCGCGAGGCTCCGCGCGAGCCCGGCGCGGTCCTTCGAGAAGCCGGGGAAGACGACATCGGCCGCGAACGCGCCCGACGCGCCCGGATGGCTCGAAGCGCCGCCATCGCGCTCGCCTCGTGCGCGAGCCTTCATCCGTTCGCGCTCGGGGCCGTCGCCGAAGAGAACGAGGATCGCGTCGCGTCCGCGTGCGCGGACCTGCAAGAACGCGTCGATCACGAGGTCCCAGCGCTTCTCGATCGCGAAGCGTCCCACGCCGACGACGATCGCGGTCGTCTCGTCGTGCACGTCTCGGCCGGCGAGCGCGAGGAGCTCGCGGCGCCCTTCGGGCGATCGCGCATCGGTACGGAACACGTCGCGCTCGATCCCGAACGGGCGATGGACCACGTTCGGCACGCCGTGCGCGGTCAGCTTGCCGACCTGCCAGGCCGAAGCGACGAGCGTCGCATCGCATCGCCGCGCGATCGAACGAACGAGCGACCAGAGCGGGCGCGTCACGGTCCTCACGAGCGGCGAGGGGAGGAAGGGGGCCTTGTCCTCGAGCACCCCTCCGTAGGTGTCGATGAAGTCCGAGTGCCACTGGAAGGTCCGGACGCCGTAGGTCGACGGGGCCGCGCGGAGGGCTCCCACCGCCGCCATATAGGGCGAGTGGATCTCGAGGACGTCCGGCCGCTCGCGGGCCACGACATCCCGAATTTTGCTTGTATTCAACAAGAGATGGTAGCTCGGGTCATAGGGTGAGGCGGGGCCCCGAACCCGAATCACCCGTGCGCTTCCACGATCGCGTGCTAGACGGCGCTCCTCCGAATCACCTTCTCGTCCAATCCCTTCGTCATCGTGGGATCCGGGGGCCACGACGACGTGCTCGTGCCCAAGCTGGCACAGAACGTGACCTTTGAGAGCCAGATGGCTTCGAACCCCGCCGCCCCTTTCGGAATAGAATTCCGTAACGTCGAGGACCTTCACAGCGACGGTGCTCCGTTCGCGGGGGCCGCTGCGCAGGCGCGTACGCACCGGGCCGATGGGCCGAGGTCCGCGTTTTCACGGGTCGCCCAGGCTGCCAACGAGACCAGCGAATCACCGTTCGCGGCGCTCACCGCGCGGCACGGTCGACCTTTGCGAGTTGCCATCCTCAGTGATTTCACTCGAATCCCGTACGCCAACGGTGCAGCGTTTCAGACACGGTTCCTGTACCAAGAATTGCGTCGGTGTGGTCACGAAGTCACACTGATCGGTCCGCATGACCCCGACGCCAAGCCGGAGGAGCTCGCCCCCGGAACGGTGGCGCTTCCCAGCCTACCGCTGAAGACCTATCCCGGTCTGCACGTTCCGCTCCCGCTCGAGCGGTGGGTCTACGACGCGAGCCGCTGGAACTTCGACATCGTCTTCGCGCAGGCGACGACGCTCTCGCTCCACTTCGGCGTCTGGCTCCGCAAGATGCGAGGCATCCCCCTCATCTGCGTGAACACCACGCACCTCTCGGCCGCGTACGACGTCCTCCTCCCCGAGAACGTGAAGCGCCTCGGCTGGGTGAACGCCGGCCTCGAGTTCGCGCTGAAGCGTCCGTGCGACAACCTCTTCGCGAACATCTACAACGACTCGGACGGGCTCGTGGTCCTGTCGGAAGGGCTTCGCTCCTACTGGCGTGAGCGCGGCGTCACTTGCCCGATTCACGTCATCCCGCGCGCGGTGCAGCCGGAGATCTTCGATCGTCCGCTCGGCGACGATCCGTACACCCATCTCGAGGGCGTCGGCGACGCCGCGTGGCGCGGCGCTCGTCTCCTCTGCGCGGGTCGTCACACGCGCGAGAAGAGCCAGGACCGCATCATCCGCATCTTCGCGCGGCACGTCGCGCCCGCCGATCGGGATGCAACGCTGACGTTGCTCGGCGAAGGCCCCGACACCGAATACTACAAGCGCGTCGCGCGCGAGGAAGGCGTCGCTCATCGCGTCTTCTTCGCCGGCGAGGTCCCCTTCACCGAGATGGCGCGCTACTACGCCTACTCCGACCTCTTCGTGCACGCGTCCCTCAGCGAGACCTACGGCAACGTCATGGGCGAGGCGCTCTGGTGCGGCACGCCGACGGTTGCATTCGCCGACGGGATGGGCGTCTCCGCGCAGATCAAGGACGGCGTGAACGGCGTCCTCCTGTCGCCCGGCAAGGGCGCGCGCGAGGAGCAGGAAGCCGACGCCACCTTCGGACGAGCCATCATCGACCTCATCTCCGATCCTCAGGAGCGTGCTCGCCTCGGCAAGAGCGCCTCGAAGCTCGCGCGCGAGCGGTGCTCTCCGCTCGCCGTCCAGCAGCGCATCGCGGACGCGTTCATCCACGCGCAGGAGCACGCCGCTGCGTGCCGGATCGGCGCCGTCGCCGAGGGCCCGCGCGTCCTCCAGTGGATGACGACGTTCGAGCACTTCCGCTCGTGGGCGGCGGTCAACGGTGGCCTCTACCTCGTCGGTCATCTCCGCCCGGCGGAGAACCACTCGAAGACGAAGGCCGCGCTGCACCCGCAGATCGCGACCTGACCTCGCGCCATCCGACGAGCGCCGAAGGCGCACCTCGGCGGAGGGGATGGATCATCTCGGCGGAGGGGATGGAGCACCCCAGCGGGGGGCGACCCCTGCGGGGGCTGGGGCGCGAGCCCCAAGCGAAGGCTCGGAGTGGCGCTCCTGCGGACCCGAGGTCCAAGGGCAGCACCCCGCACATGTATGCTGCGACCACGAGCTTGCGTTGAGCATCCGTCGGCGCGATCCTGAATTTCATGGGGAGCTTCACACCTCCCCCCGCGACCGCGCTTTCGCCTGGGGATCGTCTCGACCGCTATGAGCTGCTCTGCGTGCTCGCGCAGGGCGGCATGGGCACCGTCTGGCTCGCGCGCCTGACGGGCAAACATGGCTTCGAGCGTCTCGTCGCGCTGAAGACGATCCTCCCGACGCACGGCAACGATCGTCAGTTCTGCGACATGTTCCTGGACGAGGCGCGGATCGCCGCGCAGATCGACCACGAGAACGTCGCGCGCATCCTCGAGATCGGTGAGGACCGCGGCGTCCTCTACCATGCGATGGAGCTGATCGACGGAGAGTCCCTCCGCAAGCTCTATCGCGACATCCGCGCCGTCGGTGCGCCGTTCCCGCTCGCCGTCGCCTTGCGGATCGCGGCGGACGCCTGCGCCGGTCTGCATGCAGTCCACGAGCTCCGCGGGCCCGACGGTGCGTCTCTCGAGGTGGTCCATCGGGACGTCTCCCCGCAGAACATCCTCCTCAACGTCCGTGGCGCCATCAAGCTGATCGACTTCGGCGTCGCGAAGGCGCGCGAGCGCCGGACCGAGGACACGACCGCGGGCACGCTGAAGGGCAAGATCGAGTACATGGCGCCCGAGCAGGCGCGGGGCGACCGCATCGATCGGCGTGCGGACGTCTACGCGATCGGCGCGGTCCTCTACGAGCTGCTCGCGGGCGAGCCCGTTCGCAGCACCGAGGACGGGCGACAGCTCCTCGCGCTCCACGAGCTCATGACCGGCGCGCCCTACGAGTCGCTTCATCACTCGGTGCCGCTGCCGGTGCGCTCGTTGGTCGATCGCGCGCTCGCTCGCGATCCGGACCTCCGGTACCGCACGGCCGAGGACATGCGCCATGCCCTCGAGCAGGCCATGGTCACCATCGGTCACGTCGCGACGAGCGACGACGTCGCGAACGTGCTGAGCCACTTCTCACGCGAGCGCACGCGGCGACGCAAGGACGCGATCGAGAGCGCGCTCCGCGCCGCGCACGCCCTCGACAAGGAGAAGTCGACTCCGGGCGCGGACGGCTCGCGCGCGAGCGCGCACACCCTCGTCGCGCCGCTCCAGGCGCCCGTGGGTCAGCATCCGATGCGCGGACAGATGCTCGTCGGACCGAGGGGAACGCAGGTCATCGGCGTGACCCCGCTCGTCGTCGGTGAGGGGCCGGGCACCGGACCGTCGATGCGCACGATGCAGGGCGCGTCGATGTCCGATCTACCGCCACGGCCGCGCACGGGCACGTCGGCCGCCAAGCTCCTCGGCGCGTTCGTCGTCCTCGGTCTCGTCGCCGTGCTCGGCGTCGTCGGGGGCGTCATCGCTTCGCGGAACGGAATGGTGGCGGGCACCGGCTCCGCCCAGGCACCGTGGACGCAGCCGGTTCCCGCCGCGTCCACGACCGAGGCCGCATCGACCGACCTCTTCGACGCGGCCTCCGCGCCGTCGTCGTCCGTCGTCGCGGTTCCCTCCGTGGTGCTCGAGCCGAGAGATCTCGGCGGCGCCGTCATCGGAGCGAGCGATGCGGGCTCCGCCTCGGCAGCGTCGGCGGTGACGGCGCCATCGCCGGTCGAGTCAGCCGCGCCGGTGAAGGCCGCTGCTGCGGGGAAGAAGAGCGGCAGCAAGGCGGGCGCGGGCGCGCGTCCGGGCGGGCAGAAGGCCGAGAGCGACGAGTACGGCTTCTAGATGAACGGGCGAACGAGACCGAGACGCGCTTCGAGAGAGCGCATTCGAGAAATGGCTTCCACAAGGACGATCTGGGTCGTGTCGCTCGCGGCGGTGCTCTCCGTCACCCGCCTTGCAGCGGCCTCTCCGTCAGCCGCAGAGCGCGAGACCGCGCGCCGGTTCATGGACGAGGGAAAGGCTCGCCTCAACGCCGAAGAGGTCGGTCGCGCCATCGAGGCGTTCCGGAAGGCGCACGACATCATGCACGTGCCGACGACGGGGATGGCGCTCGCGAGAGCGCATCTCGCCGCCGGTCATCTCGTCGAGGCGCGCGAGCTGGCCCTCGAGGTCGGCCGCATGCCTCGCAATCCCGGAGATCCTCCGGTCTTCGACGCTGCGCGCAAACAAGCGCGTGAGCTCGTGGCGCAGCTCGAGGCGCGGATGCCGACCGTGCGGATCAAGATCAAGGGTGGCCCCGCAGCGCGCGTCGCCGTGGACGACGTCGAGGTTCCGCCGTCGGCCATCGGCGAGCCCGTCGCCGTGAATCCGGGCAAGCGCGTGTTCTCGGTGAGGAACGCCGAGGGCCGCGAGGCGAAGGAGACGCTCGAGGTCGCGGAGCGCGACGCGAAGGAGATCGAGCTCGTGCTCCCCGCCTCGGCGAACGCGGCGGGGGCCCGGGCGTCGTCCCCCGAAGGCGCCGGCACGGCGCCGCGTGCCCTCCGGGTCGAGAGCTTCGGCAACGACGACGTCGACCGGGCTGGTGAGCGCACGCCGCTTGCCGAGGTGCTCGTCTACGGAGGCCTCGGTCTCGGCGTCGTCGGCCTCGGGGTCGGGGCGGTCACCGGGGCGATGACGTTCTCGAGAGCGTCCGATGTCGAGCCGCAATGCGAGAACGGCATCTGCGCCCCCTCGGCGAAGGGCGATCTCGACAGCGCGAACACGTTCGCGACCGTCTCGACGATCGCATTCGTCGCCGGCGGCGTCGGTGTCGTCGCGGGCGCCGTCGGTTGGCTCCTACCTCGACGTCCCACCGCGCGCGCGTCGACGCGTGCGGCAGTGACCTGGGACTGGACCGGCGCTCTGCGACGCTCCTCCGACGGGGGGACGATCACCGTCGGGCCCACGGGAGCAGGCATCGGAGGGACCTTCCAGTGATCGAACGGCCGCGTCGACGTGTGAGGCTGGGGTTCGCGTCGAACCTCGCGCTCGCGCTGGTGGCCATCGCGACGGTCGTCGCCTGCGGAACGCTCGCGGGTATCGACGACTACACGATCGGCGAGTGCAAGGGCGGGCCCTGCGCGCCGGACGCGAGCGACTTCGACTCGGTGTTCGACGAGGACGCACGCGTCCTTCCTCCCGATGACAGCGGGGTCCCCTGTCCGGGCAAGCCCGCTCCGCCAGCCGTTCGCGTCGGAGCTCCGGGCAACACGTTCTGCATCGACACCACCGAGGTGACGAACGCGCAGTACGACGAGTTCATCGCGGCGAAGGTCGATCCGAAGAGCCAACCCGCGGAGTGCGTCTGGAACTCCAGCTTCGCGCGCGAGCGGCCGGACGGCGGCGGGATCCCGAACGAGCCGGCCGTCGGCGTCGACTGGTGCGACGCGCGCGCGTATTGCTCGTGGGCCGGCAAGTACCTCTGCGGCAAGGTCGAGAACGGAAAGAAGACCGGCCCCGTCACGCTCGAGGGGCTCTCCGACTACAAGTCCCATCAGTGGATGCTCGCGTGCTCCGCCGAGGGGCGCCTCCGCTACCCGTACGGTGGCCTCCACGATCCCGAGAAGTGCAACCTTGCCGAGCTCGACGCCGGAGCGGCGCTGCCGGTCGGCACGGCGCCCGGCTGTGTCGGCGGCTATCAGGGCATCCACGATCTCGTCGGCAACGTCTGGGAGTGGTTCGACGGCCCATGCACCAACGACCGCGCGCTCGAGGTCGACGGTGGCGACGGCGGGCCTGCGAGCGACGGCTGCCTACTCAAGGGAGGCTCGTACGTCGATCGTGGGCCCGCGCACGACTGCCGCAACGAGTCGTCGAACGTCCGCCGCGACCTCCGCCAGCGCAACGTCGGCTTTCGCTGCTGCTCCGACTGAACGCGCTGAGCGGGGACGCGCCGGGCAACGCGCGCGCGAGAGGCGCGAGAGGATCGCGGGTCAAAGCAGCGCGCGGAACTCGAGCGGCTCGGCGACGTTCTTCACCGGCGCGCTCTTGCGCGCGCCGAACTCGAAGGTGTGGTTCGCGGGGAGCGCACCGATGGCCTCCTCCATGACGAGGATCTCGTCCTTGCCGGCGCAGCCCTGGAGGCGGGCGGTGTTGTTCATCCCGCTCGAGAAGCCGGTGAAGTTGCTGTTCGGCCCGAACTGACCGACGAAGAGCGGCGCGAGGTTGACCCCGGTCGAGACCGCGATGCCGCCCTCGCGGAGGACCTCGAACGCCACCCGCTGCGGCAGCTTGTTCGTCATCTCGCGGATCGCCTTGGCGCAGCGGAGCGCGCGCGAGAGGCGGTTGCCTGCGGGATCGTCGTAGAAGGGCGGCCCGAAGAGCGCGATCACGCAGTCGCCGACCATCTTGTCGAACACGCCGCCGTGGTCCCAGACGAGCTCGACGGCGTCGCGGCTCCAGGTCTCGACGAGCTCGGCCACCTTCGCCGGCGTCTTCAAGACCGTCTCCGAGATCCGGGTGAAGCCGGAGATGTCGACGTAGAGGATGGCGACGGTCTCTTCGCGAGGCGCGAGGAAGCGCTGCTCGTAGTCGTCGTTCTGGAGCAGGCGCGCGACGTCGTCGGGGCGGAACGAGCTCGCGAGGGAGCGCCACTCCTTGTTGAAGTCGACGACGCGCTGCCGGATGAATCCAGCGAACGCGGAGAGGAGCTCGCGGTCGTACGTGTTGAACACGCCGTGCTTGGAGGTGACGACGACCTTGCCGACGACGACGCTCTTCGTGATGCCGTTGATGAGCACCTCTTCCTGAGCCGCGGTCACTCCGAGCTCGTCGAGGAGCTTGGTACTCTCGCCGGCGAGGTACTCCCGGCCGAGGAGGCGCAGCGGCGCGTGCGTCTGCTGCTCGCCGGCGAGCGTGTCGACCGCGAGGTCGTCGCCGACGAACATCTGCACGTGGAGCGTCTTTGCGGCGTTCTCCTCGGCGACGTAGACGATGACGAGGCGCTCCATGGGGATCGTCTTGGCGAGGATGCTCACCGCCTGCTTCACGCCCTCTCCGAGGACGCGATGTCGGAGCGCATTGCCGAGCTGCATCATCACGAGGTGCTTCTCGCGCATCGCGCGGATGCTGAAGAGGTAGTTGTCGAGCACCTCGCAGATCGCGTTGAGGCTCGCGGCGAGGCGCGGGGCGTCGCTCTTTGCCGGGGCAACGAGGCCGGCGCGGCCGAACCAGGCGCCGGCGACGTCGAGATGTTGCGCGACGACGACCGCGGAGGGGCCGTCGAGGATCACGCGCTCCCGTTGCTCCTCGCTCGTGCGCGCGAACACGTCGGCCTTGTCCGGGATCGACACGGGCTTGCCGGCATCACCGCTCCAGGCGAAGAGACGTAGCGAGAGGTCTTCGCCGTAGGTCTCGACGAAGGCGCTCGTCGCGCCGAGGCGCTCGCCCACGCGCGGGAGGAGGGCACCAAGCATCTCGCTCACACTCCAGTGGTGAACGAGACCTTCTTCGATGAGCTCATCGACCATGTTGCGAAGCTCGTAGAGAGCGCGGAGCGACGTGTCGGAATTCTCGGCTTGCGCCATGGTCGCATTCTGCCACAAGCGACCGGGCCGGGAGTGTCCGATGCACGGTCGAGCGAGAGCTCAGTCCGCCGTCTCGAAGCAATAGAAGTGGCGGGGCGTCGCGCACGACCCGGCCGCCTCGGTCCGCCATGAGGCGGTGGTGGCGGAGGGAGCGCCGTAGTGTCCCTGGGCCTGGGGCGCGGCGTTGGTCCAGTCGGTACAGCTCTGCTCGTTCGTGCCGGTCGGCGAGAGGCCCGTCCACGCCCCGGCGTCGTCGACGACGAGGGTGCATTTCTCCGTCACCTCCAGCGGGGTCGCCGGGACATCGAGCGGGATCGTCGACCCGACGAAGAGAGGCTGGTGGTCGGGACGCATCCAGCCGACGCCGCTGTTGCGGATCCGCCTCTCCGGCTCGTCGGCGCCGTCCTTCACGTAGGCGACGAACTTGCCGGCGATCTTCGCGTCGGTGGCGAGCTTGGTGCAGAGCGCGTCGAACTTCGCGGGCCCGGGAGCTCCGTCGCCGGGATGGTCACCGGGGAACCTTACGTACGTCACGAATGCGATCCTCGGACCGTTTGCGTCGCGGGGAGGGCAGGTGAGCGGCGCGCTACCGTCGAGCTCGTGCGGCGCGCCGTCCCGCCCGAGGCCCGCGTCGTCGGGAGCTGCGCCGGTCGTCGAAGCGTCGGTTCCCTCGGGCAGGGCGCTCCCGTCGTCGCCGTCACCGCCGCCGAGCTGCCGTCCGCACGCGACGACCAGCGCGAGCGCGAGTCCTGCTGCGGCCGTGGCCGCCCCCCGGAGCCCCCTCATGTCCCCATCGTAGCCCATCGCCCGGCCCTTGCCCCTAACAGCGCCCCGGCCTAATAGGGCGGGCCATGCGTAACGAGTGGGTCTCGAAGCGAAGCGGCACGACGGTCACGCAGATGCACTACGCGCGTCAGGGCGTGATCACCGAGGAGATGCAGTACGTCGCGAAGCGCGAGAAAGTCGAGCCCGAGCTCGTACGGAGCGAGATCGCGCGCGGCCGGCTGATCATCCCGGCGAACATCCGGCACACGAACCTCGAGCCGATGGGCATCGGGGTGGCTCTCTCGTGCAAGGTGAACGCGAACATCGGCTCGAGCGCCGTGACGAGCGACGTCGACAAGGAGCTCCGCAAGCTCAGCATCTCGCTGAAGTACGGCGCCGACACCGTGATGGATCTCTCGACGGGCGGCGACATCGACGGCATCCGCCGCGCGATCATCGCGAGCTCGCCGGTGCCGATCGGCACGGTGCCGATCTACCAGGCGCTCCAGAACGTGAAGACCGTCAGCAAGCTCACCGCCGCCGACATGATCGACATGCTCGAGCACCAGGCGCAGCAGGGCGTCGACTACTTCACGATCCACGCGGGCGTTCTCGTCGAGTACCTCCCGCTCGTGAAGGACCGCATCACGGGCATCGTCTCGCGTGGCGGCTCGATCATGGCGCAGTGGATGATCGAGAACCACAAGCAGAACCCGTTCTACACGCACTGGGACAAGGTCCTCGAGATCTGCGCCAAGTACGACGTCACGATCAGCGCCGGCGACGGTCTCCGTCCGGGCTGCCTCGCCGACGCGAGCGACAAGGCGCAGTTCGCCGAGCTCGCCACGCTCGGCGAGCTCACCAAGCGCGCTTGGGAGAAGGACGTCCAGGTCATGATCGAGGGACCGGGCCACGTCCCGTTCGATCAGATCGAGATGAACGTGAAGAAGGAGATGGAGCTCTGCCACGAGGCTCCCTTCTACGTGCTCGGGCCGCTCGTCACGGACATCGCCCCGGGGTACGACCACATCACGAGCGCGATCGGCGCCACGATGGCGGGCACCGCGGGTGCCGCGATGCTCTGCTACGTCACGCCGAAGGAGCACCTCGGCCTGCCGGACGAGAACGACGTGAAGGCGGGCCTCATCGCCTACAAGATCGCCGCCCACGCGGCCGACGTCGCGCGCCACCGCCCGGGTGCGCGCGATCGCGACGACGCCCTCAGCCGCGCGCGCTACGCCTTCGACTGGAAGGAGCAGTTCCGCCTCTCGATCGATCCGGAGATCGCGCAGGAGATGCACGACGAGACGCTTCCGGACGAGTACTTCAAGACCGCCGAGTTCTGCTCGATGTGCGGGCCGAAGTTCTGCAGCATGCACATCAACCGCGCCGTCGAGGACTTCAACAAGCAGGTCGAGGCGGACAAGAAGGCGGGCAAGCGGACGCTCGACGTCTTCACCGGCTGAGGAGCGACGCGTTCGCTGAGGCGAACGCGAAGGCCGCATGTCATTGGGCCCCAGCAAGAAGCGATCATCGGTCTCGCTCGCGACGCTGCGCGATCTCGACCCGCGAGTGCGGCTCCCGCTTGCACTCGCGGGCGGCGGTCTCCTCTTCGCCATCGCCACCCTCGCGACGTGCGGGGGCTGCGGGAAGCGGGAGCCTGCCGGCGGCGACACGACGGCGGCGAAACATGCCGGCGGCGACGGCTCCGCGCCGCTGCACGCGGACGGCGTCGAGGCCGACGCCGCCGCGCTCCGCGACATGTTGATGTGGCACAACGCGAAGGACGGCGAGCTCGAGGACCTCGCGACGCTCGCCGCTCACGAGGGCGCGATCGGGCTCGTCGAGGCGACCAGCGATCCGGCGCTCCGGAAGGCCGCGATCAAGGCGATGGCCTACGCACGCGGCTGGGCCCAGCTGCCGTTCCTTGCGAAGGCGTCGACCGGCAAGGACGACGAGGAGGCGCGGCTCGCGCTCGAGTCGACGATCGAGCTCGCAACGCGTCCGCGCCGCGCCGAGGATCCCGAGGACTCGAACGAGCTCCGGCACGGGTGCGCGGGCCTCGTCGCCCTCGCGCGCGATACGGCCCGCCCGCGTCCACGGAGGGTCGCGGCGATCCGCGCCCTCCGCATGATGCCGTGCCCGCCGCTGGAGGACGCCGAGGCCCTCCCGACCGACGTCGACGCGAAGTAGTCGCCATCTCGCCATGAGCGCCGAGCGTGATTGCGATCACGATCGGCCGTTCGGCTTCAGCGGACCTGGAGCTCGCGCGTCGTGCCCTGGTACGGCGAGATGACGCCCGTGACGCCGTGCTTCCACGAGGCGGATTGGCGGATGCGGTACGTGCCCGGCCGCGTGCTCGCCGCTCCTCGAGCTCGGGGCTCGCGGCCCAATTACCCGCAGCAGCGTCGAATTGTTTCGAGCGGGATGGAAGGCGCAGCGTTCGGCAGAGCGGGGGTTGCGCGCGTGCGAAACCGGGTATCGTGAGGGCACCTATGGTCGAGTCCGGCGCCCCCTCGTCGAACGTGTATGCGAGCGAAGCGTACTTCAACCAGTTGCTCGCCAAGGCCGTCGCGGCGAAGGCGAGCGACATTCACCTGAAGGTCGGCATCCCGCCGGCGGCGCGTGTGCGCGGCGAGCTCGTGTTCTTCCGCACCGACCCGCTCCGCAAGGAAGACACCGACAGCATCGCGCGCCTCGTGATCCGCGACGCCCGTGTGCGAAGCGAGGTCGGGACGCTCCGCGAGTACGACTGCGCGTACGCAGCGGAGGGCGTCGGCCGGTTCCGCGTCAACGTGTACCGGCAGCGGGGGACGCTCGGGATCGTGATGCGGTCGATCCCGACGAGGATCCCGAGCTTCGAGGATCTCGGCTGCCCCTCGCCGTGCGCGTACCTCGCCGAGCGCGAGCGCGGCCTCGTGCTCGTCGTCGGCGCGGCGGGCAACGGCAAGAGCTCCACGCTCGCCGCGATGATCGGTCACCTGAACCGAACACAGCCGCTCCACATCGTCACGATCGAGGACCCGATCGAGTTCCTCCACACCGACGACAAGTCGAGCATCAGCCAGCGCGAGGTCGGCATCGACACCGGCACGTTCGCCGACGCGCTCCGCGCCGCGCTCCGTCAGGACCCGGACGTGATCCTCGTCGGCGAGATCCGCGACGAGCTCACGCTCGATATCGCGCTGAAGGCCGCCGAGACGGGCCACCTCGTCCTCTCGACGCTCCATACCCCGGACGTCGCGCGCACGGTCGGCCGCATGCTCGCCCTCGCGCCGCGCACCCAGCCGGGCGCGAGCGACGAGCTCCGCGAGCGGATCGCCGACGCGCTACAGGGGATCGTCGCGCAGCGTCTGCTTCCGAAGAAGGACGGCAGCGGTCTCGTGCTCGCGGCCGAGGTCCTCGTCGCCACCGGAACGGTGCGCGAGTCGATCAAGCGACCCGAGGGCAACCCCTCGCTCAAGGAGCTGATGGAGAAGGGGACCCACCCGTACTCGATGCAGACCTTCGAGATGCACCTCAAGCAGCTCCTCATGCAGGGCATGGTCGAGAAGGACATCGCGCGCGCCGCCGCGGGCTTCTGACGAGCGTTCGCCTTCTCCGGCGAGTCGCTCGTGGCTGCAGGCTGGAGGGAAGGACGAGGAACAGGGAACAGGGAACGGGCAAGTGAAACGGGGAACGTCCGTCTACCGCCGGTAGGCGCGTGAACAGGATGAGCATGGTGGCGAGCTCATCGGCCTCGCGGATGATGGCTCCTCGCGCTGGCGAAGCCTTCTAGGCCCGTTCCCCGTTGCTACATCGAGCTACTGAAGCGCTCTTTTCATCGTTGCAAGCGAGTCGAGTCGGTCAGCCGCCGCCGTGGCGCGCGATCCAGTCGAGGGCGGCGTCGAGCTCGTCAGGCTTCGTGAAGACGGGCCCGAAGGCCGACGTCTGCGCGGTGACCTCGCCCTTGCTCGTGCTCGTGAAGAACGCGATCGGCAGCGCGTCCTGCGTGGAGCGGAGGCGGGCCGCGATGTCGACGCCGTAGCCGTCGCCGAGGTCGAAGTCGAGCAGCGCGCAGGTGATCGTGTTCGGGTCGACCGTCGAGGCGCTCGCGCACGAGTCGTGCTCGACGACCTCGAACCCTGCCGCCCGGACGCGCCGCGCGAGGGTCACCCGTGCAACGGCAGAGTCGTCGGCGATGAGCACCCGCTGCGACATGGCGCAAGCATACCGCCGGTTCGACCCGGAGCGCAGCTGCCTCGAAGCGCTCGCGGGCGATGCCCCAGAACGGTGCACGTACGGTCGGACGAGCGGTCCGGTTTGGTGCTTCCAAAGCGACACAACGCGTGTTTTTCGCGCCCCGCGTGGTGGCACCGCTCTTGAAGTAGGGGCCCGCCATGAAGATCCGATTCTGGGGCGTCCGGGGCAGCATCGCATCGCCGGGTCACGACACCGCGGCGGTCGGTGGCAACACGAGCTGCGTGGAGGTCCGCCTCCCCGCACGAGGAGGCGCCTCCGCCGAGACCCGCATCGTCCTCGACGCCGGCACCGGCCTGCGTGCGCTCGGCAATCACCTCGTCACGAGCGGCGCTGCGTGTGACCCGCTCACGCTCCTCCTCTCGCACTGCCACTGGGACCACATCCAGGGGCTGCCGTTCTTCGTCCCTGTCTACATGAAGCAAGCGTCGCTCACGATCGTCGGCGCTCAGAACGGCGTCACGAGCATCCGCGAGACGCTCGAGCGACAGATGAGCGCGCCGGTCTTCCCGGTGCGGCTCGACGAGGTCGGCGCGCGCATCGCGACGCGCGAAGTGAAGCTCGGCGAGGTCTTTCACGTCGGCGATGCGAAGGTCAGCGTCGCGCGCGGCAATCATCCCGGCGGTGTGCTCGCGTACCGGATCGAGCACGACGGCAAGAGCGTCGTCTACGCGACCGACACCGAGCATTACGCGTGCGTCGACCCGGCGCTCCGCGCGCTCTGCGAGGGGGCGGACGTCCTCGTCTACGACGCGCAGTACACGCCCGACGAGTACAGAGGCAAGGTCGGCTGGGGCCACTCCACGTACGTCGCCGGCGCAGAGCTCGCGCGCGCGGCCGGGGTCGGTACGCTCGTCCTCTTCCATCACGATCCGATGCGCGCGGACGATGGCGTCGTGGAGATCGAGGCGAAGGCACGAGCTCTCTTCCGCTCGAGCATCGCGGCACGCGAGGGCATGGAGATCGATCTGCGAACGGGGCTCACTTGTCTCACGGGGCGAGCGGCCGCGTGAGCGGTCGCGGTGCGTGGAGCACGACGGACAGCACGCAACCTCGCGAGCCTGACGAGAACGAGGTGCAACCGCCCCACTGCACCGCTACCTTCGAGAGGCACGCTCTCCTTCCTGCTGAGCCGCCGTCGTGGCGACCGCCGGGCTCGGAGCCTCTCGGGAAGCACGCTTCGATGGTCAACCGCCTCTCACTCCTCGTCGATCTCGCCTCGCTGCTGACGCGCGAGGTCGACTTCGATGCGTTGCTCGCGACGACCTGCGAGCGCGTCGCGGAGGCGCTCTCGGCCGAGCGGGCGACGATCTGGCTCGTCGACGCGGAGCGGGGCGACCTCGTCTCGCGCGTCGCGATCCTGCCGGAGCTCCCGACGCTGCGCTTGCCGCTCGGTCGTGGCATCGCCGGATGGGTCGCGCGGACGGGCGACCCCGTTCGGATCGCGGACGCCTCGAAGGACGAACGCTTCGATGCCTCGGTCGACAAGACGACCGGCTACACGACGCGCTCGATCCTCGCCGTGCCGATCCGCGAGGAGGGCAGGGGGCCGGTGCGCGGCGTCGTCCAGGTACTCAACCGCAGCGCGCATGGCACGAACGCCACAACGGCCTCGCCCGTCGCCTTCGACGAGGAAGACGAGAAGTACCTGCTCGCGCTCGCAGGACAGATCGCGCGTGCCTTCTCGTTGACGACGCTTCGTCCCGCGAACGAGGGCGGTCCAGGCCTCACGCTTCGCGGTCCGTTCAACCGGATCATCGGTCGGAGCCCGGAGCTTCGTGCCGTCTACGAGCGCGTCACGCTCGCGGCGCAGACGGACGCCACGGTCCTCCTCCGCGGCGAGACCGGCACAGGGAAGGGGCTCTTCTCCCGTGCAATCCACGTCAACTCCGGACGTCAGGCGGGGCCGTTCGTCACCGTCGACTGCACGACGCTCCCGATTCAGCTCGTCGAGAGCGAGCTGTTCGGTCACGAGCGCGGCGCGTTCACCGGCGCGGATCGTCGCGTACCCGGGCGCGTCGAGCTTGCACAGGGAGGCACGCTCTTCCTCGACGAGATCGGCGACCTTCCGCACGACGTCCAGGGCAAGCTGCTCCGCTTCCTCCAGGAGCGCACGTTCGAGCGGGTCGGTGGGCGGCAGACGATGACCGCAGACGTCCGCGTCGTGTGCGCGACGCATCAGGACCTCGAGCAGCGCGTGGCCGACGGGCGCTTTCGCGGGGACCTCTACTATCGGATCCGCGTCGTCGAGATCGAGATCCCGCCGCTGCGCACGCGAGGCGAGACCGAGATCGAGCAGCTCGCGATCCACTTCGCAGACATGTACGCCAAGCGCTACAAGCGGCCGCCGCCGGTCCTCGGCCCCGACGCGCTCGCGGTGCTCCGTGCGCATACGTGGCCGGGCAACGTGCGCGAGCTCGAGCACTGGGTCGAGAGCGCAATCGTCCTGGCTCCGGACGGACGCGTCGGGGCATCGCATCTGCCGCGGCCGCGAAAGGCGGCTTCGGTAACGGGACGCACCTCCGATCCTGGGCTCCCGGCGGCGCCGGCCGCCACGACGACGGCGCCGATCGTCCCGCTCGGTCTGACGCTCGAGGAGGCGACGCGCCGCTACGTCGCCGCGACGGTCGATGTTTGCGATGGGAACAAGGCCGAGGCCGCGCGGCGTCTCGATGTTGGGCGCAACACGATCGGTCGGATCTTGAAGGGCGAGCGCGAGAGCGTGACCGACGATCGCGAGAGTCGGCCGGGCGCCTGCGACGAGGACGGCTGATCTCGCCGTCCGAATCGGATCAGTTCGGCGGCGGAGGAGGCGGCAGCTCGTCGACGCAGACGCCGCCCACGAGACGCCGGACGGTCTCCGATTCGGAAAGAGCCCCGGCCGAGCGCCCACTTCCGCCCGGGGTCGGTGCCGCGAGGGCGAGCCGGCCTCGGTGCCGGATGCAAGCACAAAGCGCCGGGATTGCAGCGGATCCGGGGCTTTGCGCCGGCGTGGTGACGGCGCGGCATATCGGCTATGGTCCGGGCCCCATGCCGAAGTTCAGTCGCGAAGAGGTCCGCGCTCTCTACGATCAGCCGCTCCTGCCGCTCCTCGACGAGGCGCGTCGTGTCCACCTCGCGCACCACCCGGACAACGAGGTCCAGCTCTGCACGCTCCTCAGCGTGAAGACCGGCGGTTGCCCCGAGGACTGCTCCTACTGCCCGCAGTCGAGCCACTTCGATGCCGTCACCGACGCCGCTGCTCGTACTGCCCGCAGTCGAGCCACTACGATACGGGCACCGACGCCGAGAAGATGCTCGACGTGCAGCAGGTCATCGCGAGCGCCAAGCGCGCGAAGGAGCTCGGCTCGACCCGCTTCTGCATGGGCGCGGCGTGGCGCGAGGTGAAGGACGGCCCGGCATTCGACCGCGTCGTCGACATGGTCAAGGGCGTGAAGGACCTCGGGCTCGAGGCCTGCGTGACGCTCGGCATGCTCGACGAGAAGCAGGCGAAGAAGCTCGCGGACGCGGGGCTCGACGCCTACAACCACAACCTCGACACGAGCCGCGAGCACTACCGCTCGATCATCAAGACGCGCACGTTCGACGATCGCCTTCGTACCCTCGAGAACGTCCGCAAGGCAGGCATCACCGTCTGCTCCGGCGGCATCATCGGCATGGGCGAGAGCACGGACGATCGCTGCGAGATGCTCCGCACCCTCGCGAACCTCGAGCCGCAGCCCGAGAGCGTCCCGATCAATGCGCTCGTCCCCATCGAGGGCACGCCCCTCGCGAACGCGAAGCCGGTCGACCCGCTCGATCTCGTCCGTATGATCGCCGTCGCGCGCGTCCTGATGCCGAAGTCGCGCGTTCGCCTGTCCGCAGGCCGCACGTCGCTCACCCGCGAGGCGCAGATGCTCTGCATGCTCGCCGGGGCGAACTCGATCTTCTACGGCGACACGCTCCTCACCACGCCGAACCCGGGCGAGGACGACGACATGGCGCTGATCCGCGACGCCGGCCTCCAGGCGATGCCGCCGCGGGTCTCGGCCGACGCGGAGTGACCTTCACGCATCGACGGTGAGGCCGGTCGCTGGATCGGCCTCACCGCGCTCGCGCCGTCGCGCGGCCCCGACGTCTCTCGGCGACGAGAGGATTGAGGCGCGCGTGCGGCCCGCGTCACTTGCACTGCGCCGGATCGACGAACGTGCACCGGCCGCCGACGCAACGGGCGAAATCGTCGCAGTATTTACCGGTGTTCGCCTGCTCCTGGCCGCACGCGCCGCCATCGGCGATGGGATCGACGCAGGTGGCCGGCCCCGCCGCGCTGGCCTCGCCGTTCGGCCCGGGCTGCACCTTCTGGATGCAGCGGCCGCGCGCACACCTGCGAACGAGACCGCACTCCTCGTCCACGCCGACGTAGACGACGCGCTGGCAGGTCTTGTCGCATGCGAGGCCGTCCGCGCAGTCGTCGACCTCCTTGCACGCCTGTCCTTCCTTAGGCCGAGCAGCGCATTTGCCCGAGATGCAGGCCAAGCCCAGCTTGCAGCTGAACTTGTTATCGCACTTTCCTCCGACGCCTTCGTTCTCGAGGCAGGTGCCCGTCGTGGCCTTCTCGTCCGCGACGTCGCAGTGGCTGGTCGCGTTGCAGAGGGAGTCCTTCCCGCAGGTCTCGCCCGCCTTCACGACCTTCCAGGAGTTGCAGACGCCCGTCGTCGCCCCTTGTTCCTGCGGGTCGCAGGTCGATACTTCGTTCTCCCCGAATGCGCAGTCGACCGCGCTCGTGCAGGCGCTTCCCGCCGCGCCAGGCGTCGCGCAGACCCCGCAGCCGGTGTCGTCGATCCTGCAGTAGCGGCTCTGGCACTGGGAGCGTGACCCGCACGGCGCGCCGTTGGCGAGAGACCCTGGCGGTAGCTCACACTCGGGGATCACGGCGTCGCACGCCGCGTTCTTGCGGCGCTCACCACACTTCAGCCGGGCATCTCGCAGCTTCTCTGCGCCCGGGGCGTTGATCTCGTGCGCGCAGAGCTTGCGGAACCGCGCGATCGCCGCCGGTGACTCGTTGATGATTCCGCCGCAGCGGTGCGTCCACGCGATCTGCGTCCGGTACTGTTCTTCGCAGGTCCGCTCGTCGGCGGTGAGGGCGGCCGCGGGAGCGGACCGCGAGCCGCCGGGATCGTCGGCCCCCCCGGAGCCGCCGCCCTGCTTCTTACCGTTGCCCTCGCTCCCACAGGCGGAAGCCACGAGCAGCGAGATCGAGATCACGGGAAGGATACGGATGCGAGTCATGCCCCGGATCGGTCGCAAGGAGCGTGCGAGCGGCGAGGGCTTCGGTGTCGCCGTGATGTGCTGGCGCGCTCGCATGAAGCGCGGCTGGTGAAGGGCGCGGAGCGAGGTCGGCGCCTTGGCGGCGTGAGTAGAGGTAGAGGTCGAAGACGCGCGCCGTACGGCCTCCGCGGAGGATGCGCACGCGGCTCTGCGAGACACGTACGAGCAGCGGGAGCTGATCGGCGCCGTCGCCTGGGAAGCGGCTGTCCGTGACGAAGAGGACGTTGTCGGCTCGACGCCACGTCTCGCGCGGCAGCCAGCGATCGAAGTCGTCGGGGATGCTCGTCGCGCAGCCGACGTGGACGCCCGGGAGCGCGGCATGGAGCTGCGCGCAGATGGTCCAGTGCGGTCCTACGACGATGACCTCGCGGCCCTCGGGGTCGACCGGCGTGGCAGCGAGCGCCATCTGCTCGCGCACCGACTCGAGCGCCTGCGGCCAGCCGTAGAGCTCGCTCGCGATGTCCGCCTTCGGATCCACGTCGGCGGGCATCAGCTTCGCGGATGCAGGGATGAGCACCCACGCGTAGGCCAGGGCGGTGAAGGCGGCGCCCATCGCGGTGGCCGCCCGTACGAGGCGCTTCCCGAGAAACGCCGCCGCCTCACTCGCGCGGCGGGCGCCGTGGATCGGGAGCGCCAGGAGCGGAGGCGCGAGCCAATGGGGCTCTGCGACCGGGCTCCATACGCAGAGGAGCACGAGCGGGACGATCGGCAACGCGAACGACCAGAAGAGGACGCGTGAGACCACGTCGTCGTTGCGTCGACGCACGAGATCACGCGCCGTGACGAGCGCGAGCCACGCGACGATCGGCGAAAGGTACACGAGCTGGCCGCCCAGCAGCGCGCCGAGGTTCTGCACCGCGATCCCGGCCCCGTGCTGCGTGTCGACGAAGCGATGCCGGAGCATCGGCCAGCCGAGGTGGCCCTCGTAGTACACGAAGGGGACGAGGACGATCGCGCCGGCGGCGATACCTGCCCAGGGCCAGAGCGATCGCGCTGCGCTCGTGGCGCGCGCGTCTCCGCCCGAGCGCGCGATCTGGACATAGGCTGCGATGAGCGCCGCGACCAGAAGGAGCCCGGAGACCTTCGCCGAGGCTGCGACTCCGGCGAGGAGCCCGGCGCCGAGCAACGCTCCGGCGGTGCGCAGGTTCGGGCCGAGACGCTCGGACGCCGGGGGGCCGACGTCATCGCCGGTCTCGACCCGCGGTGCCAGGCCCACGATCGCGAGGCCGAGCGCGCCGAGCCACAATGGCGCGAGCAGGAGATCGGGTGTGAGAGCGAAGAGGCCCACGGCGATCTCGGGCACGACGGCGACGACGAGCCCCGCCGTTGCGGCGTGTCGCTTCTCGGCGCCCGCGGCCCGCGCGACCGCGACCACGAGCCAGGGAAGGAGCGTGGCGATGAACGTCGTGATGACATGCGCGCGCGCCGGCGTCGGCGCGGCTCCCTCGCCGATCGCACGAGCGACGAGACCGATGAGGCCCGGGTGGTCGAGGTAAGCCGGCTGCGGATGAATCGCCCACGATGCGTAGAGCGCCTCGCTGTCGCCGAAGCCGACGTGCGCCGCAGCCCAGAGCCTCAGGCCAAACAAGACGACGCTGACGGCGAGGAGGGCGCGCATGGCGATGGCGAGGCCTGGGGCTTGGTGTTGGGGAAGGCTTCAGCAGGCCTTCCGGGTGCGTGGTCCGAACGTGGGAGCGGCGAGCCACGGCTCGAGCATTCGAGCGACCTCGCGGGAGGGGCAGGGATGGTCGCCGAGCACTCGTTCGAGCTCCGTGCACGCTGCAAGGAACGTGTCGCGCTCGTCGAGGACGCGAGCGAGCGTCTCGGCGATGCGATTCGCGGCGGCACTGCGCTGGAGGAGCTCGGGGAACGCCTCCCGGCCGAGGAGGACATTGGGGAGCGCGACGTGCGGCGTCTTGAGGAACGCTCGAGCGCCGACCTCGGTGGCCCACCCGACGCGGTAACACACCACGGGGACGACGCGCGCGAGCGCACACTCGAGCGACGCCGTACCGGATGCACACAGCGCGGCGTCGAACGCCGGGAGCGCGTATGCGATGCCCGCGCGTGAGTCGACGTCGACCACCTCGACGCCGCGTGCGTGCGCGAGCTCCCTCGCCCATGCGCGCGTGCGATCGTCGAGGCTCGCGGCGAGCATCACCCGTGCGTCGACGCTGGCGCGATCGCCGCGGACGGATTCGTAGCCGGTGAGCATCGGCTCGAGGAGGCGGCGGACCTCGTGCGGACGGCTGCCCGGCAGGATCGCGACGGCCCATGCGAACGGCGTGAGCCCGAGCAGCTCGCGTGCGGCGACGCGATGCTCCGGGCCGCGCCGATCCTCGAGCGCTGGATGACCGACGTAGTGAGCGTCGACGCCGAGCTCGCGCCAGAGCGGCTCCTCGAAGGGGAGCATCACCGCGAGGCGATCGAGGTGACGACGGAGCGGCTTCGCGCGGCCCGAGCGCCAGGCCCAGATCTGGGGGGCGCCGTACCAGAGCACGCGCGTCCCTTCGCTCCACAGCGTCGGAGCGAGGCGTGCGTTGAACTCGGTGTAGTTGACGAGGAGCGCTGCGGCCGGCTTCTGGCGCCGGATCGCGGCGCGGAGCTTCCCGTAGGCCAAGCCGACGCCGTATGCCCGCCGCGCGACCTCGGTGACGCCGAGAGCCGTCGTGCTCCGGAGGTCGGCGACGAGCTCGACGCCTTCGCGTTGGAGGGCGCCACCGCCCATCCCGAACGCTCGAACGCCGCGGAGCTTCGCGATGACGGCCGCAGCAGCGCGATCGCCGGACGCCTCTCCCGCGACGACGAGGAGATCGCCCGTCACGAGCCCTCCGGACCGCCGGGCGACTCGACATCGAGAGGCGCCGCTGCGAGCGCGGCGAGGAGCGCGGCGCCGTCCCTGGCGACGCGGAACGCGCCGATCCCCGGGACGGCGGCGATCGCGTCGAGCGACGCGTCGTCCGCGAGGTCGGCGAGGTCCTGGAGGACGTGACCGGGAAGGACGACCTGCTCGTCGACACCGCGCCGCTTCGCCTCGGCCTTGCGCCAGCTCGTGAGCCGGTTCTCGCGCCCGCGACGCGTCTTGACGATCGCCGGCGGAAGGCGCGGACGTTCGAGCATCGCGCGCTCCTCCGCAGGGATGACGCCGCCGTCGGCGAGGCCCGCGGCGACGGCCTCGAGCATCGAGGGCGCGATCGCGCGCGCGCGATGGCCGCTCGCGGCGCCCTTGATGCGCGCGAGGTCAGCCATCGTCTTCGGCTTCGCCCGCGCGATCGCGAACAGGACGTCGGGGCCGATGACTTTGTACGGCGGCACGTCGAGGCTCTTGGCCTTCTGCTCGCGCACCTCCGCGAGGCGGCGGAGGATGGGGAGCTCCTCCTTCGGCACGCGGTCGATGCCCTTGAGGCGGACGTACGGCGGGCGTGGATCGACGGTGCCGGCGGCGGTGATCGACTGCGCGAGCCGGTACCGCGTCTCCTCCTCGACGGCGTCACCGACCGCGCGGTCACCCGAGCGTTCCGCGATCTCGGCCGAGAGCTTGTCGGCGAGCGCCTCGAGGTGGATCACGTCGCCGGCGAGGTAGTGGAGCTGTTGGCTGCGGAGCGGGCGCTCGGTCCAGTCGTGGTGCTGGAGCGTCTTGTCCATCGCGATGCCGAGCTCGCTCTGGAGCAGCGAGGCGAGCCCGGTCGCGGTTCGGCCGAGCATGCGCGCGGCGAGCGAGGTGTCGAGCACGTTCGCGAGCACGAGGTCGGCCTCGGCGAGGATGCGCGCATCGAACGAGACGTCGTGCACGATCTTGCGCGGGCCGTCGGGGCCGAGGAGCTCGGCCAGCGCGCCGAGCGGCGTCGCCATGGTGTCGACCACGACGACCTCGTCAGTCGTCGCGAGCTGCATCGTGCAGAGCGTTGCCTTGTATCGGAAGAGGCCGTTCGACTCGATGTCGACCGCGATGCGCTGCGCCCGGCGGAGCCTCGCGACGACGAGGCGGAGCTCATCCTCGCGGGTGACGAGGATCACGGGCATTTCCTTCGAGCTATCGGCCATCAAGACGTCTGTCGTCTACCAGATCCTGGGCCAGATGCGGCCTCGTACCGGCGAGGGCATGCGTCTCGTGCACGAGGTCGCGCCGAGCGCGCAGGTGCCGCGCTCGAAGCTCACGATTGCGTCGAAGGATCTCGTCGAAAGGCGGCGCTACTTCGCCTTCACTTCCACGGGGTGCAGGCGCTTCCACGCGGTCGCGATCTCGCGAGCGACGTCGTCGAGCGGCTTTTCGTGCATGACCTCCTGGGCGAGGCGGACCTTGACCGCGTCGCTCAGCGCGCTGCTCTGCGTCTGCACGGAGCCGGAGGCGGGAGGTCCCGCCGTCACGGTCTGAGTGTACTTCGGCGGGACGAGCATCCCGACGGCCGAGGATCGGAGGAGCTTCTGCCGCTTCGTGGTCTCGTCGATCGTGATGGGGTACTGGCCCTGCGCGCGCGCGGACACCTCGAAGACGCCGCCCGCCTTGAACTTGCGCATGAAGAGGAGCGAGGCCTTGTCCTTCACGAAGACGGGCTCTCCGTCGACGAGCTGGCCGATCTTGCCGACCACGCCGCCCATCGTCCGGACCCATCCGTCTGCGCCCGCACCGATTTCACCGGCGACGCCTCGTTCGACGCGGACCTTGGTGTACGTGTAGATGCGGCCGTCCTCCCAGACGCTCGTCTGCTCGCCGGGGGTGACCACGGCCACGACGTCGGAGTCCTTGACGAGCATGTCGAAGCCGACGGCGATCGACACCGAGGCAGCCGCGTCGCTCGGGACGAGGACGGCCGCCGCGGGGAGGGCGAGGGCGCCGACGACGAGGAGACGCGAGAAGGCGCTTCGAAGCGAGAACATGCCGACAAGGTAGCACGGAGCCGAGCCGGAGGCCGCTGGTCGGCTACCTGCCGCTCCGTGCCTGCCTCGGTCGACGGCGGCGCGTCAGCTGCGCGTGAACGCGAGGCGCACGCGACGCACGATCACCAGCGGACGAGCGCGCAGCCCCAGTGGATGCCGGCGCCGAGGGCGAGGAGCATGTTGAGCTCGCCCTTCTTGAGCTTGCCGGCGCGCGTGCACTCGTCGATGAGGATCGGGATCGTGCCGGCGCTCGTGTTACCGAAGCGATCGATGTTCATCGGCATCTTCTCTTCGGGCACGCCGAGCTGCTCCCGGACGTACTTGTTGATGCGGTAGTTCGCCTGGTGCGCGAGGAACCAGTCGATCTCGCCGATCGGCACCTTCGACTCTTCGCACAGCTCGCGTGCGCACTGCGGGAGCTTCGTGACGGCGAACTTGAACAGCTCGCGGCCATCCATCCGCGGGATGTGGGCCTGCTCGTCCCAGTGCTTCGCCTTCCAGTACGGCCGCGTGCGGAAGCCGCCGCCCGGGACGTAGAGCGTCTCGGCGAAGCGACCGTCGGTGTGGACCTTCGACGCCACGAGGCCGGCGTCGCGATCGGTCGCGCGGAAGATGAGCGCACCGGCTCCGTCACCGAAGAGCACGGCGAGCGCGCGGTGATCGTTCGCGCGAGCCCGGGCCTCCGGCGAGGCGTCCGCGTCGGACTTGCCGTCGACGATGTCCCAGTCCTCCCACGGCATGAAGCCGGCGTGCGCCTCGGCGCCGACGACGAGGATCGTCTTCGCGACGCCGCCCTTGATGAGGCCGTCGACGAGCTGGAGCATGAAGATCATCGCCGCGCACTGCTGGCGGACGTCGAGCGCGGGCACGCCCTCGATGCCGAGCTTCGCTCCGAGCACGGCCCCCGATCCCGGGAACACGTAGTCGGGCGTCATCGTCGCGAAGATGATGTAGTCGACATCTTTCGCGGTGATCCCGGCGGACTCGAGCGCGCGCTTGCTCGCCTCGAACGCGAAGTCGCTCGCTGCTTGTCCCTCACCGGCGAAATGACGCTGCCGGATACCCGACCGCTGGAAGATCCAGTCGTCGGAGGTGTCCATCACCTTCGAGAGGCGTTCGTTGGGTACTGGAGACCCAGGCACGTAGTGCCCAGTGCCGATGAGCTCGAACCCCATATGCTGCCCTCAATACCCACCTGCGCGTGAGAGGTCGACCCCTTCCACGCAACCTCACGCCTTTGTGGTCAAATCATGACGGTTGGGGAGGGGCGCTCCGGTGTCGAGAACGAGCTGAAGCACGCGACCGCCGGACGAGGACACCGAGATCTCTCGCCCGTCACGCGACAGACGAGCTTGAGGTCGAGTCGTTCGTGGAGCTCGACGAGCAGGGGCATCGACCGCCGGCGCTCGTCACCTCGGGTTCGGCGATGCCGAGCCGGACGGTGATCAGCGCGGACCGGTCCAGCGTGCGCGTCGCTCGATCGAGCCGAGTATGAGGTGACACTTCGAGCATCGTCGCGTCCGCGCGCTGCCACTTTGGCGGGGCCAGCGTCGAGCGCGCTCACGTTCCTCGCGGGGGTGCGATGTCGCGCGGAGGGTACGCCGGTTGCACCGCGGCCGACCCGAGAGGAGCATCCATGCACGACACGATCTCCAGACGACGCGACGCGGACCATCCGGAGCGCTTCTGGCGGCGCCTGCTTCATCGGTGGTTCGTCGAGTACAACCCGCTCTACCTTTTCAGCGCGTCGTTGGTCCTCGGCGGGATCATCCTGATCTCGCGCGGCCTGGCGCAGGGCAGCGGGTCTGGCAGCGAGATCGGGGTCGCGGCGATCGCCGAGCTCTACGCGGTTGCGCTGATCGGCGGCGCTGCATTCTTGACGCGCATCGGCCATCGCCGTCCCGCCGTCATGCTGGCGCTTCTCACCGTGCTCTATCAGTACGACCTCACACTGCACACCGAGACGTGCAAGAGCCTCGGCGCAGCAGGTGTATGGGCGGCGGGCGGTTGGCTCGTGCTGTTCGTCGCCAAGCTCCACGCGCTCGCGTGGGCGATGAAGATCCGCCTCGCGCGCTCGGCCGTCGCGACGCTCACGCTCGGCGCGCTCGGCCTCGCAGTCCTCCCGCACTGGCTCCACGGGACGGACGCTCGCAGCGCCAACGCGATGGTGGTGCTCTGGCTCGTCGGAGGCGTCTCGCTCTATCGGCCCGGCGCGGTGACGAGCCTCGTCGAGCTCGATGCGTGGGGCCAGACCGTCCTCCGTCGCGCAGTCACGGCCGCGTGGCTCCTCTCGGCGCTGCTCCTCGCGCTCCACGTCCTCTTCTGGTCGACGCAGTCGCGTCTCTCGATCGCCGCGCTCGCGGCCGTCGCGCCGCTGTTGGGCGTGCGATGGATCCGGAGCGAGGTCCGCGTCTGGTGTGTCGTCATGGCGACGCTCCTCGTCGTCGGCCTGAAGCTGCCCGGCGCGTTCTCGGTGACGGCGTTCGTCGCCGCCGTCGCCCTCGTCCTCCGCGCTTCGAGGTCGACGCTCGAGGCATTCACGCATGCACGGCGTGACCGCGGTCGCGCAGTCGCGAGGCCGTCGGTGCCGGCGATGCCGTATCGCGTCCGTGGATCGGAGACGCCCATGGAAGTGGACGCGCCGGCGATGGTGTCTGCCGGGTCGACCGAGGCCCTCGCCGCGGCGAGGCGGCGGCTGCTCATCGGCGCTGGAGCGGCTCTCTACCTCTCGCTCTGGACCTTCGGATGGTCGGGTGGTCCCTGGCCGGCACACGTCCTCGGGCTGGACCTGCTCGCGACCGTGGCCGTCGTGCTCGCGACATGGAAGGCCGGAGCCCGCATCGCGATGGCGCTGCTCGCGATGTCGATGGCTCATTTCGTCGTGCAGGCGCGCCTCGTCCCCGCGCCGCGCTCGCTGCTCGAGTGGGGGGCGATCGCCGTCGTGCTCGGCTTCGTGCTCCTGATCGCGTCGCTCGTCGCGAGCTGGTTCCTCCGCGCGCCGCGCGTCGCGTCGGGCGAGCCTCCGGAGCAGGTCCCCGAGACGACGTGACGGGCGCGTGCGCCCGCTCCCGTCGCGCACGTCTGCTCGTGCGACAGCATGGAACGATCGGCGCCGGTGATCGACTGAACGCGCAAGCAGCGACGTCCAACAGCGTGAGCGCTTCGCACGGCGCGACACCGTACGTGTTCAGCATGAGCGCCACGACCCTGCGCCAATGGCATGTACTGACGATGCTGCCGAGGTCACCTCGGCGCATCGACACGGGCGCGATCGAGTCTCGCCTCCGCGAGCGCGGGATCGAGGTCCATCGGCGCACGATCCAGCGGGACCTCATCGAGCTCGCGGAGGTCTTCCCCATCGTCGCCGACGAGCGTGCGCGTCCGTATGGCTGGCGATGGTCCGAGGACGCGGAGCCCGCGTTCGACGTGCCGGCGCCGCATCGCAGCGTGACGGGCACGCGGACCGACGAGGTGAACAAGTCCGGTATCGACATCTCGCTCCGCGTGCGCAGGACGGCGCTCGAGCTCGTCGCCGGGCGGCTCGGGGCGCGCGGCGCGCGGGTCTCCGGCGACGCGAAGGACCCGCTCTTCGTCATCGTCGCCGCCGCGGTCGACGACTCCTCCCTGACGCGACGATTGCTCCTCGGTCACGGCGACGAGGTCGAGGTGCTCGCTCCGCTGGCGCTCCGGAACGAGATCGCCGAGCGTGCACGTCGGGTCTTCGCTGCGCATGCGCGTTGAGCGTGCGCCGCGGTCGACTCTCGTGCGGTACGTCGTTCAACGACGAGACTTGGTGCGCGCTGGGCGCGCGGCGCGCGGAGGCGCCGGATCGTCGTCGGTGCCGGAGGCGTTCGCGAGGGCGGCGCGTGCGATCGTCCGGACCTCCGCCGCGAGCTCCGGCGTCTCGGGACGTGCGACCTCGCCGAGGCCCGCGACGAAGCGGGCGAGGGCCGCCACGCCCGTCGTCTCGATCGAGAAGCGGAGCCCGCCCTCACGTACGTGTTCCTGCTCGATGCGTTCGTCGGGGAGGTTCTTCTCGACCCACGCCGCCTCCGGATCACGGACGAAGAACGTGCAGCGCACGGCCGGTCCGACGTCGTGGTAGCCGGCGAAGCTCTCACGATCGAACTTCGCGAGCTCCGTCGCGGAGACGCCGCGGAATGGCTCTTCGTGGGCGAGTCTGGCCTCGGATACGTTGCTCACGCGAAAGCGGCGAAGCTCGTTTGCTCGATGGCAGACCGCGACGAACTGCGGGCGGCCGCCGACCTCGACCCGCTGCACCGATGCGTAGCGTTTCGATTCGTGGCGCCGGCTCGCGGAGAAGTAGCGCATCTGCAGCGCCACCTTCGCGGCGGTCGCGTCCTCGATGAGCGAGAGCCACCGCTCCTCGTCGGCGGTGATCCCGGCAGGACGGACGGCTTCGGGATCGAAGCCGCTGCTCGCGCGGCCGAGGCTGGCGAGGCGGGAGAGCGTCATCTCGACCACCCGCTCGCGGAGCGACCCGCGCGGCGCGCGAGAGATGAGGCGCAGGAGGTCACGGGCCTCGTCGGCGCTGAAGGCTAGGGCCCCGGGGATCCAGTTCTTGGGGACGCTCCAATAGACGTGCGGGTGCTCTTCCTCCCGTTCGAGCTTCAGCCCGGCGGCCGAGAGCTCGCCGAGCTGGCGGCGGACCGTCTCCACACGGGTCTCGAGCTTCCGCGCCAGCTCCGCCTGCGTCCATGTCCGCCGTTCGAGGAAGGCGGCGACGATCCCGAACAGCGTCTCCGTCGAGCTCCGTTGTCCCACCCGGTGAACATACACGGGAAAAGGACGTTGCTTCACGAACCGAGGCCCGCGCATCCGCCGGGGAGGCCGCCCGCATCGCGGGGCCGACCGGTCCGGTGACTGGTGTCGCGACGATCCGGTGAGGCGACGCCGCCGGAATGGCACCGTCCCGACGCGCGCTTCGCTCCCACGCCGAGCGTCGGGTGATGCTACGGTACGTTTGCGTCTTGGTGCAGGAGTCGGGGCATCGAGAGGCGGCCGGGGGCTTGCGGCGCGTGCGTCGTTGGAGAGGACTGCATGAAGCACATTACCTTCGTCTCGAGCTGTGTCGTCTTTGCCGCCATGACCGCCCTCGGCCAGGGGTGCGGTAGCACCTCCGGCTCCACGTTCAACGAGGGCACCTCGTCGAGCAGCGGTAGCAGCGGCGCCTCGTCGAGCAGCGGCTTCGACCCCAACTCCCCCGACTCCGGGGGCGGCGGCAGCGACGACGACGACGACGACGGCGACGGCGGCAGCTGCGCGACGGCGAGCGCCGAGGCGACCCGCGTCCCCGTCTACATGCTCCTCGTCGTCGACGGGTCCGGCAGCATGGATGGCTATGACGGAAGCGTGTTCGTCGCGGGCGAGCGCGAGGCCGATCCGCTCGCGCCGACCCGGCCGAGCAACCCGGTGGGTCAGACCGGCAAGAAGTGGATCGCGATCCGAGGCGCGCTCTCCGCCTTCGCCGACGACCTCGCGGCCAAGCCGGATCCGAACCTCGCCGTCGGCATGTATCTCTTCTCGAGCAACGCGACGAAGCCCGCGAACCAGGCCGACGTCCCGATCTCGTTCGTCGACGCCGCGCACGCAACGGCGCTCAAGACTCGGCTCTTGCCGCCGGTCTTCCCGACCGGAGGCACACCGCTGGCGGCTTCGATGAACGGCCAGCTGCCGATCCTGAAGGCCTACTCCCCGGCCGCGCCGGTCAAGCCCGGTGGCAAATACGTCCTCGTCGTCATGACCGACGGCATCCCCAGCGACGGAAGGCAGGCGTGCCTCAATGCAGCGTCGTCGGCGCTCTCCGGCACGCCCTCGGTGCTCACCTTCGCGGTCGGCGTCGGCGATGTGAACGCGAACGCGAGCACGGTCTACGACGAGCTCTTCGTCGGCGATCTCGCCGTGAAAGGCGGGACGGCGCCGGCGGGCTGCAACCCGACCTGGAGTGACACGAACATGACGGGCACGCCCTGTCACTTCCAGATCACGCCCGGCTCGAAGACCGCGCAGCAGATCCAGGCGGACTTCCTCGCGGCGGTGAACAAGATCCGCGACACCGTTTCGAGCTGCGAGCTCACGCTCGACTTCTCGTCCGGCAACGTCGATCCGGCCAAGGTCAACGTCGAGTACACGTCCGGCGCCGGCACTACCTCGCAGATCAAGCAGGACTCGGCCAACGGCTGGACCTACGACGACCCGAACGCGCCGACGAAGGTCATCCTGCACGGCACCTCGTGCGACACGCTGAAGGCGGACCCCGAGGGCAAGGTCAAGATCATCCTCGGCTGCAAGACGGTCAAGGAGCCCGGTCCGGGCGGTCCGAACTAAGGCGCAACTCAGTTGCGCCGCTCCTGAAAGGTCGAAGCGGTCAGCTCACACGAGCAGGCTTTGACCGGAGATTCACGCCCGCTCGCCCAACAGGCGGGCGTGAATCGGAGGTCAATGCAAGTGAGCACCGCCATGGCCGCGCCGACGCGTCGGTCTCGCCGCGCGGGTCCGCTCTGCGCGGCTCAGCGAACGGGCGCCGGCGGCGGGACCCTCGACGGGGAGCGCTCCTTCACGCTCCGCGCACGCTGGCTGGCGCCGTAGACGCTCCGGCGGAGCGCGTGGACGAAGCCTTGCGGCTCGATCCCGCGTCCGCTCCGGAACGGATCGAAGCGGAGGCTCGCGGGATCGGTGAGGCGGACGCTCACGAGCTGGATGCGTACGAGCGGCGCGAAGGGACCCCATGGCCCGTTCGAGATGCCGAGCGTGAAGACCGCCGAGCCGTTCGCGATCGCGCGCTCGAACCGGCGGCGGCGCTGCTCGGCGGGGCTCCGTCGCGTTCGCGGCGTCGATGCGCGAAGGGCCGAGATCGGTCCCGTCGACATGTCGATCGTGATCACCCCGCCCGGCTCCTTCGACCCAGGACGCAGGCGGAAGTAGACCCGCGGCGCCTTCGACCCATCGGCGATCGTTCTGGGCGCGACGATGGAGAAGGGCGAGACCGCGAAGTAGTCGTTCGCGAGGTAGTCGTGCACCTTCGTGGTGAACGGCGAGAACGGCATCGTCCAGGGACGCTTGATGGTCGCGAGGAGCAAGTCCTGGTCGCCCTCGACCGCACGATCGTCGACCTCGCCGCCGAAGCGGATCGCGCAGCCGAGGACGTCGGGCCAGCGCGCCCGCTTCTTCGTGAGCGCGTCGGAGAAGCGAACGAACGCGTTCCCAGCAAGGCGCTCCGCCAGCGCGCGGTGCGCTCGAGGGACGTTGTCTGCGACCGATACGTCGGCGTCGGCGCAGTCGCCGCGCGGGTGGAACGTGCGTGCCCGTCGGAGCGCGCTGCTCAACGCGAACGCGGGAGCGGCGAGGGCGCCGAGCAACTCGCCGGCGCGCTCGATCGCATCGGACTCGTGAATCCGCCGCACGAGGTTGCCGATGAGCTCACGATCGTGACGGGCACCTGCGGGCATCGGCGGGACGCGTGCAACGCCGATACCGGCCGCGACTCATCCGGCGCGAGCGCTGCGCCGAGCCGCCGGCACGCTCGAAGCACGAGCGTGCGCGTCCCCGGCGTGGTCGAGGTGCAGCGAGGACATGCTGCCGTCGTCGCGAACCGCGACATGGCCTCGATCCGAACCGCCAACGAGCCACGCTTGCGCCGCGGGGTGGTGGCCGCGAGGTGCTCGTCGTCGACCGCAGCGCGTCGCGATCGCGCGCCGCGAGTCTCGAACTGTCCGCGGCGCCGTTCACCCGTGCGAGGGGGCCGCGGATCACTGCTCGGTGATGGTGACGCTCGTGATCTTGTCGCCGACGGCGATCTTGCTCGCCACGTCCTTGCCGCTCGTGACGGCGCCGAAGACGGTGTAGCGCCCGTCGAGGTCCGCCTGCGGTCCGAGCGTGATGTAGAACTGGCTGCCGGCGGAGTTCGGCGTGGTCGACTTCGCCATCGCGAGCGCTCCGTCGATGTGCTTCAGGCCGCTCGCTTCGTCGGGGATCGTGTAGCCGGGCCCACCCGTACCGTTGCCGCTCGGGTCGCCGCCCTGGATGACGAAGCCCGGCTCGACCCGATGAAAGGTGAGCCCGTCGTAGAACTTGTCTCGCGCGAGGAAGACGAAGTTGTTGACCGTGCTCGGAGCGGCCTTGGCGTCGAGCGACAGCTCGATCGTCCCCTTCGAGGTCACCATCGTCGCCGCGTAGCTCTTCGTCGCGTTGATCGTCATTGCGGGAGCCTGTGCGTACCGGCCGGCGGCGCTGCCCGAGCACGCGGAGAGCGTGGTGAGCGCGACGAGCGGAATCCAAGCGGAGCGAGAGAGGACCGCGGCAAGCGTCATGCGGCCACTGTACTCGTACTCCGCATCGCAGCGCGCCGGGATCGCTCGGCTCGCGCGCCCGCGACACATGCTCGAGCTACGCGCGTGCCGGTCTCGAGCGAACGACGCGTCGTCGCGCGGAGCGAGGGCACGCAGGCGCGCGGCACGCTGGCAGCGACGCAGGACGGAGACAACGCGAGAGCGCAGAGGCGCGTGGATGGTCAGAATGACTGAGCTGGGGTCTCGGCCCCGACGCTGCGTTCTCATCGCTCGCTTGCTGGAGGGCACTCATGAATCGTAAGGCGCGCGCTGCGCTCACCATGCCGCTCATCGTCCTCGTCGCCGGCGGCCTCCTCGAGATCGCATGTCGGGGAGGTGGGCCGCTCGATCAGCTCGATGGCGGCTTCGACGGCGAGGCGACCCGTCAGGCGTCCGGCCGCGCGCCCGCGAACGGTGACGCGTGTGCCGTCGAGACGGTCACGATCGAGGACAACGCCGCGACCGAGAACGCGAGCAGCGGCGGTCCCGGGTGCACGAGCGACGACGAATGCACCGTGCGCTTCGCGGGCGACTACTGCGCGTGTCCGAGCACGCCGCGGCCGATGCTGACGTCGCGCGCCACGTCGTTCGACCAGGGCCTCAGCGGAATCGGGCAGCGATGCACGTGTCCGCTCCCGCCATGCGTGGCGCCGGCTCCGGCAAAGGCGGGCTGCCGCGAAAGCCGCTGCGTCCTCGTCGACGCCGGCGAGTGAGCGGTAGATCGCGCCGTGCCGTGCGCTATTGCCGGCGTCAGCTGCGAGTGTCTGGAGCCGAGGCGTGAAGCGATCGCGCGGCTTCGCGTCGAGGGCCGTGAAGCGTTCACGCGCCTCGAGCGCGGGGGTCACTTCATCGTGAAGTCGATCGCGATCGACTGGCACGTCGTCAAAGGGTTCGTCGTGCCGATCAAGACGGTGGGGGTGCCAGCGAAGTTGACGGCGTTCGGCGCGCTCGTCCCTCCACTGCAGTTCGTGATCCCCTGACACGTCGTCCCCTGCGCGACGAACGTATTCGACCCGGCGACCATGGGCAGGGTCACCTCCCAGCTCTTGTTCGGACCGCTCGACATTCCCATCCGGAAGGCGGCGACGTGGACCCCCTTCGTCGCCCCGCCAGGGACGCAGGCCTGCGAGAAGTCGATCGTCGACGCCTCGGGGCACACGAAGGCGAGCACGCTGGTCGACTCCGTGATGTCGAACGGCTTGCTGCAGCTGTTCGCGGTCGCGCTACCCTTGCACCCGGCTGCCACGCAGGTACCTCCGGAGCACGGAGGACAGTCCTCCAGTGCGCCGCCATCGTCGTCGGTCGGAGCATCCGGTGGCTTCGCCGTGTCCGCCGCGTTCGCTGCATCGCGCTCGGAAGGCGAGGCGTCCTCGTTCGGGGGCGACGTTCCCGCGTCGTCACCGGTGGCCTCGCCGTACGTCGACGCGCATGCAACGAGGAGGGTGATGAGGCCGAGCGTCACCATCGCTGGGACGCCGCGTCGGCGAACGACCATAGCTCGAGTATACGCTGCCGCCCCTCGCGCAGGTAGGCTGTCCCTCGGGGCGGCGCGTGTCGGTGTCAGACTCGGCGCTTTCGCGCGATCCCGAGGACGGTCAGCGACTCGTCGCTCCGGCGCATCGTGAGGACGTCGCCCATCGTCACGGAGTGGACGATGCGATGCCCGTCGAGGAAGACCTTCGCCTCGCGCATCTTGCTGCGGAGAACGAGCTCCTCACCGGGCTCGACGAGGCCACGCGCATAGCGAAAGCGACCGCCGGCCGGGGTGTACGGCTCGCGGACGACGTACTGGATGCGCTCCGACTCGAGAGGAAGCACCTTTCCACCGGCACTTCGCTGCGCCGCCGTCGAGCCCGCGGCCGGGCCGACCCATAGCCCGCTCGAGCGCTGCTCCTCTTGTCCGGACCGGAGCCCGAGGATGTAGCGCGACGTCGCGGCGGGAGAGGAGTGGCAGAACAACGCCTCGTTGAGCACGCGGGCGTGGAGGACCTTCCCATTGAGCTCGACGCGCATGCGTGTGAGCTCGGTCGTCGAGAGATCGCCCGCGAGGGCGCGCTCGATCGTCTTCTTCACCGTACCCTTCGTCGCGCCACAGAAGAAGCCGACGGAGTGCCCGGGGGCGCTGTTGATGCCGAGCAGCGGGATCCCGTCGCCGAGCATGTGTGAAGCAGCGAGGAGGGTGCCGTCACCGCCTACCGTGATGACGAGATCGACACGCGGGGGGACGCGCGCGCGCGGGCCGCCACGGAACACGATCTCGGCGCCCAGCTCGTCGAGCGCATCCTCGACCTCGCGCGTGGTCGACTCGTGATCCTCGTGCGACTGCTTCAGGCGGCCGACGGTGCGATCGCGGCGACGCAGGAGGCGAGCGATCAGCGGGTCGTGGACTTCGAGGATGAACTTTCGATACGACGTGCGTTTGACGACGACGGCAACGCGCGGCTTCCTCCGTCTGGCCATCTCAGAGGATCTCGGCGAGGCGGCGGAGCGCGAGCTCGGACTTCGCGTCGGCGACCTCGCCGGCCTTGCACGCGGCGAGGGCGCGCGAGAGCGGGACGCTGACGATTCGAGCGGCCTCCTCGAGCGGCGAGCCGTCGCCGCCCGGCTCCATCCTCGTCTTCGGATCGACGCGAACGTGGAAGAAGAAGTGGATCTCGCCGACGACGGCGGGAGCAGGGAAGGTGTTCGGGCCGAGCGGTTGCATCTGGTCGGGGAGAGCGGTGAAGCCGAGCTCCTCCGCCAGCTCGCGCGCGGCCGCCACGGCGGGAGCTTCGCCGGGCTCGATCAGACCCGCCGGCACCTCCCAGAGCACGGCCGCCACCTTCGGCTCCACGCGCCGGAAGGCGATCGGCGGCCGTATGGAGCTCCTCAGGTAGACGCACGGCTCTCCGGACGCGTCGAGGTGGTGCGCGACCATGATCGACGCGTCGAGCGCGCGCCGCACGACCATGTCGTAGCGGAAAGGACGGCTCCGTCCCGCGGCGTCGATGACGGCGAGCTCGTAGCGTTCGAGGTTCAGGAATCCTTCGCGCGTGTCGGACCGATCGGCGACGACTTCGAGCGCGACCTTTGGTAGCTCCGGCAGGACGGCCACGGGGGCGGGATACTAACCCAGGTTCGATGCGGTTCGGTCTCTGCCGAATCGCTTCCCTCCTGGCACGTGGCCTCTTGGCACGTCGCGTGGGGGGCCGGAGCGCGCCGTGCTCGTGTGCGTCGCGACGGCTGAGTTGTCGCAGCTGCGGTCGGCACGCCGCGCCCCGCTACAGCCGAGCGGGGAATGAAGCACCCCACCGGCGGCGTATGGCCTCTGGTGAGGTGGCCTCCAGGGGTCCGGGATCCCTGCTACGATGTAAGGACGCTGCGCCACCGAGCGTTTTGTCGTTCGATCTCCTTACCCCGAAGGGAACTTTGTGAGGGGTCCCACGTCACATGAAGACGGCCGTGGCCGAGATGTCAAAACCGAGGTTCAGGGGCTGACACGAGAGTCGAGAGAGAGAAGCTTGGAGAGAGACCAGGATGACCTCGGAAGCCGTCGCTGAACCCCCGATGCCGACGCGCGTGCCGTCGCTCGACTCGATCGAGCGGCCGGCTCGGAGGGCCGAACGACGTCTCCGCATACGTCGCGCGATCCTCTGGGCGGCGAAGGCGGTCGCGGGCGGTCTCGTGGCCGTCGCGGTGCTCCTCGTCCTTCGCAAGGTCGGCGTCATCTCGGAGCAGGTCTGCCGGATCGGGCTCGCCCTCTCGACGCTCCAGGTCTTCGTCGCCGCAAGCATCGCGTATGCCCGCCGGCTCCCGCGCCGCGCGGGGGCCGTCGCTCTCGATCGCTTCCACGGTCTCGCCGATCGCCTCTCGAGCGCGCTCTCGTTCGGTGAGCTGAAGAGCGAAGAGCGCACGCCGTTCATGCTGGCGGCCATCGACGATGCCCTCGAGCACGCGCAGCGTGTCGACCCGAGGCGCGCCGTCCCGATGCAGTCGCCGCGCGAGTGGCCTTTCCTCGTCGCCATGAGCGTCGCCATCGTTGCGATCCTCGCGTTCGAGGTACGTCGCCACGAGCCGATCGCCATCGCGAGGACGATCGACGCCGTCGACGTGACGCAGGACGATCTCGACGCGATGCGCGAGTTCCTCCGCGAGATCGACCAGCGCCTCCAGACCGACGAGGCGAAGGCCGCGACCCAGGAGTTCAACCAGCTCATCGAAGACCTCGCGAACAAGCGCCTCGATCGGACCGAGGCCTTCCGGCGCATGCAGCAGCTCGAGGACAAGCTCCTCCAAGGCCGCGAGGCCGACGCGAAGGCGCTCGAAGAGGCCCTCAAGAAGATGGGCGAGGAGCTGAAAAAGAGCGAGCTGTCGAAGCCCACGGGCGAGGCGCTCTCGGACAAGAACCTCGAGGCCGCCGAGAAGGCGCTCAAGGACCTCGCGAAGAAGCTCCGGGAAGACCAGGCCAAGGGCGGCATCGACAAGCAGCAGCTCGAGAAGCTGCGCGAGGCGATGAAGAAGGCGAGCGAGGAGCAGGCGAAGCGCGCCGAGTCACTCGCGCAGAAGCGCGAGGAGCTGAAGCAGGACCTCCTCAAGCAGAAGCAGAAGATGGGCGACGCGGGGGCGAACGAACAGGAGAAGAGCCTCCTCCAGAAGAAGGAGCGCGAGCTCGAGCGGCTGGATCGCGAGCACGAGCAGCAGCAGAAGACGCAGCGCGAGCTCGAGCGGCTCGACCGCGATTTGCAGAAGGCCGCCGAGGACCTGATGAAGGACCTCGGCCTCTCCGCGAACGATCTCGAGAGCGCCGCGCAGGACATCAACCGCATGGCGAAGCAGGAGATGACGCAGGAGGAGAAGGAGCAGCTCCGGCAGAAGCTCCAGGAGCTCCGCGAGATGATGCGCCAGCAGTCACAGGGTGGCGCCGGGCAGATGCAGCGGCTTCGCGTCTTCCAGCAGCGCGCACAAGGGCAGGGGCAACCCGGGCAGGGCGGTCAACAGGGCCAGGGCCAGCAAGGTCAGGGTCAGCAGGGCCAGGGCCAGCAAGGTCAGGGTCAGCAGGCGGGCAACGGCCAGGGCCAGGGGCAGCAGGGCCAGGGTCAGGGGCAAGGCCAGGGCCAAGGCCAAGGCCAAGGCCAAGGCCAAGGCGAGACGTGGATCCTCGGTCCGAACGGCGAGAAGATCCTGATGCTGACCAAGGGCCAGGGGCAGGGCGGCCAGGGCCAGAGCGGCGGCGGCGGTCAGGGCCAGCAGGGACAAGGCTGGGGCACCGGCCACGACGAGAACGTGCAGGGCAAGCAGGCCACCAACCTGAAGGGCGGCACACAGGACACGCAGGTCCAGGGCAACGAGACCGGGCAGGGTGGCTCACGCAGCGAGGTGATCCTCGGCGCCGCCGAGCGCGGCTTTGCCTCGAAGGGCTACAACAAGGTCTACCGCGAGTACCACACGGTCGCGGAAGAGGCCCTCGAGAAGGACGAGATCCCCGGCGGCTATCGCTTCTACGTGCGCCGCTACTTCCAGCTCATCCGCCCACGCGACGACGGGAGCGGAGCCGCGAAGCCGCCCGCGCCACCGGCGGACCCGTGAGCGCGAAGCCCGCCTCCCGATCCCGCACGCGCGTGGTGCCGCTGTCCGCGGCAAGCTTTGGGCTGCGCCCCGACAACCACCCGCAGAGGTCGCCCCGACGACCCGCTTCGAGTTTCACCCGCTCGGTCCTCGAGCATTGCGATCCCCAACCACCGAAGGCACTGACACACCATGGCTGAGAGCGTTGACGCGGGCGCGGTGCGCGCCGAGGTCGATCAGTTTCGCGTTTCGATCGCGACGCTGAAGACGGAGATTGGCAAGACGATCGTCGGCAACGAGCCGGTCATCGACGGCGTGCTGATGTGTCTCCTCGCCGGTGGCCACGCGCTCCTCGAAGGCGTCCCGGGGCTCGGCAAGACGATGCTCGTCCGCACGCTGGCCGAGGCGCTGAGCCTCGCGTTCTCGCGCGTGCAGTTCACGCCCGACCTGATGCCCGCCGACATCCTCGGCACCACCGTCATCGACGAGACGCAGGCGGGGGGAAGGGTGTTCGAGTTCCGCAAGGGACCGATCTTCGCGAACATCGTCCTCGCCGACGAGATCAACCGCGCCACGCCGAAGACGCAGTCGGCGCTCCTCGAGGCGATGCAGGAGCATCGCGTCACCGTCGGTCGTCGCACCCACTCGCTCGAGGAGCCGTTCGTCGTCCTCGCGACGCAGAACCCGCTCGAGTCGGAAGGTACCTATCCGCTTCCCGAAGCGCAGCTCGATCGCTTCTTCATGAAGCTCCACGTACCGTTCCCGAACCGCGAGGAGCTCCACGCCATCCTCGATCTCACGACGGGAGAGGCTCGCCCCGGTCGTGCGGCGGTGCTGCACCGCGACGACATCCTCCGGATGCAGTCGCTGGTTCGCCGCGTGCCGGTCGCCAGGCACGTGCAGGACTACGCCATCCGCGTCGTCCAGGCGACGCACCCCGACGGGCCCGACGCACCGGACATGTGCAAGCGCTTCGTCCGCTTCGGCGCTTCGCCCCGCGGCGCGCAGTCGGTGCTCCTCGCCGCCAAGATCCGGTCGCTCTTCGAGGGGCGCTTCGCCGCCAGCATCGACGACGTCCGCGCCGTCGCGCTCCCCGCGCTCCGCCATCGCACGCTCCTCAACTTCGAGGGCGAAGCCGAAGGCGTGAAGACCGACGAGGTCCTCGACGCGATCCTGAAGGCGCTCCCGGAGACGAAGCCGGGCGCGGGTCGCTCGGAGGCGCAGGGAACCCCACGCGGCCGTGGGGAGGAGACGCGTGGGCTTTCTTGACGCCGTCCTCGGGCGGCGGGGACCGGCGGTAGCGAAGAAGTCGAGCGACGCGCTCTTCGACGACGAGTTCCAGCGCAAGCTCGACTACCTCGCGCTCGTCTCGAAGCGCGTGTTCGCCGGCCGTATGCGCGCCGAGCGGCGCACGAAGAAGAGCGGCTCGGGCGTCGAGTTCGCCGATCACCGCGACTACCAGCCGGGCGACGACTTCCGCTACCTCGATTGGAACGTCTTCCAGCGCTTCGATCGGCTCCTCCTCCGCCTCTATGAGGAGGAAGAGGACCTCGCCATCTACTTCATCGTCGATGCGAGCTCGTCGATGGGCTTCGGCGACGCGAAGAAGCTCCGCTATGCCAAGCGCGTTGCGGCGGCGCTCGCGTACGTCGGGCTCGCGAACCTCGATCGCGTGAGCATCGTCTCCACGACCGACAAGGTGCTCGATCGCATGCCCGCGACGCGAGGCAAGGCGCGCATCTTCAAGGTCTTCCGGTTCCTCGAGGAGCTCGAGCCCGAGGGCCGGACCAACCTGGAGGACGCGATCAAGGCGTTCGTGGCGCAGAACAAGCGCCGCGGTCTCGTCGTCCTCGCGAGCGATCTCTACGACCCTCACGGCTTCGAGCGCGGCATCAACGTGCTCCGCTACAACAAGTTCGACCCGTTCGTCGTGCACGTCGTCGACGAGGAGGAAGCCAAGCCGAAGCTCGCAGGCGACGTCCTCCTCTACGACTGCGAGACGGGCGACGAGCGCGAGGTCACCGTGACCGCGAAGGTGCTCGAGCGCTTCGAGTCCGCGTACCGGAGCTACCTCGACGAGATCGATCGCTTCTGCACCTCGAAGCAGGTGCCGTACATTCGCGCGGACGTGAACACCCCCTTCGACGAGCTCATCCTGCGCGTCTTCCGCCGCGGAGGGTTCCTACGGTGATCCTGTCGTCGTTTCCCGGCGGCGTTGCGCTGAGAGCGGTCTCGCTCTCGGTTCCTGTCGCTCGCGGTTCGTTCGGTGCTTGCGGTTCGTTCGGTGCTTGCGGTTCGTTCGGTGCTTGCGGTTCGTTCGGTGCTTGCGGTTCGTTCGTTGTTCGCACTGCGAGACCAAGACGAAGAGAGAGATTTACAGGGAGACAGGGAGACAGGGAGCGAGAGGGGGTTCCTTCCCTTTCGACCTGGTGCCTCGTGGGTCCTCAGGAAATGCTCCGCATTTCCTTCCGGAAAGGGAGATCTCACTTCCGGGCTCCGATGTCTTTGCCCAAACGGTGCGTCTTCCAAGCTTTGGCCCGAGACCTTCGGGAGAGTGTGATTGGTCTGGACTGCAAGGGCTGGGCTGCGTCTTCGCGCGGGCCGCTTTCGCTTTCGCTTTCGCTTTCGCGAGTGCGCGTGCTCCATGAGACCCGTGCAGCCGGCAATGACGCCAGTGCCTCTGCTGAATCACCTCGTAGGTCAAAAGGGAGGCTCAAATTCTGCGAGCAGAATCGCGCAGCGATTCTGGGAGCACCCACGAGGGTCCAGGTTGAAAAGGAAGGAGGGCCTTCATCCTCCCTGTCTCCCTGTCTCCCTGTGAATAATCCTCTTCGTCTCGTTCTCTCTCCCACGAGAGGGGTGAGCGGCGGGCGAGCGCGAGAGCTCGTTCTGCCCACGAGCGGAGTGCGAGCGGGAGAGCTTGTTCTCTCTCCCACGAGAGGGGTGAGCGGCGGGCGAGAGCTCGTCCGGCCCACGAGAGGGCGAGAGCGTCAGTCGCCGGAGTCCGTCCTTGAGGGCGACGCAGTTGAAGTTGACGAGAAGACCGAGGTCGAGTCGGAGCAGCTTCAGGTACGTCAACGTCTGCGCAATGTGAATGGGCGCGAACGACTCGACCGCCTTGAGCTCGATGAGGAGCCGCTCTTCGACGATCAGGTCGGCCTGATAGGCAGCTCGGACCACCACGTCTCGATAGAACACCGTGATTGGAACTTGGCGCGCAAAGCGAAGCCCGCGGTAGCGGAGCTCTTCGGCAAGGCACAGCTCGTACACCGACTCGAGGAGCCCCGGGCCAAGCTGGCGATGGACCTCGATCAGCGCACCGATCACGGCTTCGGTCAGGTCCCAGTGTCGATGCTTTGCGTGGGTGGTCATGGCGCCTCTTCGGCCGGATCGCGTGACTGGTTGTCGAGAACCGTTCGGAGGGCGGCCGCATGATCTTCGCGGGGCTTTCGCTCGCGCAGCTGGCCGCCGTGTTCGGCGCGGCGGCCGTCTTTGCGACGGCTCTCTACATCTTGAAGCTGCGACGGCGGACCGTTGCGGTGCCGTTCTCGAAGCTGTGGGAGAAGATCCTGCGCGACAAGGAGGCGACGAGCCTCTTCTCGCGCCTGAAGCGGCTCCTCTCCCTGCTGGTGCAGCTCGCGCTCCTCGCGCTCCTCGCGTTCGCGCTCGGTGATCCGCGCGCGGCGGCGACGCTGATCAAGGGGAGGAACCTCGTCGTCATCGTCGACGCGAGTGCCTCGATGCAGGCGACCGACGTGGCGCCGGCGAAGAACCGACTCGAGGCGGCGAAGGACGAAGTGAAGAAGGTGATCCGTGGCCTCGGCGGATCGGACCGCATGTTGATCGCCCAGATGGACGCGGCGGTCACGCCGCTCGGGCCGACGAGCTCGGATACGTCGGAGCTCGAGCGCGCGCTCGACGCGATCAAGGCGACGGACGCGCGGGCGGACTTCCCGCGGGCGCTCCGCTTTGCGATCGACTCGCTGCGCAGCGTGGAGAACGCGGAGATCGTCGTCGTCTCGGACGGACGGCTGGGGGAGGCGGTCGACGCGTCGGGCAAGGTGCACCTCGGCGAAGACATCAAGCTCTCGTACATCCCGATCGGGCGAGGCGTGCGGAACGTCGGGATCACCGCGTTCTCGGTGCGGCGCTACCCGCTCGACAAGAGTCGCTACGAGGTGATGCTCGAGGTGACGAACACCGGGCCGGAGACCGAGGACGTCGAGCTCTCGCTCTACGCCGATCCGAGGGGGACGGATCACGCGGGCGCCGGTGCGGGCGCGGGCGCCGGTGCGGGGATGGGAGGGGAGAAGGGCCAGCTCGTCGACCTGACGAAGCTGCGGCTCAAGCCCGGCGAGCGGCTGCCGCGGTTCTATCCGAACCTCTCCGGTGCGAGCCGCGCGCTCGAGGCGAGGCTAGCGGTGCTCGCGAACAGCGTGGACGAGCTGCCGGCAGACGATCGCGCGTACGCGCTGCTTCCGGAGCGGCGCCGAGCGAAGGTGCTCGTCGTGACGCCGGGAAACACCTATCTCGAGGCGGCGCTCCTCCTGGACGAGTACCTCGACGTGCAGCTCGTCTCTCCGCGGGAGTACGCCGAGAAGATCGCGCCGAGCGGGCAGAAGCACGATGTCGTGATCTTCGACGGAGCGACCCCCTCCGATGCCCCGCGCGCGCACGCGATCTACCTCGATCCGCGCGGGCCCGGCTCGCCGGTGAAGGTCGAGAACGAGCTGAAGAGCCCGGGGTTCGACCGCATCGAGCGCAAACATCCGATTGTCCGCTGGACCGCGCTCGACGACGTGAACATCGCACGCGGTCGCAAGCTCGTGCCGCAGCCGGGAGACAAGGTCGTCGGCGCAAGCGTCGACGGCCCGATCCTCGTGACCGGTCAGCGCGGCGGCTACAAGTTCGTCGCGATGGGCTTCGACGTCCGCGACAGCGATCTCCCGCTCCGCGTCGCGTGGCCGCTCGTGCTCCTCAACAGCGTCAACTTCTTCACCGACGAGGACTCGCAGTACATCTCGAGCTTCCGCACCGGCGACGTCTGGCGCGTGCCGGTCGTGACGCAGACGGGGCAGGCGAGGCTGAAGACGCCGAGCGGCACCGAGCTGCTCGTGCCGGTGCACGAAGGGCGTGCGGTCTACCTCGGTGAGCAGGCAGGCTTCTACGAGCTCGCGGGGGCGGAGGGGCTCGACCCGACGAAGGGCCTCGACGCGCCGTCGCCGGACGCTCCCGCCCCTGCAGCGAAGGATGCGCCTCCCGCTGCGTCCGACGCGCCCACGACGACGACGGCGTTCGCGGCGAACCTCCTCGACGCCGAGGAGAGCTCGATCGAAGTCGCGAAGGAGCTGGTCGTCGACGGCAAGAAGGCCGGCTCGCTTTCGGGCTTCCAGATCGGCGTGCGCCGCGAGATCTGGATCTACCTCCTGATCGCCGCGCTCATCCTGACGGCGATCGAGTGGATCACGTATCACCGGAGGATCACGGTATGAGGCTCCCCGGTAGGACGCGCCTCGGCATTCTCGCCCTTGCCCTCGCCGCGGCCGCGATCGGCGTCTTCGTGTCGAACAAGCTGACGAACGGCCTCGTCTGGGGCTTCCTCTCGCAGCGCACCGACCTCCTCCTCACCGGCGCGATCGCTGCGGGATGCGGCTGGGTCATCCTGAAGGCGCTCGGCGAGCTGGCGCTCCAGCTCCGCGCGAGGAAGCCGATCGAGACGGCGCGAATCGTCTTCGCGGTCGTCGGCGGCATCGTCGGGCTCGTCGGCGTGTGGATCTACTGGCGCGCGGTCCTGAACGCTTCCGAGGCGACGATCTCGTTCGCGCGGAACGGCACCGACTACGAGCTGCTCTCGCCGAAGATGCTCGGGCTCGCGCTGCTCGCGCCCTTCTTCTTCTGGATGATCGGTCGGAGCCTCGCCGATCTCCCGCTTCCGCAGCGGATCCTCTCGGTCATCCTCCGCGTGGCGTTCGTCGCGCTGCTCGCGCTGGGCCTCTCGCGGCTCGCACGAACGGCGACGACGCAGAAGGTCGCGACGGTCTACCTCGTCGACGTCTCCGAGTCGGTGCCCGACGCCGCGATCGAGGACGCGCGCGAGGAGATCACGAAAGGCCTGAAGGAGAAGCCCGAAGACGCGATCGTCCGAGTCGTCACGTTCGCGAAGCGCCCGCGTGTCGTCGCTATCGCCGACGACGCGAAGGAGGCACCGGCGCTCGAGCGTCACGACTTGCCTCCGTCGAAGGACGGCGTACCCACCAAGGGGCGCACGGGCCTCGGCGCTGCGACCGACATCGCGAGCGCGATGCAGCTCGCCTACGGGCTCTATCCGTCGGGCTACCTGCGCCGCGCGGTCGTGTTCTCGGATGGCGTCCAAACCGATGGCGACATCCTCGCCGAGGCGAACCGCGCTCGAGCGTTCGGGGTGAAGGTCTTCACGGTCCCGTACCACCGGCCCGTCCCCGGTGAGGTCGCGCTCCGCGATCTCCGCCTCCCGGAGAAGGTGCGCGTCGGCGAGCCGTTCAACCTCCATGCGAACATCTTCTCTTCGCGCCCGCAGAAGGTCCGCGCGACGCTGAAGCAGGGCGAGGCGATCAACGGGCTCGATGGCATCCGCGACGTCGACCTCAAGCCGGGCGACAACGACGTAACGTTCAAGAGCGTCGTACGCGTTGCCGGCGAGGTGACCTACGCGCTCGAGCTGAGCGACATCCCCGAGGACCGCTTCCGGGAGAACAACCGCTTCGCCGTCAGCGTCGCGGTGCCCGGGCGTCCATCGGTGCTCTACGCCGAAGGCAACACGGCGCGCGCGAGCTACCTCGCGTCGGCGCTCTCGGCGCAGGAGTTCGACGTCGACGTGCGCTCGCCTCGCGAGGTCCCGTCGTCGATCCGCGAGCTCGAGCGCTACGACTTCGTCATCCTCTCCGACGCCCCCGCCGAGGCGGTGTCACTCACGCAGCAGGACGCGATCGAGAGCTACGTCCGCGATCTCGGCGGCGGGTTCCTCTTCGCCGGCGGCGAGGCGGGCTTCGGCCTCGGCGGTTGGTCCCGCACCACGATCGAGCGGATCCTCCCGGTCCGCATGGACTCGGAGAAGAAGCGGGATGAGCCGCAGGTGGCGATGGTGCTCGTCATCGACCGCTCCGGATCGATGAGCGGCCTGCCGATGGAGATGGCGAAGGCGGCCGCAAAGGCGACCGCCGACACGCTCTCGTCGGACGACCTCATCGAGGTGATCGCGTTCGACACGGCGCCCACCCGCGTCGTGCGGATGACGGCGGCGAAGCACCGCGCGCGCATCCAGAACGACATCGCGCGCGTCCAGGCCGGTGGCGGCACCGAGATCTTCAGCGCACTCGACGCGGCGTATCAGTCGCTCACGTCGACCCGCGCACGTCGCAAGCATGTCATCCTCCTCACGGACGGTCAGGCATCGCACAACGGCATCCGCGACCTCGTGCAGGCGATGGCCGCCGAGGCGATTACGGTCACCTCCGTCGGGCTCGGGAGCGGGATCGACGAGGGGCTCCTCCGCATGATCAGCGACCTCGGAGGCGGGCGCCTCTACAAGGTCATGGATCCGCAGCAGCTCCCGCGCGTCTTCACTCGCGAGACGGAGATGGTGAGCCGGAACGCCGCCGTCGAGGAGTACTTCCAGCCGAAGGTCGTCTCGCCCGCGGACTTTCTTCGTGGCGTCGACATGGCCTCCGCGCCGTTCCTCCACGGCTACGTCGCGACGAAGATGAAGCCGCCGCCGGCGCAGGAGATCCTGCAGAGCGAGGTGGCCGAGCCGATCCTCGCGCGGTGGCACGTCGGCCTCGGCTGGTCGCTCGCGTGGACGAGCGACGTGAAGAACCTCTGGGCGGTCGAGTGGCTTCGGTGGCCGGGCTACGGCCAGTTCTGGGGCCAGCTCGTGCGCGAGCACATGCGCCAGAAGAAGCGCCAGCAGTACGACATGGTGGCGTCGATCGATCCCGCGACCGGTCACGTGAAGGCGTCGATCGACGCCATCGGCGGCGACGATCGCTTCCAGAACGGGCTCGACGCGAAGCTCACCGTCACCGGCCCGCAGCCGAACGGCGAGACGCGCAAGATCCCGATGAAGCAGACGGCACCCGGGCGGTACGAGTCGGACTTCCCGCTCGAGCGCTTCGGCTCGTTCCTCCTGCACGCGAGCCTCGAGAAGGGGATCGATGACGGCAAGGGCGGGCAGAGGAGCGTGCAGGTCGCCGAGAGCTTCGGGCACGTCACGAACCCGTACCCGCGCGAGTACCTCGCGCTCGCGCCCGATCTCGTCACGCTCTCACGCACGGCGCTCGTGACAGGAGGCCGAATGGATCCGACGCCGAAGGCGGTCTTCGATCCTGCGGGCGAGTCGATCCGCTACCACGAGGACCTCTGGTCGCGCTTCATCGGCGCGGCGCTTGCGGTCTACCTGATCGATCTGCTCGTTCGCCGTGTTCGCATCTTCGATCGCAAGAAGACGGCGAAGCCCTCGATCCCCCGGAGCGCAGCGCGCGTCTGAGCGAGCTCCACGCGCGTCGCTCGCGACGTTGACCGACTACCGGCTCGTGACCGTCACGCGGCCGCCGCCATAGCCGCTGCACTGGCCCGTGAGCCCGAAGGGAATGTTCAGCGCGGAGAGGACGCCGTTCGAGGCCTCCCAATCGCGGGTGACGCTCACGTCCTTCACCTTCGCGTCGACGCACTTGCCGCTCTTGCAGATCTTCACGGTCTTGCCGCAATACCCACGCGTCGGGCCGGCGATCCAGAGTTCGTCGTCCTCGCAGGCGCCGTAACGCTGGCCACCGCTGCTGCGCGTGTTCTCGGCCGAGCAGCCCCAGAGCACGTTGCCTTCGGGCAGGCCGCGCGACCAGCGCGAGCAGGACCGAAGGAAATCGCATGTGCCCTCGTACTTCAGCGACACCGACTTGTTCGTGAGCGCCTCTTCGCTCTCGTCGAACATCTCCTCATCGTCTTCTTCGGAACCGACCTCGGTGGCGCAGGCCGTGGAGGCAACGGTGAAGAGGAGGCTTCCGATGAGAAGGAGGCGCGTCGGGAAGGGCATGCTCGCCGTTGTGCGATCCGCGTGCCGACGAGCTGGGAGGTGGCAAGCTCCAATGAATTCAGTGACTAAGCGTATTGAGATGCGCGGGAAGGGGTACGGGGCCTTCGTACCTGGAGGGACATCTATCCATCAGGTCGGTAGAATTGCCGTGGAGTTGACCGTCTTTAGGCACGGGTGAAGGTCCGACGCACGCCCGATGACGGATTCGCCGCGCGAGGCCGTAGACTTGGAGAGCCGAGGGCCCGGTGCCGCGCGAGTGTGGTTCTTGCGAGCGCGGACGGAGCCCTGGCAAGAAGAGGTGTCACCCCATGACGTTCTTTCCCAATCGATTCGGCGCCGCTCTGTTCATGTCGCTCGCTGCCCTCGCTGCTGGCTGCGGGGGAGCGGAGAAAGGCGCGAGGAGCGCAGTTGACGAGGGGGGAAACGGGGGAGGCCCGGCGGAGGTCGGAAAGCCGGCGCCGGATCTGTCGCTCGAGTCTCTGAACGGCAAGGGGCCGATCTCGCTCGAGGCATCGAAGGGCAAGGTCCTCGTCGTCGACTTCTGGGCGACGTGGTGCGAGCCGTGTCGAGCGTCGTTCCCGAAGCTCGAGGAGCTTTCGAAGCGGGTCGGCGACAAGGTGGAGGTCGTCGGGATCTCCGTCGACGACGAGAAGAAGGGCATCGTCGAGTTCGCCAAGGAGAACGGCGCGACGTTCGCGATCGGCTGGGACGAGGGCCACACCATCGCGAGCCGGTGGAAGGTCGAGAAGATGCCGACGACGTTCATCGTCGATCGAAGCGGCAAGGTCCGCTTCATCCACGGCGGCTACCACGACGGCGAAACGAAGGAGATGGAGAAGGAGATTGCCTCGCTGTTCGAGGACGCTCCTGCCAGCGACGCGGACACGCGCGTCGCGAAGAACGACAAGGAGCCGTCGACGCACGACGTGAAGTCCGACTCCAGCGACGACGCTCACGGCAGCTCGAAGAGCGCGCCCACAGCGAGCGCGTCGAACGACGAGGACGAGGCCGAGGCGGCGCCGCCGCCCCCGAAGAAGAAGGCAGCAAAGAAGGCCGCCGGGAAGGGCAAGCCCACCAAGAAGGGTGGGAAGAAGGCGACCAAGAAGAAGTGAGCGCCTGGCGGGTCGTTCGCGACGTGAACGCGGGGCGGTCGCGTCGAGGCCTCGACACCATCTGCGCCTGACCCGGAAGCACGAAGCGCGCGCACGCCGATTGGGCTGCGCGCGCCCATCAGAGCCGGTACGTCCTCATCCACGACGTCGAGGAGCGAAGGCGCTCCTCGACCGAGTCGTGTCGTCGCTCGCGAGAGTCACTCTCACTGAAGTCGCGCTGCACGTGGTTGCAGCTGGCCACCGCAGCATCAGACTGCGAGTGAGCGGAGGAGTTTCGAATCGGGCGTTCGATCAGGAGCGCGCGGAGGTCGTCGCTCGGCGGTCGTCCATGGCGGGCGACGCCGAGCAGAACATGAGGAGATCGCGGCACGGCGCGATCACCTGCTCCATGACGGACCGGACGACGCTCGCGTGCTCCGACGGCAAGAGGCGTCCGTTCGCTCGCCAGACGGCGACGTCGACACCCTCGGGGATCGACGGCGCTTCCGCGACGGGGGCTTCGAACGCTGCGCGCACGGCCTCGCGGACATCCGCCTTCCCGAGCGAGAGCGCCCACTGGACGAAGCGCCATCCGAGCTCTGCGTGCCGGCTCTCGTCCTCGGCGATGCGCTCGAGCGTGGCGCGAAGCTCGGGGTCGACCGCGTTCTTCGCCTGCGCACCCGCGATCGCGGAGGCGATCGTCTCGTTCACGCAGCCGTCGCGCACGCACGCGGCGGCCACGGCGGCGAGGCTCGTCTGGGGCGCAACCCCGCCGACGTCGAGCGCGCTCGGTCCGAGCGGCGCATCGGCGTGGCTGCTGGCGATCGCGAACGTCAGTCGCGCATGATCGATCTCGTCTGCGATCGCCGCCTGTGCGCCGCGCACGAGGTCGGGCGGCGCTCCGAGCGCGAGAAGCTCGAGCGTGAACGTCGCGAACGAGGCGATCGACGCGTGCTCGAGGAGCGCGTCACGGGTCCAAGCTTCACGGAGCGCGGCGCGGGGCGGCCCGACGACCTCGGCGCGTGCATGGGCGAACGCCCAGTCCCAGCGCGTCGCCGGCTCCGCCACGCGCGCGAGCCCGTCGATCACCAGCGGGCGCGCTCAGCAGGAGCCGGCGCAGAACTCGTAGCAACACTTGCCGTCCTCGAGCGTGGGCCCGGAGATGGCCTCGTTGCAGCAGCCGTTCATGACCTCTTCGAGGACGACGCAGCCGTTCGCGTCGCGTGTCGGCGGCGGCGGAGGCGCCGCGTCGCGATCGGGACGGCCCCCGTAGCCCGAATTCTTGGTGAGGATGCTCTCCGGTGCGAAGCACGTACGCTCCTTGCGACCGTCGACGCACGATGCGGCCGGCGCCGGTGCGCTCGAGCTCGCGTCCTCCGCAGTCTTGCCTGAGCTCGAGCCCGGTGCGCTCGACACGCTCGGCGGCCCGGAGGCGGTGCTCGTGGTCGTCGGGGTCGTCTGCCCGCTGCACGCCACCGTGAAGAGCGTCGACGTGGCGAGGGTCCCGAGGATGCGCTGGCGAAGGGTGGAGACAAGCATGGTCGGCTCCTAGCAAAGTCGCTGCCGGGGTCGGGTCGGGTCACCACGCCTCGCGATCCGGGGCCGATGGCCGCAGAGGGACCGCGTTTCACTGCGAGTGGTTGGGGCACCCACTGCGGTTGTTGGGGCGCGAGCCCCAAGTTCGGTCGTGATTTCAGCGAGCAGGCGCGGTGTCCTACATGCGCCTACGATCACGACGGGGCGAGCCACTCCATCAGGGCGACGATCGCAGCCAGTGCGACGAGGAGCCCCACGAGCCAGATGCCTAGGCCGCGCCACGCGCCGCCGAGCGAGCGTCCTTTCTTCCGATCGCAGTCGAGGCAGATCGCCCACGTCCTCGCGCCGCCTTCGGTGAGCGTGCAGCAGTCACCGCACACCGAGCGACGGCAGGATGCGCACGGCCCTGCTGCCTCGGCGCTGCAGAACGCGCAGCGCTCGGGGCCGTCATCGTCGACCGTCTGGAGCTGGCCGCTCACGCTCGTATCCTATAGACCAATCGCGCTCGTCCCTCCGCCTCCGTGCCCGATCGGCGGTGGAGGCCAGGGAATGGGAGCAAAGCTGCGGAGGTTGAGATTCCCGTGGAACCACGCGCGCCCGAATCGTCGCCTACGAAGCTCGCTCCGACCATGACCTCGACCGTCGCGCGATTCGCGTGGCCGGCGGCGTTCGTCGCGATCGCGGCGATGGGCTTCGGCTACCTCCGTGAACCGAAGCCGAGCGCGCCGACCTCCGAGGTGCGCGTCGATCACGCCGGCGCGACGGTCGTCCGCGAGCTCCGTTCGCTCTCACGTCTCGAGACCAGCTCGATGCACGTCGAGAAGGTCATCGCGCTGAGCGATCATCAGCAGCGCCTTCGTGGTCTGGTCGACGCGGATGACTCGCTCCTCTTCGTCGCCGTGGGGGAAGTCGTGCTCGGCGTCGACCTCTCGAAGCTCGCCGAGGCAGACGTCCGATCGGATCCCGCGACCGGCATCGCCTACGTCGAGCTCCCGGCGCCCGAGGTGCTGTCGACGCGGTTCGATGAGACACGCTCTTACGTGCACACGCGCAAGACCGATCTGCTCGCGCGCCGGAACGAGGGGCTCGAAGGCGCCGCGCGCAGGGAGGCGCTCGCAGCGTTCGCGGCTGCCGGACGCGACCCGCGCGCGCTCCCGGCGGCGAAGGCCACCGCCGAGAAGCAGCTCCGCTCGCTGGCGAAGGCGTGGGGGGCGAAGGACCTCGTGGTCAGTTGGAAGGGACCGAGCGGCGAGGTCCCGCTCGACGACCTCGCGAAGAAGTGACCGAGCTCGACATCGACCGCGGCTCGACCGCGGCCGACGAGGCTCGAGCAGAGCGACGGGCTGGGCTCGCTGGAACCCGGTGCGCGCCGCTCGACCGAGGTTCGATGCGTGCTGCTCGACCGACCGACCGATGACGACCCAGGGCTCAGCCCGTCGCCGCGGACGGCCGCGATCGGCGACCGACGGCCGGGATCCCGGCCCCGCTACGTTCGTAGGCACGAGACCCCGACTCGGCGTTTTTCGTGACGGCGGATTTACGGTCCCAGGCTATATAAGACGACCCGTTACTCCCCATCGATGCGTCATCGCCCGGGTTTTGGGCTGTTGGGCCGGGTGTTTCGGGGAAGAGAGAAACCGTCGCAAGCGCGGCGGCATCGACAGAGGGATGGCCAACGCCGTGACTGCGGAGACCCTGAACGACAAGCCGATCGCGTCGTACGACGACTTCCTCTCTCTCTTTCATGCGGCGCTCAAACCGGCGTCCGAGTTTCGTGTCGGCGCGGAGATGGAGAAGTTCGGGGTCTACGAGGACGGCACGCCGATTCCCTACGAGGGTGACAGCGGCGTCCGCGCGATCCTCGAGGAGCTCGCCAAGAAGGGCTGGAAGCCCGAGGCCGAGACCGAGGGTGGCCCGCTCATCGCGCTCCTCCGAGATGGCGCGAGTGTGACGCTCGAGCCAGGGAGCCAGCTCGAGCTCTCCGGCGCCCCGCTCCTCCACGCGCATCAGATCTGCGCCGAGTTCCGTGGTCATCTCTCCGAGATCGCGACGTTCTCGGAGGAGAAGAAGATCCACTGGCTCGGGGTCGGGTTCCACCCGTTCGCGGCGCGCGACGCGTATACGATGGTGCCGAAGCAGCGGTACGCGATCATGCGGGAGTACCTCCCTACGCGCGGGAGCCTCGCGCTCGACATGATGCTTCGCACCGCGACGGTGCAAGCGAACTACGACTACCTCTCCGAAGCCGACGCGATGACGAAGATGCGCGTCGCGCTCAAGCTCTCGCCGCTCACGACGGCGATGTTCGCCAACTCGCCCTTTTACGAAGGGAAGCCGTTCGGCGGGAAGAGCTACCGCGCGAAGGTGTGGCTCGATACCGATCCCGATCGTTCGGGCCTCCTCCCTTCGCTCTGGAAGAAGAACGCCTCGTTCGTCGACTACGTCGAGTGGGCGCTCGATGTCCCGATGTTCATGTTCAAGCGGAACGGCGAGAGGGTCGTCAACACCGGCCAGACGTTCCGCAGCTTCTGGAAGAGCGGCTTCTCCGGCCACAAGCCGACGATGTCCGACTGGCAGACGCACCTCAACACGCTCTTCCCCGAGGTGCGCCTCAAGAAGACGATCGAGGTCCGCGGTGCCGACGCGCAGGGGGCCGACCTGGCCTGCACGCTGCCCGCGCTCTGGACCGGCATCCTCTACGACGAGAAGGCGCTCGCTGCCGCCGACGCGATGACCGCCGACTGGACCCACGACGAGGTCAACGCTTCGCGCAAGGAGGTCTGGCAGAAGGGCCTCGACGCGAAGTTCCGCGCGGGCACGCTCCAGCCGCTCGCCGAGAAGCTGATCGAGATTGCGAAGGGCGGCCTCGAGCGTCGCGCCTACCAGTCCACCAACTCGGGCAAGGACGAGCGCGCGCACCTCACGCACCTCGAGGCGCTCGTCGCGGAGGGGAAGACGCCGGCCGATCGCCTCCTCGAAGGGATCGAGCACGTGCCCGACATGCGCGCCGAGATCATCCGGCGCTGCGATCTCGGCACCGGCTGAACCTCACGACGGTCAGCGCGGATAGGCGGGATCGCTCAGGCGCTCGGCGGTGACCACCACGAAGCGAACGGCGGGGAGGCTCGGGAGCACGTACGTGCCGGGGCTATCGCGGAGCACGGTCTCGAGCTCGGCGACTGCTTTTCTCCCGAGCCGGATCAGGCATGTCCTGCCTCCGTCCTCGGCATCGGCGATCTCGGCCGCACCGCCTTCGGCTCGAAGCTCGACGTTCACCTGCGAGTTGAGCGTGAGGCTGCCGTCGGGACGTACGGTCCGGAGGCGATCGCCGAAGAAGGACATTGGCTTGCCGTGCGAGAGGCGGGCCTTCACCGCGGCTCTCACGAGGCCGGCGGTGGCGACGCTGAGGTGGACCTGGAGCTCGTCCCGCGCGGCGAACCAGCGGATCGCGACGCCGTGGAGTGCGCCGGTCGACGAGCCCTCGCGCTCACGGCCTTCCTCCACGGCGAGCGCGAAGCTCGGATCCGAGAGGTAGCTCGCGCGCGTCGACTCGAGGAGAAAGAGCGGGTCGCGCTCGCGGACGAGATCGACCAGCCCGCGGCAGTCCCATGCCCCGAGCGCCTCGTATTCGGCGGTCGTGAGGCCGATCATCTGGAAGAACGCGAATACGCCGTTCCGTGAGCGTGTCGTGGGGAGCTCGCTGTCCTCCACGAAGACGAGCCCGGCGATGTCGTCCTTGGCGGTCGCTGCCGGCGCCGGCATGTGGTGGTACGACTCGAGGAACGAGACCGCGTCGGCGAGGTGGTCGGCGACGCCCTGCATCCGGCCGAGGGCCCACGCGAGGTCGCGCTTCGTCGCGCGCACGGGGAGTCGGCACGTGATCTCGAAGCCCCAACCCGACAGCTCCGGATCGTCCTCGACCTTCTCGTCGAGCTCCGTGAACCCGCGACTGACGACGAGCCAATGAGGAACCGGCGCAGAGGCGCGGATCGCGACGCACCCGAGGCGCGCGCGCTTCCCCGGCCGCGGCTCGCCGAGCCGCAGCAGCTTCGAGCCTGGGTGGGCCTCGAGGAGCGCACGCGCGATCGCGGTCTCACCGTCGTCGACGAACATTGGCTTCGGCGATGAAGGCGCGGACCGCGTCGAGATCCTTGATGCCGGGCGCGCGCTCGACGCCGCTCGCGACGTCGACGCACCAGGGGTCGACCTCCGCGACGGCCTGCGCGACGTTGTCCGGACGGAGGCCGCCGGCGAGGGTCAGCTTTCGCTCGCGGGCCAGGTCCTTCACCAGCGACCAGTCGAACGTCTCGCCCGTGCCCCCGAGCGCGCCGGTCACCTTGGCGTCGGCGAGGAGGTATTCGCCTCCGAAGCTGCGTGCGTGGGCCACGTCGTCTTTCGTCGCGATGCGCACCGCCTTGTAGGCGTGGGGGAGGAGCGGCGCCAGGGTCTCGGGCTTCTCGTCGCCGTGGAGCTGGAGGCAGCCGAGCTCTGCGTCGCGGACGAGGGCGCGCATCGCATCGACGTCCATATCGGCAACGACGCCGACGACGAGGACCTTCGACGACTGGAGCGCTCGCGCGATCTCCCTCGCGCGCTCGATCGTGACGCGGCGAGGGGAGCTCGGGACGAAGTTCAGGCCGATCGCGCTCGCGCCGAGCTCCGCGCATGCGCGGGCGTCGTCCACGGTGGTCACGCCGCAGATCTTGACATGCACCATGGCGCGCTCACGTTGGCGGAATGCTCGGCATCGAGCTCGGCGGCGCTTCGATCCCGAGCAGCTCGCGCACCTTCGCGATCACCTGCGGAGCCTGGATTGGCTTCGTGATGTACGCGTTCGCGCCGAGAGAGAGGGCGCGCTGCCGGTCCTCCTCCGCGCTCTCCGTCGTGATGATCACGATCGGAACGTCCTTGTGGACCGGGTCCGTTCGGACGCGCTTCACGAGCTTGAGGCCATCCATGATCGGCATGTTGATGTCCGTCAGGATGATGTCGAACTTCCCGGCGGCGAGCTTCTTCAGACCGTCGACGCCGTCATCGGCCTCGGTCACCCTGATCTGCTTCACGCGCGAGAGCGCAAACACCAAGAGCTGCCGCATCATCGGCGAGTCTTCGACGATGAGGCACTGGTCCTCGGGCGGCGGGGAAGTGAGAGCCACGTCGAGACCCACGTTACCCAAACGGCGCGCCGGCGGCGAGCCTCTAGAGCGCGGGCGCGGCGAGGGCGACGGAGACCGCGGCGCGTCGGCAGAGCCCAGGTCCGGCAGCGGCGCCGCGCCCGACGCGACACCGGACGAGGCCACGCGAGGACCGGAAGGCGGGACCGAACCGGCGCGGCCGAAGGCCTCCTCGGTCGGGGTCGCTGCGGGCCGCGACGACCCTGCAGCGTGGTTCGAGACCGCCCGTCCGAGGGGAGGCGTCTCCCGTATCCCGATCAGGCGTGCTCGAGCCAGGCGCGCAGCTCGGAGCCCACGATGCGGGGGGCCTTCCTCAGGGCCGCGACGTTCGAGCTCCCCGTGAGGAGCATCACCGCGCGCAGCTCGTCCTCGACGCTCTCGAAGAAGCGCACCGCCCCAGCTCTTCCGCCCGCGACGAGCGCCTTCAGCGCAGGGCGCGCGATGCCGGCGGCGTGCGCGCCGAGCGCGATGGCGCGGGCCACGTCGAGCCCCGTCATGATGCCACCGGTCGCGATGACCGTATCGAAGCCGAGCGGCGCGAGCACCCCGACGGACGCGCCGGTGGGGATGCCCCAGTCCCAGAACGCCTCGCCGAGCGCGCGGGCGGTCATGTCGCTGGCGGCTTCGGCGCGCTTGGTCTCCACGGCGACCCAAGAGGTTCCGCCGGCGCCCGAGGTGTCGACGTGCCGGACGCCCGCCTCGACGAGCCGCTTGCCGACGTGGCTCGACAGACCGCAGCCCGTCTCCTTCACGATGACGGGGACGGGAAGCTCCTGCACGAGCCGCCGGATCGTGTCGAGCCCGCCGCGGAAGTCACGATCGCCTCCGGGCTGCACGAGCTCCATCGCCGGGTTCAAGTGGATGCAGAGCGCATCGGCGCCGACGCCTCGGACGAGCGCGAGCACGTCCTCCGTCTTCATCTCACGCGCCTGGACGACCCCGATGTTCCCGAGGATCAGCGTCGTCGGGGCGCCTTCTCGAACGGCGTACGTGGGCGTCGATTCGGCACGCACGTGCATCGCGCGCTGGCTGCCGAGACCGAAGCCATAGCCGCGCTCCTCCGCGATCGAGGAGAGCTCGCGGTTCACCCGCGCCGCCTCCTCGGTGCCGCCCGTCATCGCCGCGATCACGATCGGGGCGCGGAGCGTCTTGCCGAGGACCTGTGCGGAGAGGTCGAGCGCGTCCGCATCGAGATCCGGGAGCGCATCATGGATGAAGCGCACCTGCTCGAGCAGCGTCGACTTGTTCTTGAACGCGACCTCGTCCGTCGCGCAGAGCGCGAGATGATCTGCCTTGCGCTGCCCAATCGTCGTCATCCGTCGTGCCCACCCTCCATCGCAACGCGCCCGGTGGCTCTCGGTTGCTGGATGCCGCGCGCTGCCGGTTGGTACCCGGGCGGAAATGCGACCGCCCTGGTTGCTACATTCTTCAAAGAAAACTGAAACATGCTGAATTTGAAAGCAAATTATTCTCTAACGACGATTGACACGGGTGGGGTGCACCCCTAAGAGTTGCCGCGCTGCCCATGAGATGCTCGCGTCGCACCATCGTCGCTGTCGGACGCGGGCCGCTCGCATTGCGGCCTCGACCGTTCGACCGTTCGACAGTGGCATACGGCCGGAGGCGAGTCCATGGTCCCACGGGCCCATGCCGAGCGCCTGCTGGTGTTCGCCTCCGCGCTCGAGACGTGCGCGCGCACGCGGGCGAACGTGCGGGCACGGGCGGGGTGGAGTCGACTTGTTGTCAAATGGCGGCACATTCGCGCGTTGTTGGCTGGCGTTGGCCTTGCAGTCGGAGGTCGTCATGAACCAAGAGATGTTCTCCGGAATCAATCTGCTGGTGGCGGTCGCGCAAGGCCGAGGGCGGTTCGCGCGATGACCGCATCGAACGATGATGAGCGCGCAGCGCCTTCGAGCGAAGGCGCACATGACTTTGGCGCGCTGCTCGGTGACGTCCGAGCGCGCATCGACGAACGGCTCGGCCAATGGCTCCGGCCGCGTGTGGCGGCGGCGACCCAGATCAGCGAAGAGGTCGGGACCGTAGCCTCCGCGGTGCAGGACCTCGCGCTTCGTGGTGGCAAGCGCATGCGTGCGGCGCTCGTCGCGGCCGGCTTCGAGGCTCGGTCGACCGCCTCTGCAGCCGCGCCGGTGACGGCAGGCGCATGCTCGTGGTCCGCATGCGAGCCGGCCATGATGGCCGTGGAGCTGCTCCAGACGTACCTGCTCATCCACGACGACTGGATGGATGACGACGACGTTCGTCGCGGCGGTCCCTCGGTGCACGTCCTCCTTCGCCAGAAGCTCGGGGCGCGCGCGCTCGGCGACGCCGCGGCGATCCTCGCCGGCGACCTCGCGTCGGGCTACGCGCAGGAGGCGCTGCTCGAGTCGGAGCTCCCCGCCGAGCGCGTCCTTCGTGCATCCCGCGCCTTCGCGCGCATCCAGGTCGAGGTCGTCACCGGGCAGCTCGCCGAGATGCGCGCTGCGGCTCGTCCGAGCGTGTTCGGCGGTTCCCTGCCGGGCGGCTCGGCGGGACTGCCGAGCGTCGAGACGATCCACGCGCTCAAGACGGCGAGCTACACGGTGACGGGGCCGCTGCTTCTCGGAGCCGCGCTGGCCGGTGCCGACGACGCGCGTTGCGCCGAGCTCGAGCGCTTCGGCCGTCCGCTCGGGATCGCATTCCAGCTTCGCGACGACTTGCTCGGCGTGTTCGGTGATCCGTCGGCTACCGGCAAGCCCGTCTGGAACGACATCCGTCAGGGCAAGCGGACGGCGCTCATCGCCGAGCTCCGCGGTGACAAACGCGTGGAGGACCTGCTCGCCCGCGTGTTCGGCAAGCCGGACGCGCGCGAGGTCGACCTCGAAGCGGTCGTTCGGGCGATGGAGGATTCAGGCGCGCGCAGTCGGGTCGAGGCCCGCGTGCGTGAGCTTTGTGGTGAGGCGCGCCGCGTGCTCGACGCGATGGCGCCGACGATGTCGGAGTCGGGGCGCAGTTGGCTTTCCGGTTCCGTCGCAGCGCTTGGGGAGCGGTCTCGATGAGCACGGAAGGCGTCGCGCACGGCAAGGTCATTCTGTTCGGCGAGCATGCGGTGGTCTACGGGATCCCGGCGATCGCCGTGGGCATCGACCGCGGTGCGCGCGCGAAGGCCGTCGCTCTCGAGAGCGGGCCGAGTACCCTCCGCGTCGCCGACTGGAACCTGTGCGTCCGCGAGGACGATCCCGAGACACCGCTCGCACGCGCGTTCGGTGACCTGCTCCGCGTCACGAGGGATGCCGGTGTCGCGGTCTCCGCGGTGTCGGTCGAGGCGGCGGCGGATCTGCCTCCTGGCGGCGGGCTCGGCTGCTCGGCCGCGCTCGGCGTCGCGGTCGCTCGCGCGCTCGATCCCGAGGCTCCCGCCGAGGTCATCGCCGAGCGCGCCGGCGCCTGGGAGGCGGTCTTCCACGGCAATGCCTCCGGCGTCGACGCTGCCGTCGCGTCGCTCGGCGGTTGCGTGTTGTTCGAGCGGGGAGCTCCTGTCGGGTCGACCATCACGCGCATCCGCGCCCCGGGTGTGGTGCACCTCTGCATCGGCAACAGCGGGCAGGCGTCGAGCACGCGCTCGATGGTCGAGTCGGTGGCGCGTCTCCGCGAGCGCCGTCCGGAGACGACGCAGAAGGCGTTCGACGCGATCCACACGCTGGTGAAGAACGCGCGCCTCGCGATCGAAGCCGCGGATCGCAGAGCTGTCGGACAGCTCCTCGATTTGAACCAGATGCTCCTCTCAGGGCTGTTCGTCTCGACGCCCGACATCGAGCAGATGTGCAGCACGGCGCGCGCGGCCGGTGCGCTCGGCGCGAAGCTCACCGGCGCGGGCGGCGGCGGGTGCGTCGTGGCGCTGGTCGATCACCCCGAAGTCGGTGCGAAGGTCCTCTCCGCCTGGAAGAGCGATGGCTTCGACGGCTTCCTGACGTCGTTCGGCGCCCCCGATCTCGGCCGTCGCACGTCGACCTTGATGGAGAGCGCACCGTGAAACGTTCTGCGGTCTCGCTGGCACATCCGAACATCGCGCTCTCCAAGTACTGGGGGAAGCGCGAGGGGGGTGGCAACGTCCCTGCCGTGCCGAGCCTATCGGTCACGCTCGCCGGGCTCGCGACCACGACGCGTGTCACTTTCGACGACGCGCTCGCGGCGGACACGCTGCTCTTGAACGGCGTCCCCGCGGCCGATGCCGCCGTCGGCCGGGCGACGGAGCTCCTCGATCGCGTCCGCGAGGCCTCGGGTCTGCGTGCGCGCGCGAGCGTGGTCTCGACCAACGATTTCCCGACGGCGAGCGGTCTCGCATCGAGCGCGTCCGGCTTCGCGGCCCTGGCGCTCGCGGCGGTGCGTGCCGCCGATCTCGACTGGCCGGCCGAGCGCGTGGCCGACCTCGCGCGTCGGAGCTCCGCCAGTGCGGCGCGCAGCATCTTCGGTGGCTTCGTCGCGCTCGAGGGTGAGGTCGCGCGGCCCGTCGCCGGGCCGGACCAGATCCCGTTGAAGGTCCTCGTCTGCGTGACGACCGAGGCGGCGAAGGCCGTCTCGTCGAGGGACGGGATGGCCGTGACGGCCGCGAAGAGCCCGTACTACGCCGGCTGGCTCGAGACCGCGCCGCGCCTGCACGCCGAGCTCCGCGCCGCGCTCCTGGCCGGCGATCTCGAGACGACCTGCGCGCTCGCCGAGCAGAGCGCGCTCGCGATGCACGCCTCTGCGTTCGCCGCCGGGATCGTCTACGTGTCCGGCGCGACGCTCGAGGCGCTGGCGACCGTGCGCGCGCTCCGGCGCGACGGCATCATCGCCTACGCGACGATGGATGCCGGCCCGCACCTCAAGTGTCTCGTTCACGCCCGCGACGCAGCCCGCGCGAAAGAGCGCCTGGCGCAGACGCCGGGGGTGCTCCGCATCATCGAGGCAGTCGCGGGAGAGGGCGCGCGGATCATCGACGACGCGGAGGAACCTCGATCGTGAGGACGTTCGCGCCCGGAAAGCTCGTCCTGACCGGCGCCTACGCCGTGCTCGAAGGGGCGCCGTCGATCTCCGTCGCGGTCAGCCGCGGCGCGTATGCCGACGCCTCGCGCGCAGCCGTCACCCCCACGCCCGAGGTCGCGGCCGCGCTCGGCGAGCGGCCGGCCCCGCAGGCCGACGCCTCCGCGATGTTCGTGGGCACGCGCAAGCTCGGCCTCGGCGCGAGCGCGGCGATCCTCGTCGCCTCGGTCGCGGCCATCGAGGCCAAGGCCGGTGCGGATCTCTCGAGCCTCGCGGTCCGCGAGAGGCTCTTCGCCCTCGCGCGCGCCGCTCATGCGACGGCGCAAGGTGGGGGCAGCGGCGTCGACGTTGCGGTGAGCGTCCACGGCGGCACCATCCAGTACGTGATGGGGCAGCCGGTGAAGCGTGTTGGTCTTCTGCCCGGCGGCCTCCTCGTGCGCGTGTTCGCGTGCGGGACGAGCGCTCGTACGAGCGAGCTCCGCGCGAAGGTCGATCGGCTCGCGCACGACGACCCTGCCGCGCATCGAGGCTGCATGGACGACCTCGTGGCGATCGCGAACGACGCTGCGGGAGCGGCTGAGACCGGTGACGCGCCGGCGTTCGTCGGCGCTCTCCGTCGGACGGCTCGCGCGCTCGCACGCCTCGGCACGGCCGCAGATGTCGGCATCGTGCCTGCAGGATTCGACACGCTCGAGGCGCTCGCTGCGCGCGAGGATGCCTCGTTCTCCGTCTCCGGTGCTGGCGGCGGCGACGTCGCCGTGTACGTCGGACCATCGGAGCCTTCACCCGACTTCGTCGAGCGCGTGCACGCGCTCGGGCTTTTCTCGCTCGACCTCTCGCTGGACAACAAAGGAGTGAGGATCGCGCACGCGGCCCCGGCCCTGGCCGAGACGTCGCATGGCGCTTCCTGAGCAAACATGAAGATCAAGCGCACCTCTCAGCTCCCCGGCTTCTACAAGGTCACCGTCGATGAGCGCCGCAATCTCATCAGCGAGGCGACGGGCGTCTCCGCCGCGACGATGGCATCCGCGCTCGATGGCGGAGGTCTCAGCGCCGACACCGCGGACAAGTTCGTCGAGAACGTCCTCGGTACGTACGGGCTCCCCTACGGCGTCACGCTCAACGTCCGCGTGAACGGCCAGGATCACGTCGCGCCGATGGTGGTCGAGGAGCCGAGCGTCGTCGCAGCGGCGTCGAACGCGGCGAAGATGGTCCGCTCCGGCGGAGGCTTCCAGGTCGAGGTGGACGCACCGGTGATGATCAGCCAGGTGCAGCTCGTCGACGTCGAGGACCGCGCCGCCGCGGCGCGCGCGATCCTCGAGGCCAAGGACGAGATCCTCGCGCTCGCGGACGCGGCCGTTCCTGGGCTGGTGGGGCGTGGCGGCGGCGCGCGCGGGCTCGAGGTGCGCGAGCTCGGTCAGCCGGAAGACCGGATGATCGTCGCGCACATCCTCGTCGACTGTCGCGACGCGATGGGCGCGAACCTGATCAACACCGTCGCCGAGGCGGTCGCCGATCGTCTCGCGGCGCTCGCGAAGGGCACCGTCGGCCTCCGCATCCTCACGAACCTCTGCGACAAGCGCTGTGTCCGCGTGCGCTGCCGCGTGCCCGCCGAGGTGCTCGCGACGGATCAGATGGACGGCCAGGCCGTGATCGACGGCATCGTCAACGCCTCGCGCTTCGCCGAGCTCGATCCGTACCGCGCGGCGACCCACAACAAGGGCATCATGAACGGCATCGACGCCGTCGTGATCGCGACCGGCAACGACTGGCGCGCGGTCGAGGCCGGCGCGCATGCGTTCGCGGCGCGGAGCGGGACGTACCGCCCGCTGTCGATCTGGCGTCGCGACGGCGATGCGCTCACCGGCTTCCTCGAGCTGCCGCTCGCGCTCGGCACCGTCGGCGGTACGCTCCGCGTCCATCCGAGCGCCCGCCTCTCGCTCGACGTCATGGGCGTCTCCGAGGCCGCCGACCTCGCGGCGGTCGCCGCCTCGGTCGGGCTCGCGTCGAACCTCGCCGCCGTTCGCGCCCTCGCGACGGACGGGATCCAGCGCGGGCACATGGCGCTTCATGCGCGCTCGGTCGCTCTCGCGGCCGGCGCTGTCGGGGCCGAGGTCGAGCGCATCGCAGCCCTCATCGTCGAGGCGCGTGACATCACGCTCGAGGCGGCGCGCCGAGCCCTCGGCATCGTCCGCAAGGAGCGCCGCTCCTCTTCTTCGCCGGCCGGCCCGTCCGACGGTGAGAACACCGCGAACGCAGAGTAGGAGCAGCGCACACCGCAGCGCCGCGGTGACGATTTCCCCGAAAGGCGTCCCCGCGCCGCGGTCCCAGCCCGCGGATGACGTGAAACGCGACTTGGCGTAGCGTGCGGGGTCGTGACGGATCGGCGGGACGAGGACAAGCCGAAGAGCTCTGAAGGCGGAGATCCGCATCGCGATCTCGCGGGTGTCCTCCACGACGTCTCCAACGCGCTCACCGTCCTGCTCGGCTGGGTCAGCGAAGCGCGGGCGCCGGACGCGACGCCGGAGACGACCGCCTACGCGCTCACGATCATCGAGCAGCGCGCGCGTATCGCCCGTGACCTCGCCCGGCACGCGATCGGAAGCCCGCGCATCGACGAGCAGCTCCCTGCGGGAGAGATCGCACGCGAGGTCGTCGACGCGCTCGCCGTCGAAGCGGGCCGTGTCGGCGTCACCATGGTCGTCGTCGGCGAGGACCAGAGCGCCAAGGTCGCCGGCTCGCTCGACGTCTCGCAGGTGCTGACTAACCTCGTCATGAACGCGCTCGCGTACGCGCCGCGCGGTAGCGAGATCACCGTCGATGTCACGGCCGACGACGAGCGTGTCTTGATCGTCGTCGTCGACAGGGGGCCGGGCGTTCCGGAGTCGCGCCGCGGGGACATCTTCCGCGGAGAGTCGCTCCGGCCGGGTGGCACCGGCGTCGGGCTCCGTCACTCGCGCGAGCTCGCGCGGGCATCGGGTGGTGATGTCGAGCTCCTCCCACCTGTTCCCGCGGGAGGCGCGCGCTTCCGTGTGAGCTGGCCTCGCGTCGATGCCATTCCGCGGCCGCCCGTCTCCGCATCCCGTGTCCGTGAGCTCGCTGGCCTTCGTGTGCTCCTCGTCGAAGATGACGCGGCGGTGACCCAGCTGCTCGAGACCGCGCTCGAGGGCAGGGGAGCGGACGTCACGCTCGCCTCCACCAGCGTCGAGCTGACAGCCGCGATGGAGAAGGCGCCGTACGACGCGGCGCTCGTCGATCTGTCTCCGATCGCCGCCGATGCTTCTTCCGCGATCGCGCGGTTGAGGAGCAGCTCTCCTGGAATCGAGCTCGTCCTCATCACCGGAAGCGCCGACCGCTTGCCGGACGCCGTTGCCTCCGAGACGATCAAGCTCGTCCGAAAGCCTTTCGAGCTGGCAGAGATTCTCACTGCACTCACGAAGAAGGCTTGACGGGGTGGGATCGATGAGACTAGTTTCCGCCTCAACTTCGAGACGCGAAGGTGGCGGAATTGGCAGACGCACTAGCTTGAGGTGCTAGCGGGTAACACCGTAGGGGTTCAAGTCCCCTCCTTCGCACTGCCTGATGATGGAAAGCCTGCCCCGTGCAGGCTTTCTTCATTTCAGTCCCTGGGTTGGCTCGCGCATGCGGGCCGAAGCCCGACCCCTGCAGCCGGTCGGGTATGCGCGTCGTGATGGACGCGCTCTGCAGAACGACGACGCCCGCGCCGGGAACCCGAGCGCGGGCGTTTTCGTTCTCGCTCTCGCATCGATAGCGATGCCTCTTAGGAACGACGCCGGCGGCGCACGATGCCGAACACGACGGCGAGCGCCGCGACGCCGGCCGTCGTGCCCGGCGCGCTGCCTGTCGGAGCTCCGACCGCGTGGCACGTGCAGTCCGCGCTCACGCCGCCGCCGCCGATGTTGAGGCCCGGGATCGGCCCGGCGTCGAAGTCGGGGGCCGCGCCGCCGTCCGGGCTCGTCGCGGGCGGCGTGGTGGCGGTGACGGTGACGGTGACCTTCGCATCGGCGGTGCTGCCGAGCGAGTCACGGAGGCGTACGACGTCGATCCCCGCGGCTTCGCCGGCGACGTACACGCCGTCGGTGCTGATGGAGCCTCCGGACGCGTTCGTGGTGAGCGTGAAGGCGTAACCCGTGCCGCTGCCGCCGGCCCCGCCGAACGTGACGGTGCCGCCGGTGACCACCGTGGCTTCGGGCGGGTTGATCGTGAGGCCCGGACCGACCGTGACCTGGACGCTGGAGCTGTTGCCCAAGGAGTCCTGGACGCGGACCGTGTCGATGGTGTTGCCGGTGACGCCGGCGACGTAAGCGCCGCTCGCTCCGTCGATCGTTCCGCCCGAGGGAGCGGTCGTGAGCGACCAGGTGTACGAGCCCGAGCCGCCGATGGCTGTGAACGCGATCGATCCGCGGGTGCTGGTCGTCGGATCGGCCGGGGAGATCGCGAGCCCGCCGCCGACGGACACGTTGACGGAGGCCGTGTTTCCGAGCGAGTCGGTGACCTGCACGGTGTCGACCGTGCTCGCTCCGCTTCCCGCCTTGTAGCTACCGGTGGAGGCGCCGATCGAGCCGTTGGAGCCGTTCTTCGTGATCGCCCAGACGTAGCCGCTGCCGCTGCCGCCCGTTGCCGAGAAGCTCACCGAGCCGTTTGGCGGGGCCTTTGGCTGTGCGGGCGAGATCGTGATCGAAGGACCGACGGTGACGGTCGCGTTGACGCTGCTGCCCGCCGAGTCGGACAGCCGGATCACGTCGACGACGCCGCCGTTGGGCCCGGCGGTGTAGTTGCCGGACGGTGTGATGACACCGCCGGAGGCGTTCGAGAGCAACGAGAACGTATATGGAGCGACGCCTCCACTCGCCGTGAACGCGTGCGAGCCCTTCGGCGCGAGGGTAGCGCTCGTCGGGTTGATGGCGAGCGGGGTCGGCCGCTGCCCGACCTGCACCGTCGCCGTGTCGGTGACACCGCTCGCGTCGGTGACGCGTACGATGTCGATGGTTCCACCGTTGTCGCCGGCGGTGTACGCGCCATCCGGCGTGATGGTGGCGCCGGAGGCGTTCGTCTGGAGGGAGAAGGCGTAGCCGAGGCCCGCGCCGCCTGCGGCCGTGAACTGCTGGGGCTCTCCCACGAAGAGGGAAACGTTCGTCGGCGCGATGAGGAGGGGCGGGACGCCGAGCGTCGCGACGAAGCCGTCCTGATGGCCTGCGTTGGCCTGCTGGCGCCCGTTGACGAAGGGGAGGTCCGTCGAGAAGGTGTTGCCGCCGAGATGGACGCGGGAGCCGTTGACGGCGAGGGCGGCGCCGTCGTCGTAGTCGATGGCGCCGCCGTAGAAGCTGGAGAAGACGATCTGCGTGCCGGTGGCGTCGATGCGGCTCACGAACGCGTCGTACGGATGTTCGCCGCCGCCGGCGAACGCGGCCTGGATCGGGACGACCGACGGGAAGTCGGCGGATGCAGTGAAGCCCGTGATCCACGCAGTCCTGGCGGAGTCGATGGCGATGGCGGACGCGCCGTCGTCGTCGCTGCCACCGATGACGGTGGAGTACTCGAGCGCCGTGCCGGCAGGGGTCAGCTTCGCGACGAACGCGTCACCCACACCGCCGAAGGGGCGGATCGGGGCGGGCGCGAAGTCACTCGAGGTCGTGTAGCCGGCCACGTACGCGCTCCCGCTCGCGTCGACCGCGATCGCCATCGCACGATCTTCGCCCGCGCCGCCGAGGCAGGTCGCGTAGACCCTGCCGGTCGCGTTGACCTTGGCGACGAACGCATCGCGGGCCTGCTCCTGACACGCGGGCTTCAGCGGTGCCGCGGTCTGAGGGAAGCTACTCCCCGAGGTGGTGTAGCCGCTGATGTACGCGTTGCCCGAGCCGTCGCTCGCGATCCCGGTCGCGACATCCTCGCTGCTCCCGCCCAGGTACTTCACCCACGTGACCTCGCTGCCGGTGGGGGTCAGCTTCGCGACGAAGGCATCGTACGCGTTGGCCGGCTGTTGTCCGTTGCCGCCGTTCTGACCGAGGTCGCTCGATCGCGTCGAGCCCGCGACGTAGATGCCCGACGCATCGACCGCAATCCCCGCCGGCTCGTCATCGCCGGAGCCGGAGAGGTAGGTCGAATACACGAGGACGTTTCCGGCAGCGTTGAGTCGCGCGACGAACCCGTTGGTGGTCTCGTTTGCAGCGTTGATGGCGTTGACGAGAGGGAAGTCCGGCGAGGTCGTCGTGCCCGTGAGGTAGGCGGTCCCGTCGGCTCCCACCGCGATGCCCGTCGCGCTGTCGTTGGACTCCCCGCCGATGTACGTGGAGTAGACGAGGTGCATCCCGCTCGCGTCGAGCTTGGAGATGAAGACGTCGCTCGTCTCGCCGCACTCCACACAGCTGGGCGCAAGCTGGGCGTCGTAGGCGTTTTGGGTCGGGAAGTCGGTCGACCTCGTGTGCCCGGATACGTACGTGTTGCCGTTGGCATCGGCGGCGACGGCGTTGAGGACGTCGTTGCTGGTGCCGCCGATGTACGTCGCGAACGCGAGGACCGGATCGATGACGAGCGCCTTCGTTCGATCGTAGGCGCTGACCACGAAGCCGACCGAACGCTCCCCGACGATGCGATAGCTCGACGCGATCGTGTGCTTCGCGCCGCTCGCATCACGCTGGTAGACGACGGGCGGCGGCTGGATGACATCGCCGGTGGCGGTCTGGATCCGGAGCTCGCCCTTCTCCGTGATCGACATCCGATTCGCGCCCTCGACGGTCATCGCCACGCGGTCGACCTCCGCGCCGGGCGCAACGACGAAGTCGTACTCGAGGGCGCCGCCCTCGCCGTGATAGACGAGGTCGACTCCATCGAGGACCGACGGATACGTCACCTTCGCGTATGTCGGCACGTTCGTGCGCCACTTCTCCGGGTCCTTGCCGGTGAAGTAGTTCACCTTGGTGACGAGCTCCTCGCTCGCCTGGGGAGCGACGGCGCGTCCGCCGTCGACCTTGAGACCGATGATCGCGCGGGCTGCGCTTCGCTTCCTCGCGCCGCGATCCTTCCGAACGGCGGACTCTTGGACGACGACGAGGGTCGCGCCGTCGTCACGGAGAGCGACGGAAGCCGTGCCTCGCCGTGCGACGAAGCGGATCTCGCTGGCGTGCTGGCCGGCGTTCGCTTCGAATGCGACCGGAATCCTGGCCAGTGCAGCGCCGGCGGCACGTGCGTTCGGCTGCAACGTCGACGCGGTGGTCGGTTCCTCCTTCGCAGGCGCGGGGGAACGACCGACGATGAGCATCGAGAACAGGGCCAGGACGAGCATGCGGACGCGAACGGCCAACATGCGGTCATCGTATTCTTCGGTCTCGCGCCCGGACAGGCTGTTCCTTGGCGCCGCTCGTTTTCAGCTCGTGTGTCGGGATGGCGGAGACGACCTACGATTTCGCGTCGGGTCGGGCGGTCATCGGAACGATGACGCCGGGAAGTCGACCGGGATGTCGAGCACATCGCGCGCTCGAAGTGAGAACGTCTCGATGTTGACGCGCGTCGTCCGCGGGCGGCCCTCCTTGTCGAGCAGCACCGCCGAGCCGGTGTAGGTGCCGGTGCCGAGCGTGACGTCCATCGTGAAGTACCCGCACGGCTGCTGCCATGCACCGACCTCGCGACCCGAGCGATCGACGACGGAGACCTCCGCGTTCGCGGCTTCTGCCTTGATGCACTCGTCCGGGTCTTTGCGGCCGTCGATCGCCCATCGCAATCTCAGCGTGCCCGTCGTGGCCACGAACGGGACGTTCGGCTGGGCTGCGACCGGCGGCTCTGTGCGCTCGCTCTCGAAGACGCACCCGCTCGCGCCGAGACCCAACACCATGAAGAGCAGTGCCGCGCGGTTCATGATGATCACCTTCAGCTAGAGGTCTGAGCCAAGGCGGCGCAAGCGAGAGACGGAGGCGAGGCGAGACAACCGAGACAACTGAGACAACCGGAGATCACGAGATCAGCGCACGCGCTCCGGAGCAGGAGCCGTATACGGCGCGGGGACCGGCGCTGGCGCCGGTGGCTGGACGTAGCCGCTCGAGTCCGGGTAGTAGCGCGGCGCCGGTGGCTGGACGTAGCCGCTCGAGCCTGGGTAGTAGCGTGGCGCCGGCGGCGCTTCCTCGATCGCCGTGCGGTAGCGATAGAGCGGCGCCGGCTCGCTCGGATAGGAGGTCCACACGTCGCCGTCGAGGTACATCCAGCGACCGCTGACGTAGTAGACGTCGCGGCCGTCGTAGTACGTGTGCGGGTAGGATCGATACGTGGTGGCGTAGTGGAGCTCGGCGTGGCCGACGGGGGTCGCGCGTGCGCGCACGGTACAACCCGCGGAGGCTGCAGCGGCCGCGATCAACGCGGCGATGCACACGAACGTGATCGGCAACCCTGACATCGCTCGTCCTCGGCGAGGAGGAACGCAAGCCCAGTGCCTCTCGTGCGCGCTCTCGTTTTCGCCGGGATCCCTCGCTCGAGTCGCGTGACGAAAACGTCCTCGCGCCGCGGACGGAGCCTTGGGCCACACGACCGCCTCGGCCTCCGTGGTGAGGTCGACGTGGAGCGCGGGAGCGAGGGCGAGAGCGAGCGCAGCCGGTCGGATGACGCCGTTCCGACCGGAAGCGGCCGAGGTGAGGTCGGTCGAATCGTGTCGCGCTGGGAAGCACGAACCCAGCTTGGCGACGTACGTACCGTGGAGGTCTCTCCTCGAGCTGCGCGCGGGCTGCCGGAGCGATCGTGCCTTAACTGCAGCGCGATCGGGCCGTTCGATCTCCCACGCGATGCCCATCCTGAGACGTCCGCAGCGCATCGACGCCGCCGAGCCGGTCGACGAAGAGGTCAGCCCGTCGGTGCCGGAGCGATCCGGCGCGTACCGCGTCGGCGAGCAGCGCCGTGAGACGGTGAAGATGTGGGCACGACCGACGACGCCGACGACGCCGACGCTTCCCTCGATGCACGCGGTGCGGCCTGCGACGGCGATCCAGCAGTCGCCGAGCGCGAGCGCGGATCCCCGACGTGCAACGCAGCCCGGTCTCGTCGCATCCAACACGATGAACGCCGAAGGTGCACCACTGCGGGAGGTCGGGGCGGGAGCCCCGAGTCCGACGTATGGTGCTCCGCGGAGCATGCGGCGCGCCGATGGCGTCGTCGATGTTGCGCCGAACCATCCGGGGAGCAGCGTGCGCCGTACGGGCACGCTGCGGATGCACGCGGTCCGGCCGTTCGAGGACGTGCCGCCGCCGCCGAGCCCCCGCATGCTCGACGATCTCGATTTCCTCTCGCCGTCGCACCCGCCCGTCGCGCTCGAGCTCGGCGCGCTGCCGGCCGGTCACGTCGCGATCGAGACCATCGCCGGCAGGAAGGTCCCTCGCTCGGTCCGCTTCGCGTCGTCGTCGTCGCTCGCGGCGGTGGAACCGGAGGCTCCCGTCGCGCGCTCGTCGCGGGAGATGCCGGCGGTCGCGCCGACGTCGAGCGGGCGCACGCCGGCAAGCGGCGGTCGGATGTCCGGCCCCGCGATGCTCGAGCTCGAGCCGATGGCCCCGGCGCCGGTGTGCTTCGAGCCCGCCCTTGCGCCGCCAGCGCCGCTCGATCCGAGGCCAGGCATCGTCGCCTTCGCCGACTTCGGGATCCCGCCCGAGAACCTGACGGACATGCCTGCCTACGCGCTTCGCGTGATCGCAAGGAAGCGCGTGCTTCGTGCCGGGCTGACAGTCGCACGTGCGCATCGACCGCAGGACGTCGCGCTCTACGAGGCGGCCCTCGAATGTGCGAACGGACCGGCGGCGGCGAAGGGGATCGCCCTCCTCGTCACCGTGGTGGCGGCCGGCATCGCGGCGGTCGTCGCGGCCGTCGGCTTCGTCGTCTGACTCAGCCGCTCGAGTCGCCGCCGGAGCAACGTGGTCGCGTTCGGAGGCTGGCGGGCGACCCCGAGCGCTGCATGAGCATCAAAGGGTCGAGGGACTGGGGCGCGTCGGCTACGCTCGCGTCCCGGAAGCTCCACCTATGAGCACGCTGCTCGGCCTCATCGACGTTCGGCCCGACGAGCGGCGAAACACGTTCGCATCGTTCGCGACGCTGCTCGCGATCACGTCGGGGCACACCCTGCTCGAGACGGCGCGTGACGCGCTGTTCCTGACGAAGCTCCCGGCGGCTCAGCTCCCGTGGATGTACCTCGTCATTGCCGCGCTCTCGCTCGTGCTCGCGCGGCTCCGGACGGCCGACGACAAGCGCGTCATCGTCGGTGCCCTCCTCGTCGGCGCCGGAGCGACGTCGGGTTTCTGGTTCCTCACCGGCGACGGTGCGTTCGCGAAGCTCGGTCTCCACGGCCTCTACATCTGGACGGGGCTGTTCGCCTCCTGGGTCATGATCCAGTTCTGGACGCTGCTCGGCCGTGTCCACACGATGACCCAGGCCAAGCGCCTCTACGGGTTCATCGGCGCCGGTGCCGTGCTGGGTGCGGTCGTCGGTGCCTTCACGGCGCGCGCGGCGCTCGCCTTCATGCCGCCGCGCGCGATGCTGCTCACCTCGGCGGCGCTCTTTGCGATCGCGACCGTGCCGGTCCTGGCGATCCGGATCCCACCGGTGTCGTCCGGCGTGATCGCCCCGGCCGGGAAGACGCGCGCGCCGGCGATGATGACCGGCGCGAGCCTTCTCTGGCGCAACGTCTTCGCGCGTCGCGTTCTCGGCATCGTCTTGGTGGCGACGGTGACGGTCACGCTGACCGAGTTCCTCTTCAAGTCGCGCATGGCGGCGGCGTACACCGACTCGCACGAGCTCGCGGCACAGCTCTCGACGTTTTATGCCGTCGTCAACTCGGTCGCCCTCGTCGCGCAGGTGATCGTCGGTCCGTGGATTTTCCGCACTGCCGGTGTCCAGCGAGCGCTCTTCCTCTTCCCGCTGCTCCTCTTCGGCGCGTCGAGCGGGATCCTCGTGTCGGGTGGCGCGCTGGCCGCGGCGGTGCTGCTGAAGGGCCTCGACGGGTCCCTCCGCTACTCCGTCCACAAGACGAGCATGGAGCTCTTGCTCGTGCCGGTCCCCGACGGTACGCGCGAGCGGATCAAGCCGATCATCGAGCTTCTCGGGACGAGAGGCGGGCAGGCGCTGGCGTCGGTCGTCATCCTCGCCCTCGTCGCCGCCGGTGCCTCGAGCGCCCTCGTGATCGGCGCGTTCGTCGTCGGGCTCACCGTCTTCTGGCTCGCGAACGTCGTGATGATTCGCGGTCACTACCTCGACGTGTTCCGCGAGACCCTCCGCTCGGGTGGCCTCAGCGGGGACGTCGAGCTACCCGCGCTCGATCTCGGCGCGCTCGAGATGCTCTTCGCCGGGCTGAACAGCAGCCGCGATGGCGAGGTCCTCGCATCGCTCGAGCTCCTCGCCGAGCAACATCGCGCGCGGCTGATCCCTGCGCTCATTCTGTACCACCCGAGCCGTGACGTCGTCCTCCGCGCGCTCCACATCTTCAGGCAAGGCGGGCGGACCGACTTCGTGCCGATCGCCGACCGGCTCGATCGTCATCCCGATCGCGAGGTGGCGGCCGCGGCGCTCCGTGCACGCACCGCGGTCGCTCCCGATCGGGCGCTCCTCGAGCGGCGCTTCGCCGACGGCTGCCCGCAGGTATCGGCAACGGCGCTCGTCGCGCTGATGGCGCGCGACTGGATCGAGCCGGAGGAGGCCGACCGGCGGATTCGCGAGTCGCTCGCGACGCGCTCCTGGCAGAATGCGTCGGAGCTCGCGAGGGCGATCCGAGACATCGCCGACGCGGAGGTGACGAGCGCCTGGGCGCAGGAGCGGTTCGATGCGCTCCTGATCGGCCTCGCGCACGAGGGGGCCACGTTCCAGGACGTCCCATGTGCTCTGCCGAACGAGGCCGCCGTCGAAGGGGACCGGGAAGGCGAGGGCGCAGGTACGGGCGAGGCGCGCGACGCCGGGACGAAGGCGCTTGCGCGGCTCGCATTGGAGTTGGCGCCGGAGGTTCGCGTCCGGCTCGAGGTTGCGCGTGCGATGGCCACGCGCAAGAGCCCAGCGTTTCTCCCGCTCCTCGTGGGCATGTTGAGCCGCCACGAGCTCCGAAGGGCCGCTCGCGACGCCATCGCGCTCATCCCGGGCGCGCTCGAGTTCGTCGACGACGCCATGCGCCGGAGTGACTTCCCCCGTGAGGTCCGCGTGCACCTGCCGCGCACCATGGTGCTCTTCGAGCCGGATGCCGCGGCTCGCAAGCTGATCGGCCACCTCGTCTCGGAGAGGGACGGCGCCGTGCGCTTCAAGGTCCTCCGCGCGCTGGTGAAGCTTCGTCGAGCCAACCCGAAGCTGTTCCTCGAGGACACCATCCTCCGCCGCGTCGTCGAGAGCACGCTCGACATCGCCGAGGAGCTCCGGCGCTGGGGGACCGGGCTCGCCGGTGTCGACGAGGCCGCTTCGCCCCCAGTGTCCCTCGTCGGGCCCGATCCGCTCCGGGCGGGGCATCATCTCCTCCTCGATCTCGTCCGCGACAAGGAGCTCCACGCGCGGCAGCGGCTCTTCATGCTCTTCGAGCTGCTCCATGGGGAGGACTTCGACGACATCGACCGCGGTCTCAAGAGCGAGAGCCCGAAGACGCGTGCGAGCAGCCTCGAGCTCATCGAGAACATCGTTCGGCCGCCGTACCGGTCGCGGATCCTCGCCCTCGTCGGGGATCCGGGCGTGGAGGTGGAGGCGCCGCTGCCGTACGAGGACGTGCTCGCGGAGATCCTCCGGAAGGGCAGCACCACCCTGCGGACGCTTGCCGAGTACCGTGCGCTCGAGCTCGGTCTGAACGTCGGCGCGATCGTCGGCGCGACGTCGCCGCAGGTGCCCGCGATCGAGCGCCTGGGCAAGCGGCTCAGGGACCGCGCGCGCGATCTCGTCGCGCCCGACCCGCGCCCGCTCGTGCCCGAACCGACAGGAGTGAGCCGTGCGCAGGCATGATCTGACGGAGCGCATCCTGCTCCTCCGCGCCGTTCCGGTCTTCCGTGCGATGACGGCGAGTGAGCTCGCGCCGCTCGCCGCGTCCATGCGCTCGGCGACCTTCGAGAAGGGCGAGGTCATCCTCCGCGAGGACGAGCCCCCGAAGTCCTTCCACCTGCTCTTGACCGGTGCCGTCACGATCCGGCGACGAGGGAACGTCCTCCGGACGATCTCCGCGCCCGGCGGGGTCGGCTTCCTCTCGCTCCTCGCGCGCACCAGCGGCGGCACGGAGGCGGTCGCCGAGACGCGCACCGAGACGTTCGAGCTTCGGGCGGACGCGATCCACGAGCTGTTCGAGGATCACTTCGCGGTGCTCCTCGCGACGCTGCGCTGGGTCATCGAGTGGCTCATCCAGGAGAGCATGACCCAGGAGCCGCCACCGTACGTCCCTCCCGCGGACGGCTTCGATCGGCTGGTCGGCGAGCGCGAGCTCGGCATCGTCGAGCGGATTTTCCTCCTGCGCCGGACCGTTGGGTTCGAGCACGCGAACGTGAACTCGACGGCCCGCCTCGTGCGCGCGATGAAGGAGGTCCGCGTCGACGCAGGCACGACGCTCTGGCGGGCTGGCGATCGCGCGACGAACATCCTCTTCCTGGTGAAGGGGAAGATGGAGAGCTCGTGGCACGACGCCGAGTCGGGGCGGCGGTTCGTCCAGGTGGTGGGGCCCGGCTACATCGTCGGAGGTGGAGAGGCGATCGCGAACCGACCACGGTGGAACGACCTCGTCACGGTCGAGCCCGCCGTCTTCCTCCATGGAAGTCGCGAGTCGTTCATCGACATGCTCGAGGACGATCTCGACGTCGCGCTCGACTTCCTCTCGATGGTCGCGAGCTTCTGCCTCATGGCGTGGGACCGGCGGGCGGAGGCTGCGCTCGCCGGCTCGTCTTCGCGTCGCTCCTCGTCGTCCCTGGAAGGGGGCCCGGAGGGGCGCGCGGACGGCGCTCGCCCCGGGATCTGACGGCGGAGGTGACCGCCTCCGGTCGCCGTGCTAATCGGCCGCCCGATGCCCGTGACCGAACGCGAGCCTGTTTCGACGCGTTTCATCCGTGCGCTGTCACGTGGGCCGCGCCCCTCGCCGCAGCGGTTCGAGGCGCCCGAGGTGTACGGGCGCGAGGCCATCTCGCGCATCGCGCGGGCGCTCCCGCCGATCGAGCGCGCCTACGCGAACATCCGCTTCTCGATCCTCCGCCCGAAGCTCCTCAGCGTCATGGATCTCCTGCTCCCGGACGAGGGGCCCATCCTCGACATCGGCTGCGGCTTCGGGCTGTTCGCCGCGTACTTCGGGCAAACCCAGCCCGGGCGTCGCATCGTCGGAGTCGACCCGAACGCACGGCGGATCGAGCTGGCGCGGCGGGTCTCCGAGTCGGTCGGCCTTCGCGGCAACGAGTTCATCGCCGGCGATGCGCGTGACGTCGGGCTCGAGGGACCGTTCGCGGGGGCCTACGTCCTCGATGTGATGCATCACATCCCGGAGCAGGACCAGCTCCCGATGTTGACGCGCCTGCGCGATCTCCTCGCGCCTCGCGGCGTGCTCGTCGTGAAGGACATCACCACGGTGCCCACGTTCGGTCTCGAGTTCACGCGCCTGCTCGATCGCGTGATGGTCGGCTGGGACGAGCCGCTCCGCTACCGCCACCACCGCGAGTGGGGCGAGATGCTCGCGTCACTCGGGTTCCACGTGCGGATGGTGCGTGTCCCCGACGTGCTTCCGTACCCGCACGTGGTCATCGCGGCGACGAAGCGCTGAGCCCGGCTTCGTGCCCGACCGGCACGGGCCGCGGGCTCCAAGTCAGCGGCCCTTGATTCGCGACCCTCGAGATCGCGCGCGCGACGGGGCGGGGTGGGGATCCCGAAAGACCGCGCTCTTTCGGGGCCTGGCCGCCCGCGCCGCCGCCCCGTGATGACAAGAAGCTAAATGGGCCGAGCATGATTGCAATCATGCTCGGTCATTTAGAGGCTGCCCTTGGTGGAGGGGACGCCCACGGCGCGCGGGTCGATCGTCGTCGCGGCGCGGAGTGCCTTGGCGAACGCCTTGAAGCAGATCTCCGTCATGTGATGGAGGTTCGTCCCTGCGTGGAGGACGACGTGGAGGTTCGCGGCGGCGCCGCGAGCGAACCCCTCGAAGAAGACCTCCGCGAGCTCGGTGTCCCAGTCGCCGAGCTTCGCCTTCGGCATCGGGACCTCCCAGACGAAGTACTGCCGCCCCGACAGATCGATCGTGCAGGTGGCTCGGGCCTCGTCCATCGGGAGCGTCGCCCAGCCGTAGCGCGCGATGCCGGCCTTGTCCCCGAGCGCGCTGGCGACGGCACGACCGAGCACGATCCCGACGTCCTCGGTCGTGTGGTGCCCGTCGATCTCGACGTCCCCGGTGGCGTTCACCGTGAGGTCGAACAGACCGTGTTTCCCGATCTGATCGAGCATGTGGGAGAGGAACGGGATCGGCGTACTGATCTGGCTCTTGCCGCTGCCATCGAGCTCGATCTCGACGACGATCGACGTTTCCTTCGTGGTTCTCTCTTCCCGACCTAGGCGCACGGGCGCACTTTCCCACGAGAGGCTCCAATCACCAAAGATTGCGGCGCCCATCGCCGATCCTCTATCGTCCTCGCGTGACGCAGGAAGCTCGAGCGGATGACGACGGCTACGGCGAGGGGCAGGGGCTCGACGCGACGTCTCGACATCTGATCGAGCAATACGGGCGCCCCTTCGTGCAGGGGGACATCCTGTTCCGTGAAGGGGAGCCCTCGACGCACGCGTTCCTGCTCCATCAAGGGCGGGTGCGCTTGCTCAAGCGCGTCCGTATGGTGGAGCGCAGCCTTTCCGTCCTCCGGCCCGGCGATCTCTTCGGCGAGGGTGCGATCATCGACGGCGCAGTCCGGATGTCGACGGCGGTCGCGCTCTCGGATGGGATCATGCTGTCGCTCGACCGGACGGCACTGCGCGCCATCGTCGAGCGTTTTCCACAGCTCGCCGAGCGCATCCTCGCCCAGCTCGTCCGCCGCCTGCGCGACGCCGAGGACCAGATCGAGGTGCTCATGCTCCGCGACACGCAGTCGAAGGTCGTGAGCGCTCTCCTCAAGATGGCGCGCAACCAGCCCGGTCCGGTCGAGCTCACGGTCTCACCGGTCGACCTCTCGAGTCGTGTCGGGCTGGACGTCGAGACGGTGAAGCGCACGGTCCAGCGCCTCCGCGACCAGCAGTACCTCCGGATCGTCGGCGAGCGGGTGGAGATCCCGGACGTGGACGCCCTGCGCCGCCTTTACGCCCTCCTGGGGACAAAACACGAGCTTCGCGGCGAGCGCTGACCCAACCTGAGGTATTCGATGAAGAGCGTTGTGTAAGCGCTCTTCATTGCTCGGTTCCCCGTCGGAACGCGTGAGTGGTGCAACGCGTCAAGCGATGTGCTTTGCGACGGCCCCGAAGCCAAAAAAGCGAACAGTCACGGACCCTTGGTGCATAGCCATTCGGGGTTGACGACGCGAAAGCGGTAGAGTACTTCCGCTGGCACGAGGCTCATGCGCTCGCTCCCGACATCCCGAGTCGCAGCACCTTGCGCCGCCGCGGCTGCGCGCAGCTCGACTTTGCGTGGAGCGCGAACAGCAGGGCTCGCGAGTGTGGCGATCGTGCTACTCGCCGCGGCGGTGACCGCATGCGCCGGCGGCAAGGGGCAGCAGCCTGGAGCCCAGAGCCCGGAACGCCAGAGCGACGCCGAGTACGACATCGCTCGCGATCTCTTCCAGAAGGGTGACGCCCGTCTCGCGCTCGACCACATCCAGAAGTCGCTCGCGCTCAACGAGGAGAACGACCGCGCTCATTACCTGAAGGCGGCGATCCTTCTCGCGTTCTGTTCGGGCCCGCAGGCATTCGAGGCGCCCGACTGCAAGCTCGGCGAGGTCGAGAAGAGCGCCCGGTCCGCGATCAAGTACAACACGGACTTCCGCGACGCAAAAAACCTGCTGGGCCAGGTCCTCATCAACCAGAAGAAGTACCGGGAGGCCATCGGCGTCCTCGAGCCGCTCACGAAGGACCCCGCGTACGTCCATCCGTACTTCGCGTGGGGGAACCTCGGTTGGGCGCAGGTCCTCGACGGCCAGCTCGATGCCGGGATCGCCTCCCTGAAGAACGCCGTGACCGAGCCGCGCTTCTGCGTCGGTCACTACCGCCTCGGAGTCGGCTTCGAGAAGAAGGGCGATCCGGGGCAGGCCGAGCAGAGCTTTACGAGCGCTGTCTCGGTCGACGATCAGCAGTGCACCGACCTGCAGGACGCGTGGGAGGCACGCGCCCGCGTGCGTCTCAAGCTCGGCAAGGTCGGCGAAGCGCGCTCGGACTACGAGCGCTGTGTCGAGATCTCCAAGGAAACGCAGACGGGAAAGATCTGCGTTCGCGAGCTGGCGAAGCTCGCAGGGGCGGCGACCGCGGCTGGAGGCGCGGTCTACGCTCGAGTCGACGAAGTATCCGCGGGGGCCCCATCCTCAGCCGGCCGCGAGCTGATTGACCGGAAGTGAACCCAAGCGAATGACGAGGGAAGAAGTGAGCGGAATCGAGACCGTCGGAACCACCCTGCGGCAGCAGCGCGAGAAGAAGCGCATGGGGCTCGCGGAGGTGTCGCGCGTGACGCGCATTCCCATGGCTACCCTCGAGTCCATCGAGCAGGATCACTTCGACGACCTCCCTGGTGAGGTCTTCGTTAAGGGCTTCCTGAAGTCCTACGCCCAGACGCTCGGGCTCGGGCCCGAGGACATCGTCGCCCGCTACACTGCGAGCCGCCGAGTCGCCATGGTCACGCCGCTCCCGGTGGCGTCGCCCGTCCAGGCTGCTCACGGCGGGCAGGGCCGTCGCTTCGGGGTCGCGATCGCGCTGGTCCTCCTGCTCATCCTCTTCACGCTCGCGCTGTCGATCGTGCTGAAGCCCCGCGGTCGTGACATGCCCTCGGAGCTGTCCCAGAGCTCGTCCCGCGCTATCACCATCGTGTGATCCGGCGCATCGACTCCGCCGCGCTGCTCGTACGCAGCGTCGCCTACGGCGAAGCGGACGTCATCGCCACGTTCTTCACCCGCGAGAGCGGAAAGCTCTCGGCCGTCGTTCGCGGCGCCCGCAAGTCGACCAAGCGCTTCGGAGGCGCGCTCGAGCCGATCCACGAGCTTGTGGTGACGCTCGAGGACAAGGGCAAAGAGCTCTGCGTCCTCAAGGAAGCGCGCATCCAGCGGCCGCGCACCGGGATCGCGACGAACCTCGAAGCCATGGAGGCGGCCGGGCAGGCGCTCCGCTGGGTCCGCCACCTCTGTCCCGCCCGCACTCCGGAGCCGGCAGCGTGGCGCTCGCTGGAGGACGTCCTCGAGGCGCTCGATACCGAGGGGGTACGGAGCGCGAGCGAGGCGAGGCGCCATCTCGCGATCTTCGGCCTGCGGCTGCTGACGGATATGGGCTACGCTCTCGAGCTCGATCGCTGCATTCGTTGCGCGCGGGTCTGTCCCGAGGGGCGCTCGGCGTTCATCGACGCCGCCGGCGGCGGGATCGTCTGCACGAGCTGCGGCGGCGCACGGCGAACGATCAGTGGCGAGCTTCGCGTGCTCGCGGCGCGCGCCCAGCGCGCGGAGTCGGTCTTGCTGTCGTGGGAGATCGCCGGCGAGATCATCGAGATCGCCGAGGAGGCGATGGCCGCGCACGCCGATTTCGATCCGAGCTTGCAAGGGCGCACCTGATCACGTCGTCGCACGTCTCGCCGGCTTCGGTCGGGTGAAGGCGAGGCCGTGCGGGCGCGCGAGGTGGTCGAACACCTCGCGAGAGCTTCCCGAGGCGCCTGAGGACGGTGCTTGTGGGAACGCGCGATCCGATGGAACATCGAGGAGTGGAAAGCGGCATCGACGTAGCGTGCTTCGGCGAGCTTCTTTGGGACTTCTACGAGGCTGAATCGAAGGGGGATGGCAAGGAGCCGATCGCGCGCCAGTTCCGTCGTGAGCTCGGCGGAGCATCGGCCAACGTAGCGGTGACGCTCGCGCGTCTCGGGGTGAAGAGCGCGGCGATCGGCGGCGTCGGCAACGACAAGCTCGGCGCCGCAATCGAGTCGGCGCTCACTGCGGAGGGCGTCGACGTCGAGCATGTCGTCCGCCTCGCGGCGCCGACGGGTATCACGTTCGTCACGCACAGCGCGACCGGCGATGCTTCGTTCATCCCGTACCGCGGCGGGACGGCCGACCAGAAGCTCGGCGAGGGCGACATCACGGCAGCGATGGGCAAGGCGCCGTTCACCCTGGTGTCGTCCACCAGCATGATGGCGAGCACGCGCGCGGCGACCGAGAAGCTCCTCGCCGCCGTCGAGAAGGCGAAGGGGACGCTCATCGTCGATCTCAACGTGCGCGCTCACCTCTGGCCGGACAGCGATGAGATGCGCAGCGCGACGAAGGCGCTCGTCGCGCGCGCCGCGCTGGTCAAGGGCTCGGAGCGCGACTTCAACGCGCTCGCCGGCAAACGCGGCATGTCGTGGCTCGAGGAGAACGCGAAGCAGGCGACGTGGATCCTGACCCGCGGAGAGAACGGCGCGGCGGCGGTCGGTGCGCACGGTCAGGCGACGGCGCCGACCAAGCGCGTCCGTTGCATCGATCGTTCGGGTGGGGGAGACGCCTTCGTCGCGGGCCTCCTCGCGGTGCTCGTGAAGGCCGGCGCCAAGCCCGGCGGTGCGGAATGGAAGGACGCCAAGCTCTGGACGCGCGCGCTCGAGGTCGGTCACCTCCTCGGCGCCAAGGCCGTGGCCGCGCTCGGTGCGACGACCGGGCTGACGAGGCTCGACGACGTCAAATCCCGACTTTCTGCATCGAAGAAGGGGTAAACGGGCGCCTCCTGCAGCGTCATAGGCGTTATAAGAGCGAGTCATGCAAGACGCGCGAACGCGGTGCAAGGCAGTGCGCTCCCCACGCGGCGCGAAGGTGACCGAGATCGACTGGGGCGACGGCCACACGGGCATCTACCCGCACACGATCCTGCGCGGCTACTGCCCGTGCGCCGGCTGCCAGGGGCACACGGGAACGATCTCGTTCATCGAGCCGAGCGGCGACATCCAGACCGAGCTCGACCAGATCGAGCCCGTCGGCAACTACGCGCTCCGGCTCGTCTGGTTCGACGGCCACGGCAGCGGTCTCTACTCGTACAAGTACCTGCGCGCGCTCTGCCATTGCGATGAGTGCCGCCCGGGCAGCATGAAGGACGACCGCGGTGAGCTCCCGCGCATGTGAGCCATGACCGAGCCGGACCGCGCCGAGCCGCGCGCCGTCGGGTCGACCGCGAGCGAGGGGAGCAAGGAGCGCGAGAAGATCGTCGGGCGCGCCGGCATCGTCGGCGCCGGAACGCTCCTCTCTCGCATCCTCGGCTTCGGCCGCGACGCCGTCATCGCCGCGCTCTTCACGCGACGCGAGACCGACGCGTTCTGGGTCGCGCTCACGATCCCGAACGCGCTCCGGCAGCTCCTCGCCGAGGGCGCCGTGTCGAGCGCGGTCGTGCCGGTCCTCAGCGAGCGGCTCGCGAAGGGCGGTGACGAGGTCGCGCGGCCGTTCTTCGCCCGCGCGCGCGGCGTCTCGATCGTGGCGCTCCTCGTCGTCACCCTCCTCGGCATCGTGTTCGCGCGCGAGCTCACGTGGCTCTTCGCGTCCGGGTACTCCGGTGGTGAGAAGTTCGAGCTCACGACCAGCCTGACGCGCGTGATGTTCCCGTACATCCTCTTCATGGGGACGGCGGCGCTCGGGATGGCCGCGCTCAACGCGAAGCGGCGCTTCGCCGTCGCCGCGTTCGCGCCTGCGCTCTTCAGCGTCGGCATCGTCGGCGCTGCGTTTCTCCTCCGCGAGCCGCTCGCCGAGCGCGGGATCGATCCCGCGATGACGCTTGCGATCGGCGTCCTCGCCGGGGGCGTGATGCAGGTGGTCGCGCAGATCCCGGCGCTGCGCAAGATCGGCTACGCGTCGCTTCCGCGCTTCGATTTTCGCGACCCGCACGTGCGGGAGATGCTCAAGCGCATCCTCCCGATGACGTTCGGTCTCGGGGTCTACTACGTCGACCTCGTCCTCTCGCGCCGCTTCCTCTCCGAGCTCGGCGAGGGCGCTCAGAGCTGGTTCTCGTGGGCCTCGCGCCTATGCGATCTCCCGCAGGGGATCTTCGTGATGGCGATCTCGAGCGCGACGCTCCCGTCGCTCGCGACCTTTGCCGCGAAGAACGAGACCGACGAGCTCGTCACGACCTGGGCCCACGGCATGCGCCTCGCGATGTTCGTCGCGATCCCGTGCAGCGTCGCGCTCGTCGTTCTCGGCGAGCCGCTCGTGGTGTTGCTCTTCGAGCGCGGGCACTTCGATCCCGAGTCGTCGCACCAGACGGCGCGCGCGCTCGCATGGCAGGGCGGGGCGATCTTCACGGTGGCAGCAACGCGGCAGCTCGTTCCCGCGTTCCACGCGCTCGGTGACACGCGCACGCCCGTCGTCGTGAGCGCGATCGACCTCGTCGCGTTCATCGTTCTGGCGCTGGCGCTGCGTGGCCCGCTCGGGCACGTCGGGATCAGCGTCGCCGTTGCCGGCTCGAGCGCGGTGCAGATGGTCCTCCTCTTCGTCGGCCTCCGGAGACGGCTCGGCTCGCTCCGCGGTGGCGAGATCGCCGCGTCCGGCGTGCGTGTGCTCGCGGCGTCGGCCATCGCGGGGGCAGCGAGCGGAGCGCTGGCGTACCTGCTCACGGGCGCGGTGCCTGGGAGCATCGGGCGAGCGCTGCCGGGCCTCGCGTCGGCGGTCCTGTTCGGCGTCCTCTTCCTCACCTCGGCGTGGGGGCTCGGGGCGCACGAGCTCGCCGAGGTCGCGGCGCCGATCCGGCGCCGATTGCGTCGGCGGTAACGACTCCGCCGTGCGGTTGGCATACGGGGGGCTCTTCACGTTCGCGCAACGCTCGGTAGAAAGGCGCGTTAGGCTCGTGCCGTGAGAAAGGCGTGGTCGGCCCTCGCGGGAGTCGCGATCCTGAGCACGTCGCGTCTCGCGAGCGCACAGCCGCCGCCGCTCCCGCTCGAGCTCACGTGGGAAGCGCCGGAGGCGTGTCCGGGGGCCGAGAGCGTTCGCCGTCGGATCGGGCAGATCCTTCGCGCGTCGGTCGTCAAGCCGACCAGCGCCGTCGCGACAGGGAGGATCGAGACGTTGCCCGAAGGCCGGTTTCGCCTCGCGATGGCCGTACGCACGGGCGACGTCGAGGATGTCCGGACGGTGGACGCCGCCTCCTGCAGCACGCTCGCCGAAGCCTTTGCCGTCGTCGTCGCGCTCGCGATCGACTCGACCGTCGATCCGAACAAGGAGCTCCGCGGCAGCGAAGTGCCCGCTCCAGCATCGCCGGAGTCCCCCGCGTCACCGGAGCCGCCGGGGTCACCGCGTGTGGAGCAGTCGTCGGCACCGCCCGTGGCGCCGACGAAGGATGAGTCGACTCCACGGCGCTCCGCCGCGTCGAGCGTGCTGGTGCGCCCGGAGATCGGCCTCGGAGGGTTCGTGGTGTGGGGCCCGCTTCCGGAGGCGAGCGTCGGGCCCGTCCTCTCGCTCGGGGCTCGCATCGATCGGTTCCGTGTCGGAGCGCTCGCGGCCGTGTCGCTCTCGCAGGACGCGCGCTTCGAGCGGAGCGCAGGGGCCACGTTCGACATGGTCGAAGCGGGCGCTTTCGGCGGATACATGGTGCCGGTCGGTGTCTTCGCGTTCGGTCCCAGCGTGAGCGTCGCGGCGACGCACGTCCGGGCTCGCGGCTTCGGCATCCGGCAGCCGTGGGAGACGTCCGCCGTATGGTTGACGCCCGCGCTTGGTGGCCGAGTCGAGGCCCGCGCAATGAAGTGGCTCAGCCTCTTTGCGGCGGCCGAGCTGCTCCTTCCGATCGACGCTCCGAGGTTCTCGCTCGCGACCGCGACGGCCGGGGAGGCGGTTCGCCTCCATTCGCCGGGCAGAGCGTCGCCTCGTCTGAGCCTCGGCGTTGCGGTCGTCTTTCGCTGACGGCACCGGGCCCTGAGCGCACGGGGCCGAGCCCGCTCGCCGGTCGCCCTCGAGCGCCGCTGTAGCGCGGCGACGAAGCTCATCCGGACGTCGGAGCTACGTCGCGCCCGTCCTTTTCGTGATGAAAGACGGCGGTCCCGGGAGCTATAGCCCGATGAGTCTTTCTTGGAGCGGGCATCTCCGCGCCGATCGGGCCTTCGCTCTCGAACCCGACGTCGTGCCGACACCTCCTCCGAGCGCCGCCGCGAGCAGTTCGAGCGTGGCCATTCGCGAAGCAAGCGACCCGACGTCACGAGCTTTCATCGAGCTCTACCGTGCCCACGTCGGGTACGTGTGGACGAGCGCGCGTCGACTCGGCGTGCCTGCGGCCGAGGCCGACGACGTCGTGCAGGAGACCTTCCTGAGGGCGCTCCGGCTGACCGGTTCGTATCCGGAGATCGGCTCGGAGCGCGCTTGGCTCTTCTCCATTCTCTTCCGTGTCGTTCAACACAACCGGAGATCCAACCAACGCCGGAGCTCTCGCACCGAGGACGGTGTGGACCTGGAGGTCTTGCCCGGCGCCATGGAGGCGGCTCCGGACAGACGTGCCGAGAACAACGAGAACGTCCGCATCCTCGAGGAAATCCTCGACGGTCTCGAGCCCGAGCGCCGCGCAGTGCTCGTCCTCGCGGAGCTGGAGGAGAAGCCGCTCAGCGAGATCGCCGTGATCTTGGGAATCAATGCAAGCACCGCCACGAGCCGGCTGCGCCTCGCGCGCGAGCAGGTCGAGGCCGCACTGAGCAGACGTCGCGCACGCGACGGCTGGAGATACAAATGAGCCTCGAACCCGAGAAGAAGCCGTCCCTCCTCGCGCCGCTCGCCGATCAGTACGAGCTCACGAAGGAGGGGGCCGACCGCATCCTCTCCAAGATCCAGACGGCGTACTCGCAAGATGCTGGCACGACGTCGCCGGTATCCGCCACTGCCCGGAGCGGCACCGGCAAGCTGTCGCTCCTCCTCGGGTCGACATGCGCGGCGCTGGCGCTCGTCGGTGTGAGCATCCATCTCTCGTCCGGAGTCGAGGCTCCTCCTGTCATCGCCCCGTCCGCCGTGGCGTCACCGATGGCCGTCGTGCCGCCGAGCGAGGCGGCGCAGGAGACGGAGCCCGTGGTCGCGGTCCCTTCGGTCTCGGTCGACTCGTTGCCGAGCGTCGCCGAGATCCCTCCGTCGACGCGCGCTCCGTCGAAGAAGTCGTCCGCAGCGATCACCGCTGGGGACGCGCCGGCGACCGCACCGGCCGGGGCATCGAGCGATACGCTGCAGCAGGAGGCGCGCCTCATCACCGATGCGCGACTCGCCCTCGAGCATGGTGACGGTGACAAGGCGCTGGCGCGCCTCGCCGAGCATGCAAGGCTGTTCCCGAACGGCTGGTTCGCCGCTGACCGAGCCGCCGAGCGGATCGTCGTCCTCTGCAGCCTCGGTCGCCGCGCCGAGGCGGAGAAGGAGGCAACGGTGTTCCTCCAGAGCCGCCCGAAGAGCCCGCTCACACGCCGTGTCGAGGCGAGCTGCGCGGGCGACTCCATCACGAAGGCTGCGAAATGAACCTCTCTCTCTCTCGCCTCGGCTGGGCCGCCACCCTCGTTCTGTCGATCATCGCGGCCTCCGCATGCAGTAGCGGTAGGGACGTCTTCGTCGGACAGGATTGCGAGCGGGGCTTCTGCAACGACGACATCGGTTTCGTGTCGCCGGATGCGGGGAGCGACGCCGCGGCGGTGACGCCGGAGGACGGCCCGATGTGCCCGGTCACGACGTGCACGGCTCCGCGCGCGACGTGCTCGACGTCCGCGTTCCCGTGTGACGTCGATCTGCTGAACGACAACGAGAATTGCGGAGGATGCGGGATCCGTTGTGGCGGCGCGTTCGACTCGAACTGGAGGTGCGTCGAAGGCAAATGCACGTTCGCCTGCGGCAATGCCGATCTCGGCCCTGGCACTCAGGGAGCGGATTGCGACAACGACCCCACCAACGGCTGTGAGGTCAACACGCTCTTCGATGCCAACAATTGCGGTGCCTGCGGCTACGCCTGTCCGGCTGGGAAGTCCTGCACGCTCGGCCAATGCTTCTCGCTTTGCGACCTGATGGGCCTGTACGCCGGCATGCCGGATTCCTGCGGCGACTTCGTCTGTACGAACTTCAACTATGACGACGCCAACTGCGGCGGCTGCGGGAACGTTTGCGACCCGACAGGACCGGACTTGCCCGCGTTGCCGAGCGACATGCACTACGGCTGCTCGGGCGCCAAGTGCGGAGCCTCGAAGTGCAACGATCCGAGCAAGGCGAACTGCAACGGTGACAAGAGCGATGGCTGCGAGGCCACGCTCCATACGAACGAGCACTGCGGGTATTGCGGTGACACGTGTGCACCCGGCAAACAATGCTTGCTGGGAAACGGCAACGTCTACCGCTGCACCTGCGAGGACGACAGCGAGACGCTCTGCGGGGATACGTGTCAGGTCCTCGACCAGGATCCGACGAACTGCGGTGCGTGCAACAACGTCTGTCCGGGCACCTTCTCACCACACTACGCCGCGACCTGTACGAAAGGGGTCTGCGGCGGCAAGTGCGAGACGGGCTACGCCGACTGCGATGGGCTGCCGGACAACGGATGCGAGATCGACTTCCGGATCGATAGCCGTCACTGCGGCGCGTGCGGAAGCGCGTGCGCGCCCGGTCAGGTCTGCGCAGAGGGCAAGTGCCTCGTCGCGCCGTGCGAGGGCGGACCGGAGACCACTGCAAAATGAAGCCTGAATCCCTTTTGCGTCGGCTCAGGCACACCCTTCCGTTGGCTTCGGTATCAGGCCTTGCCGCCCTCACGATCCTCTCCGTTCTCTCCATCGCGGCGTGTGCCGACTCGGAAGACACGACTCCGCCCGAGGAAGACGGAAGCGCCATCATCCCGTCGGACGATGCGGGGCCGTCGCTCGATGGCTCGGACAGCGACGGCGAGGTCGCGGTCGTGCCGTGCGCTGTCGGGAACATCTGCAGGGTGACGAGCCCAATCGCGTCCGCCGCGGTCGCCGCCATCAACGGGCGTTCGAAGAACGATGTCTGGGCGACGGGCTCCCGCGGTGCGGTCTTGCACTGGAACGGGAGCGATTGGAGCGCGCTCGAGTCGAGCGTCAACGAGACGTTCACCAGCATGTTCCTGACGCCCGATGCGATGTGGGCCACCGCGGGTACGCTGGTCCTGCGAAGGGGCCTCGCCGCCGATACGGTGCGTACCGCACGGATCAAGGAGGTGGTCGAGGGCACCAGTAACTACCGTGCCATCGCCGGCGTCGCGGTGATGCCGAGCGGGGACGTGTTCCTCGGGCTCGCGCCCGGCGCTACGTCCTTCGCGTACTACAAGGCGAAGTACCTGGGGAAGGTCGACCCGGACTCCGCGAGCGTCACCTACCAGCCCGATGCCCTCAATCCGCTGAGCAACCAGCCGGAGACCGAGCTCGGCGTGCGTGCGGTCCACCTCGTGCCCGGCAAGGCGCTCTGGCTCGTCGGCGATCGCGCGGCAGTGGCTCGCTATGCCGTGTCGTCATCGAATGATGCGGGGGCCCCGAGCCTCGAACGAGGCGTCATGGTGCCGGTCGCATCGCAGGTGAGCCTCCGCGCGGCCTGGGGCTACGACGAGCACCTCTGGGCCGTCGGCGAGAATGGGACGGTCGCTCACTTCGACGGAGCGTCGTGGGATCTTGCCGACACCGGGACGACGTCGACGCTCCATGCCGTCTTCGGCATCGCGCCGAACGACATCTGGGCTGTCGGAGAGGGCGGGACGGCGCTGCACTTCGACGGCGCGCAGTGGTCGTCCGTCGCTACTGGCCATGACGGCACGCTGAGGGCCGTCTGGGGAGGGGCGTCCGACGACGTGTGGTTCGGGGGCGATGCTGGGCTGTTCCACTGGGGAGCACTTCCATGAGGTACATGAGCCATGCAGCGGCGGCGCTGCTCGCCACGATCGCGGCCTGCTCCGCCAGCGGAGCCGAGGATCCGCCCAGCCCGAATGCCGGCGAGGACGGCGGAGCTCCGGTCGTCGACGCCGGGGGCGTGGAGGAAGAGGACGCAACGGCGGTCGATCCGATACCGGATGCGGGCGTTCCCGACGCGGAGCGACCGCTCATCTGCGGTGACGCGGGCTTCTGCGAGACGAAGCTGCCTGCGTCGGAGACCGGTCTGCCCCTCTCGCTCCAGAGCGTCTGGGTCGTTGCCTCGAACGACGTCTGGAGCGTGAGCGCCGACGGCTTGGTGCTCCACTACGACGGCGCCGCTTGGAAGACGGAGTTCCGTGCGAACCACGCGCTCTCGGTCGTATGGGCCACGGCTACGAGCGTTTGGGTCGGCGGCGAGCTCGGGCTCCTCCTGAATCGAAACGCGGCGGGGAAGTGGAGTCTCGTCGAGACGGGGCATACGTCGAACCTTCGCTCGATCTCCGGGAGGGGTGACGCCGACGTTTGGTTCTCGAGCGACGATGGGCACGTCGACCACTACGACGGGACGGCGCTGCGCCCGCATCCGATCGACATCGCCGACCTTCGCGTGATGACCGTCTTCAGCGGGCCCTCCGCGACCTACGCGGCGGGCTACGGCAACGGCCCGCCGGCGCCATTGGCGGTCGCCAAGCCTCCGAACCGCTACCCGTACGTTCTCGAGCTCACCGCGGACGGCGCCACCGTGTTCAACGCGGCGCTGCCGACGACGACCGCCGTGAAGGGATTCGTTCCGGTGTCCGCGCAGGTCACCGATGCGCCGAGTGAGAGCGATCGGATCTTCCTCTTCGGTTACCTCTACAGCGGGAACCCCTACTACGACCGGTTCGACCTCAAAGGGAGGAACATGCGGCTCGGGCCGAGCTCGCCGATCCGGCTGAACGAGCTCTCGGTGCCAAACGGGCGTACGTCGTGGAACGGAACCGAGGCAGTGCCTCCGCCGCGCCAACCGATGTGGGCGAAAGACTGGAGCAACGTGCTTTTGCCGTTCTCCGAACCGTACGTCTACATCCAGATCATGCGCTGGAACGGGAGCGCGTTCACGCCCGGTTCGGTCGCGATGGGCCGAGACTTCGTCCCGCGCGAAGTATTCGGCATTCATGGCAACGGGGCGGAGAGCTGGCTCGTCGGTAACGGCTTCGCGCTGAAGGGACCCACGCCATGATCGCACGAGGACTTCTCCTTCGACGCGCGTGGTGGCCGCTCCTGCCCCCGGCCTTCGTGGCGCTTGCCATGACCGCCTGTTCTTCGTCGAACGACGATTCGCCATTTCCGGTCCCCGAGAGCGACGCGGGGCAGACAGCAACCGAGCCCGATGCTTCGAGCACGCCCGAGGCGGATGGAGGGATCGACAGTGGTGAGGTGGAGGTCGAGACTCCGCCTTACGACTTCGAGGTGAAGTGCACGGCTGCGCCTTGCGTCACGCGACTCGCCGCGCGCGGCGGCTCGCATGCGTGCGCCATTCTCCGAGGGGGCTCCGTCCGTTGCTGGGGGGCCAACGCGTTCGGACAGGTTGGCAAATCCGGCGACGGTGCCGGCGCGATGCCGGTGTTCGTCGCCGCTCCGACCGAAGTACCGGGTATCTCCGGCGCCGTCGGTCTCTCGGCGAGCGGCGACAGGGACCGCGGCACCTCGTGCGTCGTGTCCGGCAGTGGCAGCGTGTCCTGTTTCGGCTCCGACGCGTCGGGCCAGCTCGGACGTGGCGAGGCGCCTTCGACGACGCCTCATCCCGAAGCCGTCGAGCTCGCCGACGTCCGCGCGAAGTCGGTGACGCTGGCCGGCACGTTCGCGTTCGCGATCGGCACCGACGATCGTCTCTGGTCGTGGGGAGCAAACGAAGGCTATCAGCTCGCACGCCCGACCGCCGTGGATGCTGGCGTGGCGAGCGCGCCGGCGCCAGCGGAGAGCATCTCCTTCACGCCGCGATCGTGCGCCGGGACGTCCACGACGAGCTTCGTCGTCTCCGCGAACGGCGAGCTCCTATCGTGGGGCGGGGCCACGCTCGAGACGCTCGGGCGGCTCTCGTCGCTGACGCGTGATCCGGTCCCCACGCCGATCGCGCTCTCGGAGGTCTCGCGCGTCGCTGCAGGCTCCTCGCACGCGTGCGCGCTCCGGCGCGCGCAGGTCCATTGCTGGGGGAAGAACGAGCATGGGCAGCTCGGCTCCGGGACGGTGGCAGACCAGCCACTCCCGCTCCGCGCGGTCCTGCCGTCGGGCGTGCTCGCGGTCGACGTGGCGGCGGGCGGCGACAACACGTGCATCATCGCGTCGAGCGGTGACGTGCACTGCTGGGGAGCGAACGGCGGCGGGCAGGTCGGCGGATCCGCGGGAGTCGATCAGCCGAGCGCCCGTCGTATCGACGGGCTGACGGAAGCGGCCGTCGCGCTGGGCGTGATGGACCGATCGGTGTGCGCACTTCTGCGAGGCGGCGCGGTGACGTGCTGGGGAGACAACCTCCTCGGTCAGCTCGGACGCGGGGCTCGCGACGTGGAGCTCCACGCGCCCGGCCCGGTGGTGTTCCAGTAACGGGGCGAGCGAGGAAGGTCTTTCATGCGTAGGCAGCTCTTCTGTCTTCTATTCGTCGGATCGGCTGGGTGGGTGGGGTGCAGCTCCGGTCGAGAAGAGTTCACGACGAAGCCCGAGGTGTTGGTTCCGGACGATGCGGGGACGACTCCGGACGCCGCCGAGCCCGAATGCTCGGGGCACGTGTGCTCGCGTGACCTCCGCTCCGTACGAGACTGCGACGGCAATCTCGTCACGGAATGTCCGGCCGACAAGGCGTGCGGAAACGGCGAGTGCATCGCGCCTTGTGACGCGGCGGCCGCCAACGAAGGGTCGCTCGGCTGTTCGTTCGCGGTGACGGCTGCCGTCGACGGCGATGCTCAGCGCGGAGGCTGCGCGGCGTTCTTCGTGGCGAACGACTGGACGTCTCCGGCCACCGTCCGCGTCACGCACAAGGGGCAGGACATGCCGCTCGACGGGGCCTTGTGGATTCCGGTCGTCGAGGACGGCAAGGTGACCCACAAGAAGCTCGAAGGCCCGATTCCGCCCGGGAGCGGTGCCGTGGTGTTCGTCTCGAACGAGGTCGTCGAAGGCAGCACGGCGGTTCGCTGCCCTGCGGGCGTCACTCCGATCTTCGACAAGTCGCTGACCAGTCCGGTCACCACCATCGGAACGGCGATCTTTGCCAGCACCGATGTTCCCGTTTCGATGTACTCGATCTTCCCCTATGGCGGCGCAGCGAGCTTCACCCCGAGCGCCACGCTGCTCCTTCCGACGACGTCCTTTCGCAACAACTACGTCCTCGTGAGCTCGTGGGGAGGTAAGGACGACGTCTTCGGTCGAGGCGTCTTCAACGACACGTTCGGGCTTCAGCCGGGCAAGCCCACGGTGCAGATCGTCGCGGTCGAGGACAAGACGTCGGTCAAGCTCTTGCCGAAGGTCGACATCGTCGGCGGCGGCGGAGTTGCGGCCGCTTCGGCCAACGAGGTCGCGACCTATCAGCTTCAGCGCGGCCAGGTCCTGCAGATCATCCAGAACAAGGAGCTCGTGGGCTCCGTGCTCGAGAGCGACAAGCCGGTCGGCGTGTTCGGCGGACACACGGGCATCCAGCTCCCTGTCGGCGTGCAGTACGTCGACAGCGAGAACAAGCAGATCCCGCCGCTCTCGGCGTGGGGGAGCGAATACGCCGTGCTGCCCGCTCCGGATCGCGCGCGGATCGCGGGGACCCGGTCGGATCGCTCGCAAGACGTCAGCGTCATCAGGATCGTGGGAGCTGCTGACGGTACGGAGCTCGTCTACGACCCCTTGCAGCCGGTCGGCGCGCCGAGCACGCTCCGCTCGGGCGAGGAGGTCCGATTCTTCACCAACAACCCGTTCGTCGTGCGAAGCCAAGATCGCGATCACCCGTTCTTCGTGGTGACCGCGATGACGGGCACGGCGACCCTGACGACGAATCAGTCCCTGGGCGATCCCGAGACCGTGATGAACGTCCCGACGCGGCAGTGGCTCGACTCGTACCGGTTCTTCTCCGACTACACGTATCAACGGAGCGTCGTCGTCGTGACCCGCCAGAGAACGAACGGCGTGTTCCACGACGTGAAGCTCGACTGCTCCGGCGCGATCGGGGACTGGGAGCGCATCACCGACGACTACGAGTGGACGTACGTCGAGCTCTCTCGCCAGTGGGAGCCGATGACCTATCCGGGTGGAACGTGCGCCGACGGTCCTCATCACATCACCAGTGAAGGTCCCTTCACGATGACCGTCTGGGGGATCGGCAACTGCGCCAGCTACGCGTATCCGGGCGGCATGGGCTTGCGCAGGTCGACGTCGTTCGAGCTGCCGATTCGCTGAATCTCGAGCGCACCGAAACGAAGCTCTCACAGTGGTCGACGCTCACGTCATGAGCGTCGACCCCCGCGGTAATACAGCCATGCGGGCGTCTTCGAGAGGTCGCGCGATCGCGAGGCCTCGTCGCGGCGTGGGCGGGGACAGCAGGAGATCGATATGGTCGAGAGAAACTTGTTTGCGCTTGCGTGTGTCACGGCTTTCGCGAGCCTCGTATCCGCGGTCGGAATGGTCGGATGTTCTTCCGACACTACGAGCGTTGCCTCGGCGGACGCAGGCAGTGGCGAGGGTGGCAACAAGGGAGGCGTTCCATCGGGGATTGGCGAGCCGGATACGTGCGCGAAGACGGAGAAGGTCGACGTCTCGGGACTTCCGTTCAAGCCGCCGAGGGTCGTTCCGGGGGCGTGCACGGACGAGGATCGCGCGTTCTTCTCCTCTACGGTGCGGCTGAAGGTCTCGATCTCGCAGGTCGAGCAGCTGGTGAAGCAACGCAATCCCGAGTGCGCTGCGTGCATCTTCGGGGCCGACGGCGACACGTGGGCGCCGATCGTCGCGATGGGCAGCGACGAATACGTCCAGAACGTCGGCGGCTGCTTCGCGGTGGTCAGCGGAAAGACGTCGTGCGGCAAGGCGTTTCACGCAGTCAATACCTGCGTGGAGACGGCCTGCGGGGCCTGCTCGGACTCGGAGATTCAGGCCTGCACCTCGGCGGCGCGTGACGAAGGAGGCGCCTGCAACGAGCCGTCCAACGATTACCTCGTGGAGTGCGGGCCCGATCCGGAGGCGATCGCGAGGACGTGCTTGATTGGCACGTACGCGGTCGACGGATCGATCCTCCGCCAGTGCGGCGGCGCGAAGGCGGACGGAGGGACCTGACGCCGGCTCACGCTCGTCGAGGACGACGAGCGGGCGTGGCTTCCGTTCGGCTCGACCGCCGCGCGCGCCCGAGCCGAACGAACCTGTCGAAGAGGTTGATCGGTCCGACCGAGCCGTCCGGAGGTCGTCCGTCCATCACGCGGCCAGCTGATGAATCGAGGTGCCGGGAGGCGCTTCCCGTCCGAATTGCTGGCCCTTCGGAGGCCGCAGTTGTAAGGCGGAAGGCGAGAAGGATCCCGTGGCTCAACCGCAAAAAGCCAAGTCCGCGACTGCCAAGCCCACGACCGCCAAGTCGAGGACCACCAAGCCCACGACCGCCAAGGCCGGGCCGGCCAAGCCCGGCAAGGGAGAGGGCGGTGTTCGCGTCGCGGAGGCGGAGTTCGCGGCCGGCGCGGCACGGCGCGATCAGGTGCCGTCCGTGACACACTTCGAGCAGGCTCCCGAGATCGCCTTTGCAGGGCGCTCGAACGTCGGGAAGTCGAGCTTGCTCAACATGATCCTGTCGCGGAAGGGGCTCGCTCGCACGAGCGGCACGCCCGGTTGCACGCGGCAGATCAATTTCTTCGACATCCAGCTCGCCGCGAGCGAGCGCTTCGAGGCGCCGCCGCGGATCGTGTTCGCGGACCTGCCCGGGTACGGCTACGCGAAGGTCTCGAAGAGCGAGGCGACCGCGTGGAAGCAGCTCCTCGAGGGGTACCTCCACGAGCGGCCCACCCTTCGCGCCGTCGTGATCCTCGTCGACATCCGGCGCGGGCTCGAGCAGGAGGAGGCGGATCTCGTCGAGTTCCTCGCCGAGCGTCCGGGCATTCGCATCATCATTGCGGCCACGAAGATCGACAAGCTCTCCCGTTCGGCGCAGAAGCCGGCCCTCACCAAGCTGGCGCAGGGCCCCGACGGCGAACGGCTCGAGGTCGTCGCCACGAGCGCGGAGACCGGCGACGGTCGAGGCCCTCTCTGGGCGCGCATCCTCGACGCATGTCGTGTAGAGTGACCCCGATGAGGCGGGGGCCTTTCGTCACTGTCGTCATCTCTGCCGGAGCGGCGGCGCTCGCGTTGGCCGTCCTCGGCGGCTGCAAGGGCGCGGCGCACGAGCCGAAGACGCCCGCGCTGTCGAACGCCGGCGAGACGTGGTGCCCGGAGCGCTTCGAGTCGGGGCCGTCCGACACGTGCTTCGCCATCCCCGAGAACCCGAGCAAGGACACGCCGATTCTCGTCTACCTCCACGGCATGTACCAAGGCCATGGCTCGCCGGAGGAGTGGTCCGCCGTCAGTGTCGCGATCGACCGCGGCTTCGCCGTCGTCATCCCGCGCGGCAAGCGCGGCCTTTGCGCGTGGCGCGCCGAGCTGAAGGATCACTACTGCTGGCCTCAGGACGCCGAGGACACGCAGACGATGAAGAGCGTCGTCAAGGAGTGGGACCGCGTCCTCTGGCAGGTCGATGCCCTCCTCGAGGGCGGCACGCACAAGCGCTACGTCCTCGGCTCGTCGAACGGCGCCTTCTTCGCGTCGTACCTCGCGATGCACTCGATCTTCCCCGGTCAGGCCTATGCCGTCGTGAACGGCGGACCGCTCGGCGCCCCGGGGGCCAAGTCGACGCCAGCTCCGGTCCTCCTCGTTGCGGGAGAGGAGGCATCCGACGCCTCCGCGAAGACGAAGGAGCTCCACGAGGTCCTCTCGAAGGCGAGCTGGGCCCACGGCTTCTGCCCGCGGAGCGGCGGCGACGCGCTCACGGTCGGCGACGTCGAGTCCGCGATCCGCTTCTTCAAGCAAGACGCCAGCGGCAACCTGAAGGCGCAGAACGGCGCCTATCCCTGCGACGCGGTGCTCTCGCGCCGCTGACGCCCGCCCGCGGCTGAAAGAGCAGCGTCGACGTCAGAGGGGCCTTCCGAGATCGCCTCTGCCGGACGACGCGTTCGCTCGTGGCGCGCGAGCTCGCGATCGGCAGAGCCTGAAGACAAAACGCAAGTGAACGAGCGAAGCGTGCGAGTCGTGCTTGAAAGAGCCGTGGGGCTGCGCTATTCGTCTGGGCTCTCGCTAGGGCGCATAACTCAGCGGTAGAGTGCGACCTTCACACGGTTGAAGTCGCAGGTTCAAATCCTGCTGCGCCCACTAAGAAGCCCTGGACCTCCAGGGCTTCGGTGCTTTGTGGCTGGACGATTGGACGCTCCCGCGCGCGTCGTCCCAGCGGCACCAACGCGTGATGCAGGCAGGGGCGGGGACACCTGCTCCGCCAGCTCGTCCAGGTCCGCGGCCTCGCCGACGTAGAGGTCGCCCCGGCGACGGCGGACGTACAGCTGCTGAGCCTCAGCGGTCGCCTGGCGGACGACCATTCGGGTGTCGCCACGAGCGAGCCTCCTCGTGCTCCCTGAAGCTCGGAGGTCGTGGGCGCACTCGACGTCGGCGTCGGGTGGTGCAGCTCGTGGCGAGCGGAGTTGGTCAATGCTGCTCTCAACCTCGATACGCGGGAGGTTCCGCGGCCGATCGCTGAGGGCCTTTGCTCCGACGTGGTCAAGAAGAGGGGACAGCAATGCGCGACGTTCTACTCCGCCGTCACCCGCAAGAAGCGCGGCTCGAAGTACGGCTCACTCGCGAGTCGATGACCGAGGGGTCCCCCGACTCTTCATCGTCCGTGGAGGCTCGTGCCGCGATTGAATCTCAATCGCGACTTCGTTTTGCAAACCCGAGAAGTGCTCGGAGTTGGATGCAGGAGTCGTCCGTAGGACCTTCTGACGATGCGGTCGTGTATGGTCAGACGGGCGGAAGGAGTCCTCGATGCGCGGCCGAGTGATGGGTAGCATTGTCATGGGGCTCGGCACGTTCTTCGCGGTGGTTGCTTGCGGTGGTCGGACCGACGAAGCTTCCGAGGGGGACCGAAGCGCCGATGGCACCTCACGGACGGTTGACGCGGGCCCAGGTGAGGCGGCGACGAGCTCGGGACCCGCTGACGCGTCGCATCGAGGGCCGAACGACCTGCCCGACGCGTCCATTCACATCAGTGGCGAGGCTTGCTCCTCCCGAGAATTGGGAGGGAGATGCATTTCCACCGTCGGGCTCGGCCCACTGGGTCCGGATCTCGAAACCATCATCCGGGAGTGCATGAAGGGACAGGAACAGATGTCTCCCTGCACCCGATTCAATGCCGCCGTCGACGACATGGGATGTATCACGGACCTGGTCCTCGAATGGGGGACGAACAAGGAGGCAGCGCTGCAATGCATCGCTGAGGTGGTTGCCACTCGGAGGTGGCCCTGCGCCGAGAAAGGCTCACACCCTTATTTCTACAAGTGCACCTTGGAGAAGTAACCGGTCCGCGGTCGACTAGGCGCGACGGCACTCGATACGGTCCTCGTCGCCGAAGTCCAACGTCAGTGATCGACCATCCAATCGCAGCGATGCCCTCTCCCGCCACGGACGTGATCCACTGTCCCCTGTGCAACCTGCCTTGTCGAATGGCCGCCGCCGTATGTGATGGTTGCGGGCAGGATCTCCACGCTCCGCTGAACCTGGCTCAGCTCCGTGACGAGAGCGCCGTCCGGAAGCGGGAGATCGTTCTCGCTCTGTTCGTCATCGTCGTGATGCTCGTCTTGAACGTCGCCTTGTTCGAGGGCGCCGCCTACGTCGTCCTGCTGGCGCCCTTCGGGTGGTTGGGCTGGACCTGGATCCGTCTTCGCGCGTTGAGTCAGCGGCTCGCCCGCGCATCGGCGAACACGACCCGGCGCTCGGGCGTCGATTGACGCAGCTCGCGCAAGGCCGTTGAGCCCGCATGTTGGGGAGGAGCTCTCGTCCCGGCGCTGCCTACAGCTGGTGATCGTGGAACCAAGCGGCGAGGTCCTCCACGAAGCTCGCAGCCTGGCTTTCGAGGACGGCATGGCCCGCTTCGTAGTGTGGGAAACGGACCTCCGCCCGTCGCACGATGCCGTCTTCGAGCGGAACGTCGAAGGTGAACCAGCCTGGACGCGCGACGTTGGGGCGTGGCGCGTCGTCGGCTACGGGCGCGCGCTTGGTTTGGGCGAGGACCTTCAAGATCGCTGGCGAATGGACGACCCGATCGTAACGCGCATTGGTGATGAACAAGGGCATATGCGCAGCGACGCGGTCGAAGCGCTCGGCCGATTCTGGGAGCTCATGCCGATCGTTGGCCTCCACCTGATTGCAGATGCCGCCGTGGATATGAAAGTACGCGTCGCCGTCTTCGAGCGCGCCGAGACGCGCGACGAAGGCCTCATTGACGCCCGGCAGCGGCGGGCCCGGGATGTGCGGGCTGCGGCGTGCCCCGACGCGGTCAGCGGGCTTCAAACCGGGTACCCCGTCGAGGTCGAGGCCGAACAGCGTCGTCGTCGTCTCATGGTTCGCGAGGGCCGCGGCCGACCGCGCCAAGACCTCGTCGGCCGCGGTAGCCGAACGCCGGACGTCGAACTCATCCATGTCCGGCCTGGCCTTCTCGAGATCGGGGTCTGCGGCGATGAGCTTCTCTTGAGCTCGGAGCTGCGCCGATCCGAAGATGAACGGTTGCACGAGGACGGCGCCGCCCAGGCGCTCGCCGAGTGCGATGCTCGAAAACGGCCCATCCACGGGCTTCGGCCCGATTGCACGCGCCGCCCAGCGTTCGACGAGCCGTCCCAGATCGTAGGGTTTGGCGATATCCGACGTGTAGTCGAGCAGCAGATTGACCATTTCCGTGACGCGCAACCCGCCGTAGCTCTGGCCGAGAAGCACGAGCTTCGCGTTCGAAAGACGCGGGTGCTCGCCGAGGAAAGTGAAGACGACGCGAAGAAAGTCCGCAGCATCGTCGGTCGGACGGAAGTGGCAGCCCTTTGGCGCCGTGCCGAAGTCGTAGGAGAACCCGGTGCTGCGTGCGTCGATGTGGAGCACGTTCGCGATCTCGGTGAGGCTACGTGCGCTCTTCACCAGAGGCGCGCCGGGGCGGCCGCGCATGTCGACCGAATACGGTCCGGTTCCTTGCAAGAAGAGTCCCCCCGTCGTCGCCCAGCCCGGCCCGCCGTTGAAAACGACGACGAGCGGCTTCGATTCCGGGTCTGCATCTGCAGCGCGAAATGCATAGAAGACGCGCCCCGCAGCCGGCGAGCCGCCCGAGGGACCTGCCGGTACGTCGACGAATCCCGCTTCGGCGGCGGGCAGCCCCTTGTCGACGCCGGGCATCTCGTTGTCTGGCGTTGCCGGAGCCTCCGCGGGTGTGCTCGGGGCTGAAGCGGCGGTATCGCCGCACGCGAGACAAATCAGGACGGGAAAGCACGTAGCAATTCGAGCGAGTTGCATAGGTTTAGACGGGGCCCCTAGGTCACCGATGGCCGGCCGAAACCCTCTCCGCCACGCCATTCTGGCGGAACGGTCCGTGACCTGGACAGAACGGCCGGGGGGGCTGGCCTCGTCTCACCCCAAGGGGTGATGTTCAAACCGGAACGTATATGGAAAGCGGCAGTTCACCTTTGTGGGGCACTTATGTATCGTGGGCGATCGATGAGTAACCTCCGTCAGACCATCGAATCCCAGGCAGTCCAGTTCGCGAACGCCATCGTCCAGGCCCTCCGTAGCGCCAGCCTCGACGAGCTCGTGAGCATCACCAGCGGTGGGGGCCGCGCTCCTTCTCCTCGTGCGCCGGCCACGAAGACCACCGTTGCCGCTCCGAAGCCCGCCAAGAAGGCCGGTCGGCTTGGTCGTCGGTCTCCGACGGACATCGCCCGGACCCTCGACAACATCGTGGCCGTCCTGACCGCGCACCCCGAGGGGCTCCGAGCCGAGCAGATCAAGGCAGCCCTGAACCTCGACACGCGGGAGGTTCCGAGGCCGATCGCCGAGGGCCTGAAGTCGGGTGTGCTGAAGAAGAGCGGCCAGAAGAGGGCGACGGTCTACACGGTGGGGGCGGGCGGTGGAGCGCCGAAGGCGAGGGGCACGAAGGCGAAGAAGAAGTGAGATAGGCCGAGGCAGTTCAAGGCCGCGATTGGGCCAATCCGTAGAACTGTCTCATGAGGGCCCTCTCGAGCATCGGCGTCGCGTTCCTGTTCTTCACCGCAGCAGCAAGAAGATCGACGCGACGCCGATTGCCGTAGCAACGGCTAAGGGGGCTTCGAGTGGAGAGGCACCGCACGCGGCGGCGGCTCCCGAACTGCACGCGTGAGCGAATCGCTCGCGCGAACGGCCACCTCCACGACAGCGACGGTCTACGCAAGTTCGGAGAGCCCGATGCTCGCGTTGGGCTCGTCTTGCAACGTGAGGCTCGCGATCGTTTCTGGCCAAGCCTCACCCTAGGTGAAGCCCTCGAGGGTATTCAAACAGCCGTTCGCGATGAAGACGACGAATCCGGCGCGTATTGAGGCCCTCGAATCTCAGCTTGGACATCGCTGCATCGCTCCCGCAATGGCGCGACGCTCGCATTCGGCTCGCGGGGACGGGGAGCGAAATGCGTGAAGAAGCCTACGGTCCCGCGACCCGCGCCCGCTTTCTCCGTGGCCGAGGGGCGACGTTCGCGAGGCGGAGCGCTCTACGAGCTTGCGCGAAGGGCCTCCGTAGGGTCAGGCTTCGGATAAGGTCCCGTGCGCTTCCCCGGACGACGCAAGCACAAGCACTACTTTCCCGTTCACGAGCGTGACCCGCTCCTCCACCACGCCGGCGTCGACGCTCCCGAAGCGAAGGTCCACGTCGTCGGCATCGATCAGACGCTCGTCGACATCGACGCGCGGGTGACCGAAGAGCTCCTCGCTCGGTACGAGCTCCCGAAGGGGGGCTCCACCATGATCCCGAGTGAGCGTGCGGCGCAGCTCTACGACGAGCTCTTCACGCAAAAGCAGATCTCGTACGAGTTCGCCGGCGGGACCGTCGGCAACACGATGCACAACTACTCGCTGCTTGCCGACGACGCGTCGATCCTCCTCGGCGTGATGAGCGAGGTGATCAGGGTCGGCACGTCGGGGTATCGGTACCTGTCGAACACGTCGAGCCGGGTGAACCTGGACCACCTCCAGCCGGTCGACGGTCCGATCGGGCGCTGCTTCGCGCTGGTCACGCCCGACGGCGAGCGCACGTTCGCGATCAGCGCGGGCAAGATGAACGATCTTCGTCCCGAGAGCATCCCACCGGCGGTCTTCGAGAACGCCGCGGCCCTCGTCATCTCCGCATACCTGATGCGGGGCAACGCGGGCGACCCGATGCCTGCGACGACCCAGCGCGCCGTCTCGCTCGCGAAGGCGCACGGCGTGCCCGTGATCCTCACGCTCGGCACGAGCTTCATCATCGCCGAGCGTCCGGAGTTCTGGCGGTCGTTCATCGCGGAGCACGTCGACGTCGTTGCCATGAACGAGGAGGAAGGGGAGGCGCTGACCGGATATCCCGATCCGCTCCTCGCCTGCGAGCGCACGCTCGACTGGGCCGACCTCGTGCTTTGCACCGCGGGCCCCACGGGCCTCTACCTCGCCGGGTACACCGACGACGCCGTGAAGCGTGCGACCAACTACCCGCTCTTGCCGGGCGCGATCCCCGAGTTCAACCGTTACGAGTTCAGTCGGCCCATCCCGCGGAGGCGATGCGAAAAGCCGATCAAGGTCTTCGCGCACATCGCGCCCTACCATGGCGGCCCGGCGCGGATCACGAGCGCGAACGGCGCCGGTGACGCCGCGCTGGCAGCGCTGCTCCACGACATCTCCGCCAACCGCTATCACCGCGCGCGCGTGCCGAGCTCCGCGAAGCACGCCCGCGACTTCCTCACCTACTCGTCGATGAGCCAGGTGTGCCGCTACGCGAACCGCGTCAGCTACCAGGTACTCGTGCAGTCGTCGCCGCGGCTCACGCGTGGCTTGCCGGAGCGCGAAGAGGGGCTCAACGACGAGGCGTACTGGGCGATGTGAGTCTTCTTCTCGTGCGCACGGGTTCGTGCGACCTCGGCTGCGCTCGGGCCGAGACCTTGTGCTCGAAGAGCGGCAACGTATCCTGTGGCGAACGGGGGTCGCGTGATGCTCACTGGGGCTCCGTGGACGGCATGCCGCGCGAGGGCTCGCGCCCCAGCGCCTCGTCGTCGCTCCTGCTCGTGTCCAGCGTCGACTAAGATGGGCGCATGGATGACGTGCGCGCGATCGTGTTCCTGGCCGGGGCTCTCGTCCTCGGCGCCGGCTGCTCGAAGAAGGAGGTCGCGGCGCATTCGCCCGATCCGCCGTCCGGCGTCCAGATCGGGACGCTGACGGTCACGTCCGCGTCGTTCGCGCCGAACGGGCCCATGGCCTCGAAGTTCACCTGCGAGGGCGAAGAGACGTCGCCGGCGCTCGCGTGGAGCGAGCCCCCAACGGGGACCAAGAGCATCGCGGTCATCGTCGACGATCCCGACGCTCCCGATCCGGCGGCGCCGAAGATGGTGTTCGTGCACTGGGTCCTCTACGACGTCCCGCCGACCACCAAGGAGCTCCCCGAAGGCGTGCAGAACGCGGCGAACGCCGGCGCCGGGGCACGCGACGGCAAGAACGACTTCGGGCAGACCGGCTGGAAGGGGCCATGCCCGCCGAAGGGACGCCATCGCTACTTCCACAAGGTCTACGCGCTCGATACGGTGCTCTCCGATCTCGGGACGCCGACGAAGGCCGCGCTCGAGAAGGCGATGAGCGGTCACGTGCTCGCCAAGGGCGAGCTCGTCGGGACCTACGAGAAGCAGGCGAAGTGACCGACGTCACATCGTCGCGCCGTCACATCGCTGCGTCTTCACATCGTTGCGTTTTACATCGTTCGTAAAGTGCGGACGAACATGTAGACGATGATCGCCTGTCCGAGCAGACCGCCGCCCATGACGAGGAGCGCTGCCTTCGGGCCGACGGCAACCGTCGCGAAGGCGAGGCTCACGCCCGTTACCACCGAGACCGCGAAGATGAACGCGTGCAGCGGCGTGAGCCCGCGGTCCGCGCGCCGGCGAGCGGAATCGACGGACTCGAGGAAGAGCTTCGTGAGGAGGACGAACGCCGTCATCGCGAAGTAAGTGCCGCCGAACGACTCGTGCGAGAGGAGGAAGTCGTAGACGCCGTGGATGACGACGACGAAGAGCGACGTCCGCATGAACGCAGAGGCGTGCTTCTCGCGGTCTGCGACGAAGTCGTCGAGGGCGGAGGCGAGCGTCCCCGTCATCGCCATGTGGAAGAAGTTCGCCGTGAGGAAGCGTCCGAGGCCCGTCTGGAGATTCTCCTGCGCGAGGTAGTTCAAGTTCTCCTCGGCGGCGAAGCCGAGGCCGACCAGGGCCCCGCAGACCAGCACGTCGAGCTTGTCTCCCCACTTCCGGAGGATCGGGAGCAGCGGGAGGAACAAAAGGAGCTTCGACGCCTCCTCGCGCAGGCCGACGCCGAAGACGAAGAAGATGATGTCGCGCGCGGGATCGCCCGTCTCGACGAGCCTGAGCTTCGCCTCCTCGATCGCGATGAGGAAGATGGTGGGGACGACGCTCGCGACCCCGAGCGCGAACGCGGCGAGGTACATCGGGAGCCGGAAGCGCACGCGCATCCCGAGCTTGCCGAGGCGCGCACAGAAGAAGGCCCAGCCAAGGGCGGTGATCGCGCTCATCGCGAGCCCGGTTCCGCCCAGTCGTGGCGCCCAGACCTGTGGCAAGAACCGCGCTGCGGCGCGCCAGTCTTGATCGTGGACCGCGAGCTTGTACTTCACGATCGGTCCGGCAGCGGCCGCCACACGCCCGCCCGCGAGCCGGTCTCGGACCATCTCCCAGTTCTCGAGGGCGAGCCAGATGTGGAGCGCTGTGTCGACGTCCGCGCGGCGCTCGGCGAAGGTGACGCCTTCTTTCTCGAAGAACGCCGCCGCCTCGGCGTGCTTCGACTGGCGCTGCGCCGCGCGTCCGAGCAGGTGGTTGGCCCACGGCATCGGTGGCTCGCGCGACGCGCCGGCGGTGATCTTCTCGTGGACGTCTTGCGGGATGTCACGGGCCTGGAGGCCGCGCGAGAAGCGTGCGACGAGAGAGACGTCCTCGGGGAGCTCGCCGACGAGCCGCTCGATCTCCTCCTCGCTCATCGGCGTCTCGGGATCGGGCAGCCCCGTCTGGCCGCGGGAGTGTGCGCCTTCCCGCAGCTTCGCGATGTTCTGGAGCAAGAGCGCCTGATCGTGAGCGTCGAGCAAGGCGAGCGCGAGCGGGACGGACGCCTGCTCGCGGAGCAAGCGCGCGTAGATGCGCTCGGCCTGCGCCGGTTTCGCGCTCCGCATCAACGCGTCGGCGCGCTGCTCCTCGGTGCGTGGCCGGTTCGTGAACGTGATCAGCGCAAGAGCGACGACGAACGCGGCGATGACGCCGATGAGGCCGGGGAGGACGAGACGAGGCTCGCCATACGGGGTGAAGAGCAGTCCACGCGCACGCAAGATGCCGCATCGTCCGCCAGCGGCTCGTCGCAAGCAAGCGCGGGCGCGGGGGTGTCGGTCGGTCCCGACGGGCGCGTCACGTCTCCGGGGGCGTCCGGCGCGAGATCCGGAAGCCGTATTTCTGCGCGAGCTGGTGGAGGTACATGCGGTCCATCCGCGCCGTGCGGGCGGCCTTGCTCATGTTGCCTTCGCACTCCTCGAGCAGCGGACCGATGTACGCGCGCTCGAACTTCTCGATCGCGCGCTCCTTGGCGAGACGGAACGGGATCGAGCGGTCGATCTCCGGAGGCGGCGAGGGGGCGGCGAGCTGGGGCGGCTCGCTCGGCCGCTCCTCACCGGGGACACGGACGACGGACATCGTACCGCTCCGCGTCGTGCGCATCGCCGGTGGGGGCGCGTCGTCGAGCACGATGCTGCGCTCGACGTAGTTGCGGAGCTCGCGCACGTTGCCGGGCCAGTCGTGCTGCTTCATCTGCTCGAGGACCTCGAGCGAGAAGAGCCGGCCACCGTCGCGGCGGCCGAATGCGGCGAGGAACGAGTCGACGAGGAGCGGCAGGTCCTCGAGGCGATCGCGGAGCGGCGGGACGCGGACGCTCACCTTCGCGAGGCGATAGAAGAGGTCGTCGCGGAAGCGCCCTCGGTTGACCTCGCGCTCGAGCTCGCGGTGGGTCGCGGCGATCACGCGGACGTCGACGCGCCGGGCGCGCGTGGTGCCGACACGGCGGACCTCGCGCTGCTCGAGGGCGCGGAGGAGCTTCGGCTGGAGCTCGATCGGGAGCTCGCCGATCTCGTCGAGGAAGACGGTGCCGCCGTCGGCGGCCTCGAAGGCTCCCTCGCGATCGCGATCGGCGCCGGTGAACGCGCCGCGGACGTGGCCGAAGAGCTCGCTCTCCACGAGGGCAGGGGAGATGGACCCGCAGTCGACGACGACCAGCGGCCCCTGCGCGCGCGCGCTCCGCTGGACGATCTCCGTCGCTACGAGCTCCTTGCCGGTGCCGCTCTCGCCGTGGATGAGCGCGTCGATGTCGCTCGCGGCGACACGCTCGAGCGTTGCGAACATGCGTTGCATGGCCGCGCTCGTTCCGATGAGCGAGCCGTACGCGCTCACGATGGGGAGCGTCGCGCTCTCTCCGCGGTCGGGACGAACGCGCAGGCGCGAGTCGCCGAGCGTGAGCACGGCCTGGCTCTCGAGCTCAGCCGAGAGGATGCGCACGCCGTCGACACGCGTGCCGTTCGTCGAGCCCGTATCGACGATCCGCCACGCGCTGCCTTCGCGCTGGATGCTGCAGTGGAAGCGCGAGATCGTCGGATCGTCGAGCACCAGATCGTTCGACGCTGCGGATCCGACCCGACAGATCTCGCCGTCGTGGACATACGTGCGTGCTGCGGCACGCCCGCACTCTCTCTCGACCTGGACGTACAGCCGTGGGAGCTCTACTTCGACGCGGTGATCCGCGGTCAGCAGCGGGTTTTCCCACTTCGCCTTCGTGACGTCACGCGCGTTGCGGCCTCGCGTCGACATGGACGCAGAGTAGCTCAGTGGACTGCCGTCGGACCATGCGGCCAAAATGGTCGCGCGAACATTGCGGGGTATCACCCTCAAATCGACGGGACCGTTTGGATCGTCGAGCCCGAGCGTGGAGAGGTGACGCTGCAGGTCGCTGAGCGCCTTCTCCCACACTGCGAGCCGTGCGTGTACGAACGCGCGGGGCGGGGCTCGCCTGGTGTGTGTCGCGATCGGTGATACGGTCGCGCTCATGACGCTTCGATCTTTGCGCGGTCACGCGTGCGCGGCCGAGGGGAGCGACTGCCGGAACGACGTCGTCTGCGTGCACCGCCTCGCGGTCACGCTGGTGGATGCGGGCGGCGAGCGCGCGGCGCCGCCCGCGCAGGCGCGTCTCGAGACGGCGTGCGCCGCGAAGATCGAGTAGAGGGAGCACGACGATGGTCGATCGAGAGGCGCAGCGACTCACCAACGAGCTCGATCCCGAGGCGGCGAAGCTCGTCGAGCTCCTCGGGCTCGCTCCGCATCCGGAGGGCGGATGGTTCCGGGAGACGTGGCGATCGCCGCTCGTCCTCGGCGGCCTGCCTCACGGCGCGCCGCGCTCGGCGTCGACGTCGATCTACTTCCTCCTACCGGCCGGAGCATTCTCGGCGCTTCATCGCGTCGCCTCGGACGAGGTCTGGCACCACTACGACGGCGATCCGGTCGAGCTCCACGTCCTCGAGGGGCGTGTGCACCAGACATTCATCCTCGGTCGCGATCTCGCTCGGGGGCAGCGACCGCAGCACGTCGTGCCGGCGGGCGCGTGGCAGGCGGCCGTGCCGCTCGGCCCGCGATGGGCGCTCTGCGGATGCACCGTTTCGCCGGGCTTCGACTTCGCGGACTTCGAGATGCCTTCGCGCGAAGAGATGCTCCAGCTCTTGCCGGATCACGTCGAGATCGTGAAGCGGCTCACGCGTGAGACCGCTCCCGCGGCCGAGCCGATCGAGCCCTGATGGCCGCGCGCATCGTCCCCACGGGCAGCGCGGAGCATCCCGGGCTCCAGCCGTATACGGCGATGCGCGAGCGCGATCTCATCGGCCGCGAAGGACTGTTCGTCGCCGAGGGCGAGGTCGTCGTTCGCGTGCTCGTGTCGCGGAGCAGGTTCGCCGTTCGATCGCTGCTCCTCGAGAAGCGGCGCGTCGAGGCGGTGAAGGACGTGCTCGCTGCCCTCCCGGAGGACGTGCCGGCGTACGTCGTACCGCAGGACGTGATGGACGGCGTGGTCGGCTTCTCGATCCATCGTGGCGTGCTCGCGCTCGGTGAGCGGGGGCAGCCCATCGCGCCCGCCAAGCTCGCGCGCGGGGCGACCGTGCTCGTGGCGCTCGTCGGGCTCACGAACCACGACAACGTCGGGAGCATCTTCCGCAACGCCGCCGCCTTCGGTGCCGACGGCGTCCTCCTCGACCCTTCGAGCTGCGACCCGCTCTATCGCAAGGCGATCCGCGTCTCGGCCGGCGCCGCGCTCGTCGTACCGTTCGCGCGCTGCGCGTCGGTGGACGAGATGTTCGAGGTCCTCGCGAACGCGAACATCGAGCCGATCGCGCTCACGCCGCGCGGTGACGAGACGATCGACTCGCTCCCGCCTGCGCCGCGCGCGCTCCTCCTCGGCACCGAAGGGCCGGGCCTTCCGGAGCACGTGCTGGCGCGCGCCCGCCGAGTTCGCATCGACATGGCGCCGGGGCTCGACTCGCTCAACGTCGCCGTTGCGAGCGGGATCGCGCTGCACGAGGCGACCCGCGCCCTTCGTCGTCGCTGACGCTCGCTCGACCTTGCCTGACGCTCGCTTCCGTCTCCCGCTTCCTGCCGGGGTGGAGAAGGGAGTAGAGAGGCGAGAGCAGAGGAACCCGAGGAGACGACATGACCGAGGACGAGTCCCTCCCGCGCGCGAACGTGAATGCGCCCGGAGAGCAGAAGGGTGCGGCGCCGTCGAAGGCCGCTGCGAAGGCCCCGGCGGCGAGCAACGGCGCGGGCGCCTGGAAGCGTCGTCTGATCACGGTGGCCGGCCCGCTCGCGCTTGCGGGCGCGATGCTCGTCTACGTGATCGGGCAGCGTGGCCCGAACGGTCCCCCTCTCCCGGACTACACGGTGGCGGCGACCGGCGCGCCGGCGGGCGGCTCTGCAGTATCGGAGACGCACCTTCGCCTCGCGAAGAGCGCGGGGAGAGGCGCACGTTTCGAGCTGGTCCTCCGCCCGGCGGCGCAGCCGGAGGAGCCGGTCGTCGCCTATGCCTTCACGTTCAGCACGCCCAGCTCGGAGGCGGTGCCGCTCGATGCGAAGGTCGAGATCGCGCCCGCCGGCGCGATTCGACTGACGGGCTCGGCGCGGGCGCTCGAGGATGCGCGCGAGATCCGCATCGTCCTCGGGACTCCCGCCGCGATCGGGAAGTTCGTCGACGCAGCCGCGCGCGCCGCGGCCAACACCACCGACGCGCAGGTCCGCGTGCTGTCCGTCCCGATCGATCGCGAGTGACCGACGGCTTACCCAGCCGGGCCCGCCGTCTCGCGATGGCGGGCCCGGGCTCACTTCGCCGGCGGAGCGCCCGGGGGCGAGCTCGCCTTCGAGGAGGCGGCTTGCCCGAACACGACGGCGTCCACGGACGCGGTCACCTTCGTGAGCGCACCGTCCGTCGTGATCGACTTCTTCTTCAACCCGTTGAGCCTGACCTTCATCACGGCGCCGTCGGCGGCGAGGTAGTCGAGCGATCCGCGGACGGCCGCGCGGTCTTTCCATGCGGCGAGCCCGCCCGCGTCCGTGGATGGAATCGTGAAAGTGAGGTCCGAGATCGTGGTGGTTGCGCACTGAATCGGATTGCTCGCGTTCGGCACCTGCGCGACGCGCAGCTCGCCGACTTCCTTCACCGACTTGAGCGCGCCATCGAGCCCGTCGATCGAGAGTTTGAACGAGGAGCGAGACCATGCCGTTCCGGTCGCCGGCCGGGTGACCTTCTCGGCGTGCTGCACGATGCGTCGCGGATATTGCGGCTGGACCTTGAGCGTCACCGATGCGGCGTCCCTGGCCTTTGCATCGAGCGCGGGGAGAGAGACCTCGGTGACGACGCCCCACGAGAACGTGAGTCGCGAGAGCTCCACGTAGTCCTTGTCGGCGAAGACGAGGCTTCCGTCGACGCGCCGCGCGCACTCCTTCGTGAAGGCTTCGTCCAGGAGCTTGGAGACGTCCTTCGCCATCGCCGCGCCGCCGCGCAGCGTGATCTCCTCCTGCCCGCCGCCGGTCGCTTTCTGCACGAGTGGATCCCGCTCGCCGAGCTTCTCGTTCACGATCGCTTCGTCGGCCTCGACGCGAGCGCCGCCGATCTCGAGGACGAATCTCTCCGCTTTTGCCGTCGTCCCGGCGTCGACTCCGCCGGCGAACGAGAGTGTTGCGGAGACGAGCGGCCAGGCAAGGTATCGCGCAAGGTATCGCGCGGTCATGTGCTTTCCCCCAATCGCCCCCGTGGGACGGACGAGGAAGCTTAACATGTCACTCGCGGCGGTGCTTTCAGCGCTCTCCGGTCAAGGCGCCGTGATTCGATCGCCTCTTGCGATTCAATGTCGGCGCAATCGAGTTGCGCCTCGCCCGTCACTTCTTTCCGCGACCGGCCGTGCAGGCGAGGATGCAGTTGAAGTCGCCCTTGCAGCCGCACGGATCGGCAGCCTTCACGGGCTTCGGGGCCGGGGCCGGCGACTTGCTCGTGATCGGACCCTTCGTGGCCTTGCCTTTCGCGGCCGTACCGGCCTTGCCGCGCTTGGCCTTGGCGGGCTTCGCGTCGGTCGCGTGGTCGGCGTGGCTCGAAGAGTCGTCGGCCGTCGCCACGGCCTCCGCGGTCGGCGCGGGCTCGACCTTCGGCGGAGGAGCCTCCACCGTGGCCGGGGTCGGAGCGACGAGCGCAGCGGTGTGCTTGACCGGCTCCTCGCCCTTGAAGGCGAGTGAGATCCCGAAGCCGGCGAGGAGAACGAACGCGGCGGCAGCTGCGAGACCGCCGATGAGCGGAAGCTTGTTCGACCGCTTCACCACCGGGCGCCGAGCGGAGTCGTGGACGTCGACGGCGACGCCCGGCGGCTCGCTGAAGAGCGGCGCGATCGGCATGCCGACCCCTCGAGGCGGCACGCTCGCGAGCGCATTGAGGTCGATGATCCCCTCGTCGTCACCGCCGAGCGGGAGCGGACCGGATTGGCTCGCGATCGCCGGAGACCTCGTCGGCTCGGGCGTGTTCACGCGGGAAGGTCCGACGAGCTGATCGACGCGGAAGAGAACCGAGTTCTCGTTGCGCGCGCCGACGCCGCCGCCGCCGGTGAATCCGAACGACGGGGCCGGACGGAGGGTCTGCTTGACCGAGCCGTAGTCCGTCTCGCGCGCGGCGAAGAGATCACGCTTCTCGCGCTCGCTGCCTCGCCTGACCACCGCCGCACGCTTGCTCGACGACTCGTGCTCGATCGGCGCGTGTGCCATCGCGGCGGGGGCTGCAAATGCGCCCGAGCCGGAGACCATCCAGACCGTGTTGCAGGCCTTGCATCGCATCCGGGCGGTCTTGCCTCGGAGCTTCTCGTCATCGGCGGTGTACCGCGCCGCGCATGCAGGACAGCTGACTTCCATGGCTCGACCCTGGGTCGGGTCATGCAAGATCCGTGGCCAGCGCGCCGGAGGGGCGAGGTGGCGGATTTCTGCGTCGATCCGGCATCAGCTCCACGCACCTACGCGGATCGGACGCCTGGCCCTGGGGGAATGAAGGTCCATGGTCTGCCAGCGATCAGAGGACGGCAGTCAGCGGCAACCGCTCGCACCGAGGGCACGACCAAGCGAAGGGGACGAGGCGGGCGGCAGGCTCCACCGCCGTCGCTCCCGTCCCCGGCGCTTCGTCTGCGGGCGACGCCCCCTCCGTGCGCCGTCGCGAAGCGAGCGATCAGCTTCGCTTCACCAGCGCGTCGGCGCGGGCCGGGAGGCTCGCGCCATGGCCTCCGTCGAGCTGCACCATCGCGGCCTCCGCGGCGCGCAGTTCGCCGTCGGCGAAGCCACGGAACGAGATCGTCCGGTGGGGGCGCACGAGTGAAAGCTCGTAGAGCTCGTTGTACGCCGCGAAGACCTTCGGTCGCGCCGTCTTGATGTCCGCAAGGGCGCGTCCGACGGCGGCGGGGTATTGGCCCTTCGCCTCGGCGACGAGGGACGCGACGCGCATCGCGGTGTCGGCTTCGAGCTGCGCGACGTCGAGGCGTCCGTTCTCGGCCACGTCGGCCTTCGCGCGCTCGAGGCGCGCGGCGATCGTCTCGAACATCTGGCGCGAGACCTCGGGAAGGAGGCTCACGTTCCGGATGAAGACGAGCTCGATCGCGAGGCCCCACGAGTCCGTCTCCGCAGCGATGTCCTTCGCGAGCAGCTCGCTGAGCTCGGTGCGGTCGCAGAGGATCTCGCGGAACTGGCGGCTGCCGAGGATCGAGGTCGCCGCGTGCGAGACGAGGTTCTGGAGGGCGTGATCCCAGTCGCTCACCGAGAACATCGCCTTAGCCGGATCGGCGACGCGGAGCTCCACCCAGAGGTCGACGATGACCGTCGTGCCGCGCGCGTCGTTGACGTGGACGTTCTTGAAGTGCCGGAAGTCGCGACGGAGCGACACGTGCGAGGTCTTCACCCACGGCATCAGCTTCGCGGGGACGAAGTGAAGGCCAGGGGCGTCGTACGTGCTCACGAGCTTGCCGAAGCTCGTGACGAGGACGGCCTCCTCGTCCTCCACCGTGATCGTGGTCCCCTTCACGAGGGCCACGACCAGCGGAACGAGCGCGAGACCGATGGTGATGCCGATGACGAGTCGCAGGATCTCGGGGTTCATCTCAGGCTCCACTCTCGACGCGCTTGCCGTTCGTTGCGGGCTCCTTGACGAAGAGCGTGCGCGACTCGCTCGTCACCTCCGCCCGACGTCGTGCGACGTAAGCCTCGAGCACGGCCTTCTCGTCGAGGTCGTCGAGGAAGGCGCAGAGCGCCCGGATCTCCGTCTCGATCGCCTGCGCGCGTGCGGTCGCGACGCTGACGCCGCGCTCGGCGGCGACGATCCGCTGCTGGCACTCCGCCTCCGCGCGATGGAGCAGGGCGTCGGCCTCGCTGCGTGCCTGGATGACGGCGTTGAGCGCGTCCGCGAGCTCGTCGGGAGGCAAGATGTCGGCGAGGTCGACGGCGTTGAAGCGGACGCCGTATCGGTCGTCGATCTTCAGCCTGCAAAACGACTCGATCCGTTCGTTGAGGAGTCGCCGCTGCTGGCGGATGAGAGCGTAGGAGCCGGCCTGGCTCGCGAAGTCGAAGCGGGTCGCGAGGCTGGCGGCCTTCGCGCCCGCCACCTCCGGTTCGCTACCGCGGAAGTTGGCGATCTCGTTCCGGAGCAGGCAGGTGAAGAGGCCGGTGATGTGATCGAGCGGGCGCTCGAGCCCGAACATGAACTCGTAGAGCTCGCTCTGCACCGGCACGTAGCGGACGAACGAGTCGAGACGGAGGATCGTCCCGTCGTCGGCCATCGCGCTGCCGCCGCCTTCCTCGCGGTTGAGGTCGAGCGTCTGCTCCTTCATCGAGACGATCACCGCGCGCTCCCACGGCTTCTTCCAGTGGATGCCGGGACCGTAGGTCTTCAGCCGGCGCTGGCCGTCGTGCGTCGCCGCCTTGCCGAAGGCGACGAGGACGGCGAGGTGGCCTTCCTCCACGCGGAAGCTGCATCGATAGAAGGCGTAGATGCAGTAGAGCGCGAGCCCCGCTGCGACACCGATCTCGATCATCAGAACCTCTCCTTCGGAAGCTCGGTGGCCCAGCGCGCGTCCCAGGCCGGGGGACGTGTGACGTCGTCGGCCTCGCCGTTCGGGCGGCGATGTCCGACGCGCTCGCGATCACGCGCGTGGTAGGCGACCGCGAGCCCGCGGTTGACCTCGACGACGTCCTCGTTGAATTCCTTGTGTGACTCGCTGACGAGCGGCAGGGCGTCGACCGCGTCGGCGCTGTCGACGATGCGCCCGTGCGGGACGAAGCGTCCGTCCGGGATCTCGACTCCGACCACGACGGCGCCGATGCCGACGAAACAGTGCGCTCCGACGACCGAGTCGTGCACGACGGCCTTGAATCCGACGAACGTCTCGTCGCCGATGTAACAGGGGCCGTGCACCAGCGCGTCGTGCGCGATCGAGACGTTCTTACCGACGTAGATCGCCCAGGGCTCGCCCGCGACCATCACGTGCTTGTCCTTGAGCGCGTGGAGGACGACGCCGTCCTGGATGTTCGTGTTCGGGCCGATGTGGAACGGCGAGCCCTCGTCCGCGCGAACCGAGGTGTCGGCAGCGATATGGGCGCGATCGCCGACGACGACGCGGCCGATGAGGGTGGCGGCCGGATGCACGTATGCGCTGCCCGCGACGAGCGGCTCCTCGCGGATCTGACCGAGCCACTTGCGGTACTCGCTCGGGAGGTGCTCGAAGTGCGTCGGGCGACGAGCCTCCGCCTTCTGCTTCGACAGGACCGCGCGTACGCCGAGCTTCTTGCTCTCCGCATCGGTGTGCGACGACGCGTGGCCGTGGCCGAAGAGGCGCCGGCCGATGAAGTGGATCACGAGGCCGCCGGCGAGGCCGGCCATGAGGTGGCCGGAGACGGTCCCGCCCGCGGCGACGATGAACGCGACCGCCTCGAGCTTGTGCTCCCGGAAGAGGTGGATGAGCGTCTTCAGCTCGATCAGGCGGAAGCCGATGACGCACAGCAAGCCGGCCAGCGCCGCGAGCGGCACCTGACCGATGTAACGGCTCAGGAACAACATCATCGCGGCGAGGAAGAGCGCGTGGAAGAACGCCGACAGCCGTGTGCGTCCGCCGCTCTGCACGTTCACGCCGCTTCGTGCGACGACGCCGGTGACCGGCATGCCCGAGAAGAGGCCGACGAACAGGTTCGCGATGCCCTGACCGGTGAGCTCGACGTTCGGGTCGTGGGCCTTCTTCGCGTTCGCCATGCGGTCGATCGCGCTCGCGGAGAGGAGCGACTCGGCGGCGGCGAGCAGCGCGAGCGGCGTGGTCTTGACGAGCAGGTCGAGCCACTTCTCGTCCGGCACCGCAGGGAAGGCCGCCGCCGGGAGCTTGGAGGGGACCTCGCCGATGCTCGCGACGCGCTCGACATCCCACTTCAGATAGATCGACACGAAGGTGACGAGCGCGATGCTCACGATCGCCGCCGGAAAGCGCTTGAAGGCGCGCATCGCCGTCACGACGAAGACGACGAAGACGCCGCTCATCGCCGCGAGCCACGAGACGTCGTGCAGCCACATCGGGTGGTGCATCATCGTGACGATGTCGATCGTGTCGGCGTGGTGATCCGGGGCCCAGTCGACGACCTCGGGGAACCCGAGGAGCTCGGGGAGCTGCTGATCGAGCAGCTTGAGCCCGACGCCGGTGGTGAAGCCGGCGAGGACGGACTCGGGCACGTACTTGACGACGCGGCCTGCGAGCGCGAACGCGAGGACGAGCTCGATGACGCCGATGTACATCGTCGCCGCGGCGACGCCGGCCATGCCGAACTCCTTCGACAGCGCGAGCACCATCACACTCAGCGCGGCCGCAGGGCCGGAGACTTGGAACTGCGAGCTACCGCAGAGAGCGGCGACTGCGCCGCCGATCACGCCGGCGACGAGTCCGGCGCTCGGAGGCATTCCGCTCGCGATCGCGAGGCCGACGTTGAGCGGCAATGCGACCGCAGACACCGTCAGGCCGGCGAGGAGATCCTGGCCCCAGGAGCGCGCCTTGAGCGCGTCCGACCACGTCTCACGGTAGCGCCGACCGAGCCCGATGAGCTCCGTCACGTAAGCGCCCTTCGATCGGGCGCGTCGTTCCTCCCCCATGGCCTCTCGTATACAGAGCAGCCGGATTGAGCGCGACCGGAAATCGGAAAAAACCTGCAGCTGTTGCGTCTTGCAACGGAGAATGAATATGGTTGCCCCCGATGAGTACCGTCCGTGGGGGTACAGAAGCGAATCCGGGGTTGGTGACGCGAACCGAGACGTTGGCGAAGCTTGTCGCCGTGAGCGGCCCCTCTGCCGGACGCGCCTTTGCGATCGTCCGCGCCAGCGCCACGGTTGGTCGTCACCCGACGAACGACTTCGTCGTCGATGACCCGCGCGTCAGCGGAGCCCACCTCGAGCTCACGCGCGTTCACGACCGTGTTCGTGCGCGTGACGTCGGCAGCACGAACGGCACGTGGCTGGGACAGCACAAGGTGATGGACGTCGAGCTCGCGATCGGAGGCGAGCTCACGATCGGCGACACCGTGCTGCGGCTCGATGTCGACGAGAACGCGGCGGTGCCTCCGTCCAACGCGCGCGAGTCGTTCGGTGATCTCGTCGGACGCTCGCCCGCGATGCGCGAGCTCTTTGCCACGCTGGAGCGCATCGCTCCCAAGGAGCTCGCCGTCCTCGTCCAGGGCGAGACCGGCACGGGCAAGGAGGGGGTCGCCCGCGCGATCCACCTTGCGTCCGGACGCGCGTCCGCGCCGTTCGTCGTCATCGACGTGACGTCGCTCCCCGAGGCGCTCGCGGAGACGATGATCTTCGGTCACGAGAAGGGCGAAGGCGGAGGCGACGCCCAGGAGGGCGGTCTCATCGAGAGCGCCCAGGGCGGCACCGTGTTCATCGACGGCGTCGGCGAGCTACTCCCTGCACTCCAGGCCAAGCTGCTCCGGATGCTCGAGCGACGCGAGATCCTGCGGGTCGGGGGACAGACGCCGGTTCCGATCGACGTGCGAGTCCTCTCGTCGACGAGCCGCGATCTGCGCAACGCGATCGACAAGGGGAGCTTCCGCGAGGACCTGTACTTCCGCCTCGCTCAGGTTCGCGTCTTCGTGCCGCCGCTCCGGCAGCGGAAGGAGGACCTGCCGCTGGTCTGCGCGAAGCTCCTCGCGCGCGCCGGGATCGAGGCGATGATCGATGTCGACGCGCTCGAGCACCTCGCGTCGATGCCGTGGCCGGGGAACGTCCGCGAGCTCGACAACGCGCTCCTGCGCGCTGCCGCGGTCGCGCGTGACGGCGTCATCCGGCGGCAAGACGTGGCCGGTGAAGGCGAGGGCTTCCGTGGGACGGAGGGCGAGCGCGCGCCGCTCGATCTGTCGGGGACGTTCGCCCAGGCGAAGGAGCGCGCAATCGAGCGTTTCGAGAAAGCCTATCTCACGATCCTGATGAAGGGGTGTCAGGGCAATCTCTCCGCCGCGGCACGAAAGGCCGATGTCGCGCGGCATCATCTTCGCGATCTGCTAAAGAAGCGGGGCCTCTATGGGGTGTCGCTCGATGATGGATAGCCACACGTGTCTGCGGGGGAGTGTGAAGCGCAAGTCCGGCGCGTTCGCCCTCTCCCTCTCCCTCGCAGTCGCGATGGGGGCAGGGCTGCTGTCGCCGCGGGCCTTCGCTCAGTCCCCCGAGGAGCTCCAGGCCGCGCGTGAGCTTTTCCAGGAAGCGTTCAAGGACGAACAGGAGAAGCGCTATCCCGAAGCGCTCGAGAAGTTCGAGCGCGTCGCCAAGGTGAAGGAGAGCGCGTCGGTTCGCTACCGGATCGCGACGGTGCTCGTCGCCATGGGGCGCCTCCGTGAGGCGCGTGACATGTACCGCGCGCTCGCGGTCGCGAAGCCGTCCCTCCCTCCGAGCGATCAGGAGACCGCGGACAGCGCCGCGGAGCGGGCGGCCGAGCTGCAGCGACGCATCCCGAAGGTCGCCGTGCGCGTGCAGGACAGTCCCCCGGCCGACGTGCGTCTCACGGTCGACGGTGCGCCGGTCCCCGTCTCGACGACACCGCGGGTGATCGAGCTCGACCCCGGCGATCACGTCATCGCCGCCACCGCGCGAGACTCGCAGCCCTACGAGCAGACCATCTCGGTCGCCGACGGCGGTGGCGAGGTCGGCCACACGGTCACGTTCACGCCGGAGCGGGGGCCGCTCACGTCGCTGTCGAGTGACAAGACCCTCCCGTGGATCGCCCTCGGCGCCGGCGCTGCTCTGGCCGTCACCGGCGGCGCGCTGCTGGTCGTTCGCGAGGGAACGATCGACGACATCAATACCGCATGTCCGGGCAACGTCTGCCCGACGAGCCTGCGCGAGGACATCGAGGGCGATCGCGATCGCGCGAGCCTGTTCGGGCCACTCGGCGGTGCGCTCACGATCGTCGGGCTCGCAGCCATGGGTGCGGGAGCGTACTTTCTGCTCCGGTCGCCTGCGGCGGGCCAGAAGGCTACGACGCATCTCGTCACGCCGAAGCTTGGCGGTATGCGTCTCGCGTTGACGTTCTGAGGTACACTCACTCCATAGCGCCATGCGTGCCGTCAGCATCATCCTCGGGCTGGGGCTCCTCTCGTTGCCCGCGCTCGCGTGTTCGTCCGTCCCGGACGTCGTGTACGCGGATGCCGACGCCAGCGCGGCCGACACCGGCACGAGCAGCGGCAACGACCCTGATGCGTACAGCTGTCCCGACAACCCTCCGCCGCAGGGCCGAGGCGTCTGCTGCGGCTCGCGTCTCTGCTTGAACTGCACCACCAACCATTGCTCCTGGTGCGAGCGTGGAGACTGCGAGAGCCCGGAGGTCTGCTGCGCCCGCAACGGATCGGGTGGCAGCGGCAGCGGCAGCGGCAGCGGCGGCGGTCCGAACGGCATCGACTGTCGACGTCCGTCCTCGTGCTAGCGGCGATGACCACACCGGGGCACCACTCGCGTCGACCCCCAACCACCCGCAGACGTGGGCCTGCGGCCCGCCGCGAGTTGCGTTAGGATCCCGGCGAGGCGTGTTGGCCCGAAGCGAAATCCCCCCCGACACCCTGCTCGGGGGAAAAATCCGGCTCATCAAGCGCATCGGGCGCGGTGGGATGGGCGACGTCTGGGTCGCGCGCAACGAAGCCACCCAGGCCGAGGTCGCGGTCAAGACGCTCCATCGCTTCGAACGCTCGCCGGTGCACGACGAGCGGTTCCGGCGCGAGGCACGCCTTTCGGCGACGATCTCGCATCGGAACGTGGTGCGCGTCTTCGATCTCGTGGACGAAGCGGACGGCACGCTCGGGCTCGTGATGGAGCTGCTCCGCGGGAGCACGCTCGAAGACGCGATGCGTGAGCGCGGCGCGCTCTCGGCGCTCCAGGCGGTCGCCGTCGCGGTGCCGGTCCTCTCTGCGATGCACCACGTCCACCAGAAGGGCATCGTCCATCGCGACGTGAAGCCGGCGAACGTGTTCTTCGCCGTCGAGCCCGACGGGCACGTCATCCCCAAGCTCCTCGACTTCGGCATCGCCAAGCTTCCCGCCGCCGGCTCGGCGCTCACGATGGATGGCAGCGTCCTCGGGACGCCGCACTACATGTCGCCCGAGCAGATCCGCGGACAGGAGGACCTCGATGGGCGGAGCGACATGTTCGCGTTCGCGGTCCTCCTCTACGAGATGTTGACCGGCGTGCGTGTCTTCCAAAGGGACGCGGCTGCGGCGTCACTCGCGGCGGTGCTCGAGCACGAGGTCGATCCCGATCCGCGCATCGAGCCCCGGCTCTGGCTCGCGATCTCGCGTGCGCTCGCGAAGCGCCCCTACGAACGCTTTGCGACGTGCGCCGAGCTCGCGGAGGCGCTTCGTAGAGCGATCGACGCGACGGACGAGCTCCTCGCGCAGTCGCTCCAGGAGCTCCGCCCGCAAACCGAGGCCGGCACGTCGCGCTCCACGAGCCCGTCGAGCCTCGCGATCTCTTCGGAGCGGCCCGTCGTCGAGGCTCCCCGGGGGAACAAAGCGAAGACGCTCGCCATCGCAGGCGGCGCTGCGCTCGGGGCCGCGGTGATCGCCATCGGCCTGACGCTCGGCCCGAGTCGTCCTCCGGATCCCGTGACGACGGGCGCTTCGGTCCCCGTGTCGACGGTACCCGCGGTCGAGCCTGCGATCTCGGTCCCGCCGCCATCGGAGGCGCCGGCTCCTGCACCGAGCGCCGAGCCTGCGCCGCCGGCCGCCGAGCCGGGGTCGACTGCGGTGCGGGCGGTCGCCACCGCGCGGCCGACCACGACGGTGAAGCGTCCGCCTGCGCCCGGCGACAAGAAGCCTCCGAAGCCCCGTCCGACCGCGACCGCGGGTGGCGTCGCGACGACGCCGGGCTTCTGACGGAGCTTTCGACGCCTGGCTCTGACGGAGCTTGCGAGGACGACCGTGTGAGCGCGCGTCAGCGCGAGGCGAGAACAGCGAGGATGACGAGCGCCGCGACCACGGCGGAGACGATCATCCAGAGCTTCCGCGTGTCCTCTTCCGGCGTGACCACGGGAGCGGGCGAGGCGCTCTCGGACCGCTTGCCCTTCTTCTTGTTCTTCGGTTTCGGTCGCTTGCTCTCGAGCTTCGGCCGCGTCGATTGTCGGGTGGGCGCCTTCGACGATCGGCGCGACTGCGGAGGGGACGACTCGTGCTCGGCCTTCGCTTCTGCAAGCGGCGTTTGCTTCGACTCACGCGCGGGCAGGTGGGGGACCGACCGCGCGTCGTCGTCTTCGAGGAGGCTCGAGGAGGCGATCGGCACCGGCGCGGGAGGCGCCATCGTCGCGGCCGGGACGCGGACCGCCGCGGCGTCGCGCAGCCACTTCGCCTGCCGGGCCTCTCCGCCGGGGAAGAGTCGCTCGACGAGGGCGGCGAGCTTCTGTGCGTGCGGTCCGCTCGCGCGCGCGAACGCGTCGAGATCGGTGCGCATCTCTTCCGCCGTCGCATAGCGCTCGTCGCGATCGCGGCGGAGCGCGCGATCGATGATCTTCCACAGCGACTCGGGGAAGTCGGGATTCTGGTCGCGCGGATCCGGCACGGCGGCGTCGCGGATCGCCTTGAGCGTGTCGATGTCGGTGTCGCGCTTGAACAAGCGCTTCATCGTCGCCATCTCCCAGAGCGTCGTGCCGAGGGCGTAGATGTCGATCCGTCGGTCGAGCGGCCGGCCGTACGCCTGCTCGGGAGCGAGGTAAGGGATCTTCCCCTTCACGATGCCGTCGGCGCTCTTCGAGGCGCGGACGCGCGCGCGAGCGAGCCCGAAGTCGATCAGCTTCACCTCGCCCGAGTGGGTGAGGAAGATGTTCGTCGGGTTCACGTCTCGGTGGATGACGCTGAGCGGGGAGCCCGTCTCGTCGACGAGCTCGTGTGCGGAATGGAGCCCCTCGGCCACTCGCGCGCAGATCCATGCGGCCATGCCGAGGTCGAAGGCCTCCTTCGCTTCGACCAGGGTCTCCCAGACATCGGCGATGGTCCGCCCACTGAGTAGCTCCATCGCGATGAAGCGATGCTGACCGGTGACGCCGTACTCGAGGGTCTGGATGACGTTCGGATGCGAGAGACGGGCGAGGATCTTCGCCTCGTCGACGAACATCGCTGCGAACTGCTCGTCGTTCGCGAGCTCGTCGCGGATCACCTTCAGCGCGACGAGGGCCTCGCTCCCATCCTCCCGGATGTCGCGACCGAGGTAGACCGTCGCCATTCCCCCGCCGCCGATCTTGGCGCCGACCTCGAACCGGCCGAGGTGCTTGGGAGGTTTTCTCTGCGTGATCGGCAGCACCGATTTCGTACCGTATCAAAGAAGATCCGCAAAAGTGGAATCCTAGGCTTATCCCTGGAACTAGCGGCCTGTCGCGCTTGTGCATGGTAGTGTCGGGCTCATGGGAAGCCGCAGTCTCGGGGGTCGCGCGCTCGCACTCGCTGTCGTGATGCTCATGCCGGCAACGGCGTCGGCGCACGTGCTGATGACGAGTCCGCCGCCGCGCAACGATCGTGACGACCTGAAGCCACCGACCTATCCAGCGCCTTGCGGGAACGTGGCTCGGACGACCGGCTTCACCCAGTACGACGCGGGCGCGACGATCAAGGTCACCTTCAAGGAGACCATCTCGCATGCCGGGTGCTACCAGGTGGCGTTCAGCGAGGCGAAGGACGAGAACTTCAAGGTCCTCGCCCAGATGGTCGACCCAGCCGGCGGTGCTGGAACGAGCTACACGCTCGACGTGAAGCTACCGGATGGCGTGACCTGTCAGGCGTGCACCCTGCAGTTGCGCCAGCAGATGAGCGGTACCCCGGGTTGCCCGACCGATACAGCGACGCCCGCAATCCCGGGGACCTACTACTCGTGTGCGGATATCCGCGTGGGTGACTTCCCCGATGCGGGACCTTCGGAGCCACCGAAAGGGGACGACGACGACGACGACGGCGACGGCGGGACGAGCTCGGGCGGCGTGTCGACTACGCCCACCGACGGCGGTGGCAAGACGTCGAGCGGCACGCGAAGGCTCACTTCGACCGACGCGGACGAGGGCGGCTGCAGCATTGCCGTCGGGGCGACGGGCGGGTTCTCGCTCTTCGCATCGGCGGGCCTCGGGCTCCTCGCGCTCGCGCGTCGGCGTCGCCGCGACCGTCAGTAGCCCGATGGCGCCGCTCTAGCGGTAGCCAGCGAGGCGTGCCGACGACGCCGTCGTCTCGTCTCGGTCTCGCACGCACGATTCGTCGGGCGTCGCGTCGTTCCGGCAACGCTGGTCACTTCGTCAGTGGCGCGACGAATCGGGGATCGATTTCTGCCGGGGAGATGCGGGCGCGCTTGCCCGAGGCGCCGCGTCGGTCGACGCGGTCGCGCTCGGATGCGGGAGCGGATCGACCGCGGGGGGCGGCGCCACGATCACCGTGCTCGGCGGGTCGGGCGCACGCGCGGCCGCCGTCGGCGCGATCGGCGCAGGTTGGAGCGCGAGGATCGCCGCGCCGACGCCGGCGAGGACGATCGCCGCGGCGATGGCGAGCGCGATGCGCGGACGTGAACACCGTGGTGTTTCGTCGACGTCGCTCGTCGGCTCGAGCGCGTTCGGGAGGACGTCGACCACGAACGGTGTTCGCGTCGAAGGCGCTCGTGGCGGCGACGGCGGGACGGGCGCGACCGCAGGCAGCTCGGGCGAGATCGTGTGCGGTTCGGGAGCGGGCGTGATCGCGCGCTTCGACAGCGTGACCTCGCGTGCGGTCGCGAGCGCATCGAGGTCGTCATCGTCGTCGTCGTCGGCGGCGCCGAGCTCGTCGAGGACCGTGCTCGACGAGCGTGGCCCGCGCAGGTCCGTCGCGAGGCTAGCGAGGTACTCGTCATCAGGCGTGCTCTCGCGCGGCCCGGGGAGGTCGTCCTCGTCCTCGTCCGGAGGTGGTAGCGACGAGACGGTCGCTTTCCCTGGAAGCGGAAGCTCGTGTGCGGGGGCGTTGGGCGGCCGCGAAGCTTCGTCCGTCGCGAGCGGCGGCGCCGAGCTCGCGTGCCGAGGCGGCAGCGGACCGGGCTCGAGGTCGGCGTCCAGACGCGGCAGCGGCGCAACGATCCCCATCTCGCGTGCGCTCATCGCACCGAGAGACGGTGCCGACGGCGGGCGTGCGGCGAGCAGCGGATCCGACGGCATGCGCGGGTGCGTCCCGGAGCTCGCTTTCCGGAGCCTGGCGGGGACGCGGCGCTGGCCCGACGATTGTGGATCGAGGTTGGCTCGGCGCGAGCGGATGCGGTCGCCCGCGAAGTCGGTCACGATCTGCGCGACCGTGCTCCCCGAGGCGACCGTCCCCGCGAGCGCGCGCATGCTCGCTGCCATCTCATGTGCCGTGCGATACCTGAGCGCCGGATCGAACGCGAGCGCGCGCATCGCGACGTCGGCGAGGCGTGCGTTCGGAGGCGCGATCTCCTCCTCCCGCTGTCGCTGGGCGATTCGACCAGGGCTGGTCTCGTCGTAGAGGCGGCGCTCCGCCAGCGCTTCCCACAGCATCACGCCGACGGCATGGATGTCGGCGCGAGCGTCTTGTTCGATCTCGCCGGCGAGGATCTCGGGCGATGCATAGCCGAGGGCTTCGCTCGTCGCGCGGATCGTCACGGGACGCGGGCGGAACACGTTGACGATCCGGGCGACGCCGTCCTTGCCGACGACCACGTTCGCGGGGCAGAGCTCGCCGTGGAACGCATCGAGGGGCGCGTTGATCCCGTCTCGCAGCGCGTGGAGGGCGGAGAGGCCCGCAAGGACATCGAGGAAGATTCGCGCAACGACCGCGTGCGAGAGCGCCGGCTCTTCCGGGTGGGCACGCCTGGCGCTCGCAATCGAGAGGAGCTCGTCGAGGGTGACTCCGTCGACGAGGTCCGTCGCGACGTGGAGTACTTCCGTCGCGAGGTCGACATGACGGACCCGCGCGACGTTGGGGTGCCAGTTCTTCGCGAGGCAGCGGGCATCGCGGAGCAGAAGTGCCATCTGCTCGGCGGAGACGAGCTCGCGCTCGCCGTCGCCGTGTTCCGCTCCGCGCGTGAAGCGATGGAGCACGACGAGCGAGCCGTCGCCGCGCAAAGCGGCATACGAGCGTTGCGATCGCTCGCCGAGCTCTCGCAGCACCCGATACGTCGCGATCGCGCCATCTGCCTGCGCGCTCCCGTTCGACATCGGAGCCTGCAGTCTAGCTCAGTCGGTCACGCGATCCGCTCGGCGAACAGGGCTCCAAGGCGCTTTTGGTGAGAGCGTGCCATCGATGATGGCAACACCCCGCAACGCGTCGGTCTCGTGGCGCGCTTCGTTGCGTGCATCGCCGCTGCGGGCAGGTGCCATCACTCGGCCCTGCGTCGGGTATCGATCACTTCGCAGGAAAGAGATGCCGCTGCTTCCATGCGGGCAGCTCGCGGAGGTCCGCCCAGACTTCGCGCGCGCTCGAGTATCGGAACGCCTCGCGCCGACGGAGCATCTTCGCGATCAGCTGTCCGAGCGGAGTCCCGAGCTGCTCGGCGCGCTGGCGAGGCTCGCCCTCGGAGACCTGGCGCACGAGCTCCTGGTAGGGAACGTCGAGCTGCATCGCCGACTCGCCGGTGAGCATCCAGTACATGAGCAGACCGACCTGGTAGAGGTCGCTCTGGCGGCTCGTGTAGCCGGTCACGAGGATCTCCGGCGCCATGATCGCGTGATGGACGATGTTCGGCCTCACCGCCGTCATGCCGCGAAGCTCGTTGCTGATCCCGAAGTCGCTGATCTTCACCGTCGGGCGATCGGTGTGCGTGATGAGGACGTTGCCGCCGTGGAGGTCGTCGTGAACGACTTCATTGTCGTGGAGGAACTGGACGGCGGCGAGGAGCTGTCGCGAGATCTCGAGGACGAGCCCCTCCTGCATCGGCGTGCCGAGCATCATCTTGAGCGGGTGATCGCACCGCTCGAGGGCGAGATAGAAGAGGTGGTCGTGCGTGAACGAGTCGTAGATGTAGACGACGTTCGGATGGCGGAGCGAGAACAGCCGCTGGACCTCGCGCGCCCACTCGGCATGCACCTCGGAGTACGGTCGGTTCGACGGCCGCACCATCTTCACGGCGTAGATCTGATCGAACGGGCCGATGCACTCGTAGACGGCGCCGAACTCGCCGGAGCCGATGACGTCCCGCACCTCGTACGTCCCGCGCGTGCCGGGCAGCTTCGAGCCGACCTGCGGGTACTGCACCATGATCCGCGGGGGCGCGACGTTCGAGGTCGGGAACGAGCCCGGGCGCACCGGCGTCACCGGGATGGTACCGGTCGCGGGGCGGCTCGGCGCCGGAGCCGGGCTCACGGGCGCGACGTGGGGCATCTGCGGGGTCGTCACCGCGGGGATCGCCGGGAGTGTCCCACGGTCCGGCTTTCGAGGATGGACCTGCGGGGGGACGTGCGCCGGCTGAGGGATCGGCACGCCGTGCGCAGGGGTCGCCGTCGGCGGATACGGCTGCGGATACGGGTGCGACGGCGGGATGACCTGGCTCTGGTAGGGGTTCATCGCCGGCGCGGGCGGTGCACCTGGCGTCATCGGCGCGGGCCCGTATGGCCCCGGCGGAGCAGGGGAGGGCGCCGCCAGCGGCCCCATCATGTGTCCCGGCTGGGACGACGGAGCGGCGGGGATGATCGGTGACGGGACGATGCCGCTCGGATGTTTGGCCGGCCGCCCGAGCGGGGGCGTGGGCAGGGAACGTGGTGAGGTGCCACCGCCGTGTTGTCCCCCGAGCGATGGATCCCGAACGGACGGAGGCCCCGGAGGTGGCCGCGATTCACTCACGTCACTGACTCTACCCTCGGTATCATCGCGATACCATGTCGATCGCGGTCGGCGGGCGGTCGAGCATGAATCAGCCCCTGATCCCGATACGGATCTGCTCGATGGCCGGCCGGTCGACGACTGAGGTTGCGAGCGGAGGCATGCGCAGAGGGCGGCCGGGCGATGCCGGTGCGAGCAGTTCGCGTGGAGGTATGCGCGCGCCCGACCCTGCGGGCTGCCCTTACGGTCGTTGCGCAGCGGAGAGCGGACCGAGCGCGTCGTCGGATCGTCAGAAGAGCGGCTCGAGCTCGTAGAGCGCGTCCGCGGCGACCTTCTTGCCGTCGGTCGCGATGAACGGCGTACCAGAAGCGAACACGAGGCCCTCCGGCTTGGCGACCTTCGACGGAAGCGAGAAGAGCGCCTTCACGTCGATCTTGTCCTCCGCGGGCTCGAGCTCCCCCTCGAGGCGCGCGATCGCGCGGCCCTGATCGCTCAGGAGGTAGAGCCGGCCGTCACCGTCGACGGCGAGCTCGGAGATGTCGCCGATCGGCTTCGCGTCCTTCGCCTTCAGCACCCAGTGCTTCAGCGCGACGAGCTCGCTCTCGCCGGAGGCGGGCAAAGAGAACGGTCGATCGCCGAGCGCGAGCTCCGGCCGGAACCCCTCGGGGGCCGCGCCGCGAGGGCCGAGCTCGACAATCGCCGGCGGGTTCTTCTCCTTCGCGACCAGCACGTGCCCGTTCGCGAGGAGCACGAGGCCCTCTCCGCGTGAGTTCTCGTCCGCCGCCCACGCGCTCGCGAGCGGGAACGACGACGGGATCTCGAGCCGGATCGTGTGCGTGACGTCCTCGAGTCGCGGGTCGAGCACCGCGATCGTGCTCGTCGACTCCGCCAGGACGAAGACTCGCCCGGCCGCGTCGCCGGCGACGGCTTCCCACTGCGGGGCTTTGCGACCGAAGAGGCGCGTCAGGTCGTGCGGCTGGACGTCGGAGACATCGCCATCCTCCCCGATCGAGAACGTCACGATGGTCGGCGACGAGTCTCCGATCGCCAGGTACGTCATCGCGCCGTCGATACGACGTTGCCCCAATCCCGACACTTCGACGATCGGGAGCGGACGACTCTCGACGACCTTCGTCGTCGTCCCCCGGAGCTCGTCTTCGGCTTCCGATACGCTCTGGCTCGTCGCGTTCGACACGGCGCAGGCCGAGAGCAGCAGTGCGGCGACGAGCGAGCAAAAGCGCATCGTGCCACCGTATGGCAACCTTGATGCCACACTGGCGACACAATCCTACACGCGTGGTTTCACGGTGTTGGACCCTGGCTGGCGCGGTGTCGCCGTCCTTGCCGCCCCGGGTGTGGGGGATCGCCAGCGATCCAGCGGTCGAAGCTGGTCTCAGAAGCCCATGTCGCGCATGCCGTCCGCGTTCAGCTCGAGCGCGCCCTTGCGCTGAGCCGCCGCCGGCTTGCTCGGCAGCGCTCGGGTCGTCGCGCGTGCGGTCGCGATCTTGGTCTGCGCCTCCGCGATGCGCCTCTTCTCCGCCGGAGCCGTGACGACGCTGGCCTGCGCCGCAAGCGATGCCTCCGCGCGGGCGAGCTCCTTCTCCGCGTCCATGAACTGGCCGTCGTTGATCCGCTGCGCGGCGGCCATCTGGAGCTTCGCCGACTCCTGGATCGCGACGATCGCCTTCGTGCGCGAGCTCACGTGGCTCGCGACGGCCGCCGCGTCGCTCGTCAGCTGCGTGCGCGCGACGACCTCCTGCACCCGCTCGAGGTCGCTGTCCTGCGCGTCGCGGAACCGAAGGCGTACGCTCGCCAGTGAGCGCGTCTGCCCTTCGAACGTCGCCGGATCCGTGATGCGGACGCGTACGAGCGCCTCTCGATGTTGGCCCGCGTGGAGCGCGCCGAGCGGGATCCGCAGCGCTCCACCGTCGTGCCAATCCGCTCGGATGCCGTCGGCGCCGAGAAGCTGCACTCCGGGCGCCGGGACGATCTCGACGAACGAGTCACTCGCGAGCGTCGCGTCGAGTAGACGGAGCTCTCCTTCGAGGATGCTCGCCATCTCGCGCGGCTCGGCGAGGTGATAGAGGCGGCCGCTCGACTTGACGGCGAGCGCGTTGAGCGTGCGCTCGTCGTAGTCGTTGCCCACGCCGAGGGACGTCACCTGCGCTCGGAAGCGGAGGCCACGCTCCGCGATCGCGCCGAGCGTCTCGGGCGACGACGGCCCGACGTTCGCGATGCCGTCGGAGATGACCACGATGCGGCGGAGGGGATGCGTGGGCGGCGCGGCAGCGACCTGACCTTCGGCGAGGGTGAGGCCGTCGAACATGTTCGTCGAGCCGCTCACGGTCAGTCCGGCGATCGCACGGAGGATCTGCTGGCGGGACGTCGCGGTGAGCCGCGTCGGGGGAACGATGGTGCGCGCGGTGTCGGAGAAGACGTCGAGCGCGACGATGTCACCGTCCTTCAGCTTGCCGACGAGCATCGAGGCCGCGTGTCGCGCGTTCTCGATCTTGGCGCCTGCCATCGAGCCGGAGGTGTCGACGACGAGCGCGAGCTCCATCGGTGGTCGGGCCGCAGGTCGGATCTCCGGGACGTCGACCCAAACGCCGAGGAACGTCTCGCGCGTGCTCGCCATCAGCATCTCACCCTCGGCCGAGGCTCCGATCCACGGTCCGCTCTGGCTCGCCCGCTTCGCGTCGGCCGGCTCCAGCGGCTCCACCTGCTCCACCCTCGTGCCGTCGCTCGCGATGCCCTGGTCGTTCGATGACGCTCGTGTCCCAGCCGTCGCCGTCGTGGCTCGTGTCGCCCCGACGCTCGAGCTGCCGCACCCCGAACCGAGCAGAGCCATCACCAGACCCAGCCCTAGCCTCGTGGCCGTCACCTTGCGCATGCGAAATCCTTTCGCCCGGCCTGCGGGCGTCACGAAGCGTTGAGATCGCGCGTCATTGCTCGCCCGGACGTCGGACGGAGGACGTTGCCGGCGTGCGGCTCGCGAGACGGCTCTGCCGTGCCGCCTTTGCCTTTGAACGCGGCCGGAGGCGAAACGATCTACGGCTCGTCGGCTTTCATCCCGCTTCGCGCCGTGGACGCCCTAAGATCCGACGGCTTCATGCTCAAGAAGGCCGTGTCCTGGGTCATCCTCGTCCTGGTGCTGGCCGGTGTGGCGTTCGGCGTCTACAGGTGGCGATCGAGCCGCACCGCCCCCGAAGTCACGTACCGGACGGCGCCCGTCGAGAAGCGCAAGATCGTGGCTCGCGTGACGGCGAGCGGCACGCTCGAGGCGACCGTCACCGTGCAGATTGGCGCTCAGGTGAGCGGGCGGGTCGCCTCGCTCACCGCCGACTTCAACTCCGAGGTGAAGAAGGGGCAGGTGATCGCCAAGATCGATCCGCAGCTCTTCACCGCCGCCGTCGAGCGTGAGCGGGCGAACTTCGCCGCTGCGAAGGCGGGCGTCGTCCGCGCCGAGGCGCAGCAGCGTGATGCCGACCTCGTGCTCAAGCGGGCGAAGTCGCTCACCGAACAGGGGCTTGCCTCCGCCGCCGAGCTCCAGACCGCGGATACGAACGCGGCGGTGGCTGTCGCGCAGACGGAGGTCGCGAAGGCTACGCTCCAGCAGGCGAGCGCGGCGCTGCACCAGGCGCAGGTGAACCTCTCGTACACGAACATCATCTCGCCGATCGACGGAGTCGTGATCTCGCGCAGCGTCGACGTCGGTCAGACCGTGGCTGCATCGCTCCAGGCGCCGGTCCTCTTCACGATCGCCGAGGACCTCAAGAAGATGCGCGTCCACACGAGCGTGGCGGAGGGCGACGTGGGGCGCCTCCAGCCGGGGATGGAGTCGTGGTTCACCGTCGACGCGTTCCCGGGACAGCGCTTCAAGGGGCGGATCTCCCAGATCCGCAACGCGGCGCAGACGGTCCAGAACGTCGTCACCTACGACGCCGTGATCGACGTCGAGAACGACGACCTCCGCCTCCGTCCCGGCATGACGGCGACGACGACGATCATCTTCGCCGAGAAGAGCGACGTCCTCGCGATCCCGAACGCGGCGATGCGCTTCAAGCCCCCGTCCGAGGTCGCGTCGGCGCTGGCCTCGAACGCCTCGCCGGCGGTGTCGCTCTCCGTGACCGCGGCCGGGGCGGCACCGCCCGCGGGCAAGCTCGCCCGCAAGCCGGGCGCCGACGGGGCCGATGCCCATACGCGCACGCTCCACGTGCTTCGCAGCGGCCGTCCCGCGGTCGTCGAGGTGAAGACCGGGCTCTCCGACGGGACGATCACCGAGGTCGTCTCCGGCGACCTCGCGGAGGGCGACCTCGTCATCCTGGAGGCGAACATTGCCGGCAAACCTGCGAGCTCCGGGCCGCCTGCGCGCATGGGGCGGATGTTCTAGTCGGGCGCTCTCGTGATCGAAGAACCCCTCATCCGCGTCGCGAACGTCAAGAAGGTCTACAAGACCGGTGACGTCGAGGTGCATGCACTGCGCGGCGTCTCGCTCGATGTCTACCCGGGCGAGTTCGTCGCAATCATGGGCTCGTCCGGCTCGGGGAAGTCGACGTTGATGAACCTTCTCGGCTGCCTCGATCGGCCTTCGTCCGGCTCGTACCGGCTCGCCGGCCGCGAGGTCGCGAAGATGAACAGGAACGAGCTCGCGGAGGTGCGGAGCGAGGTCCTCGGCTTCGTCTTCCAGAGCTTCAACCTCCTCGCGCGGACGAGCGCGCTCGAGAACGTGGAGCTGCCGCTGGTGTACCGCGGCGTCGGCGGTCGCGAGCGCCATCGTCGCGCCGCACATGCGCTCGAGCGCGTCGGTCTGGGCGCCCGCCTCGATCACACGCCCGCGCAGCTCTCCGGCGGGCAGCAGCAACGCGTCGCGATCGCGCGCGCGCTCGTCGGCGAGCCGAAAGTGATCCTCGCCGACGAGCCGACCGGCAACCTCGACTCGCAGACGAGCGTCGACGTGATGGCGCTCTTCCAGGAGCTGGGCCAGGCCGGGATCACGATCGTCCTCGTCACGCACGAGCCGGACATCGCCGAGTGCGCCTCACGCGTGATCGTCGTGAAGGACGGCAACGTCGTCACGGATCGTAAGCAGGTGCCGCGGCCTGCGCGCACAGAGTCGCCTTCGAGCAGCGGCGTCTCCGTCGAGAAGAGAGAGTACCCGTGAGGGAGGCGCGATGAACCCCTTCGTCACGATCGTGGTCGCGCTCCGGGCGGTGCTCCGGAACAAGATGAGGTCGTTCCTCACGACGCTCGGCATCATCATCGGCGTCGCCGCGGTCATCGCGATGATGGCGATCGGCGCCGGCGCCAAGGCGCAGGTGGAGCAGGCCTTCGCGGCGATGGGCACGAACCTCCTCATCGTGATGCCGGGCTCGACGACTGCAGGCGGATCGTTCGGCGGCTTCGGGAGCATGCCCACGCTCACGTGGGACGACCTCGCGGCGATCCGGACCGAGGTGCCGTCGGTCAAGGCGGCGGCTCCGCAGCTGCGCTCGAACCAGTCGATCGTCAGCGACGAGCTGAACTGGACGACCTCGGTCACCGGGACGTCGCCCGAGTACTTCGAGATCCGCAACTGGCCGGTCGCGACCGGCAGCATCTTCACGCAGGCCGACGTCGACGCCGGATCGAAGGTCGTGCTCCTCGGGCAGACCGTGGTGGAGCGCTTGTTCGGGAGCTCCGCGAACCCGGTCGGCCAGACGGTCCGCATCGGCAAGTCGCCCTTCGCCGTCGTCGGCGTCCTCGATCGGAAAGGCCAGTCGCCGAACGGCCAGGACTACGACGACGCCGCCTTCATCCCGATGACGACGTTCGCCCAGCGGATCCAGGGCGGCCTCGGCAAGTTCCTCGTCGGCTCGATCCACGTGCAGGCCACCGGGTCGGACACCACCCAGCGCGCGCTCGAGGAGGTGAAGGCGCTTCTCCGCGATCGTCACCACATCGCGCCGGGCGGCGAGGACGACTTCTCGATCCGCAACCTCTCCGAAGTGGCGAGCGCTCAGCAGCAGGGCACCGAGACGATGACGACGCTGCTCGCCAGCGTGGCCGCCGTCTCGCTCCTCGTCGGCGGCATCGGGATCATGAACATCATGCTCGTCAGCGTGACGGAGCGGACCCGCGAGATCGGCCTCCGGATGGCGATCGGCGCGAAGCCCCGAAGCATCCTCCTCCAGTTCCTCGTCGAGGCGCTCGTGCTCTCGCTCGCAGGAGGCCTCCTCGGCGTCGCGATCGGCGTCGGAACGGCGAGCTGGCTGGCGGACAAGTTCCGCTGGCCGATGCAGATCCAGGTCGACGTGATCGGGATCTCGGTCGTCTTCAGCGCGCTCGTCGGCGTCGTGTTCGGCCTCTACCCCGCTCGGAAGGCATCGCAGCTCGATCCCATCGACGCGTTGCGATACGAATGACCGCCCACATGCCTGCACGCGCTGCGAAGAGCTCCGAGCCGTTCGACTCCGACTACTACGACCGCTACTACGGGAGCGCGCAGACACGCGTCCACTCCGCGGCCGAGGTCGCCAAGCTCTGCACTGCCGTCGTCTCGTTCATCGAGTGGTGGCAGCACCCGCTCGAGACCGTGCTCGACGTGGGGGCGGGGGTAGGGCTCTGGCGCGACTGGTTTACGAAGAAGCGGCCCGGCGTCGCTTACCGCTCGACGGAGTACAGCGCACACGCGTGCCGCGAGTACGGCCACGAGCAGCGCGACATCACGAAGTGGCGGGCGAAGGAGCAGTTCGACCTCGTCGTCTGCCAGGGCGTCCTGCCGTACGTCGACGATGCCGGCGCGGCGAAGGCGATCGAGAACCTTGCCGCGATGACGAGCGGCTTCCTCTACCTCGAGGCGATCACGAAGCGGGACCTCCGCGAGGTCTGCGACGGGACGCGGACGGACGTGAAGGTGCACGAGCGCACCGGCGCCTGGTACCGCTCGCGCCTCTCGAAGCACTACATCGAGGTCGGCTGCGGGATCTGGTGCAAGAAGGACGCGAACGTCCTCTTCTACGAGCTCGAGGCGCGCTGAGCAGAGCCGCTCTCGCCAGCGCTTTCTCTCAGGCCTGAAGGAGGAAGTCGGCGATCGGCGCGAAGACGCGGGGCTGGGCGGCCTTGCAGAGGAAGAGATCCGCGTGGGCGACCGGCATGTCCGCGTCGCCGACGAAGAGGATGTCCTTGTGGGTCGACCCGATCGTGTCGAACGTGTGCCGGGAAGTGGCGGGCAGGACGATGCCGTCGTCGTTCGCGACCACGCAGAAGAACGGGTGCTTCATCTCGGGGAGCCGCGCCGAGACGTTCACCCCGCGGACGACGAGGTCGCCGCGGCGGATCCACTCGGCGATCTCGCGGTTGATGATCGGGTGGGGATCCTCGACCGTCTGCACCATGCGCGCGGACTGAGACAGGTCCGTCGAGCGCTCGTTGAGATAGATCGAGAGGAGCGACGGCGCGAGCTTCGACACGACGGGGAGGGCGAAGCGAGCGATGCGACGGGTGTTCTTCATCCGCATCAAGCCCGCGACACGCGGTGAGCCGAACGCGAAGCGGACGAGCGGATGGGCGTCCCGCCAGGTGACGAGACCCGCCATCGACACGAGGGCGTGAACGGGAGCATCGGCAACCACCGCGACGTGTGCGAACGCGAGGGCCGTGCCGAGGCTGCACCCGACGAGGTCGAGCTTCGTCGCTCGCGTCGCCGTGTTCGCGAGGATGTGAGCGATCGTTGCGCCGAGATCCTCCACGGCGAGGTCGCCGATGTCGTAACGATGGTGCCCGCGGGCGCGGATCGAGCGGCCTTGTCCGCGCAGGTCGACCGTCCACACCTCGATCCCGCGAGCGGCCAGGGACTCGACCATCGAGGGCCCGTTCGGATGGAAGCTGAAGATGTACGAGTTCATCCCGTAGCCGGGCACGATGAGGACCGGCCGGCCCTTCGGCTCGCGCGCAGCGCGATACCGCGTGACGGCGAGACGCCACCCAGCACGGTTGTCGACGAGGAAGCGATCGACCTTCATGGACCCTCGAGGCGGCTCGAGAGATAGCACGGCGCCGGCTTCGCCGCGCTCGGGGGCCGGTTCGACGCGGGCCGAAGGCCAACCTCTGCGGGTGGTTGGGGCACCACTGCTGGCGGTTGGGGTACCTCTGCGGGTGGTTGGGGCACCACTGCGGGTGGTTGGGGCGCCGCCCCAAATGGACCTCGTCCGTCGTCCTCTTACTCGAGCACGACGAGCTTCAGGTAGCGCCCCTCGGGGAACGCCGGCAGCGTCGGATGATCGGCGGGCGGTCCGAACTGCTCGAGCAGACGCAGGTCGGCACGGCCGAGCGCGGCGTCGTCGAGGGTGCCGGCGAAGTCCTCTGCCGTCACGTGGCTGGAGCAGGAGGCCGCGACGAAGGTGCCGCCCTCGGCGAGCACATCCGCGCAGGCACGATGCAGCGAGCGGTACGCCGCGAGCCCCTTCGGCTTCGCCTTCTCGCTCGGCGCGAAGCTCGGCGGATCGCTGATCACGACGTCCCAGCGATCGCCGCGCTTCGCTGCCGCCTCGAGCCACGCGAAGCAGTCGGCGCTGACGAAGGTGTGCGCGCGCGGATCGACGCCGGCGAGACGGAAGCTCTCCTGCGCGGTCGCATGTGCCGCCATGGCGACGTCGACGCTCGTGACGGTGCCGCCCGCGAGCGCGGCATGGAGCGAGAAGCCGCCGGTGTACGAGAACAGGTTGAGGACGCGAACGGGCCGGCCCGACGAGCGCGCGCGGCGGGCGACGAGCTCGCCGATCCGGCGGCGGTTCTCGCGCTGATCGAGGAAGGCGCCGGTCTTCTGGCCGCGCGCGAGGTCGACGATGAAGGGGATCCCGTGCTCCTTCACCTCGACCTTCTCGCGAGCCGGACCGAACAGCGGGCGGATCTCCGGCGCCTCGCCCCGACGGCCCGTGCGCTCGAGGAGCGTCGTGATCCCGTGCGCGCGCAGCGGCGCCTCGACGTCGCGGAGGAGCTCCGCAGAGACCGCCTTTGCCGCGTCGCCGTCGATGCGGAGAACTGCAACGTCCGCGTAGCGATCCACTACGAACGCCGGTACACGGTCTCCCTCTCCGTTGAGGAGCCGGTAGGCCGTCGTCAGCCCGTCGGCGAAGAGCCTTCGCCGGACCTCGATGGCACGTTCGAGGCGCGCGCGGAACATTTGGGAATCGAGGCGCGCGCTCGGGTCGAGGGACCAGACGCGGACGGCGATCGGCGAGACCGGGTCCCAGATGCCGCAGCCCAGGGCCTGGCCCGCTTCGTCGACGATGTTTACGATCGAGCCTCCGACGGGAGGGCCGCCTTTCGAGGCGCCAGCCCCAAAAACCTGGACCACCGCGGACCGGAAGAGCCACGGGTGTCCTCGACGGCCCGAATCGAGTCCGCGACGGGACACGGCCACGTCGGCCATCCCTTTCGCTGGACGTCCACGCATTCCCTCGTCTCGCTGCTTCGGCCTCGACGCCATGTCAGTCGTGTCTCGCTTCGATCCTGGTTTGTTTGGACCACCGGCTCGTGTCGGTCGTCCCCGGCGTCGTGTATTCACGGGTGCGTTGCTCTCGCGGCTCAACCTGGCGCAACGTGGTACGGGCCTCGGGCGGGCGAGCCAGCAGCCCGTGGACGTGGGCGTTCGGCCCGCGTTGATTTTTCGATCGGTTCGTCGTGCGTGCGTTGACGGTGGGTTGTGCGCACGTTCCAATACGCCAACTTCGGTCGAAGAGCACGGGCAGCCGTGAGGAACAGCCCTCGTGCACGATGCTTGCAGATGATCGCGCCGCCACGTTGGGGACGGCTCCAACCACCACCCCGGGTCGACGAGGAGAAATGAGAAAGGGACGTTCAAGCAGGCGGAGCCGGTCGTCGCGACCCCTGATCGGCTCGACGGCGCCGCCCGCGTCGGTGGAGGCGCTCGCCACGGAGATCGGCGCGGCCAAGACGCCCCGGGTCGTGGTCGGGATCTCTCCGTCCGAGCCGCCGCCGTCCGAGACAGCCGAGTCGCTGATCCCGCCGTCCCTCGAGGCCAAGGGCGCGGTGGATGTCGTCACGCCGGCGGGGTCGTCGGCCGAGCGAGCTGCGCCGCTGGATCCGGCCGCGGCGCTCGAGACGCTCGAGAAGACGAGCGTGCCTCCGCTGCCGAGCCCGGAGGAGCCCGTCGCCACGCCCGAGGAGCCCGTCGCCACGCCCGAGGAGAAGCGCGAGGCGCTCGCGTCCACGATGATGCTCGGCTCGGCGAAGGCTCCCGACACGCCGGCGAGCGAGGCGCAGGGCGTCGAAGCGAAGGACGACGGGCAGCAGGAGCAGGGCGAACCGAAAGCGAAGCCGGACCTCGCTTCGACGCTCGCCTTCGGCTCCGCCGCGAAGGTCGACGACGCCGAAGCCGACGACGCCGAGGGCGCGAGCACGAAGCGCAGCCTCGCCTCGACGCTCGCCTTGGGATCGTCGCTCGCCGAGGCCGCCGCACCGGAGAGAATCGAGACGCCGGAAGTCGAGACGCCGGAGAAGACCGACACACCGGAGAAGACCGAGCCGATCGCCACGCGGCCTGCGGAGCCGGTAAAGGTGATCGAGGACCCGCTCCCGAGCCCGAAGCCCGTCGCCGCGGAGCCGGTCAACCCGGAGAAGGCGAAGACCGAAGAGGCCAAGGGCCGCGACGTCACGTCGGGTGGGAAGAAGAACAAGAAGAAGGGCGCGGCGAAGGGGGAGGCGGCCAAGGCCGCGGCTGCGGAGCCCGACGACGTCAGCGTCCCGCCCGTCGGCGACATCGGCGTCGACGAGAAGTTCTTCTCGGAAGGGGAGGTCTCGCATCACGCCAGCGACGCGTTCGAGGGCGACGCGCTGACCGTACCGGACAAGGCGAAGCGAAAGTCCGAGCCCCACGTCGTCGAGCGTCGTGCCCGCTTCGTGCGCTACGTGAAGTGGGCGGTCGCCGCGGCGGCGCTCCTCTGTGTCGCGGCCATCGCGCGCACGACGATGTCGTCGAAGGCGCCCGTGTCGGTCCCGGCGACGGCGGCGCGCGGAGCGGCGGTCGTCGCGACGGCGGAGGCGCCGCCGGCTTCTCCCAAGGCCGCGGCATCGGCCGCTGCACCGATGGCCGAGCCCACCGCGGCGGCGCCGACGTCCACGACCACCGTCACCGCCACCGCCGAGCCTGCGAACGCGAACGCGATCACCGCGGAGCCCGCGAACGCGCCTGCGGCCACCGCGGAGCCGGCGAACGCGGTCGCCGCGGAGCCCGCGAACGCGCCTGCGGCCGCCGCGGAGCCGGCGAACGCGCCTGCGGTCGTCGCGGAGCCGGCGAACGCGAACGCGACGCCGGAGACCAAGGCCGATGAGGTCACGGGCGACGCGAAGGAGGCGAAGGCGAAGGCTCGCTCCTCCCTCGAGAAGCGGAAGATCGCCGACGCGATCGAAGCGGGTGAGCGCTCGGTGAAGCTCGATCCCACCGATGGCGAGGCGTGGCTGATCCTCGGCGCCGCCTATCAGGAGAAGGGCAACATCACCGAAGCGCGCCGCGCCTACTCTTCGTGCGTGAAGGAAGGGAAGACCGGCCCGCGCACCGAGTGCGCGAAGATGCTTCGGTGATGGCGCGCCGGCGACGTCGATCCGTCGCCGGTCCACGAACGACGATCGACGTGCGCGCTCGATCCGCGCTGCGTGTCCTGGCTACGCCCACCGCGTGCGGGGCGCGATCGCTCGACACGCGCCCCGTCGTCGCTCTTCGCGGGCCATCCGCGACGGACTTGCAGCTAGCCCGTGCACACAACTCCCGGCAAAACGGAGATCGTGTCGAAACGCACAGGTGGTCCGTTGACATGACCCGAAGCGGGGGGTAGAGCACGCGCTCAAAGAGCCCCGAATATCAGGGCTTTTTCGCCAGGAGGCGTTCGCCCGTGTTCAAGAAGGTCTGCCTCTTCTCCGGTAACGCGAACCCCGAGCTCGCGGCCCAGATCGGGAGCTACCTCGAGACTCCGCTTGGGAAGGTGAAGGTCCAGCGCTTCAGCGATGGCGAGACCTTCTGCGAGATCAACGAGAACGTGCGCGGGGTCGACGCGTTCATCATCCAGCCGACGTCGAGCCCCGTGAACGATCACGTGATGGAGCTCCTGATCATGGCTGACACGCTGCGTCGTGCCTCGGCCGCGACCATCACGGCGGTCATCCCGTATTACGGCTACGCGCGCCAGGACCGAAAGGTCGCGCCTCGAACGCCGATCACCTCGAAGCTCGTCGCCGACCTCATCCAGGCCGCGGGCGTCACCCGTGTCGTCTCCGTCGATCTCCACGCGGGGCAGATCCAGGGGTTCTTCAATATCCCCTTCGATCACCTCTACGCGCTGCCGATCATGATGGAGGACTACCTCAAGAAGAACTTCGACTCGTCGGCTGTGTTCGTCTCGCCGGACGCCGGCGGCGTCGAGCGCGCCCGCGCCTATTCGAAGCGCCTGAACGCGAGCCTCGCGATCATCGACAAGCGGCGCGAGCGCGCGAACGTCTCCGAGGTCATGCACCTCATCGGTGACGTGAAGGGCAGGCAGTGCATCATCGTCGACGACATGATCGACACGGCCGGCACGCTCACGGGCGCGGCGCGTGCCCTCGTCGACCACGGCGCAACGCGCGTCGTCGCCTGCGCCACGCATGGCGTCCTTTCGGGCCCGGCCATTCAGCGCATCGTCGACTCGCCGCTCGACGAGGTCATCGTCAGCGACACGATCCCGCTGAGCGAGGCAGCGAAGACCTGCTCGAAGATCAAGCAGGTCAGCATGGCTCGTCTCCTGGGCGAGGCGATCAAGCGCATCCACAATTCCGACTCCGTCAGCTCGCTCTTCTCCTGACCTGACCGTCGCGAGCGCCGGACGAGCCAGCAAGTCTGGCTCTCCGGCCACGCGGCGGCTCGAGCTCGAGCTCGACGTCGTTCGCTGGGGGCTCGCTCGCGGGCCCTCGCTGAATCAGCCGCGCCCGCTCAGGGCCACGCGCAAGTGAACGAGCCTTGCGCCATGTCGCACGGCGCGCATTCTCCGGCCGCGTTGCACGCGCTGCATGCGGCCTCGGAGCTCGATACCTGGCAGACCCAGGCGCCCGAGGTGTCGCCGCACTTCGACGCGACGAACCAGGACGCGCCCTTGGTCCAGGCGAGATAGCAGAGCCCAGCGTCCTTCGACTCCGCATCGCCCTTCCATGCCGCGAAGGAGGGGAGGCTGGCCGACGTTCCGGTCCCGGTCGGGGCGTCGGGGACGAAGATCGAGACGGTCTCGGCACCGCCGGTCGCGTCGATGTTCGCCGCCTTCTCTCCGCGCTTGCCGTTCTGTTCGACGGCGATGTCGACGCCGCCGGTCAGGTTCTTCGGGACGCGAGCGACCTCGCCGAGGTCCGCCGGTGCAATCGGACCGGGCGTGGTCGCGCTCGACTTCAAGCTGGCGAGCGTCGGCCCGAGGTTGTCGGCGAGCTGGCGGTAGCGCTCGGACAGATTGGCGCCAGCGGGCTCCGAAGAGTCGTCGCTGCATGCGGCCACGGAGAGCGCGGCAGCGGTCAGGACGGCGGCGGTGATGCCACGGGCGAGACCAGGGAGGCGATGCGGGCCGAGCCTGTCGTGCCTGGCAGAGCTCGAGGAAGAAGCCGTCTCTGCGTGCGGTGCGCGGCGACGGCCGAGCAGCGTGAACCTCGTCATGAATGGACCTCGCGAGGCGAAAGCCTGAAGGAAGCCTGAGGAAAAGAGAGTCCTTACTTACCCGGACCGTTCGAACAAGCAAGATCCGCTACCCCTGGCCGCGGCTCTCTGCTAAGCATCCGGCCCCCCGAAGTCCCGCGAAGTCATTTCAGGGACCGGCAAGTCTTTCGTAGGAGCCCGCCATGTCCGCCGCCATGCACACCGTCGCCGCCAACCCCAGGACCGAGACCGGAAAGGGCGCCGCTCGCCGTCTCCGCAACTCGGGGCAGATCCCCGCGGTCGCGTACGGCAAGAGCCTCGCAGCGACGACGCTGTCGGTCGCGCCGAAGGACGTCGTCACCGTTCTCAAGAGCGAGCGCGGCCAGAACACCGTCCTTCAGATGAAGGTCAACGGCGGCAACGATCTCCTCGTCATGATCAAGGACTACACCTATCACCCGGTCTCGCGCTCGCTCGAGCACGTCGACTTCGTGGAGGTGAAGCTCGACCAGCCCGTCGACGTCGACGTTCCGCTCATCGCCAACGGCAAGGCTGTCGGCGTGACCCTCGGCGGTCTCCTCCGTCAGGTCTACCGCACGATCCCCGTGCGCTGCGTCCCGGACCGCATCCCGCTCAAGATCGAGACCGACGTGACGGCCCTCGAGCTCGGCGACGCGATCGCGACCAAGGACCTGCAGCTCCCCGAGGGCGTCGAAGTTCGTCTCCCGGCCGAGCAGACGCTCGTTGCAGTCGTCGCGCCCGAGAAGGATCGCACCGAAGAGGCGGCGGCCCCCGGTGCAGCGGCAGCAGCTCCGGCGGCCGGCAAGGCTCCGGCCGCGGCCGACAAGAAGGACGCTGGCAAGGACGCGAAGAAGAAGTAACGCTTCTTCCGCCGCGGCCCACGCGGCGATCGCGGCTCCGAGTCGAGCCCCGCCATGTACCTCGTCGTTGGTCTCGGCAATCCCGGCAAGAAGTACGAGAAGAACCGGCACAACGTCGGTTTCATGGTCGTCGAGCGCCTTGCGCGCTCGCACGGCCTGCCGGATTTCAAAGAGAAGTTCAGCGCGGTCTGGACGAAAGGCGAGCTCGCCGCTGGCGGGGCTCGTCACCCCGTCGCGCTGATTCAGCCGCAGACGTTCATGAACCTGTCGGGCGACAGCGTTCAGCCCGCGGCTGCCTTCCTGAAGGTCGATCCGCCCAAGGTCATCGTCGTCCACGACGAGCTCGACCTGCCATGGCAGGACGTGCGGCTGAAGGTGGGCGGCGGACACGCCGGACACAACGGGCTCCGCAGCATCATGCAGCGCCTCGGGTCGCCGGAGTTCATCCGCGTCCGCGTAGGCGTCGGACGCCCGCCGCCCGGCTTCAAGGGGGACGTCGCGGACTACGTGCTCGCCGACTTCGATGCGATGGAGCGGGCGGAGCTGCCCGACGTCGTCGACCGCGCCTCCTCGGCGATCGAGAAGATCGTCGCCGAGGGAATCGCGCCGGCGATGAACGCGGTCAACACGAAGAAGTAAACGCATCCATGCCGCTCGCCCCGTCCCTCCGGGCGGCAGGCGGCAGAGTCTCGGCTGGACGGCTTACGCCGACGCTGCTAAGAAGCGCGCCCCCAGCTGGGACTCTCCACGATTTTTTCGCGGGGAAAGACCAGTCAGGGACTGGGATTTCCCAGTTTTTCATCCTTGCTCGCGAGATGTCTCGCGGGCTCCTCCGTCTCCTCCCGGGGCGGAGCGATCCACAGGGAGTACGAAATGCCCGAAGCACAGATCCTGAAGTCGAAGGAATACGAGACGATCTACATCCTGCGTTCCGACGTCGATGCCGACACGGCCGACAAGGTGCAGGGCCGCGTGGCAGAGGTCGTCGGCCGCGACAACGGCAAGCTCGTCAAGGTCGAGTCGTGGGGCCGCCGCAAGCTGGCCTACCCGGTCGGCAAGCAGAAGAAGGGCGTCTACATCTACGTGAAGTACGTGGGACGCGGCGGGCTCGTGCAGGAGCTCGAGCGCAACCTGAAGCTCCAGGACTCGGTCCTGAAGTTCCAGACGGTCCTCACGAGCGCCGAGGTCGACGTCCAATCGGTCACGGTCGACCCCGAGGAGATCAAGTTCCAGCGCCTCGAGCTTCCGGCCGAGGAAGAGGAGAAGGAGTCGCGCGAGAAGGCGCTCGGTCTCGTCGACTTCGGTGACGGCCCGCGCAGCATGCGCGGCGAGCGCGCCGAGGACGAGTACGGCGAGGCTGCCGAGGCTGGTGGCGAAGCCGCCGCTCCGCCGGCGGGCGGCGAGGACGCGGAGCCTGCGGCCGCCAAGGAAGGCGGCGAGGGCGAGGCCTGATCGGCCGTTCGTCCCCGTACCGCCCCACCAAGACTTCTTCTCTAGGAGATTCGACTCATGGCAATGATGGATGACGACAAGGATTTCGGCCGCACGCCGGACCTCAACGCCGACGCTCCGGGCCGCCGCCGCGGTGGCAAGAAGCGCGTTTGCAAGTTCTGCGCGGACAAGGCCGCGGTCATTGATTACAAGGACCCGCAGGCGCTGAAGTACTTCGTCTCGGAGCGCGGCAAGGTCGTTCCGCGGCGCATCAGCGGCAACTGCGCTCTTCACCAGCGCAAGGTCACGCTCGCGGTCAAGCGCGCGCGCAACATCGCGCTCCTTCCCTTCACCGTCACGAGCTGAAGGAGGCTGTCATGGCAACCACGCTTCAAGTGATCCTCCAGAGCGACGTCCCGAACCTCGGTGCGTCCGGTGAGCTCGTGAAGGTCCGCCCGGGCTTCGCGCGCAACTTCCTCCTCCCGCGCAAGCTGGCCGTCCCCGCGACGACCGCGCAGGTGAACCGCATCAACCACGAGAAGGCTGTCGCCGTGGCTCGTGCGGAGAAGAACAAGAAGGAGGCGCAGGCCCTCGCCGAGAAGATCAGCGCGCTCAAGGTCACGCTCGCGCGCTCCGTCGGCGACGACAACAAGCTCTTCGGCTCGGTCACCACCAAGGAGATCGAGAGCGAAGTGAAGAAGGCGGGCCTCACCGTCGACCGCAAGAAGATGCATCTCGCGGAGCCCCTCAAGGCCCTCGGCACCTTCGAGATCCCGGTCAAGCTGATGGCCGACGTGACGGCGACGCTCAAGGTCGAAGTCGTCAAGAAGTGAGCGGGATCGGGCTCCGGACCGGAGCCTGATTCGAAGACGGCGCGCGGCATCCACCGCGCGCCGTTGCTTTTTTGTGCGCCGGCTTCGGGGAGGTGGGCCGGCGACGGATTCCTGTAGTGTGCACTCATCGCGTCGCGGCGATGAGCCGGTCGTCGCCGAGCGCGCCGGTCGGCAATTCGTCGGCTGCGTGGGCGCAATCTCGAGAGCGACGGTTCGATCGACGAGGGCCGGTCGCGCCTTGCGTGCACCTGCGCGGACAGGCTATCGAAGAGGAGAAGATCGCGCGCGACGTCGCGCCTCGACCGGACGAAGCGGTCGGGGCGTTCGCCATTTCGGAGGTCGGGTCTGTGGAGAAGAAGTGGGAAAAGCGTGCGAAAGAGCCCGAGAACCCTCCGACGATCGAGGGGCGCGTTCCTCCGCACGACCTCGACGCCGAGGCGGCCGTTCTCTCGGCCGCGATGCTCGACCCGTCGGCGCTCGACAAGGTCGTCGAGCTGAAGCCCGAGTACTTCTACTCCGAGGCGCATCGCCGGATCTTCGAGGCCTGCGTCGAGCTCAAATCGAGTGGATCGCCCATCGACGTCGTCCAGGTCGGCAGCTTCCTCAAGGATCGCCAGCGCCTCGCGCAGGTCGGCGGCATGCCCTACCTCGGGCAGGTCCTCGACGCCGCCCCCGTCGTCGCGAACGTCGCCGCCTACGGACGGATCATCCACGAGAAGTACCGCATCCGGCAGCTGATCCTCGCCTGCCAGCGCGTCTCGGCCCAGGGCTACGGCGACTACGGCGACCCGCAGGCGTTCATCGACGGAGCGGAGCACGCCATCTACAACCTCGCGCGAACGTCCTCGAAGCAGAGCGTCGAGAAGCTCCTCGACGTCATGAAGAAGGCGTTCGCGAAGCTGAACGACGCCGTGGCGCGTGGCGACCGCATCACGGGCGTCTCCACCGGGTTCGACCGCTTCGATCGCCAGACGGCCGGCCTCCACGAGGGCGACCTCACGATCATCGCTGCCCGTCCCGGCATGGGCAAGACCAGCTTCGTCCTCAACCTCGCGTCGAACATCGCGAAGCCGAAGCACAACGAGCTCGCGAACGATCCGAGCCAGCGCTGGGACGAGCCCGGCGTCGGCTGCGCGATCTTCTCGCTCGAAATGCCGCGCGAGCAGCTCGCCAACCGTCTCGTGTGCGCCGAGGCGCGCGTCGACGTCAGCAAGATGCGTACGGGCTTCCTCGGTCCCACCGACTGGAACAAGCTCACCATGGCGGCGAGCGCGCTCGGGAACCTGCCGATCTGGATCGACGACTCTTCCGGCCTCTCCCTCCTCGAGCTCCGCTCGAAGGTGCGCCGCATCCAGGCCGAGTACGACCAGCGCGACGAGAGCGGCAAGAAGATCCGCAAGCTCGGATGCGTGATCATCGACTACCTCCAGCTGATGAAGGGGCGCGACGGCGTCACCTCGCGCGAGCAGGAGATCAGCGAGATCTCCCGAGGCCTGAAGGGGCTCGCGAAAGAGCTCGAGCTCCCCGTCATCGCGCTCTCTCAGCTGAACCGAGCCGTCGAGACGCGCAGCGACAAGTCGAAGCGTCCGATGATCAGCGACCTTCGCGAGTCGGGCGCGATCGAGCAGGACGCCGACAACATCATCTTCATCTACCGCGACGACTACTACAACCCGGAGACGCCCGAGCAGGGCGTCGCGGAGCTGATCGTCGCCAAGCAGCGCAACGGCCCGACCGGCACCGTCAAGGTCCGCTTCGACAAGCAGTGGACGCGCTTCGACAACCTCGCCGAAGGCGAGTTCGAGGACGATCCCGGCGGCTGAGCCGCGGAGGCTCATCGCACCTGCCCTCGAGCGCGACGAGACGCGAGCGGCGCGACGCTCCAGTGGTGCCCGGGTGTTCCGCTGAGCTCTGGCGGAGCGGCGAATATTGGCGGGCTCGCGGCTCAACCGCCCGCAGAGGTGCGAACGCTCGCGTGACGGCGCGGGCGCGATGGGGCGGCGCGATGGGGCGGCGCGATGGGGGCCCAAACGTGCTAATAGCCGACGTTCGATGGAAGCTGCGCCGGAGGCTCTCTCCACGCTCGTCGATACGCGGCGCGTCCTCGTGACCGTGGGCGCGGGCGGGGTCGGCAAGACGACGACCGCAGCGGCGCTGAGCGTCGCTGCCGCGCGGCGCGGCAAGCGGGTGCTCTGCCTGACGATCGATCCCGCGAAGCGCCTCGCGGAGAGCCTCGGGATCGCCGAGATGACGACCGAGGCGGTCACGGTCGACAACGCGCGTTTCGAGGCCGCGGGCGTCCCGATGCAGGGCAGCCTCACCGCCATGATGCTCGACACGAAGCGTACCTTCGACGAGCTCGTGATCCGCTACTCCTCCTCGAAGGAGAAGGCGGAGAAGCTGCTCACGAACAAGCTCTACAAGTATGTCTCCACGTCGCTTGCCGGGACGCAGGAGTACATGGCGATGGAGAAGCTCGTCGCGGTGAAGGACGACCCCCGCTACGACCTCATCGTCCTCGACACACCTCCGACGGCGAACGCGCTCGACTTCCTCGATGCCCCCGAGCGGCTCATGGAGGCGCTCGACTCCGCGACGATGAAGTGGTTCATCGAGGCGTTCCAGAACAGCGGCAAGTTCTCGCTCAACCTGATCGCGAAGAGCGCGGCGACGGTGCTGCGGACGATCGGGAAGATCACGGGCGGTGGCTTCCTCGAGGCGATGGCGGAGTTCATCGCCGAGCTCAACGATCTCTTCGGCGGCTTCAAGGAGCGTGCGGCCCGCGTCCAGCAGACGCTGCGAGCGAACGACGTTGCCTTCGTGCTCGTCACGAGCCCGACGCCTCCCGCGATCAAAGAAGTGCTCTACTTCGCGGAGCGCCTCGACGAGGCACGGATGCCTCGCGGCGCCCTCGTCGTGAACCGCTTCCACGTGCCGCCGCCCTACGCGGAGCAGGGCTTGAGCGAGTCGGATGCCGCGCAGGGCATCGCCGCGCGCGGCCTCACGCTCGAGGAAGACGCGCCGGTGCGGCTCGTCCAGGCGCACGGTGACGCGATGAAGCTCGCGGCGCTCGATGCGTCGAACGTGCGCGTGCTCGAAACGAACACGAGGGGGATGCCAACGGTGCGCGTCGCGGAGCTCGAGACCGACGTTCACGACATTGCGTTGCTCGCGAGGCTCTCCGACGTCCTGATGTCCGGGGGCGTGTGACCCCCGGCCAGGACGAGCCCGCGCGACCCGGACCGGTCGGGCGCTTGCTCGGAAGCCTGGCAAACGCGCTCCTCGACCTCGGGCTCCCGACGATCCGCCAGTGGCTCCGCGATCGGATCGGACCGGCGGCCGACGTTGCGCACGTGACGACCGACGGATCGCTCGTGCACCTCGACGGGGTGCGCATCCCGATCGGGCCCCACGGCATGCTCGTCCTCGAGCGTGCGTCTGCGACGATCACTGCGCTCGGCCGTGCCGGTCTCCCTACGATCCGCCTTCATGCGTTCGAGGGCGTGCTCGGCTTCGGAGGCGCCGCACACTGGTTCCGCGCGGAGGTCTCGTTCACGGCGGCGCCCGAGCCGGAAGAGGCGGCGTGGATCTGGGGCGAGCTCGCGATCCGGAACACGACGTGGAGCGAGCGGAGGGACACACCGGAGGCGAAGCCGATGTTTGGACGCGCACGGCTCTTCGTCTCGTCGCGCGAGTGGCGGCTCGACGGAGGCCGGCTCGACGGCGAGATCTTCCGCGGCCGATTCGCCGGCAGCGGCGTGTTCGACGGCGCCGAGGACGTGAGCGGACCACGTCCTTCCGAGGCGCTGCTGGTCCCGGCGCCGCTCTCGACGCTGGCGCTCTCGCTCGAGCACGCGCGTGTGGGGTCGTTTCTCGACGTCGTCTCCGGGGTCGGAGGTAAGGCGATCGAGGTCCCGTCCTTCGTCCCGCCCGATGCGGAGCTCGACGGCCAGCTCTCGTGGAGCGTTGCGGAAGGAGCAAGGGCGGAGCTCCGCATCGTATCGGAGGCGATCCGGGCCACCCTGCACGGCGCGGTGGGGCCCACCGGAGACGATCTCGACGGTCATGTCGACGCGCACGTCCGGCCGGCGCCGCTCCTTCGACGGAGCCGTGCGCCGCGGGAGGCATTGCCTCGCGAGGAGGACGTCGTCACGCTCGATCTCGAGCTCGGCGGCTCGCTTCGGCGGCCGGCGGTGAACGCGCGGATGCGCGCCTCCGAGATCGGATTCCGCTTCGAGCGCCCGCGCTTCGTCCCGCCGGTCGTCCTCCGTGATCTCGTGGGCGAGGCGTCCGTGAAGGACGACCGCGCCGTGCTTCGCGCGGTCGCGCGCGCGCGCACCGCCGAGGTGATCGTCGACGTCGACGCCAACGTGCGTGAGCCGTCGTCGATGCGCGGCGCGCTCCGCGCCACCGTGCTCGAGGCGGCCTTCCTGCGCGACGTCGCGCGGACCCTCGGCGCCGCGCTGGTGGTCCCCGACGACGTGTCCGGCGCCGTCGACTTCGTGCTCGCTCCGAGCGATGTGGGGCCCGTCGTGTCCGGAGCGATGGTCGTGTCGAGCCCGTCGTCGAAGCTCGAGCTCGACGTGGCGCCCGGGGGCGGCGTGCGGATCACGGGAAGCGTCACGGCGCACGATGCGGTTGCCGCGGGCGTCTTCGACGGAGCGATCGTCCCGACGGAAGGCGAGCTCGCCGTCGCGCTCGACGTCGTGCAAGAGGACGGCGCGGCGCTCCGCGGGAAGCTCGCATCGACACGGCTCGTGCTCGCGCTTCGTGGTCGGCCGGAGGTACCGCCCTTCGTCCTCGAGGGCGTGACCGCGAACGTCGCGCTCGGGAGTGACGCGCTCAGGTACGACGAGCTGCGCTTCCACGCCCATGGCGGACGCTTCGTCGCGAAGGGGAGCATCCCGCGATCGCCCGATCCGGCGAGGGCGCTCGTCGACCTCGAGCTCGAAGAGGGCGGGGCCGAGCTCGCGGTGGCGCTCGCGCAGCTCGCGAACCGCCCGGCGACCACGCCTCCGCGAGACGATGCGGCGCACGTCTCGATGCCGGACCACGCTTCGAGCGAGGAGCGAGCCGCCCCACCGATCGAGGGGCTCGGCGCTCGCCTCCGGGGCGCCGGCGACGGGCCTCGTCCGCTCGACGAGATCTGGCTTCCGCGCGAGCTCGCCGCCAGCGGTCGACTTCGCCTGAGCGGAGACCTCTCCCTTCGCGCGGACGTGAGCCTGAAGACGCCGGTCGGCACGGCGCTCGAGCTTGGCCTCGTCCTCGCCAGGGAAGGTCATCTCGACGGCTCGACGCTCACGGGGGACGTGGCGCTCTCCGATCTCCTCGCGTCGGGTCTCGTCGGGGGTGGATGGGAGCCGCGCGGCATCGTCACGGTCGACGCGCTCGTCGGTGCAACCACCGCTCGCGGTCCGGTCGTGCTCGTCGCGCTCGACTCGGAGCAGATCGTCGTCACTGCCGCCGAGCCGCCGCTCGTCGCGGTGGCGACGAGCGTGTTCGCCGCGCTGCGTGTCGACGCCGGTGGCGTGATGTGGAGCCGGCTCGAGGCGCGGCTCTACGGCGGCACGGTGGCCTCTTCGGGGGTGTGGGAGCGCGAGGGACGCCGGCAAGCGCGCGTCTCGTTCTCGCAGGTCGCGGTGCACGAGTTGCCGGCGATCGCTGGGCGCGAGCCGCAGCATCTCGTCCGAGGCCGCCTCTCGGGCTCGGTCATCGCACGCGTCGACGGCCATCTGGTGGCCGCCGGCGATCTCATGCTCGAGGACGCTGCGTTCCCGGTGCTCGATCTCGTGAGGCCCGTGCTCGCGCGCTACGGTCTGCGCCCGCCGAACGAGGACGCATTCGGGCCCGTCACCGCGACGCTCGTCGGCAACGACTGGGGACTTGCGCTCCGCAACGTGAGGGTCGACCTCCGCGGCGCGACTCTCCGCGGCGACCTCGGCGTGTCGCGCTCGCGCGAGCTCGACGGGCGTGCCGAAGTGACGCTGGAGGAAGCGTATCTCCGCTCGAGCAAGCTCCTCACGCTGCCGCGGGTCCTCGCGGACCACCTCGTCGTCCCGATCCGCATCGACGGCCCGCTCGAGCGACCGCGGGTCCATGCGCGGCTCGGTGAGTCGCTCGGGCGCTTCCTCGAGGACAACCGCGTCACGGCGTTCGTCACGTCGGCGGTCGAAGAGGCGCAGTTCCTCCTCGGTCATCATCCGATCGCCGAGGGCGAGGGAAGCAGCGCCGCGCACGAGCGACTCTCCCACGGGGAGGAGCTCGACGCGGAGCTGAGGGAAGCGGTCGATGCCCACGCCGCCGATTGGGAGACGATTGGGCGTCGCGTGGCCGCGCGTGGGACGACCGAGCGCTATCGGATCGGCTGAAGAGCCGTCCAAGAACTTGGGGCTCGCGCCCCAACCACCCGCAGAGGTGGGCCTTCGGCCCGCGTTGAATTGGACGATTCGGGGAGCTCGAGGGATGAAGCCCCTCGAAAGAAGGATGAGCGCGCGACTCGAACGCGCGCTCGGTCACGTCAGTCTTCGTCGCCCTCCGCCTCCTCCTTCTTCTTCCCGCGCCGCTTCTCGCGGTAGACGACCCGGATTGGGACGCCCTCGAAGCCGAAGTGCTTGCGGAGCTGGTTCACCACGAAGCGCTGGTAGGAGAAGTGAACCGACTCCGGCGAGCTCGACATGACGACGAAGAGGGGCGGCGAGGTCTCGGCCTGGGTGATGTAGTAGAGGCGAGGCGCGCGGCCGCCGCTCGTGGGCGGGGGCCGCGTCTGGAGCACGCTCTCGAAGAAGCGATTGAGCTCGCCGGTCGGGACGCGCGTGTGGAACGCGGTGCTGACGCGCTCGATCGTCTCGAAGAGGTTCGGGAGGCCGCGTCCCGTCTTCGCGCTCACGTGGACCACGGGCACGAACGGGGCGAAGGAGATCTTGTCGCGGGCGGCCTCCTCCGACTTCGCCGTCTCCGACTTCGAGAGGAGATCGATCTTGTTGAGCGCGATGATCATCCCGCGCCCGCGATCGTTCGCGAGCCCCAGGATCTTCGCGTCCTGCTCGGCGACGCCTTCCTTTGCGTCGGCGAGGAGGACGACGACGCTCGAACGCTCCATCGCTCCGATCGTCGCTCCGACGCTCGCGGACTCGATCATGTCGGAGGCCTTGGTGACCTTGCCCTTGCGGCGAACGCCCGCGGTGTCGACGAAGATGTACTTCTTGCCGGCGCGCTCGACGAGCGCGTCGATCGCGTCGCGGGTGGTGCCGGGGCGCGCGTCGACGAGCATGCGATCCTCGCCGAGGATGCGGTTCGTGAGGCTCGACTTGCCGGCGTTCGGCCGGCCGGCGATCGTGATGCGCGGGACGCGTTCGGCGGTGTCGGTCGCGTCTTCGCGCTTCACGGGCATCGCGGCGACGATGGCGGCCTCGAGATCGCCGATACCGCGCCCGTGGAGCGCGCTGATCGGGATGACCTTCTCGACTCCCAGTCGATAGACCTCGAAGGCGTCGGCATCGAGCTTCGGCGAATCGGCCTTGTTCGCCGCGTAGATGACCGGCTTGTTGGCCTTGCGGAGCAGCTTCACCGCCACGCGGTCGGCGCTCGTGAGCGGGACGGCCGCGTCGCTGATGAAGACGACGACGTCGGCTTCCTCGATCGCCGCCTTCACGTGGCGCGCGATGCCGGACTTCATCGGATCCTCGTCGTCCGGATCGAAGCCGCCCGTGTCGATCAGGACGTAGTCACGCCCGAACGCGGACGTGTCGACGTAGTGCCGGTCGCGGGTGACACCCGGCTCGTCGTGGACGATCGCGAGGCGGCGCCGTGCGAGGCGGTTGAAGAGCGTCGACTTGCCGACGTTCGGGCGGCCGACGACGGCAACGAGCGGTAGCCCGTGCGAGCCGGCAGGGAGGACGCGCGACACGCGTGCGCGCGCAGGGTGGTGTTTCGTCATTCGGCGCTCCGATTCGTCCGGGTATCTCCCGGCAGCCCCCGCTGCTTGGTTCGCGAAGGTGCTTTGGGCGCCTTCTTCTTCGGCTTGCCGTCCTCGTTGCTGTATCCGAGGTCGACGAGGCGCGCGGCATCGTCGAACCACCCGGGCGTGGTCTTCACGCGGACGTCGAGATGCACTTTCTGCCCGAGGAGCCGCTCGGCGCGCTCGCGCGCAGCAGTGCCGACCGCGGCGAGCATCTTCCCGCCCTGCCCGATGATGATCCCCTTGTGGGACTCCTTCGCGACGTGGACCGAGATCGTGATGCGGGTGAGCTTCTTGCCCTCCTCGAAGGCGTCGACGGTGACGGCCACGCCGTGCGGGACCTCTTGCCGAGTACGCATGAGGACCTGCTCACGGACGAGCTCACCGACGAAGAAGCGGACCGGACGATCGGAGAGCTCGTCCTCCGGGTAGAGGTGCTCGCCTTCGGGGAGGAGGTTCTCGATCTCCTTCAGGAGCCGCTTCGTGCCGTCCCGCTTCTTGGCGCTGATCGGGACGATCGCGGCGAAGTCGCGGAGCGCGGAGTAGGTCGGGAGGACCTCGAGGAGCTTCTGCTTCTCCGCGATGCGGTCGATCTTGTTCACGACGAGAATGACCGGCGTGCCTTCCGGGACGGCGCGGACCGCCTCGACGTCGTCCGGTCGGACCTCGGCCGCTGCCGCTGCGGCTGCCGCTGGACCGATGTCGACGACGAAAAGGACGACGTCCGCGTCGGCCGCGGTCCCCGTCGCGAGGTCGTTCATGCGCTGACCGAGGCGGTTCTTCGGCTTGTGCAGGCCGGGCGTATCGAGGAAGACGAACTGCGTGCGTCCCTCGGTGAGGATCCCCGCGATCCGGTCACGCGTCGTCTGCGGGTGGTGGCTCGTGATGGCGAGGCGCGTCCCGAGCATCGCATTGAGGAGCGTGCTCTTGCCGACGTTCGGCCGGCCGATGAGGGCGATCGTACCCGAGCGCGGTCGCGCCTTCTCCGGTCGCGGTTGCGCCTTCTCCGGTCGCGCTCGCTCGCTCCGAGGCTCTGCCTTCGGGGCGTTTGCGGCCTTCGCAGCCTTGTCTGCCTTCTCTGCCTTCGCGTTCGGACGTGGAGCGCCGGTCCCGCGGGGGTGGGGGCGCTTGGATGATCGATTGGTTGACGTGGCGCCGGCGGCCATTGGACCGGCACGTTTACCACGCTTCGTGCCCACCGAAGAATGCGGTATGAGAGAGCCGGCCCGTTTGCTGTAGAGCTGACCGCTGCCCTTTCTTCCCGGATCTTTGCCATGGCCGAAGCTGAAGCGCCCCCGAAGGATGATGCCGAGGACTCGTCGACTGCCGGCGAGGCGTCTGCGAACGCGGCGGAACGGGAGATTGCGGGAGGCGACGGGCGAAGCGAGCCCCCGCCGTCGTCCGACGACGCTTCCGAACCGGACGTGACCCGCGCGAAGAGCGGTCAGCCCGATCCGTCGGAGGACCCCGAGCCGTCTCCGGACGAGAGTGTCGGTGACGAGGGCGCGCACGGTCCGCGGTGGCTGCCGCTCGCGATCGCCATCGCGCTGCCGGTGCTCTTCTTCTTCGTCCTCCCGCCGCTCACGAAGAGCGGCCTCTGGGACCCCTACGAGCTCAACGTTGCCGACCTCGCGCGCCGGATCGCGCTGAACCTCCACGGAGCGACGGCCCTTGCGCTCGAGGGGGCCGACAACTCGCTTCCGCATCTCAACGACCTCGGCCGCCCGCAGCTGCCGTTCACGTCGATCGCGCTCGGCTTCAAGACCTTCGGCCTGCACGAGTGGGCGGGACGAGCGCCGCTTGCCCTCTGGGGCCTCATCGGCGTCCTCGCGACCTACGGATTCGTCGCGCGCCTCGTCGACCGGCGCGCTGCAGTGTTCTCGGCCGTCGCGCTCACGACGATGCCCCTCTACTTCGTGCAGGCGCGCACGATGCTCGGCGACATCGTCATGATGGCCGCCCTCGCGATGTCGTTCGGCGGTCTTGCCGTCGGCGTGTTCGGAAAGCGGGAAGGGGACCCGCGTGACTCGACGGTTCGAGTGGCATGGGTGGCGCTCGCTGCGATCGGTCTCGTCGCCGGCTACTTCACGCGCGGATCGATCATCGGCGTGGGCGTGCCTGCGCTCGCCATCGGTGCGGCCTATCTCGTCGCGATCGCGAATGGCCAGCGTTTCGATGCGCTCGCGCACATCGCCGGCGCGGTCGCCGCGCTCGTGGGAGCGACGTTCGCCGTTCGCGGCGTCCTCGCGCTGAGCGCGGACCACTTCAACGACATGACGGTCCCGATCGCCGGTGCGCTGATGAAGCCGCCGTCGAAGTACCCGACGTTCGATTTCATGGTCGGGCATCTGGCCCCCTCGCTCGCGCCTTGGAGCGCGTTCGTCCCGTTCGCGTTCGGCCGCATGTTCGCGACGCCCGTGGGCGTGAGGTCGGATGCGTTCGCGCGAGAGAGCCAGGCGCGCCTCGCCCTGCTCGTCGGCGCCGCCTTCGCGTTCGTCGCGCACGGCTGGATGGCATCGCGTGCTGACCTCATCGCGTTCTCGGCGCCTGCCGTCATGGCGGCGGCCTGCGGGATCGCCCTTCGCGACTACGAGCGCGGCGCACATCCGTCGCTCGCGGTGGGCGTGGGCACCGCGGTCCTCCTGGGGCTGATGCACCACGAGCTCAACAAGATCCCGGAGAAGGCGTTTCACGCGTTCTCCGTGGCCTCGGGGGCGACGTTCCCCGAGAGCTTCAAGACGCACTCGACCGCGCTCTGGACCGTGGTCCTGGTCGGCTTCGCCGGGATCGCGTTCCTCACGTGGGTGGAGAGGGATCCGCGACGCGAGCCGTTCGAGCCGAAGGGCTACCTTCGTGTGCTCCTGTCGCTCCGCGATGCCTGGGATGGCATGCTCGCGCTTGCCTACTTCGCGATGGTCGCCGGCGCATCGCTCGCCGGCCTCGCGGTGTGGATCGGCACGCGGCAGCACGCGAAGTGGCTCCCGCAGCTCAGCTCCCAGATGCGTGACGTGGTCCTCAACGCGTGGTGGATCACGGCGTTCGCCCCGCTCGCCGCCATCTTCGCGGTCTACTTCTGGTGCGACGTCTGGGTGTGGGCCTTCGATCGCGCAACGCGCACGGCGAAGCGGGGCGGGGCTCGAGAGAGCGCTCCCGCGAAGGAAGACGGCGCGAAGGCGGGCATCGGCAGGACGGTGACGCGCGGCTTCGAGCCGTTCGAGGATCTCGCGCAGCGCCTCAAGGAAGGACGCCTCTTCCAGACGGTGCCGAAGCTCATCACCGGCAAGCTCGTCGTCGACCACGACAAGCTCGACGACGGCCTCGGACCGATCGCGCTCTTCATCCTCGCGCCGCTCATGTACCTGCAGGTGCCGGCGATCCTCTTCGTCGTGCTGTGGCACAAGCTCGGCTTCCGCCCGCTCGTCGCCGGCGCGCTCGCGATCCCGTCGGGCGTCGCCCTCTTCCTCCTGCTGGGGGTCATCGGCGACCTCTTCCGCGGGAGCCGAGCCGCGTTCCTCGCGCTCTTCGGCGCGACCGTCTCGGCGGTCCTCTGCTTCTCGTACTACCCCGCGCTCGCGAACCAGCTCTCCCCGAAGGAGATCTTCGAGAGCTACCAGCGCACGCACAAGGGCTCGGAGCCGCTCGCGCTCTTCGGCGTCGGCGGGCGGACGGCGGCGTATTACGCCGGTGGCCAGCCGCTCATCTTGAAGGACACGCAGAGCGCCTACGAGTGGCTGATGGGAGGTGAGCACGGCACGCGTCGCTTCCTCGCCGTCCGCGCCGAGGAGCTCTCGCGCCTCAACCGCGCCTATCGCGAGCGGACCGGGACCGGGCAGAACCTCCCCGTCCTCGACGCTCGTTCGAGCCAGATCGTGCTCGTCACGTCGTCGCTCGCCGACGGCGAGAAGAACCAGAACCCGCTCTCACGCATCGTTCTCGCGACCCCGCCAACGCCGCAGCGCAAGCTCGAGGTCGTCCTCGAGGACAAGCTCGAGGTGCTCGGTTACGACATCACGGACTCGACGGGGAAGCTGGTCGAGCACGTCGCGCCGGGGAAGAAGTACCACATGAGGACCTACTTCAAGGTGCTCGCGCCGATGCAGTCCGAGTGGGACATGTTCATCCACATCGATGGCTTCCGCCGGCGTCACAACGGAGACCACAAGGTCTGCGAGGGCAAGTACCCGATGTCGCTCTGGCTCAAGGACGACATCGTGATGGACGACCACGAGTTCAGTCTCGAGCCGAACTTCAGCCCCGGCGCGTACAACCTCTGGTTTGGTCTCTTCGTCGGTGAGTCGCGCCTCAAGGTGAAGTCGGGACCGAGCGACAACGACAACCGCGTGAACGGCGGAGCGCTGCGCGTTCAGTAGCTCGCACCGCGGCCGCGGGGGGACTCGGGGCACTACTGGTTGGGCCACCACGGCGGTGGCCCGGGCGACCACCGCGGGCGATCGGGAGCAGTCCATGTGCCCGTGATCGTAGGCCTCGCGCCGGCTCAGCCTGGTACCGCGACGAGCAACGTTTCGGCTGGCGCCCATCATCCTCCCGGGCTATGCGCGAACGTCAGTCGGGGGTGAGTTGCAACATGAGCAGTAAGGACGACCGAGCGTTAGAAGCGATGGACGACGCCGTCGCCGACCGCCGCACCTTCGACCGCGTCGACGTCGAGTGGGCCGTCGACTGCGTTGCCTCCGACAACTTCCTCTTCGCCTCGATCGCGAACATCAGCGCGATGGGTATCTTCGTCCGGACGACGGAGCCTCTGCCGACGGGGACGCGTCTCCTGCTCACGTTCGCGCCGCCCGGCTCGGAGAGCTTCAAGCTCGAGGGCAACGTCGCGTGGGTGAATCCCGTGCGCTCCGACGGAGACAACCCGAACCCCGGGATGGGAGTCCGCTTCATCAATCTGACGCCCCATGACCGCGAGCGTCTCGTCGACGTGATCCTGACGATCGCGTACCTGCGCGATCCGAACTGAGCGTCACGCCCGATCGAGCGCTGGGAGCCGCTCAGTCGCTGGGGAGCGGGAAGCGGCGCACGACGATGCCGGCGTTCGAGGACGACTTGTCCTCCCAGCCGATCGCGACGAACGGCATGCTTCCGCCGACGGCGGCCACGGGCACCGCGCGATCGCGACCATCGACGCGGCTCGCCTGGAACTCGGTCGCCTGGCCGTTCACGTTGTTGAAGAGGAAGCCCGACGTGCCGCCGAGGAAGCGCGCGTGGACGTGCCCGCTGTTCGCATCATGCCATGCGACGACGTACGAGCCGCCGGCTGCAGGAGTCGCGGCGATGGTCGGCTGCGTCTGGTCGCCGTCGGTCACGACATCATTGACGGGCTGGGCCTGATCGCCGGCGATCGGGATCCCGCGCTCGTCGTAACGCTGGACGAAGATGTCTCCGCCCTTGCTCCACACCACGGCGAAGCGGCCGTCCGGCAGCGATGCGACGCGTCCGCCGTCGGCTCCGCCGCCGCCCTCGTTCACCGTCTGCTCGCCGCCCGAAGGCGTGCCGTTCTCGTCGATGGCGCGGAGCTTGATGCCCGTATCGCTCTTCCACACCGCGACCCAGCCCTTCGACGTCGCGGCGAGCGCCGGTCGCGTGTTGCCGTTGCCGGTGCTGATCTGGTTCTGGCTTCCGAGCGTCAGCGCCGCGTTCAGCGTTCGACCGACGATCGTGCCCGCTGCCTCATCCTGCCAGGCGATGAAGAGGCGATCGCTGCCCGCCGCGATCGCCGGCGCGCTCTGCTTCCCGGGCTCCCCCGCGTCGCCGCCGTTGATCCCGAGCGGCGTGGTGCCTTCTGCCTGGAAGAGGTTGTTGATGACGCGGAGGTGGATGTCGAGCGTGGCGCCGACGTCATCCTGGAAGACCACGTAGTACTTGCCGCCGAGCAGCGCCGCTTGCGGGAGCGACTGCTGTTGTGGCGTCGCCTCCGGAGGGAAGACGCCTCCGTTGGGAAGGAAGATCGATCCGCTCGCGAGCGCGGGCGGGCTCGTCGCGGGCGACAGATCGTCGGCCATGACCCGCAATCCGACCTCCAGGGAGCCGGTGCCGCCGCCGCTCGGCATGGCGCGATCCGAGTAGAGGGCGAGGAAGCGCCCGCCGTCACCGGTGCCCTGCGGCCAGAGGAAGAACGGGTCCGTCTTGTCGCCCGCCTTGCCCGTCGATGTCCTGTTCCCGGCCGATCCGGTCGACAGCAGGATCTCGTTCGACTGACAGGTGTCGTCGCAGAGATCCGTCCCGCCGGGCTCGCACTGCTCCGTCGGTTGGATCGTGCCGTCGCCGCAGACGGCAGGCGCGAGGAAGCGGAACATCTTGATCGAGATCGGCACCGCATCTTGCTCGATCGTCGCCGTCGTGCAGCCGACCGCGAGCACGTTCGAGCCGGCGCGCGCCTTCGCCTCGAACACTCGAGGCGTTGCGCTCTTCTCGATCGAGACGGTGCCGCAGAACTTCACGTTCGGCGGGCATCCTTGCTGACCGAGGTTGCTCTTGGCGATCTCGCGCGCAGCGGAGTCACCTCCGGGCAGCGTCACCGCGCCCGTGGCATCGTCGCACGCGACCTGTCCGTCGAGGACGCGCAGCTCGAGCTGCTTGGCCTTCTCGAGGACACCACGCGGCACCGTGAAGCTCGTGACGATGTCCGCGCGGACCGGCTCGTCTCCGGTTCCGCATGCCGGGACCACGGAGAGACCGGCGGCGAAGACCAGCGTCGCGAGGGACACGAGCGCGGAGCCTCGAAACGAGCCACCGGTTCGAGACGATTGCTCTGCCCGGAAGGAGCCTTCTGCCCGAAGGAAGCGCGCCATGACCTTGTCACTCTAGTATGAGCGGGTTCTCGGGCGCCACGTCCATCCAGTGTGTCGATCCGTGGTCCGCCGCCGCCGCGCGGGATGGGCGCGTGGGGGCGCGGGCGGATGGGGAGGGGCGCGTGATTCAGCGGTGATGTCGGGCCGTGGAGCGGCGCGGGCAGCTCGATGGCTGCCCGGTCACCTGCGCCAGGGCAGGCGAAGCCAGCTCTTCGTCGTGGCCGGTGCGGGCGGCGCCTCACGCCCATCGCGCGCGGCGCCACCAGCGATCTCGATCCCGACGAGCTCGAGGGCGCTTGCGATGTCGGCGGTCGCGACGTTCGCTCCCGCGAGCACTGCGCGTCGGACCTTCGCCTTCACGAGTCGGCCGACGACGCGCGCGGCCCATGCCCTGAGCGCCTCGCCGTCATCCGTGGGGTGTCCGCAAGCGATCGCGACCGAGTCGTCTCCGAGAGGAACCGCACACGCCGGGTACTCCCACGAGGCGAGCCCCGCTGCGTGCTCGGCAGCGCGCACGGCAGCGACATAGCCCTCCACGAGCGATGCGCGGGCCGCTGGGAGGCGCGCGGCGTCGAACGGCGCGCCGCGGTCCGACAGCGCGCGAGCTGCATTGTCGATCGTTCCAGCAGCGAGCGACGGCGATGCACCGGCCTCGGCGAGCAGCGCGCCGAGCCGAGCACACGCGTTGAAGAGATCGCGCGCGGGCGCGCCGGCACCGAACAGCTCGAGCACCAGCGAACGAGCGGCCTCGGTCGTGCCGATCGCGCTCCGGTCGACCGGATGAAGTGCCCGCGCCTCGTCGTGCTCCGACCATGCGGCGACCACCGGCGTCGTCGGCATGACGCTCAGTAGCCGTTCGCGTGGTCGAGAGCCTTCTTCTGCTGCTGCTCCTGCTCCCGCGCCTCGGCCGGCGCCCGTGCGGGCGACGCGGGACGTGCGGCGGGGGAAGCCGCGCGTTTCGGTGCCGCCACGGCGCCCCCTGCCGCCCCGGCCCCGCCGGCCTTGCGAGCGGCGACCTGGTTCAGCTCGTCGAGCGCCGTCTGCGCGGCATGCTGGTGCGAGGGCACGTGGGCGAGGCTGTCGAGGCGCGCGCGCGCGGCCTCGAGCTGGCCCATCGCGATCTGGCAGCGCGCAGCGCGGAGCGATGACTCGTTGCCTGCCCATGAGCCCGCTGCGCGATGCGCGAGCTGATCGAAGCGCCCGAGCGCGACTGCGCAGCCCTGGCCTTCGCGCGTGCTCTCCGCCGCCCAGAGCGCCGCGTTCGAGTCGCCGCTCTGCGCCGCAACGTCGAACTGCCTCGTCGCTTCGGCGAAGTTGCGCGCTCGGAAGGCCGCCGCGCCGAGGCTGAACGGATCCTGCGCGTCCTTCCCCCCGGCGGGCCCCCCAGCGGGCTTGGCTGCAGGCGGAGGCGGAGGGGTCTGAGAGAGACCGTCGTAGGCCGCGCCCGGCGCGCCCGCGGGCACGCTCGCGTTCGCGACCTCCGCGCGCGCCGCGGCCGCCGCGGGCATCGTCGGCGAGGCCGTCGCCGTGGCCGGCGGAGCTGCGAAGCCCTTCGTGTCTCCACCGAAGGCGCTCGCGAACGGGTCGCTCGTGGCTTCCTTCTTCGACTTGTCGCGTGCCGCGCCGCCGGTCAGGCGATCGAGCGGCCCGTTGTTGTCGTCCGCCTCGGCGAACGCAAGCGTGGACGGCATCGGTGCGGGCGGGCGCGCGAAGTTCGACGGGGTCGGTCCGTGCGCGGTCGCCGCCGCCTTGTCGTCGAGGGACTCTCTCTCCGAGGCCACCTCTTCGAGAGGGGCAGGGGCGCCGGCGACGGTCACGGAGACCGCCGCGTCCCTGCTCGCGTAATTCTTCGAACGAATGAGGAACGCGCTCGTGCCGATCATGAGGAGGAAGACGGCGGCCATCGCCGTCTGCGGACGCATCGCCCAGCTCCCGGCGATGGAGAGCGCGCGCGACATGCGGCTCTTGATCGGGACGACCTTCTGAGCCTCCTTCGCGGCAGCGAGGATCCGATCTTCGAGGCCCTCGGGGGCGGGGACGAGGGGGAGGGAGACGGCGCGTCGGGTGGCCGTCATGTCCCCGAGGATCGACGCGCAGCGAGCGCACCCCGACACGTGCCGCTTGACGGCAGCGCTCGTGAGCTCATCCAGCTCTTCATAGAGCTCGTCGAGCAACAGGGGTTCGAACTTCTCGCAATCCATCGGTGTGACTCGGGCTGACGGGCTGAACGTAAGACTTCGAAGAGGCGGATCAAACTCGGGCGGGTGGGTCAACGAAGCGCGCGGGCGTAATCCTCGTACTCGGCAAGATGTTCCTGCAGTCGCTCCAATGCGTAGCGCATGCGGCTCTTGACCGTGTTCTCCGGCACACCCGTGATCTCGGCGATCTCCTTGAAGGGCAGGTTCGCGACCTCGCGCATGAGGAACACCTCGCGCTGTTCGTCGGGCAGCGTGTCCACCGCGCGGGCGATCCTCTCCTTGAGCTCCATGCCGGTCGCCTCGCGCTCGACGCTGGCGCGGGGATGGGGATCGGCGGTCTGCTCACCGAGCGTCGGCCCGTCTCCTCCCTCACCGCGCGCCTCGTCGAGCGAGGGGTGCTTCCGCAGCGCGCGCTTGCGGAGGTGATCGATGCAGAGGTTGCGCGTGATCGTATAGATCCAGGTAGTGAAGCGCGCCTCGTGCTTGAAGTCGGCGGCGTTCTGGACGACGCGCACGAAGCTCTCCTGGACCACGTCCTCCGCCACCTGTGGCACGCGGACCTGACGGAGCGCGAAGTTGTAGAGCGGCGTCTGATGGCGGCGCACCAGCTGTGCAAACGCCGCGCGGTCGCCCTGCTGATACCGGAGCATCAGCGTCTCGTCGGGCGGGTCGAGCGCTCGCGATCGGTTGGGGACGCCGCTCATCGCGAGGCTGCTCCTGCTCGTGAACGTACGGTGGGTGTCTCGGGCATGTCGGTCCAACGCACGAGACCGTGGGGGACGACACCCTCCAGGTCCGAGGGCGGCCCAAGCGTACATCGAACGGGCCGCCATCCGCGACCTGTTGTGTCAGGCGCGGGTCGCTTCCGGAACAGGGCGAGAACACTCGTTTCCGCATTTCCTTGGAACATCAGACGGGCCTCGCGCCACAAAGTTCTCGCGTCCCCCTCGTCGAGCGGGCGGCGCGAGCTCATCCCCGACCCGCCGCGATGACCACCTATAAGGAGAGCGATGTGACGCATGGCGTCGCAGTTGGTTCGGACCCCGCCCATCGACGGGGAGGTGATAGGCGCCCTGCTGAGATGGCTCAAGGGCGTCGACGTGGGGGGCCGACTCGATCCGCGAGCTCCGCCATGAAGTCCAGCGGAACCGCGGAAAGCTGGTCAGTTCGTGTGCCGTTGCAAGGCCCCATCTCCGGGGCCTACACTCGTGCTCGCTTCATCAGGGTTCGACGCAGTGCGCGACCAGCGCCCTGCTCGTTCGCCGAGCGAGCAGTCCGGAGCTTCCGCGGATCAAACTAGGGTGCACGTGCGAGTGGGATCATTCATCCGCCAGCTCCAGTCGTCTTGAAAGGGAACCGAGCAATGCGACGTCATGCGCTATGCCTTGCCTTCACCCTCACCGCTCTCTGTGGGGGAATCTCCATCGCTTCGGCGCAGCAGGCCAAGCCCGCGGCGGCATCCGCGACGGCGGCTCCCCAGGCGACCACGACTGCCGCTGCGACGAGCGGAGGCTCGGCGCCTGCGGCCACCGGCGTGGCCGCCGCGCCCGCCTCGAGCGCTGCCGGTGCGGCTCCCGCGGGCAGCGCTGGCCCGGCTGTCCCGATCCCCGACAAGCCGGCGATGGATGGTGCGACGTACTCCGTGCGCCTCCGTGATCTCGAGGCGCGCGTCGACGAGCTGAAGGATCAGATTCGGCGGAGCCACACGCGCCTCGCGCTCCTCTCCGACACGATCCTCTCGGGCGGCGCCGCGGGCTCGCGCGCCGAGGTCGTCTTCAGGAACGAGATGTCGAGCGCGTTCCGTCTCACCCGTGCGCTCTTCGTGGTCGACGGTGCCGTTCAGTACAACCGCCAGGACGACACGGGGGCGCTCGCGGATCAGAAGGAGATCCCGATCTTCAACGGATCGATGCCGCCGGGCGATCACACCGTGCAGGTCGTCCTGAACTTCCAGGGCAACGGCTACGGCGTCTTCACCTACCTCCGCGGCTACAAGTTCGAGGTGAAGAGCGCCCACTCCTTCACCGCCGTCGAGGGCAAGACGCTCTCGCTCCAGGCGACGGCGCTCGAGAAGGGGGGCGTGACGACGCCGCTCGAGCAGCGTCCGACGATCGAGTGGGGTGAGAAGATCGCGTCGCTCGCTCCGGGCGGCTCCGGCTCCACCCCGCCTTCGTCTGGCGTGAAGACCGAGGGGTCGACGACGTCGAACGGCGCCTCCGGCTCGATTCAGCTCGGGGGAGGGAAGTAAACGTGCTGGGGAGGCTCCTTCACGCCGAGCGAGCTCGCCTCGCTCGGTGGATCTCCGTCGGGTTTGCGGTCTGTGTGACCGTGGCGCCCGGGGTCGCTTTCGCGGCGGACGGCGACGCCGACGGCGCGAAGGCGCAGAGCGAGGTCAACGCAGTTGCGAACGAGACCAGCTCCATTCAGGCGGCGATCGAGAAGGCGAAGGGCGAGCGCTACACGGTGGAGCAGCGCCTGACGAACGGCGAGCTCCTCTACCGCACGAAGGACTACGCGCGCGCGACGGTCGTCTTCAGCGAGATCCTCGAAGAGTTCCCGGACACGCCGTCGTACGTCGACGCTCTGTGGCTCCGCGGCGAGACCTTCTACGCGCAGAAGGAGTACCTCTCCGCGCGCCGCGATTACCGCCAGATCGTCGATCGTGGGAACGAGCCGCGCTTCAGTCCGTACCTCGGTCGCGCGCTCGCGCGCCTCGTCGACGTCTGCCTCCGCATCGACGATCTGAGCGGCCTCGACGAGGTCTTCGCCAAGCTCAACCAGGTGCCGCCCTCCCAGGTGGACGCGGGCCTCTCGTACGCGAAGGGCAAGGCGTACTACTTCAAGCGCAACTATTCGGAGGCGTCGGCCGCCCTCCAGGCCGTGCCGAACGGGAGCGCGTACACGCATCAGGCCCGCTACTTCCAGGGCATGGTGGCGATGAAGACGGCAGCGCCGACGACGCCGCCGCCCGCACCTGCGGGGGCGCCGCCGGACCAGACGCTGCGCGGTGTGAGGACGAACTACAAGCCCGCGATCGAGGCGTTCAAGCTCGCGACCGAGCTCGCGCCCGACACGTCGGAGCACCGTCAGGTCATCGACCTGTCCTGGATGGCCATCGGGCGCCTCCAGTACGAGATGGAGAACTACACCCAGGCGGCGGAGGCCTACTCGAAGGTCGGTCGCGACTCCCCCGAGTTCAGCACGATGCTCTACGAGCTCGCGTGGGTGTACGTTCGCCTCGGTGACGTGCAGCGCGCCGAGCGCGCGCTCGAGGTCCTCCAGGTCGCCGATCCGAGCTCGTCCCAGGCGGGTGACGCAACGCTCCTCCGTGCGGACCTCCTCCTCCGCGCCGGCGCCTTCGACAAGTCGCTCCAGCTCTATCTCGGCGTCCGCGAGGAATACGAGCCGATGCGCCAGAAGCTCGAGGCCTTCATCGAGCAGACGCCCGATCCGGCCGTCTACTACGACAAGCTCTCGCAGCAGCAGCTCGACGTGCTCGATCAGAACGAGCAGCTGCCGCCGACGGCAGTGCGCTGGGCGCGCGAGGCCGAGGACGGCCCGATGGCGTTCGCGGTCATTGATGACGTCAACCAGTGCAAGGCGCTCATCCGTCAGAGCTACCTTCTCATCGACAAGCTCAACATCATCCTCAACGCGTCGAACCGCGTTCGGGCGTTCCCCGAGCTCCATGCCGGCGAAGAGAAGGCGCTCGCGCTGATCAACCGCATCTCGAAGATGCGCGTCGTCCTCGCGAAGGGCCTCGACTCCGAGGAGCCGAGCGATCTCTCGGGCGAGATCGCGCAGGCCCGCGCGCAGCGGCGCGCGCTCCAGGCGCAGATGGGGCAGCTGCCGGTCACGACCTCGGAGTTCGCCGAGCGCGACTACCAGGGCACGCGCCAGTGGAACACCGTCTCGCAGGAGCTCACGCGCCGCGGGGTGGAGATCGACTACCTCAACGCGACGATCAACGGCCTCCGGCGGATGCTCAAGGAGGACGCTCAGAGCGGGCTCGCGCGGGATCCGGCGTCGCTGAAGCGATTCAACGAGGAGCTCGACGAGAACGAGCGCCTCTTGAAGCAGAAGCAAGACGAGGTCGTCGAGCTGCGCCGCCAGATCGAGATCGGCCGTGCGCAGATCGGCCTCGGCGACGCGCGCTACCAGAGCGACGCACAGGCGCGCGTGACGTTCCGCGACGCCCTCGAGCGCGAGGTGCAGCTCGCGGCGCAGGGCCAGGCCGGCGCCGACGCGCAGCGATACGCCTCGAAGGTCCAGGGGGCGCTCGAGCAGTCGCGCGCCGTCGAGGACCGCCTCGTCCAGCAGTTCGCGCAGCTCGAGCAGCAGGTCGCGGCGCGGATCAGCGAGGTCCAGGGGAAGGTCGAAGCCGAGCGCCTCAAGATCAACGGCTACAACATGCAGCTCGGCACGCTCGACCGCGAGGCGCATGCCCTCGTCGGCGAGGTCGCCAAGCGCAACTTCGGCGTCGTACGCGACAAGATCCGCGGGATCGTCCTCCGCGCCGACGTCGGCATCACCGAGCAGGCGTGGGAGGTTCGCGAGGAGGAGCTCGAGCGCGTGCACAACCTCCAGACCGAGCGTGCCCGTGAAGAGCAGCTCCTCGACGAGGAGCTGCGCGAGGTGCTCGACGACGCCGGCGAGTCGACGGGACCGAAGCAGTGACCTCCGCTCGGAGAGCAGACGTGATGAAGAATGACGAGACGAGGGCCTCGGGCTCACCGGTGAGGGGAGGCGAAGCGCGAGCGTCGCAGCTCCGACCGACGTCCACGAACGGAGGGCGAGGCAGAAGGCGTGCGCTCGCGGGGGTGATCGTCGGCGCGCTCGCGCTTGCCGGCATGTCGCTCGCTTCGTCCGACGTGAACGCGCAGCAGAACCCGGCGGCGCCCCAGGCAGGCGCCCCCGCAAGCGATGCGCCGAAGGCCGCCGGTGATGGCGGCGTCGTGCTCGGTACCGGCGACGGCGGGGCTCCCGCCGCGGAGGTCGCTGGCGGGGACGCAGGCACGAGCAACGTGATGTCGGCAGCCGCGATGCAGCGGAAGCTCTATCCGCCGCCGCCCCCGCCTACGCCGCAGCAGATCGCGGCGCTCGAGGCGCTGAAGCTGCAGGTCGACGCGTACGAGCAGGGCGCGAAGGAGTATCGCGACACCGTCACGACGATCATCAAGCTTCACTACGAGATGAAGAAGAAAGAGGTCCTCTCGGGCCTCGACCGCGAGATCGCCATCGAGAAGGCGGAGCTGAAGAAGGCGCGCGAGATCGCGATCCGCCGGCTCGAGGAGTTCATCGCGACCTACAGCGGCCCGCGCTCGCATCCCGAGGCGACGCCCGACGCGATGTACCGGCTCGCGGCGCTCTACGAGGAGCGCGCGCGCTCCGAGGACGCGACCGTGCCGCTCGAAGACGCGCTGAAGGACGCGATTCGTCTCTACAAGCGCGTCATCAACGAGTACCCGAAGTACCGCGAGCTCGCCGGCATCTACTACTTCCTCGGCCACGCGCTGAACGACTCGGGCCGCATGCCGGAGTCGCAGCAGGTGTGGCGCTCGCTCGTCTGTCACAACCACTTCCCGTACCCGACGAAGGTCGATCCGAAGGATCCGGAGAAGGACATCGTCGCGCCGATGCCCCAGGACGCCGACGAGGCGCACTGGACGCAGTGGCGTCGCAAGTACTTCAACCCGAAGTCGCCGTCGCGCGGGAACAAGGAGACCGTCTACGAGGAGGTCTACCCGGGCGACTGTACGTTCGTCGCCCAGCCGGCGCTCCGCCCGGGCGAGGACCCGAAGTACGTCGCCGAGGTCTGGTGGCAGATCGGCAACTGGGAGTTCGATCAGCTCGACTTCGCGAGCGGCGTGACGAAGGAAGATCCCGCCGCGGTGTGGGGCTACAACCGTGCGGCCAGCGCCTACTCGCACGGCATGAAGTACAAGAAGCCGCCGCTCTACGGCGTCGCGCTCTACAAGTACGCCTGGACGCTGTTCAAGCAGCAGCGCTACGAGCTCGCGACGAAGGAGTTCGTGAACCTCCTCCTCTACACGGACGAGCAGGAGAGGATCACCGGCGATCGCGGTGCTGACTTCCGGAGCGAAGCGTACACGTACATCGCCGGCTCGCTCACGAACGTCGACTTCAAGGGACCCGAGGAGTGGGAGCCGTACATCATGCGGCCCGACATCCTCGACACCGAGCCGAACCCCGATCGCGCTGAGCAGAAGCTCCACGTGGCGATCGACCGCGTGAAGGATCCGAACCTCATCCCCCAGGACAAGCCCTGGACGATCGAGGTCTATCGCGCGCTCGGCTACGAGTTCCGCAGCCTCAATCAGTTCAAGAATGCAGTCGAGGTCTACGAGACCATGCTGCAGAAGTGGCCGATGGATCCGACGGCTCCCGAGACGCAGAACGCGATCGCGGAGACGTACGACCAGATGAACATCACGAAGCGCCCCGGCACGCCGGAGCACGACGCGACGGCGCAGAAGGCCCTCGAGGCGCGCACCAAGCTCGCGAACTACATCGGCAACACGCCGTGGGTCGACGCGAACAAGGACAACCCGGCGGCGATCCAGAACGCCGAGCGCCTCGTGCGCGGCGGTCTCCGCCAGGCGGCGGCGCAGCACACCAACAACGGCAAGGCCGCGCTCCTCGCCGCTTCCGAGACGAGCGATCCCGCCCGTCAGATCGAGCTGCTCTCCCGCGCCGCCACCGAGTACAAGCTCGCGGGCACCGGCTGGCAGGGCTACCTGAAGCAGGACGAGAACGCGCCCGACGCCTACGAGTCGCGCTACTGGAACGCCGATGCGCGCCGCAACTACGTGCGCATCCAGGTGAAGCTCCACGAGGTCGCGCCGAAGACGTACCCGGAGCCGACCAAGAAGGACATCGACGAAGCGCTCGCCGCCGCGATCGAGGTCCGCGACTCGAACGAGGACGACAAGTACCTCGACAACGCCGCCTTCTTCGCCGTCGACATCAGCGACGTCGATCGCGATCTCGCCTACGCCCGCTTCGACGAGACGCGCGGCACCGCCGGGATCCAGAAGCGCGACGACGTGAAGTTCGACAGCGCCGACGAGGGTACGCGCAACGTCGTGAAGGACGTCATCCCGCCGGTCGTGCTCCAGAGCATGACGGCGCGCGACGAGTACGTCCGCGCGGTCCCGCCGAACCTCGACACGCTGCACCGCGGGCTCGAGTACCAGTACTACGTCGCCGAGCAGTACTTCCTCTACGGCGACTGGGCCACCGCGCGTCAGCGGTACGACGCGATGTGGAAGGAGAACTGCAAGCGCAACGAGTACGGCTACAAGGCGTGGGAGCGGCTCATCACGATGGCCGCCAAGTCCCGCGATGCCGAGGAGTCGCTCCGTCTCGCCGAGGCGGAGAAGAACAACTCGTGCGCCTTCAACCCCGAGCAGACGGCGCAGGCCTCCGGCATCATCAAGCCGATCGGCCAAGAGGCCGCCTACGTGAAGGCGCGCGCGAAGTTCGAGGAGGCCCGCAAGGCTCCTCCGGGCCCCGAGAAGAACCGTCTCTGGCGTGAGGCTGCGGGGCTCTACGAGCAAGCGCTCGGCGCCGCGCCGGGCCGCGACGAGGCGCCCGAGGGCGCGATGAACGCCGCCTACGCGTACAAGCAGGTCGGCGAGTACAACAAGGCGATCGAGCTCTACAACCGCTTCATCAGCGAGTACGGCTCGAACGAGCGCCTCACCGCACTGCAGAAGGGTGATCCGAAGACGAAGAGCGCGCCCGATCCGAAGAAGTACGCGGAGCGCGTGAAGTACCTCGGCGACGCGTACGACGCGCTCGGCACGACGTACTACTCGTTCTTCAACTACACCCGCGCCGCCGAGACCTACGAGAAGGTCTCGGCCAACGAGCGCTTCGACGAGCCGAAGCGTCGCGATGCGGCGAAGAACGCGATGATCCTCTACGCGAACATGGGTCAGCGCGAGAAGATGCTCGCCGAGTACCGCACGCTCGTGCGCCTCCATCCCACCGCCGAGGACAAGGCGGACGCGGACTACCGCGTCGCTTCGTTCGACTACAAGCAGTGGGACAGCAAGGGCGCCGACAGCGGAACGAACCGCCAGAACCGCATCCAGGGTGAAGGCGCGCTCATCCAGTACTACCAGGCGAACCGCAACAACGCGGGCGCCGGCAAGTACGTCGTCGAGGCCGCGTACTCGATCGCGAAGATGAAGCGAGCGGGCAACGAGGGCGATTGGAAGACGTGGCTCTCCAGCACGGTGAGCGCGTGGGACAGCCTCAGGGCACGCAACGGTTCGGAGGCGCAGAAGCCGCCGTACGTCGACTACGCCGCCGAGGCTGCCTTCACGCTCCTCGATGACGAGATCACGACGAAGTTCGACCTCGCCTCGAAGCACACCTACCCGGCGACGGTCCCCGAGATCCTCGGCGACGCGAAGACCGGGAAGAAGGGCAAGTACCAGCTCAACGCGGAGGAAGCCCAGAAGTGGGACCTCCGTCTCGAGAACGAGATCATCAAGAAGTACGAGTCGCTCGAGTGGGTGCCTGCGGCGTTCGCACGGCAGGGAGCCATCTTCGACACGCTCCGCTCAGGTCTCTACAACACCGTCAAGGTGAAGCTCTTCAACGCGCAGGGCGAGCGGCTCCTCAACACGATGCGCAACAGCGGTCGTGACGACCTGATGAACCAGGCCGATCAGCTCGAGGACGCGGCGAAGGACTTCTGGAAGCAGAAGAAGCAGCAGGAGCTCGACGGCGCCGACGAGATCATGGTGCGTCGATACGGGACCTCGGTTGCCTACGCACGCAAGTACAGCGTGAAGAACGCGGCGATCACCAAGGCCATCGGTCGGCTCGCGTACTACACGGACATCATCGGTGACGCGAAGATGCAGCAGTACGTGACGAACACGCCCGACCCGACGACGAAGGGCGCGACGAAGCTCACGTACTCGCAGAACCAGTACGTCCAGACGCGACCCGGCCTCACCGCGCTGCCGGCGGCGCAGGGGAACGCCACCCCGTTGCCGGCCTCGCCGTGACGGCTGGACGGCTCACGATGACAGAGGACCGAACCATGCGAAGCACCATCATCGAGAGGCTCTCTGCCGGGGTCGCCACGGGTTTGCTCCTCGCGCTCACGGCATGCGGCGGCGCCGACAAGCAAGTCGTCCCGCCCGCGAAGAACGCGACAGCGGGCACCCCCGTCATGACGCAAGGCGGGGGCGAGGTCGGCATCGTCGACAGCGCCGGTGGCTCCGGTCTCTCCGGGACCGCGCTCAGCCGCTACGAAGAGGGGTGGAAGGCGTGGCTGAAGGGGGACCTCCAGACCGCGAAGACGAAATTCCAGGAGGCCAAGGAGGCGGATCCGAAGTCGCCGTCGCCGCCGTACTCGCTCGGCGTCGTGCTCGAGCGCCTGGGAGACACCGCGGGCGCACAGAACGCGTACCGGAGCGCGTTCACGGCCAACCCCGAGCACGAGATCTCGGTGTGCGCCCACGCGCTCTCGCTCGCGAATTCTGGGCATGCGGGTGAGGCGGACACGTTCCTCTCCGACCGGCGGAGCAAGAAGCCGAACTCGCCGCGCCTCACGGCGTGCAACGCAGAGCTGAAGAGCATCGCCAAGGATCACGCGACGGCCCAGCAGCTCGCGCAGGACGCGCTCCGGATGGACCCGGACTTCAAGGAGGCGATGGTCACGATCGCGCGCGACCACTACCGCGCACGCAAGCTCGATCTCGCGAAGTATGCGCTCCAGGCGATCCTCGAGGGGTTCGGTGATGCGAGCCCCGCTCGCGACAAGGAAAACGCCGAGGCCCGTCTGATCCGCGGCCTCATCTACCGTGAAGGCGGCGCACGCGCCGTCGCGCTCGCCGACTTCGAGGCCGCGGTGAAACGGCGTCCCGACCTCGTCGAGGCGCTGATCAACCTCGGATCGATGCGTCTCGAGGCTGGAAACGCGACCGAAGCGCAGCCGGTGCTCGAGAGCGCGACGCGCTTCGCGCCGAACAGCGCGATCGCGCATCTCAACCTCGGCGACTGCTACCGCCTGCTCGGTCGCTACGCCGATGCGAAGAAGGAATTCGACATCGCCCTCTCGCGCGACTCGAGCCTCGCGGCGGCGCACTACGACCTCGGGTTGATGTTCCTCACCGCGCCGACGATCCCGGGCTACACGGCCGACAGTCAGGTCTCGACCGCGATCAAGGAGCTCGAGACGTATCGCACGATGCGGGGACCGAAGCCGCTGCCCGGTGTCCAGGACGACATCGACGATCTCATCGCCCGCGCCAAGGCGAAGCAGGCCGAGCTGAAGCAGACCCCGGCGGCGGCAGCACCGGCAGCGACGCCGCCCGCTAGCGCGCCTCCCACGAAGAAGTAAGCTTCGAGGAGCGAGGCCATGCGCGTTCTCGCTCGGAAGATCCACGACGCGTCGAAGAAAGAGCCGCAGTGATGATCCGCATGATCCGCATGATCCGCATGCCCCGCACCCCCCTCGGTTTCATCGCCGCTCCGGCCTTCGCAGCCGCGCTCTTCGTCTCCGGGGACGCCACCGCGCAGCAGAAGGGCGGCGTGATCACGATCAACGAGGTCACCATCGTCGGTCGCGTGCAGAAGCCCGTCGCGTCGGTCGACGTGAGCAAGATCCAGCCGAAGCTCACGCTCGCCGAGCTCCGCCAGCCCTTCCTCGATCGGATCGAAGAAGCGGCGCGGAAGGACCCGTTCTGATCGCCGCTCGCGCTCGCCTGTGAGAGGCAGCTCGTTGCACGCTCGTCTTCTGCGCGGTCTTGAAGACGCTTGCCTGCTCGTCCAGGCTCGATCGAGGGGAGCGTCGTGATCATCGCGGCGTCGATCGTGATGGCGCTCGCTTGTGTGCTCGCGAGCGGCCGGCGATTGTGGCTCGCGGCGAAGCCGACCGTGATCCATCCCGACGACGTCGTCGCTTGGCTCGGACCGTCCCCCGATCGGTCGAAGCTCGAGGCGCTCCGCGCGATGGTGGCGGACGTGCCCGACGCCGACTGGGAACGCGACCTGCTCGACGCGCTCGCGCAGGAGGGCAGCGAGGCGCGCGCCGCGCTCGTGAACGAGCAGCTCACCGAGCTCGATTTGCGAATGCAGCGATGGGCGCGTGTCCCTCGCGTATGCGCGAGCGTGTCGACGAGCTTCGGCATCCTGCTCGGGACGCTGGTGCTCCGGAACGGTCTCGCGAACGCGCCCGATCTGAGCGGGGAGGTCGGCGAGCTCTTCGTGCGCGGCGTCTTTCGCGACGCGATGTCCGTCGCGGCGTTCGGGATCGTCGGGACCGCGTTCTGCATTGCGGTCCACGCTCATGCGCGCCGGATGACGAGGGCACGCCTCGAGGCGACCGACCGGATGATCGAGAAGCTCGAGGGGGCGGCGGCCGGGCCCTCCGACGAGCCGCACGATGCCGCACGAGGAACCGACCGGCGTTCGCCCGAGCCCGGCGAGAGGCTCGAAGGAGGAGGGGACCCGGCGGGTAGCTCCGAGGCGGACGGGAGCGCTCGAACCGAAAAATGACACATGGTTTCAATCAGATGGATGGCTCCGCCGTGGCATCCGCCGCCGGCCGCTTCTTCGCGGCCCACCGTCCAGCGTGGCTGGACTCCGCCCGTGTTGGTTCGGTAAGATCGGCGGGCCTCGACCCGGCCTTCGGCCCGTGTTGAGTGTTGGTCGGGAACTTTTTGCCCGGCTCGCCGTCTGACGACAGAAGCCCTTGTCTTTCGTGCACTATCCAGAACGGATCCGAGCGAGGATGAAGCGATGATGGGACCGGGAGCAGGCCCGCAAGCAGGACCGGGAGCAGCGCGTCCGGGACAGATGACCGCGGTCATGCGGGCGATGTCCGTCCAGACGGGGCCCAAGGTCCTCCGCATCGGCCTCGTCCAGAGCGGGCGCGTCGTCGAGGAGCGCATCATCAAGCAGCGCACCACGGTGACGGTGGGCTCGAACGAGCGCGCTGTCTTCGTGATCCCGTCGCAGGCGGTGCCGCCGATGTTCAAGCTCTTCGAGCTGATCGGCAACGACTACCACCTCAACTTCCTCGACGGCATGAGCGGTCGCGTGGCGCTCGCCTCGGGCATCACGGACCTGTCGGCGCTGCGAGGGCAGGCGAAGAAGGTCAACAACGCCTACCAGATGAAGCTGACGGAGGAGGCGCGCGGAAAGGTCGTCGTCGGCGACACCACGTTCCTCTTCCAGTTCGTCGCGCCGCCGCCGGTTCAGCCGCGCCCGCAGCTGCCCCTTGCAGTGAAGGGCGGTATCGCGAGCCAGATCGACTGGACGCTCACGATCATCGCGGCGTTCAGCTTCCTCATCCACTTCGGCATCGTCGGCGTGATGTACTCGGACTGGATGGATCCGGTCGTCGGTGACGACTTCAACGTCGCCGGCCTCGTCGACATGATGAAGAACATCCCTCCGCCTCCGGTGACGGAGACGCCGACGGAGGTGAACCCGGACACGACGGCGACGGCGGCGTCGACGGCCGCAGCTCCGAAGTCCGGCGGCGGTGGCGCCGGCGGCAAGGGGGCCTCCGGTCAGAGCAAGGGCGCCGGCAGCGTCGGCGACAAGCAGGCAGCAGCGCTCGCCGCGCAGGCGGACGCGATGCAGATGCAGATGCTCGCGGCGCTCGGCGGCGGTTCTTCCGTGCAGGGCGCGCTCAACCGAAGCGACATCCCCCCGGTCGATCTCTCGGGCGCAGCGGCGTCCGGTGCGGGCGTCGCGCACGGCACCGGCGACCTGAAGGTCGGCGGCGGCGGCGGCGCCGTCCAGGGCGGCGGCAAGGGCGGTGGCCTCGGCTCGCTCGGTGGCGGCACGAAGGGCTCGGGCGAAGGCGGGAACGCCGGCCAGGAGCGCAAGGTCGAAGGGCCGAAGGGCGACGCGCAGATCAGCGGCTCGAGCGCGACCGTGCCGATCTCGGGCGCCGACCGCGTCATCGCGGGCCTCCGCGCCCGGTTCCGCCAGTGCTACCAGACGGGGCTGAACTCCGATCCGAGCATGTCCGGCAAGGTCACGATCACGGCGAAGGTCGGTCCGAACGGCGAGGTCTCCGACGCGAACGTGTCGTCGAACACGGGCCTCTCGCAGGGCGTCGCTTCGTGCATCGCGAACGTGGTGAAGCGCGCCCAGTTCGATCCGCCGGGCGGCGGCGGCTCCACGCTGAACATTCCGGTCACGTTCGTCCAGCAGGGCAAGTGAGCCGGAGAGGTCAGGGGATCCCTGACCTCGGCAGAGCTGAAAGGGGGACGGGGAGAGACGCGGCAAACGCCGACTCTCCCCGTCGTCGTTTGTGGCGCCGATTCGGGTGCGCTGCGCGGATGCTTCGTCGAATGTTCAGCGCCTTCGCGGCAACAAAGACAACAGCGCTGAGACTTCCCCGACGCCCGTATGCGCGTCAAATTGGCGCAAGTGTTCGGAATTGCTAGGTTTTTGGCGCGGCTTTTGCGTTGACACTCCTCGTCACACACACTAGAGTCGTAGGCGAGGTCAGGAGGCTGGATGCGGGTTCGCTCGGCATTGAAGTGGGTTTTCGCCTTCGGTGTCCTCGCGCTCGCCGCGGGACCTGCGGGCGCACAGCAGCCCAACGGGGGAGCCGCAGCTCCGAGTACGGGACAGTCGACGGATGGCCAGGTCGGCTTTCAGCGCAAGACGTCGCTGACCCCGCAGGAGCAGCTCGTCGAGTCGCAAAAGCACCTCGGTCGGATGGAGGCGGCGGCGGGCGGCGTTCGCAAGATGCTCGAAGAGGCGCGCCGGCAGCGTGACGTCGTCAAGACGCTCTGCCTGAACGACAAGCTCTCGCAGGTCGACGTGGCGATTCGATCGGCGCGCGACCGTCGCGGTCAGCTCCAGGCCGCCGTCAATCGCAATGACGCCGAGCTCTCGAACCACGAGTTCACGATCCTGACCGTCCTTCGGCAGCGCACCGAGCAGCTCGTCGCCGAGGCGAACCAGTGCATCGGCGAGGAGTCGGCGTTCGTCGGCGACACGCGGACGACCGTTCAGATCGACCCTCAGATCCCGCCGGATGAAACGCCGTACCCGTCGACGGACCCGACGCTCGTCATTGGTCCGCCGCAGTGCACCAGCTGTACGCTCTGAATCGCGTCGAGTGACGGAAGCTCGTTCCGCGCACTCTGTTTTGCCTCGCGCGGCAGTAGCCAATCAGTAGTTGGGGTGGCAGCGCCCGAGGGCTCGTCGGTCTCCGGACCGATGCTGTCGTCGACTCTCCTCGCTCTGTCGTTCAATGTTGCACTTCCGCCTTCGCCCGAGTAGCTCTTCCGCTTCCGTGACGCGCTGGCGCCGCTCCTTCTGACCGAGATGACGAATCGCCCCGCCAAGTCGCTTGCTTCGCGTTTGTTCGAGCCGCTTGGCCGCTTGCGCCGGTGGGGTCGGGCATGCACGCTCGTCGCCGTTCCTGCTGCCGTCCTCTCGTGGACGAGCGCTGCCTCCGCGCAGGGGTGGCTTGCAGACCGCCGCTTCACGGAGGGACCCGGTATTCGCACGGGCGACCTCGAGCTGCACCCCGGCATCGGCGGTGAGGTCGGCTACGACTCGAACTGGTTCTACCGCTCCCACAACGAAGGCCCGACGATCGCGAACGGCGCACCGGCGCTCCCGCCGGCGGACGCGGCGGTGTTCCGGGTCACGCCGTCGTTCTACGTCTCGACGCTCGGTCGGCAGCGCCAGGAGGACGGCAACACGCGGCTGGAGCCGCGCGTCATCTCCTTCCGCGGTGGCGTGGCGGCCACCGGTCGCTTCTTCCTCGGGAAGGACACGGGCCGGCAGCACAACATCGGTCTGAGCTCCGACGCCCGGCTCGACATCAACCAGGGGCGCCCGATCGGGTTCGGCATCTTTGCCGGCTACAACCGCCTGATCCAGCCGCAGGTCCTCGCCGATCCGAACCTCTCGTTCAACCGGAGCGACCTCCGGGCCGGCGCCGAGGTCATCGGCATGCCGGGCGGCGGCACGTTCGACGTCCGCGGCGGGTATCAGTTCCACGGCGCGCTGTTCGAGGAGTCCAACGGCGTTCCGTACACGAACCTCACGCACGAGGTGTCCGTCAGGAACCGCTGGCGCTTCCGCCCACGAACGGCCCTCTTCCACGACACGTCGCTCCGCTTCATCAGCTACCCGAACGCGGATCGGGCGGTGAACTACCTGAACGACTCGACGCCCGTTCGCACGAGGCTCGGCGTGACCGGTCTCATCACCGAGCGGTTCGGAGCGCTCCTCGCGGCCGGCTACGGCGCGACGTTCTTCCAGAACCCCGCCGCAGCATCGTCGACCCAGTACGACAGCATCAACGGGCAGGCGGAAGGCACGTTCTACCTCAGCAAGGGCGCTTCCGGGGCCGACGAGCCCGGGCAGGCGACGTTGCTCCTCTCGACGGTGAGCCTCGGCTTCCTCCGAGACTTCCAGAACAGCCTGCTCGGCAACTTCTACAATACGAACCGGGTCTACGGCCGCCTCGAGTACTGGTTCGGCGGCAAGACGTTGGTCCGGCTCGATGCCTACGGCGAGCAGCTCAACTACCCGGCCGTGTTTCTCAACACCGCTGGTGTCCCCACGCAAGTGACGGGGGAGTTCTCGAACTTCCGCGTCGGCGGTGGGCTCTTCGCCGAGTACCGCTTCACGTCGTCGTTCGGTATCAACACGACGATCGACTACGTCCAGCAGATGAGCGACACGCAGATCCCGGCAGGAACGGGCGTCGGCGGCGCTCCGCTCGTGTTCGATCTGAATTACCGGCGGTTCCAGGCCTTCGCCGGTGTCCGCTACTTCTTCTGAGCGTCGGTCTTGACCTTCGCGCGGCGAGGGATAACGCTCCCGCCAGCTGAACGCGGGCGTTGCCTGCGGCCACCCAAGCTCCGGCCATGCTGCTGTCCCGCGTCCTGTCGCTCCTCTCGATCGTGATCGTCGTGTTGCTCGGCCTGATCACACCGGGCTGCGGACGCAACTATCCGCCGCCGGCGAAGCTCCCGGACCCGATCGTGAACCAACTGGTCGGCCCCGGGGACGTGCTCGAGGTCTTCGTCGTGGGTGAGGAGAAGCTCCCGCGCGAGTACGAGATCGGTCCCGACGGCACGCTCGCGTTTCCGTACGTCGATCCGATCAAGGTCTCAGGGCTCGAGCCGCGTCAGATCGCGATGTCGCTCCGCGAGAGTCTCGTCGAGGCGAAGTTCCTCGTGAGCCCGCAGGTCCAGGTCAAGGTCAAGGCGTACAACTCGAAGAAGATCCAGGTCATCGGTCAGGTGGCCAAGCAGGGCCCGTTGCCCTATCAGGATGGCATGACGCTCGTGCAGGCGATCTCCGCGGCGGGGTGGTTCACTCCGCTGGCCGACACCAACCACGTTCAGGTGATCCGGCAGACAGCAAACGGCGGCGCCGTGAACGCGATCGTGAGCGTCGACGCGATCACCGACAACGCGCGCGCGGACATCAAGCTTCAGCAGGGCGACACGATCAAGGTCGACCAGCGCCTCTTCTGACCGTGCCGCGCCTCCTCCTCCTCCTGACTGGTGGGACGCTCCTCATGACGTCCGGCGAAGAGCGCGCCGGCGCGCTTCGCGTGAGCGAAGAAGAGCGGACGAGCCGCGACCTGGTGACGGAAGTCCCGCCGCTCGCTCGCGTCGCGGAGCTCGATACGCGCCTGCTCTTCCAGATGGACTCGGCCAACATGCAGCCGTCCGACTGGCTCAAGCTCGCACGCGAGGTCCATCGTGAGCTGCCGCGCTACGACGGCATCGTCGTCGTGCACGGCACCGACACGATGGCGTACACCGCGAGCGCGCTCGCGCTCCTTCTCGGCCCGCTGCCGAAGCCGGTCGTGCTCACCGGCTCGCAGAAGCCGCTCGTCGACATCCGCACCGACGCGCGCCAGAACTTGGTCGACGCTGCTCTCGTGGCCACGCTCGCCGTGCCGGAGGTGTCGATCGTGTTCCACTCGCGAGCGCTGCGAGGCGCACGCGCCACGAAGAAGGACGCCTGGGGCTTCGACGCGTTCGACTCGCCGCAGCTCGCGCCGCTCGTGGAGCTCGGGCTCGACGTCGAGGTCGCGCCTCACGTCCGCGCTCCGGCGGAGCTCGCTCCGTTCGACGATCGTCTGGAGCCGCGCGTCCTCGCGGTGCGCGTCTTCCCGGGCCTCGATCCGCTCCTCATCCGTGGAGCGATCCGCGCTGGGGTGAAGGGCCTCGTGCTCGAGGGGTACGGGACCGGCAACGTCCCGGAGTCGATCCTGCCGGCGCTCGAGGAGGCGAGGGCCCGGAACGTGCCGGTCGTCGTCGTCTCGCAGTGCCTCCGTGGCTTCGTCGATCTCCGCCGCTACGAAGCCGGGGTCATCGCCGACGATGCGGGCGCGATCTCGGCGAAGGACATGACGGTCGAGGCCGCGGTCGCGAAGCTCATGATCGGTCTGGCCCGGTACGGGACGGGTGACGCTCTCCGCGAGTACTTCGGATCGAGCGCGGTCGGCGAGCGCGACGCGTAGTGTCCTTTGCCCGAAGTCTCTTCGGGCGAAGGCACGGGAAATGAAGAGCTCATGCCGCGAGCCAGACGTCCGGAAAGGCGAGATTCTCTCATCGCCCTCACCCTCGTGGGGGCGATGAGAGAATCCGGCCGGACTCTGGGCGAGCGGCAGTAGTACCATCACGGGACGATGGTTCGTTCCCCTCGGCGGTCCGTGCTCGATCTCGTTGGCGATACGCCGCTGGTGGAGCTCCAGCGCATCCCTGCGCCCGGTGCCAGGGTGCTCGCGAAGCTCGAGGCGAAGAACCCGAGCGGCAGCGTGAAGGATCGCGCCGCGCTCGCGATGATCGAAGCGGCCGAGGCCCAAGGGGAGGTCGGGGAGGGGAGCGTCATCGTCGAGGCGACGAGCGGCAACACCGGCATCGCGCTCGCGATGATCGCGGCGGTGCGTGGCTATCGATGTGTGCTCGTCATGCCCGAGGACATGAGCGTCGAACGGCGGCGCATCCTCCGCGCGTACGGCGCGGAGATCGTGATCACTGCGGCGGACGACGGAATGGCGGGCGCGGTCGCCGAGGCGGAGCGCATCGCCGCTCGGACGGAGCGCGTGTTCATGCCCCGGCAGTTCGACAACCCCGCGAACCCCGACGTCCACGAGCGCACGACGGCGCGCGAGATCCTCGCGGCGGTGCCCGACCTCGCCGTGTTCGTGGCCGGTGTCGGCACGGGTGGAACGCTCAGCGGCGTCGGTCGCGCGCTTCGTGCGGCGCGGCCCGAGGCGCGGATCGTCGCGGTCGAGCCGGCGCGGAGCTCGGTGCTCTCCGGCGGCGAGCCGGGCCTCCACGCCATCCAGGGCCTCGGTGCCGGCTTCGTCCCGAAGGTGCTCGACCGCTCCGTCATCGACGAGGTCGTCACGGTCACCGATGTTGCGGCCGACAAGATGGCCCGCCGCCTCGCTCGCGAAGAGGGGCTGCTCGTCGGACCGTCGTCGGGCGCGAACGTCCACGTCGCGTGCGCGATCGCTGCCGCGGTGAAGGGGCCGGTGGTGACGATCCTCTGCGACGGCGGCGAGCGCTACCTGCTCGGCTGAGCCGTTCGGGAGAGGTCAGGTCTTGGCCTTCGCGACGGCCGCCCTCGGAGGTCCGCCGGCGCCGCCTGGCTTGGACGGAGGGGGAGCGGTGATGCTGATCGCCGTGTCGACGCCGGAGGCGGATACCCTCGCAAGCGACGTGGTCACGGCCATCGCGTTTGGAGGGCGGTTGTAGAACGCCGAGGCGAGGTACGCCCGCACGGCGCGCTGGATGAGGATCTTGGCGACGGCCCCGAGTGGGACCGCGAGGAGGACGCCGAGGAACCCGAAGAGCGAGCCGGCGGCCATCATCGTGAGGATGACCTCGAGCGGGGCGAGGCCGACCGAGCGACCGACGATGCGCGGGGTGATGACCATGGCGTCGATGATCTGGACGCCGCCCATCACGACGACGACCCCGACGATGGTTCCGGCGCCCTGCCAGTCGAGGACGGCCATGAAGAGCGCGAGGAGGAGACCGAGGGTGAAGCCGACGTAAGGGACGAAGGCGAGCATCCCCGTCATCACGCCGATCGGAACGGCGAGGCGGATGTCGACGAAGCGGAGGCCGGTCGCGTAGAGCGCGGCGAGGACGACGTTCGCGGTGAGCTGGCCGCGGACGTAGCCCGAGAGGGTCTTGTGGATGTCGCGTGCGACCGCCGAGATGCCGGGCGTCCAGCGGCGCGGGATGAGCTGCTCGACTCGATCCACGATGCGATCGAAGTCGATGAGGAGGTAGAGCGCGAAGACCGGCACGATGAGCGCGGAGAGCGCGACGCCGACGTAGCCGAGCGTGCCGAAGAGCGCGGTTCGTGCCGTCTCCATCGTGCCGCTCGCTTGGAGCCGATCGGTGAAGACCTTCGAGACGTCGTTGACCGAGTGCGGCAGCTTGATGTGGAGGGTGTTCGCGAACCAGGGCTCCGCGCGGAGCTGCAGCCCTCTGAGCTTCTCGGGGAGCGTGGCGCTCGCCTCGGTCATCTCGTCGACGAAGAGCGGGATCGCGTAGATGAGGACGACGGTGAAGAGCCCCGCGATCCCGAGCATCACGAGGATGGCGCCGAGCGGACGCGGCACGCGCATGGCCTCGAGGCGATCGACGAACGGATCGAGCGCGTAGGCGAGGAGGAACGCGAGGAAGAGCGGCACGAGCACGCCGCGCAGCACGTAGGCGAGCGCGAGCACCAACACGACCGCGAGGAAGATCATCTTCCGACGGAAGCTCGTCCCAGGCTCCCTCGTCCGCACGGAGCCGTCCGTCTCGCCGTCAGCCACGGGAGCCTCTCACGATTCGAAACTCTATCAAGTAGACGCGAGCCCAACCACCCCGCGAGGGCCGCTCGGCGGAGTCTTTCCAAGGGTGAAGAGGCGGGTGCGGCCGATGGTCGGCTGCGGGCAGTGCCGCCGCCCCCGGCGGATGACCAGGCGGAGCTGGGGCAAGCCGGGTGAGAGCGGGGAGAGAGCGGGGCGAGACTGGCTGCGGACTCCGTGGTAAGCCCCGCGCATGTCCGAGACGCCGCACGAGGTCCCCCGGTTCGACGAGGATGCGCCCCGGCCGGTGCCACCGCTCGAGCTCCAGGACGGTGCAACGCTGACGCGCCTCGTGGGCGTGGTGCGCCGGCTCCTCGGACCCGGCGGCTGTCCGTGGGACCGCGAGCAGACCTTCGAGACGACTCGCAAGTTCGTGCTCGAAGAGGCGTGCGAGGTCATCGATGCGATCGACTCCGGCGACCGCAACGCGCTCCGCGAGGAGCTCGGGGATCTCGTCCTCCAGGTCGTGTTCCTGTCGGAGCTCGCGCGGAACGAGAAGGCCTTCGCGATCGACGATGCCGTCGCCGGGATCGTCGACAAGCTCGTGACCCGCCACCCTCACGTCTTCGGCGATCTGGACGCCGAGACCGCCGACGAGGTCCTCCGGAACTGGGAGCAGATCAAGGCGCGGGAGAAGAAAGGGCGAGGCATCCTCTCGGGGGTACCGCGGAGCCTTCCCGCGCTCGTGCGAGCACAAGCGATCGGCGAGAAGGTCCGGCGCGTCGGCTTCGATTGGGCCGACGTCGGCGGCTCGCGGGAGAAGGTGGCCGAGGAGATCGGTGAGCTCGACCGTGCGATCGAGGCCGGCGACGCGGCGGCGGTCGAGGAGGAGCTCGGTGACGTCCTCTTCGCGCTCGTGAACCTCTCGCGGCACGTGAAAGTCGACGCCGAGGGGGCGCTTCGGCGGACGATCGACAAGTTCACGGCCCGCTTCGCGCATGTCGAGGCCCGCGTGAAGGAGGAGCATGGCGGCTGGGGAGGCCCCGATGGGAATCAGCCGAACCTCCCGCTCGAGGTGCTCGACGGTTACTGGGAAGAGGCGAAGGCGAAGCTTGCCGACGGCGAGCGCCAAACTGCGGGGAAGGCGAGGTAGGATCCCCCCGTGGCTACGCCGAACGCTTCCGCTGCACCGAAGCCGCTCGCCCGGACCCCGGAGGAGTGGGCTGAAGAGCTCATCCGTCTTGGCGGCCGTGCATTCCACGGCAAGCAGGTCTTCCGCTGGATCCAGGCGCGCGGCGTCACCGATCCGGCGCAGATGAGCGATCTCCCCGCCGCGCTCCGCACGAAGCTCGTCGAGAGCGGGCTCGGCAGCGTGATGGACATCGTCAGCGAGCGCCGTGCGACGGATGACACGCGCAAGCTCCTCGTCGCGCTCGGTGATGGAGCGAACGTCGAGACGGTGCTCATCCCGCGCGTGTCGGGTGGCAAGTCGGACCTGCCTTCGCCGATCGAAGAGGACGCGGATGCCGCCGCCGCCGTCGAGGACGAGGACGACCCGCTGGCCGACGACGGGCCGATCCCGGTCACCCAGTGCATCTCGACCCAGGTCGGCTGCGCGATGGGCTGCGTGTTCTGCGCGAGCGGCGTCGCTGGGCTGAAGCGGCACATGCGCGCCGAAGAGATCGTCGCGCAGGTCCTCGTCGGGCGCTCGCGCCTCGACGAGCGGGAGCAGATCCGCAACGTCGTCCTCATGGGGATGGGCGAGCCGCTCCACAATTACGAATCCACGCTGCGCGCGCTCCGCCTCTTGACCCATCCGGACGGGATCGCCCTCTCGACGCGCAAGGTCACCGTCTCGACGAGCGGTCTCGTGCCGGAGATCGCCAGGCTCGGCAAGGACTTCAACGGGCAGATCGGCCTCGCGATCTCGCTCCACGCGGCCGACGACGAGACGCGCTCGCGGCTCATGCCGATCAACAAGAAGTACCCGCTGCCCGAGCTGATGAAGGCGCTGCGCGCGTATCCGCTCCCGCGACGCCGGCGGATCACGATCGAGTACACCCTCGTCGCCGGGAAGAACGACACCGCGGAGGAGGCGAAGAAGCTCGCGAAGCTCCTTACCGGCCTGCCGGTGAAGGTCAACCTGATCCCGATGAACCCGATCGAGGCTTCGACGCTGGGGCCCCCCGACCTGAGTGGCGTTCTCGCGTTCCAGCGGATCCTTTGCGACGCCGGCTACTCCTGCTTCATTCGCAGGCGGCGTGGCGACGACGTGAGCGCGGCGTGCGGTCAGCTCGCGCTCCTCGGTGCGAAGCCGAAGGTCCGGGTGGATCGAGGCGGCGGATTGCGACCGCGCTCGCTGCCGGTGCAGGGCGGAGGCACGCCGCCGGGCGGCGGAACGGAGTGAGCCGGGGGTGAGCGCGGTTCGAAAGCGGCAAGCCGCTCTCCTGTTCGCGGCTGTCGTCGCTGCGTCGAGCTACACCTCGCTCGCGCGCGCGGACGAGAACGACGGAGCGGAGTCGCAAGAGCCGGACGCGCCTGCGTCGCCGAAGAAGGACGAGCCGTTCGCGACGAAGCCAGGTTACGCGCAGGTCATCGCGACGATGATGGGCGGCACGGGGCTTCGCTTCAACAACCCGTATCGGCTCTCGACGCCGCTCGGCGGTGACGCGGAGTCGGTCTCACGAACGAACGCCTACGTCGACATCGGTCTCGCAATGACGCTCGGCAACCCGCTTGGGTTCCAGCACGGCGCGGCCCTTCGTACGACCGTGGGCGTCGAGGGCGTCGGCCAAGTGGTGATGACGCCGTCGTACTTCGGATGGTGGCGCAGAGGCGCGCTCGCGGCCTTCGGGCGGGCGGGCGTCCCGCTCGTCCTCACTCCGGACCCGACCGTCGGGCTCGAGGGCGCGCTCGGCGGCGTCTTCTTCTTCCTCGGCGGCATCGGTGTCGTCGCCGAGGTCGTCGGCGACGTGTTCTACGGAACGGGGACGCGCGAGGTCGCGACGGCGACGTATCCGGTGCTCAGCGGGCAGCTCGGGCTGCTCGGCACCTATGAGGTGCTCCCGTGAAGCGTGCCGCCGTCCCGAGCACGCTCGTCGCCCTCGTCCTCGGGCTCCTCTGCATGGCGCCGACCGCGGGCGACGTCGGCGGCTGCGGGACCGAAGTGAAGGCGCTCGATCCGCTCGCATTCGCGCTCGCGCGGAAGGACATGGACTGCGAGCGCTGCACCGAGTGTGGCATCCGAACGGCGCGGTGCCAGCGGGCGTGCGATCCGGCGAAGGACGTCGAGACGATCATCCCCGCCACGTGCCAGCCGCTCCTGCACGACGGCGAGGTGTGCATTCGCCGATTGAACGCTGCCTCGTGCGACGCGTACGCGGCGTACGTCGACGACCTCTCTCCCTCGACGCCGAGCGAGTGTGAATTCTGCAAGCTCGCTCCCGAGGGCGCGAGCGCGAAGCTCGGGGGCGACGCCGCGGCAAAGGACGGCCCGCCTTGAGGCTGCGTGACACCGTCCTCGGGCTCGTCGTGCTCGCGCTCGCCAGCGGCTGCGCCGGGCTCCGACCGATGCTCGCGCCTCCGAACGACCTCGAGGACTACCGCGCATTCCGTGTCGCGGCTGCGGAGGGGACGCGACTCGCCCGGGCGAAGCGCTACCTCGAGCGTCATCCGAAGGGCACATGGGCGCGGGAGGTCCAGGCCGCATTCGACGAGGAGGAGCCGCGCTATTTCGAGCGGGCCCAGGCGTCGCGAGAGGGCATTCGCCGCTACCTCGTCGATCTGCCCGAGGGTCCGCATGCCGACGCGGCGCTCGCGCTCCTCGTTGCATTCGGTTCGAGCATGCAGGAGGCCGAGCTCCGCGACATCGCGAGGCGCGTCCGCGAGGGCGATGCCAAGCTCGAGGCTGCAGCGGTGCAGCGGCGCGCCGTCGGTGAGGGGATCCTCGCGAGTGTCGGCGTGCTGCTCGACGACGACGTCTACGGCGCGCCACGGGCCGAGGCGCCTCCGAAGCTCCGCGCGCTCATGCTCGGAAGGAACGCCTCGGTGCTGACGTGGGGTGGCGGCGTTCCGAGCCGACACGAGGACGACTACTTCTTCGTCCTGCCCACGCGTCCCGATCGCGAGTCACGTCTCCTCACGGTCGAGATCTCGATCGCGGAGACGGACGGCGTCGTGACCGGCGGGACCGTGGAAGGGAGCGACATGCTCGTGCGTTGGGCCGAAGCCGACCAGATCGTCCGGCTCGACGCCTCGGCTCCGGAGGACCGCACCGAGGCGCAGGTCCATGCGATGGGACGGCTCGAAGGAGCGTTCGAGCGGCGCCTCCCTTCGGCTTCCTGTCCCGATCTCCGCAAGGACCGGGAGCTCTACCACCGTGCCTGTGGCGGCTGGGAGGTCGTGGTCCTCCCCGGCGCTCGGGCGGGCGACAAGGACGCCATCGTCATCCGAGCGCCACGTGGTAGAAAGACCGAACCTTCGGCTTCCCGGCCCGACCCGAGCCCGTAGTCCAACTCTCTCGATCGATCGACGGCTTGATGATCCCCTACATCTACGTGCCCGACCTGAAGCTCGGTCCGCTGACGCTTCACCCGTTCGGGCTGCTCGTCGCCACGGGCGTCATCATCGGCACCTGGCTCGCGACCAGGCGCGCTCGGCAGCGCGGCCTCGACCTCGACAAGCTCAACTCGTTCATCACGTGGATGCTCGTCGCCGGGTTCCTCGGCGGCCACATGCTCGACCAGATCTTCTACCACCCAGCGGAGGTGCTGAAGCGGCCGTGGTCGCTCTTCCTCCTCTGGGAGGGCCTCTCGTCGTTCGGCGGCTTCATCGGCGGCCTCATCGGCGTCGTCCTGTGGAAGTTCTTCGAGGCGGTGCCCCTGTACCGCAACTCGTTCTTCACGATCCCGAAGTTCAAGCGGCGCGCGCGGACGATGCCGATCATGCCGTTCTGCGACCTGATCTTGAGCGTCTTCCCGGTCGCGTGGATCTTCGGGCGGAGCGGCTGCTCGGTCGTGCACGATCACCAGGGAATGAGGGCTCCGGCGGACCACTTCCTCGCGGTCGCGTTCGGACGCCCCGATCCGACGCGCACGATCCATCTCGGTTCGATCGAGCTCCGTTACGGGGACGCCCCGCACTTCGATCTCGGTCTCCTCGAGATGATGTTCACCGTCGTCCTCGCGACGCTCCTCGCGCTCACGTGGCGCCGGAAGCTGACGACGGGTTCGTACATCGCGGCGGTGGCGTTGGCTTATGCACCGGTGCGCTTCGCGATGGACTTCCTCCGCATCCGCGACGTCGAGAGCGCCGATCCTCGCTACGGCTCGTTCACGCCGGCTCAGTGGGCCTGCATCGCGCTCTTTGCGTTCGGCCTCTTCATGGTCCGGCGTGTGATGCAGATCAGGAAGTCCGGCGAAGATCCGATGGACCTGGTCTCTCTCCCGGCGGAAGCGGCGACGCTCCCGCCCGACGTCCCGATCGAGGCACCCGTCGAGGACTGAACGCGGGCGTGGCGTCCGCTCCGGGAGGGAAGGGGACCGGGCGCGCCTGCGATCTCCTGCCTCCGGATCCGCCTCCCGCCTGCGGCCGAGCTCTGTCGCGTGGCGGCACGTGCCGCGTCTTCTGCGACAGAAGCTCTGCCAGGCGTGCAGATGAGGCTTGGTGGCGCCGCTCGTCGATCCGTATGATGGCGCCGTGGGGGAGCCGGTCGTAGGCGGTAGAAAGGTCCTGCGCGCAATCGTCGTCGAGGATGAAGACGACGACGCGTTCCTCCTTCTCCGGGAGCTGAAGCGCGTCTTCGATGCGCACTGCGAGCTCGTATCGACGCCGGAGCGGCTCCGGGAAGCGCTGTCGCGAGGGCCCTGGGACATCGTCATCTCCGACTGGTCGCTTCCGTCCTTCAACGGTCTGGAGGCGTTCGAGATCGTCCGCGAGATGGGCGAAGACCTGCCGTTCATCATCGTGTCGGGGACCATCGCCGAGGAGGCGGCGGTCCAGGCGCTCCGAGCGGGCGTCCACGACTTCATGACCAAGGGGCGCTTCGCTCGGCTCGTGCCTGCGATCGAGCGTGAGCTCCGCGACGCTCGCGTCCGGCGTGAGAAGCGACTCGCCGAACAGCGCCTGGCGATGCAACGCGTGGAGACGGAGCGGTCGGAGCGCCTGCTCCGCAGTGTTCTCCAAGCCGTTCCGGATGGCGTGATCGTCGTCGATGCGGAAGGGCACATCGTCGTGTGGAGCGCGGGAGCGGACGCGATCATCGGGATGCCGCGGGCGGAGATCGAGCTCTCGGAGTGGCCGAGCCACTACGGAATCCATCTCTCCGATCGAAAGACGCTTGCATCACGCGCGGACCTCGCGATCGCCAAGGCGCTCACCGGGGTCGCGGTCGATCGTGAGGAGAGGTTCCTCCGGAACGCCAAGGTGAGCGGCGTGTGGCTCAGCGTCAGCGCGCGGCCGCTCCGTGCCGCGGACGGGAGCATCACGGGCGCCGTCGGCGTCTTCCACGACACGACGCAGGAGAGGTCCGCCCAGGAGCAGCTCATGATCTCCGACCGGATGGCGTCGGTGGGCATGCTCGCTGCGGGCGTCGCGCACGAGATCAACAACCCGCTCGGCGCTGCCCTCCTCAACCTCGAAATCGCCCACGAGATCCTCGGCGAGTCACCGGAGCGCGCGGCCGAGTCCGAGCTGAGGGCATCGATCGTGGACGCACGTTCGGCGGTCGCGCGCGTCCACGCGATCGTGGGCGACCTCCGGATCTTCTCGAGGCACGAGGACGGGGCTGCCGTGAGCGCCGACGTCCGGTCTGCCCTCGAGTCGAGCCTCCGGATGGCGTTCAACGAGATCCGACATCGCGCCCGCGTGGTGAAGGACTACCAGCCGGCACCGATCGTGAGCGGCTCCGAGGCTCGGCTCGGGCAGGTGTTCCTCAACCTCCTCGTGAACGCCGCGCAGGCGATCGCCGAGGGGAACATCGACGCGAACACGATTCGAGTGGCGACGCGGACCGACGAGGTCGGCAGAGCGGTCGTCGAGGTGTCCGACTCGGGCAGCGGGATCGCGGCGGAGGCGCTCCCGCACCTGTTCAGTCCCTTCTACACCACGAAGCCACCGGGGATCGGGACCGGTCTCGGTCTGCCGATCTGCCAGCGGATCGTCACGCAGATGGGCGGGGAGATCCACGTCGAGAGCGTGATCGGCGAGGGCACGACGTTCAGGGTGCTACTGCCGGCCGCCGCGCCGACGGGGCCGAGCTCCGGCCATGCCGCCCATGCGGCCGCGCGTGCGCCCACGTCGCTCCGGCGAGGCCGCATTCTCGTCGTCGACGACGAGCCGATGCTCGCGGCCGCGATCCGTCGTGTCCTCGTGTCTCAGCACGACGTGGTCACGACGACGCGTGCCGTGGACGCGCTCGACAAGCTCCGCTCGGGCGCGACCTTCGACGTGATCTTCTGCGACCTGATGATGCCGCAGGTCACCGGGATGGAGCTCTACGCCCGCATCGAAAGTGAGTTCCCCGAGCACGCGTCGCGTGTCGTCTTCCTCACCGGCGGCGCGTTCACCCAGGCCGCGCGTGACTTCCTCGCACGTGTCTCGAACCCGACGCTCGAGAAGCCGATCGACCGAAACGGCCTGCTCGCGCTCGTGAGCGAGCGGGTGAAGGCGTCGTCGTGCTCCGGCGGGGGGTGAGCGCCGCGCCGTTGCGCGCAGAGCGTCGCGTCATGTCGAGCGATGAAGCTCGAGGAGCGCGCGGCAATCGTCGGGGAGGGGAAGCTTCGTCATCGTGTCGAGATTGGTGGCGACGGTGACGTGCTCGATCGTCGCCACATGAGCGCCGTCGGACTCGCGCGTGAGCACGTAGCGGAGCGTCGCGGAGGTGGTCCCGAGCTTGGCCACGGCGGTCTCGATGTTCGCCACGTCCCCGTAGCGGAGCGGCGTCTTCCAGTCGGCCGTGAGGTGCACCGCTGGGAACCCGATGCGCCGGCGGGTGATGAGGTCGACGTAGCCGCCAGGCACTCCGTCGAAGAAGCGCTCCATCGCCTCGTGGCACCAGTTGAAGAAGCGCGCGAAGAAGGCGATGCCGGCGGCATCGACCTCTTCGAAGCGGACCGCACGTCGATAGACGACCGACATCTTCGTTCGTTCCTCGGGGCTTGCTCTAGCCGAGGTCGTCGGCGATGTTCGTGACGAGCGCGGGGGAGAGGCGCGTCGTGGCCGTGTAGCGGGGATGCGTCGAGACGAGCTCGACGACGACGTCCTCGGGCTTCCGCTTCTTCTCGAGCACGCTCCTCAGCGCCGCCTCCCCCTCGGGAGCGAGATCGAACTTCACGTAGTGGACGGCGGTCGTCCGCTCGGGATGCTCGCGAGAGGGGTCGTTCTTTCCGGGACAGCGCGCGCCGTCGATGACGAGGGAGAACTCGCGCTCGAGGCCTTTCGCTTCCAGGAGGAAGCGCTCGCGCACGTCCTTGTCCTCGATCTCGACGAGGATCGTCGCCGAGAGCTCGTGCGCCCGAGGGATGAGCTCGTTGTAGGTCTCGACCTCGTGGAGGACGGACGCCTCGCGCGTGATGCGCTCGGTCCGGAGCATCTCCTGGATCTGCATCAGCACCGTGTCCCGATTCTCGAAGACACAGGACGCGTGCTCGCCGAGCCTCAGGCGCCGCGCCTTCTTCTCCTCGATGACACGGGCGCGGAAACGATCGCGGATCGTCTCGTATTCGGCGAGCCCGAGGACCTCTGCTCGTTCGATCGGCTTCATGCTCATTGCTCCTTCGGGCGCTGAAGTGCCGTCCAAAAAATGGACGATTCGGGGAGCTCGAGGGGTGAACTCCTCGAAAGAAGAACGTGAGCGTTCACGAGAGCTCCGTGGGGAGGCCGTAGGCGCGTGCGAGGGCCTCGGCCGGATGAACCGCCTGGCGAGCGTTCTCCTTGAGGATACGGAGCGAAGAGAGGGGGCAGTCGGTGACGACGAGCGCCGGCTCGACGTTCTCGATCCCTCGCGCGAGCTTCTGCGCGTACTTCTTCCCCATCTCGTAGTGCTGCGCCTTCATCCCCCAGGTGCCGTCGACGGCGGAACACTTCTCGACGACGTCGACCTCGGTGTCGGGGACGAGACCGAGGATGCGCGCGCCGGGCGTCCCGATCTTCTGGGCACGGAGGTGACAGGCCGCGTGGTAGGCGATCTTCCCGAGCGGCTGCGCGAAGTCCTTCACGAGCTTCTTCTCACGACGAAGCTTCTCGAGGAACTCCATGACGTCGTGCGTGGCGGCCGCGACCTTCTTCGCCTCGGGAGTGCCGAGCAGCTCGGGCCACTCCTTCTTCATCGTGTACGAGCACGTCGGGCCCGGGGCGACGACGAGCATCCCCTGCTCGACGAGCGGCAGGAGCTGAGCGACGTTGTACCTGGCCTTCGCGCGGGCGGCGTCGATGTCGCCGCCGTCGAGGTTCGGCATCCCGCAGCACTCCTGCGGTGGGCGCACGACCGAGAAGCCGTTCTTCTCGAGCACCCGCACCGTGGCGGCGGCGATCCGCGGGAAGTTGTAGTCGCCGATGCACGTCGCGAAGATGGCGACGCTGCCGGCGGAGCCCGCCTCCCGGAGCGGCTCGTGCTTCTTCATCCACGCCTCGAATGGTTGCGGCGCGAACTTCGGCAGCGGGAACTCGCTCGAGATGCCGAGGACCTTCTCGTTGACCTTGCGGAGGAGCTGATGCTCGTTCACCAGGTTGGAGAGGGGAGCGAACGGGCCGGACATGAGCGCGCCGAGCTTTCCCGGCTCGCCGAGCGCCTTGTCCTGGAGCGTGACGCCGTTGCGTCGAGCGCGCTGCGCCTTCTCGCGCATCGCGAGGCGAGGGAAGTCGACGAGCCAGTGGTGTCCCTGGTCCGGCGTGTAAGGGCACTCGATGTAACAGAGCTTGCACTGCCAGCAGAGGTCGACGACGGACGCGAAGTCCGTGGCATCGAGGCGCTCCGCTCCCTCGGCGCCGTGCTTCTCGATGTCGCGATCGACGCGCGCGAAGAGGTCGGGGAAGCTCCCGCAGAAGTTCACGCACATCCGGCAGGAGTGGCAGATCTCGAAGACGCGCTTCAGCTCGGTCTCGAGATCGCGCTCGTCCCAGTACCGGGGATCGTTGGGGCTGAACGCGGGCGTCCCTTCGGGCTTCGGGTTGATCTTCGACATGACGGCTCTCGGGTGCTGGCTGCTTGCTCGTGCTCTCGTGTTTCCCCGTGAAAACGCCTCGCGGTACGGGCCTCGTCGCTCCGTGGAACGAAGAGGCGAGGCCCGACCGCGACGTACGTGGCCGGCTGACTACTTCAGCGAGTCGAGCATCTTCTGGAAGCGACCCGCGTGGCTCTTCTCGGCCTTCGCGAGCGTCTCGAACCACTCGGCGATGTCGTCGAAGCCCTCTTCGCGCGCGGCCTTCGCCATGCTCGGGTACATCGTCTCGTACTCGTGGGTCTCGCCCGCGATCGAGGCCTTGAGGTTCTTCTCGGTGTTGCCGATCGGCAGGCCCGTCGCCGGGTCGCCCACCTGCGCGAGGTACTTGAGGTGACCGTGCGCGTGGCCGGTCTCGCCGTCGGCGGTCTCCTTGAAGTTGCCTGCGATCTCGGGGAGGCCTTCGATGTCCGCGACCTGAGCGAAGTAGAGGTAGCGGCGGTTGGCCTGCGACTCGCCCGCGAAGGCGTCCTTGAGGTTCTGGTGGGTCTTCGAACCGTTCAGCGACTTGGACATGTCTCTCTCTCTCCTTTGCGGTTCGCTCCTTCGCTTGCTGCGTGAGCTCGCCGCTCTTCGTGCCGATTCGGTGCCGATTCGTTCTTAGGGACGAGGCTTGCCCTGGCCTCGGAGGTCGTTCAGATGCAGCTCCGGCAGCGACCTCGGTAGGTGCGCTCCTCGGTGTGGATCTCGAAGCCGGACGTCTCTTCGATGCTCTTCTTCACGGACGGTCGCAGCGGGGGTCCGGCCGGGAGGTCGACGACGGCGCCACACGCATCGCACACCGCGTGGTGATGCGGCGCCGTGTTCGGATCGAAGCGCACCGCAGTGCCGAGGCGGAGCGAGCCGAGGAGACCGAGCTTCGCGAGCGCGTCGAGCGTGTTGTAGACCGTCGCGAAGCTCATCGTCGGGAACGCCGGGCGGAGACGCTCGAAGAGCTCCTGCGCGGTCGGGTGCGTGCAGTCGTCGGCGAGCTCGCGAACGATCGCCATCCGCTGCGGGGTGAGCTTGAGCCCAGCGCGCTTGAGATCGGCCAGCACGCCGTCGGCCTTGAGCGCATGCGTCATCATCTGGAACCAAACTCTAATGAGAATGATTCTAAACTGCAAACCGACGGCGGGTGCGAGGCCGTCCGGTGCGGCTCGTCGTCGCGAGCCGCTGCGGAGCGCCTCAGCTCTTCTTGCGACTGCTGAGGACGGCGAGCTTGAAGTACGAGAGCTGGCTCTTGGCCGCTTCCTTCAGCACGCCGAGCTTGTCTTCCGCGCGCGGCGCCTTGCGCTGCGTGAGCTCACCGGTCTCGTAGAGCTCGCGCGTCTTGGCGCGCTGGAGCTTTCCGCTCGACGTCTTCGGCAGGACGCCGGGCGCGAGGGGGACGACGTCGTCGAGCGTGAGGCCCATGCCTTCTTGGACGAGCTTGCGGACGGTCTGCACGAGGGCGTGCTTCTCCGTCGCGAGGTCCCGCGCTTCGGTGGACTTCGGCACGTCCTGGCATTCGAACGCGACGACCACGCGCTCGCGATCGCGCTCGACGTTGTCGCGCGCGCCGAACGCGATGACGTTGCCCTTGCGGACGCCCTCGACGCGGCTCGCCTCCCACTCGATGTCCTGGGGGTAGTAGTTGCGGCCGTTGACGATGATGACCTCTTTCGAGCGGCCGCAGATGTACACGTCGCCGTCGTGGACGAAGCCGAGGTCGCCGGTCTTCAGCCATTCGCCGACGAACGACTCCTTCGTCCGCTCGACGTCCTCCCAGTAGCCCTTCATCACGCTCGGGCCCTTGATCCGGAGCTCGCCGACGCTGTCTTCGGGAAGCGGCGCGCTCGCGGTCGTGCCGTCCGGCGCGAACGCCGCGATCTCGTGGAGCGGGAAGTTCGGTCCGCAGGACACGAGCCGAACGGCGCGCGGATCGTCTTCGGCAACGAGCTTCGCCTTGTTCTCCGCCCAGAGGGTCTCGCCGTCGACGGAGATGGTCTTCATCCCTTCGCCGACCGCGGAGAACGAAATCGCCAGCGACGACTCGGCCATGCCGTAGGACGGCAGCAGCGCCTTCGACTGGAAGCCGACCTTGCCGAACTTCTCTGCGAAGGCCTCGAGCGTCTCGGGCCGGATCGGCTCGGCGCCGCAGCCGGCGACGCGCCAGGTGGAGAGGTCGATGTTCTCGAGCTCGCGGTCGCGGATGCGCTTCACGCAGAGCGCGAAGGCGAAGTTGGGCGCATAGGCGATCGTGCCCTTGTGGCGGGTGAAGGCCTGGAGCCACGAGACCGGCCGTTTGAGGAACAGCAGTGGCGGCAGGAAGACGACGGGGATGCGATACGCGACCGGGGCGAGGACGAAGCCGATGAGCCCCATGTCGTGGTAGAGCGGCAGCCACGAGATGCCGCGGTCTTCGGGCGTGACCTGCAGGCCGTCGTGCATGATGCAGCGCACGTTGGCCATCAGGTTCTCGTGGGTGAGCGTCACGCCCTTGGGCCGTGACGTCGAGCCGCTCGTGTACTGGAGGAACGCGATGTCGTCGGGCGCGATCTTCGTGGGCTTGAGCGTCTCGAGCGACTCGCGGATCGCCTCGACGGCGACGACCTGCTCGAGCGACGGCGCCGACGCCTGAACGGTGCCGAGGAGGCGCTTGATCTGGGCGGTGGTCACGAGCGCGCGCGCCCCGCTCTTCGCGACGATGTGGCGTGTGTTGTCGAGATAGCCCTGGAGCTGGCCGAGGCCGAGTGGCGGGTAGATGGGGACCGGGATGATCCCGGCGCGGATCGCGCCGAAGAAGCAGAGGACGAAGTCCTCGTTCGCCGGGCAGATGAGCGCGACGCGATCGCCCTTCTTGAGACCGAGCGCCTGGAGGGCGCCGCCGTAGCGGGCGCTCGCCCGCTCGAGGGCCGTGTAGGAGAACGATGCCTCGCTCGTGGTGTTGCTCCCGAAGCCGGGAACACCGTCCTCGGAGACGAATCGGAAGCCAAGCGTCGGGTCGGCCTTGGCGGCGTCTTCGAGCGCGGCGGCGAGCGTCGGAAAGGTCGAGGCCATGGTCAACAGTCATTTCTACCAGAATCCCACCGCGCCTCGGGGGTTCGTATCCTCGGTTCTCGCTTCATGGGAGGGGGGATGCGTGGAGCTGCCGCCGGCCGGACCGGTCAGAATGCCGCTCCACCCATCCACCATCCACCTCCACCCATCCATCCCACCCCCAACTCGGCGCGGCTGGCGAGCCCCCCAGGGCATCCGAGGCCAGCGGTCGAGGTGAGCCGTCCCGAGCGCTGCCCCCGAGCGCTGCCAAAGAGGGCGGTGCGGTCCCTTTGACATCGGTGCGTCGCGTTCGCGATACTGATGGTCCGCATCTCGCACGTGCCCGAGCCGTTTTGCTCGGCTCATCCAGCAACGATGTGGGCCCCGAGGAGAGTTACCGATGCCGCTCATCGAGACCGAGGAAGCCGCCCGCCGCCTGGCCCGAGCCATCGCGAGCGACCTTTCGCTCTACAACGAAGAGAAGATCGTCAACGGCATCACGAACGACAACCTCTTCGAGACGCTCGCGGAGGAGATCGAGGAGGGCCGCGCGCTCTACAAGCGCCGCGTTGCCCCCGAGCTCTACCCGAAGAACTTCTACGACCGCGCGCTGGTCGACATCCTGATCAAGGCCAAGGGCCACATCAAGTCGAGGATCTGGTAGCCCGGGCCTCCGGCCGGGCGATCGGAGGAAGGTGAGCGGATGCGACCCATCCTCCTCGTCGTGCCCCGGGAAGCCGAGGGGACGCGGCTCGACCGCTTCCTGGCCTCGACGCTCTCTGCGATGGAAGGCGGCCCCTCACGGACCGAGCTCCAGCGCTGGATCGAGCATGGCGGCGTCAAGGTCGACGGCGTCGCGAAGAAGGCGTCCGAGAAGCTCCGGGAGGGCGCGCGCATCGACGTCGAGCCCGAGCCGCCCCCGAAGACCGAGGCGCTCGCCGACGCCGGCGTCGAGTTCGAGGTCGTCTACATGGACGACGCCGTCATCGTGCTCGACAAGCCCGCCGGCCTCGTCGTGCATCCGGCGCGTGGCCATCACACCGGCACGCTCGTGAACGGCCTCCTCGCTCGCGGCGTGTTCGACCCGCCCGACGGTGACGAGGAGGTCGACGAGCGACCGAGCGTATCGGTCCCCGCTCTCGCGACGCCGACGAAGGGGGCGAGGGGTACGCGAGCCGGGAAGAAGGAGGCGAGCGACACCCTCGCCGACGCGATCGTGCCGGGCCTCCCGGGCGGCCCATTCGACTTCGACCTCGATCGCAGCCGACCGGGGATCGTGCATCGCCTCGACAAGGACACGAGCGGCTTGATGGTGGTCGCGCGGCATCCGCGCGCGCGAGAGCACCTGAAGGCGCAGTTCGCGACGCATTCGATCGAGCGCGAGTACGTCGCGCTCTGCGTCGGGCAAGTCGCCGCGGTCACCTTCGACACGCTTCACGGGCGGCACCCGACGGACCGCATCCGCTTCTCCTCGAAGGTGAAGACCGGCAAACGAGCGGTCACCCACGTGCGGCCGCTCGAGCAATTCGGCCCGCATGCCACCTACGTGGCGTGCCGGCTGGAGACAGGGCGAACGCATCAGATCCGCGTGCACCTCGCCGACAACCGGACGCCCATCCTCGGCGATCCGGTCTACGGCAAGCTCCCGAAGCACGCCGTCCTCCGCGAGGCGGCGATCGCCCTCGAGCGCCAGGCGCTCCATGCGCGCGTCCTCGGGTTCATCCACCCGATGACGGGGAAGGCCGTGCGCTTCGAGGTCGATCCGCCGGCGGACTTCCAGCTCGCGCTGGCGACGCTGCGCGCGATGCCCTGACGGGCGGCAGTCAACGAGCGCCGAAGGCGCAGCTCGGCGGGTGGTCGGGGCGCGAGCCCGAGCTCAGGCCGCCTCGCCCTTCGCGCTCGCTTCGTCGTTCGTGTCCGTCGTGTCCTTCGCGTCCTTCGCGAGGAGACCCGGAAAGCGGCGCTTCATCAACGAGAGGGCGACGAAGCCGACGATGACGGCGAACCACAGCGTTGCAAAGCGGACGAGGATCATCGCGGCCGTGGCCGTGCTCCCCTCGACGTGGCCCATCGTCGTCATCTGTCCCATCAGCGCGCTCTCGGTCACGCCGAGGCCGCCGGGGACGGGGACGATCGCACCGACGAGGGTGCTGGTCGAGTAGAAGAACGTCGAGAGCGAGACGCTGGTCGACTCGCCGAAGCCGCCGAGGATGACCCAGAGCGAGAGGCACTCGAGCATCCAGGCCGCGGCGCTGAGGACGCTCGGGACGAACAGGTTCCGCGGCTTGAGCATCGTCGCGAGGCTCTCGTAAGCGGCCTCGAGCTTGGGCGCGATCTTCCCGAGCCGTCCCGGAAGGCGCCCGACGAGGCCGATGAGCCAGAGCGATAGCCCGCGGTGCCCGACCACGAGGAGAAGGGCGAGCACGAGCCCGGCGCCGACGCCTGCCCAGACGAGGCCTCCGGCGAACCCGAGCGAAGCGCTGGCGATGATCAAGAGCACGATGCCGACCACGTCGGTCGCGCGTTCGGCGACGACGATCGGCGCGGTCTTCGTGATCGGGACGCCGTACGTCTCGAACAAGATGAGCGACTTGAACACCTCGCCGACCTTGCCCGGTGTGACCGTGAGGACGAACCCGGAGAGGTAGGTCAGGAAGCTGTCCATCTTCTTCACGCCGCGGATCTGGAGGCGCGAGAGATAGAACTCCCACTTGAAGTAGCGGAGGACGTAGTTGCCGAAGGCGAGCGCGCACGCGATCACGAAGGCGCTCGGCTTGAAGTGCTCGAGCGAACGTCCGATCTCACCCACGCCTCGGTAGACGACGAAGCCGCCGTAGACGCAGACGCCGAGGAGCATCGCGACCAGGATGCGCCGAAGGTTCGTTTTCAATGACGTCGCATTCTGGAGGAGGGAGGTGTCGACTCGGCCTTCTTCCCCTGGCCAATCCGGAGCACTCCGAGGCGCCGGAGGAGGTAGGCGAGCGCGCCGAGGATGACGACGGCGAGCATGACCCAGAAGGACCATGCCGGCGCCTCCCACTTGCCCCGCGCCAGCCCCGGCTCCGGCCGCGTCACGATCTCCGTGGCGGTCGGGGCGGGAGAGGGCGCCGGTGCCGACGGCGCGGGCTCCGTCTCCGGTGAAAGGCTGGGTTGTCGCATCCCTTGGTGCCGTCTACACGCACGGGGCGGCGTTCGCAACCTCGGGGCACGGCGGCCGAGCGGGGCGGGGAGGCGCGATGGAGGGGGAATGGGCCGGTCGACGGCCGCAGGAGCCTTTCCTCCAAGGATGGGCGACGAAAGCGCCTTTGACAGCGTGCCCGCGGTCGTGCGAACAGCTTGGAGGTGAGCAACGCCCCTCCCCAGGCAAGCGCGAGCGAAGCGCCGCGTCCGCCCGGCGCACCAAGCGACATCGACCTCCTTGCTCGTGCGGCGGGCGCGAGCAAGGCGCTGCACGAGGCCATCGGTCACAAGGTCGTCGGTCAGGAAGAGGTCGTCGACCTCATGCTCGTCGCGCTGCTCGCGCGCGGCCATGCCCTCCTCGTCGGGGTGCCCGGGCTCGCGAAGACGCTGCTGGTGGCCTCGCTCGCCGAGGCGCTCGATCTCTCGTTCGGTCGTGTGCAGTTCACGCCGGACCTCCTCCCCGCGGACATCACGGGGACCGACGTGCTCCAGGAGGACGAGGACAACCAGGGCGTCGTCCACCGGCGTGTGCGCTTCCTCGCCGGACCGATCTTCCACAACCTGATCCTCGCCGACGAAATCAACCGCACGCCGCCGAAGACGCAGGCCGCGCTCCTCCAGGCGATGCAGGAGCGGCGCGTCACCGTGGGCACGCGCACGCACCAGCTGCCCGATCCCTTCCAGGTGTTCGCGACGCGCAACCCGATCGAACAGGAGGGCACGTACCCGCTGCCCGAGGCGCAGCTCGATCGCTTCCTCCTCGAGATCCACGTCGACTACCCGTCCGAAGCCGAGGAGCGCGAGATCGCGCGCCGAACGACCAGCGCGGACGTCGGCACCATCCCGCGCGTGCTCTCGTCCGACGACGTGCGTGCGCTGCAGGCGCTCGTGCCGCGCATCCCGGTCACGGACGCGGCGATTCAGCTCGCCGTCGCCCTCGGGCGAGCGACGCGCCCGAAGGACTCTCATGGCGCCAGCTCGGCATCGGCTCCGCGCGAGGTCGCCGAGTACGTGCGCTTCGGCGCCGGTCCGCGCGGCTCGCAGGCGCTTGTGCTCGCGGCGAAGGCTCGCGCCGCGCTTCGCGGCGAGGCGGCAGCCGACGTCGAGGACGTGCGTGCGCTCGTCGTGCCGGTCCTCCGGCATCGTCTCGTGATGAGCTACCGCGCGGAGGCCGAAGGCGTGCGCGACACCGACGTCCTGCGCAAGGTCGTCGAGAGCATCGGCTGACTCTCGCTCAGCGCTCGTAGGTCACGACATCGCCGACGCGGATCTCCGCCGAGGTGCCCGGAGCGAGATCGGGGATCGCGTTCATCGCGAAGTTCACCTTGTTTCCCTCCGAGCGGTAGCTCGCGAGCGTCCGAAGCGGCTCTTTGCTCGTCGCCGCGGTCGTTTGATCGACCGTCGTGACCTGGCAGCGTGCGCAGCGCTTCGGCATGCGGACGGTGATCGATCCGAGCCGCGCTCGACTCGCGTTCTCCTCCTCGAACGGCGCGCCACCGTCGACGACGATGCTCGGGCGGAAGCGATCCATCGGGACGGGCGCGGCTCCACTCTTCACCAGGCGTGCGTTGAGATCGGCGAGGGACGAGAGCGTCGCGACGAGGACGGGATACGCGTCCGCGAAGCCGACGCGATCGCCGGGCTGACCGTACGGCGCCTCGACCGGGCGGACCACGTCGAGGGGCATGAACACGAGCGAGCAGGCTCGACCGAGGTGATCGGAGAAGAGCGCCGCCCCTTCGCCGCCGACGTCGATGGCGTCGAGCTCGTCGTCCCAGACACGCACGCGTCGGCGGGGCCCCTCGGGCGTCAGCGGTACGGATGCGGTCTTGCCGTCCGTCGAGAGGATGAGGCGATCGCCCTCGATCGCGACGTCGACCAGCGCCATTCGCGGATGTTCGCGCTGCGTGAGGAAGACGCCGTCTTCGCCGACGACCATGAAGCGACGGTCGTGACGGATTCCGGAAGCGAGCACTTCGGCATGCTCGAGCGTGATGCCGCGGGCGCCTTTGACCGGGTAGACGTGAAGCGATGCGATGCGCACGCGCTTGAACTAGCAAAAGCGACCCGACAGGCCAGCGCGCATCACGCGACCGCTACGTGACCACTGACGCGGCCTCTGGAGTCGCGTCGATGCGACCGCACGCTGAGCTGGAGAGGGAGAGATCGCAGCACTGCGACCGGCGAATTGGGCAGAAGCATGCATTTTGCTGGAACTTGCAGCCTTCGGGATGCAAAAATGAGAACGAATATGGCCGATCGCGCGTCCTCACAGGAGAGCGAACGCCGGAAGGGCAAGGACGAGGACGAGTCGCCCAAGCCCAAGACCGAGGGCAAGGAGAAGAACGGCAACGGCCGCACGAGCGGGACGTTGCCGCCGCCGCCGCCGTCCTCGTCGAGCCGCTCCGTCGTCGACGCCGAGCCGGCGAAGAAGGGGCGGGGAGGAAGTGTCCCTCCGCCGCGTCCATCGCGACCGGGGACAGCTGCCGCCGCCGAGCCCGAGGAGGGCGAGCCGCGTCACCCGTCGATCCCGCCGCTCCCGGCCGCAGGACCATGGCGGAGCTACAAAGAGATCGTCGCCGGCCTCGCGCAGCGCATCGTCGACGCGCAGCGCGAGATCCGTGTGCTCCAGGCCATCCGCTGGGACAACGACGTCGAGGAGCAGTTCAAGAAGTCGCGTTACCGTGAGCTCCCGAAGGTCGACGGCGAGTACTACGACCGGAACCCGCTCGGCTTCGATCCGAGCGCGAAGGTCGCCGTCTACGAGGAGATCGCGCGCGACGTCGATCGCGAGCTCGGCGAGGCCGACGCCATCGGAGCGATCCTCGCGCGGACGGCGCTCGAGTACCGCGACGTCGCTCGCATGCTCGCGGCGCGCAGCACGCCGGTCTTCTACGCCTACTCCCGCAAGCTCTACGGGTCTCCGAAGGACAAGTTCCCCGACGGCATCGCCACGCTGCGCGATCTCGGGCACCTCCTTTACGAGATCCTCACGAACATCGACGAGTCGCTCCTCGGCATCCAGTACGAGCGCAACATCCCCGCGGCGGAGGCGGCGTCGGAGCTGAACCAGCGGCTCACCAGCTACTTCGGCGACGCCGCGGTGAGGGTCGAGGTCGACGACACCATCCTGAGCGACGCTGCTGCGGGCAGCGACTACGTGAAGGTCCGCTCGGGCGCGAGGTTCTCGCAGCGAGACATCGACATCCTCGAGGTCCACGAGGGCTGGGTGCACGTCGCGACGTCGCTCAACGGCCAGGCGCAGGCGGTGGCGCGCTGGCTCTCGAAGGGGCCTCCGCGGACGACGACGGTGCAGGAGGGGCTCGCGGCGCTCTGCGAGATCTTCACGTTCCGGACGTACCCGCGGCGCGCGCGGAGGCTCAACGATCGCGTGCTCGCCGTCGACAAGGCCGAGGACGGCGCGAACTTCCTCGAAGTCTTCGAGTGGTTCCGCACCGAGGGCTACGACGAGGAGGAGTGCTTCCACAACACGCGCCGGATCTTCCGCGGCGGCGTGATCGAGGGCGGTGCGCCGTTCACGAAGGACGCCTGCTACTGCAAGGGGATCGTTCTCAACTACGCATTCATCCGGAGCGCGATCCAGCACAACAGGGTGGATCTCCTGCCATACCTGTTCGTCGGCAAGGTCGCGCACGAGGACGTCCCCGTGCTCGCGAGGCGGGTGAACGACGGCGTCGTGAAGCCGCCGCGCTACATCCCGCCGATGTTCCGTGACCTCAACGGTCTCGCGATCTGGATGGCGTATTCGACGTTCTTCACACGGCTCGGTGGCGACGCGATCAGCGACTATTACGCGAAGCTCTTCGCCCGCGCCGGCTGAGTCGGGGCCCCGTCCCGCGCGCGACGGCCGCCGCGGCGTCTGCTACACCATCCGGCGATGGTCGACTCGATCCGCAGCAGTCTTCCGCCCGCCTACGCGCACCTCTTCAACGCGTTCTTCGACCGACCCAAGGTCGTCGAGACGCGTGCGAACTGCGACAACTGCTCGATGTGCGATCACGGCGAGGCGTCGCCGGTAGCCATGGAGTTCTTCAACTCCGACACGAAGTGCTGCACGTTTTGGCCGACGCTCCCCAACTACCTCGTCGGAGCGATCCTCTCGGACACGTCGCCGGAGATGGCGGAGGGGAGGCGGCGCCTCGAGCAGATCATCGCGAAGCGGGTGGGGGTCACGCCCTGGCACGTGGACCGGCCCAGGAAGATGTCGCTCCTCATGACCGGGTACTCCGCGTCGTTCGGTCGCGCCAAGAAGCTGCTCTGTCCGTTCTACGACGCGTCGAACCCCGCAGGGAGTTGCAGCATATGGCGGCACCGCGAGGTCATCTGCATGACCTACTACTGCAAGTACACCGGCGGCTCGCGCGGCCACGCGTACTGGATCGCGCTCAAGTCCTACCTCCTATACGTGCAGCGCTCGCTCGCGCAGACCGCCGCGCGCGAGATCGCTCCCGAGGTGATCGAGCCCAAGTTCACGAACAAAGGGCTCACGCTCGAGGAGATGGAGGACCTGCCGCCGAAGGAGTCCGACTACGCGGCGTGGTGGAAGTCGTGGGTCGGTCGCGAGGTGGAGTTCTACAAGAAGTGCCACGAATGGGTGGTGAACCTCCCGCCCGCTCAGTTCGCGAAGAACGTCGACCACTCGAAGGAGGGCGGGCCGCTCCTCGCCGAGCTCATCGGCAAGTACGATTTGCTCGAGAGCAAGATCCTCCCGAAGAGCCTCGTCCGGAACGCCCGGATGAAGGAGGCGCACGTCGGCGACAAGGTCGTCGTCACCTCGTACCACCCCTACGATTCCTTCGCCCTCGACAAAGACTTGTTCGAGGTCGTGGGGTTGTTCAGGGCCGATCAGACGCTCGACGAGAACCTCGAACGCCTGAAGCGCGATGAAGGGATCGAGCTCGCGCCCGAGCTCATCGACTACCTCTTCGCGGCCGGTGTCCTCGTCGACCCGAACGACGGCAATGCAAAGCAGCCCGCCGTGAACAACAACCCCGGCGAGCTCAAAGGCCGTCGCGCGGCGCTCGGCGCGGTTCTCGAGGCGCGCGGCCTCGCCGCCGACGATGCAGCGAAGGCGAGGATCGCCGCGGCCGACGCGGCGACGCTCGAGCTCTGGATCAAGAAGGCCGCGGTCGCGCGGGCGATCCACGAGGTCCTGGACGACTGATCCCGGCGGGCAGGGAGAAGGCGAGAAGCACGCGCTTCCCGCCTTTCCGCGCCGGCGACCGAGCGGATCAGCGACCGCGGAACTGGGGCTTGCGCTTCGCGCCGTACGCGGTGAGGCCTTCCTTCGCGTCGTTCGACGCGAAGAGCTCCGCCTGGAGCTCGCGCTCGAAGGCGAGCCCCTGCTCGAGCCCCATCTCGAGGCCGCTCTGCACCGCGCGCTTGATCCGGCCGACCGCCATGGCGGCGCCGCTCGGCGGGCAGAACGTGTGCCCGTAGTCGATGACCATGCGGAGGAACTCGTCGGTCGACTCGGCCTGCCAGACCTTGTTCACGACGCCGAGGTCCACCGCGCGCTGGGCGTTCATCTTCGCGCCCTCGACCATGAGCTCGATCGCGCGCGACTTGCCGACGAGGCGTCCGAGCCGCTGGGTGCCCCCGGTGCCGGGGAGGACGCCGAGCGCGACCTCGGGGAGGCCGAACTGGAAGTCGCCGCTGCGCGCGATGCGCATGTCGCACGCGAGCGCGATCTCGAGGCCGCCACCGACGCAATGGCCGTTGATCGCGGCGATGCAGAGCTTCGGCGTCTGCTCGAGCCGCGTGACGGTCTCGTTTGCGTGGAGGCAGAAGTAGTATTTGAAGGTCGTATCTGCCTCTCGGAGCATGTTGATGTTCGCGCCGGCGCTGAAGAACTTGTCTCCATGGCCGGTGACGACGATCACGTGGACGTCGTTGTCGAAGCGCGCCTCGAGGATGCACGCGTCGAGCTCCTTGAGCATCTCGTAGCTGTACGCGTTGACCGGCGGGTCGTTGAGGGTGAGGACCGCGACACCCTTCTCGGTCCTGTAGTTGACGAGCGCGCCCATCGTATTCTCCTGAACTCGGGGCTGCGCCCCAACCACCTGGAAGGTGCTCCGACCACCCGCAGAGACGGCCTTCGGCCCTCTTCCAGTTTTGCCGTCGTGGCGAACCGGCGGCAGCTTACTACAGCTCGTCGGCAGCGCTTCGAGCGATCGCCGCCGTCGCGCTCGGCAGCCCAAGTTGGCGGCAGAGCGCGCTCGTGGTACTCGAAGCGCAGGTCTTCCGATGCATCCGGTTCGGCCTCCCGTTCGCTTCAGCGCGGCCGTCGTCGCGCCTCCATGCGAGGCCTCGTCACCAAGCTGGGCCCGTCCAGACTCGCTTCATGCCAAGTCCCGCCCTCACTAGCGAAATCAAGGCGCTGCTGGTCTCCGAGCTGAACCTCTCCGGAAGAGATCCGGCGACGATCGCAGACGATGCCCCGCTCTTCGGAGAAGGTGGCCTCGGGCTCGATTCGCTCGATGCGCTCCAGATCGCGATGCTCGTCGAGGAGCGCTTCGCGGTTCGTGTTCCCGAAGGCGACGAAGCGCGTCCCATCTTCCGTTCGGTGAGCACGCTCGCGGAGTTCATCGAACGCTCGAAGAGCTCGTGACGATCGTCGTCACGGGCGTCGGCGCGGTCACCGCGCTCGGCGGGACCGCGCGCACGACGTTCGAGCGGATCGCCCTGGGCGAGCGTGGCCTTCGTGAGCTGTCTCTCTTCGACCCCGGCGAGGTGCGGTCTAAGGTCGTCGCCGAGGTCGTCGACCTCGCGATGCCGTCCGATCCGTCGGTGTCGCGGACGAGCGAGCTCGCGCTACTCGCTGCGCGCGAGGCCATCGCGGATGCGAAGCTCGACGTTCGCTCGCGTCGTGTCGGCCTCGTGCTCGGCGGGACGACAGCGGGGATGTTCGAGACCGAGTCGATCCTCGCGACGCTCCTGTCGACGGAGGCGCGTCGCGGAGGGCCTGCCGATCCGCGACGTGAAGCGGCGCTGTCGAGGATGTTGAGCCATCCGTTGAGCGCGCCGACCGATCGTCTCGTGAAGGAGCTCGGACCGTTCGCTCGTGCGCGCTCGCTCTCGAGCGCGTGCTCGAGCGGGGCCAACGCGCTCGCCGTCGCGGCGACGTGGCTCGAGCTCGGCGTGGTCGACGCGGTGCTCTGCGGCGCGGCAGATTCGCTCTGCCGCGTGATCGTGAGCGGCTTCAGCGCGCTCGGCGCGCTCGACCCGAACGGCGCCCGCCCCTTCGACGCGCGCCGCCGTGGGCTCACGCTCGGCGAGGGCGCGGGGATGCTCGTCCTCGAGCGGAGCGCGGACGCCGCGCGAGAGAGCGTCGTGTGCACGCTCCTCGGTTGGGGAGCACGCTCCGAGGCGCACCACATCACGAACCCGGAGGCGACGGGCGCGGCGCCGCTGGCCGCGATGGCCGCTGCTCTCGAGCGCGCCGGGCTCGCCCCGAGCGACATCGACTACGTCAACGCGCACGGGACGGGGACGCCGCTCAACGATCCGATGGAGGCACGCGCGCTCGCTCGTCTGTTCAGCGACGACGTCGGGCGCGTCCCGGTCTCGAGTCAGAAGGGCATGATCGGTCACACGCTCGCGGCCGCCGGCGCGATCGAGGCGGTGATCACGGCGCTCGCGATCGAGCGCGGGATCGTCCCACCGACGGCTGGCCTCGAGGAGGTCGATCCCGAGTGTGCCCATCTCCGTCACGTGACGAGCGCCGAGAGCCGGCCCATCGGCGCGGCGATCTCGAGCTCGTTCGGCTTCGGTGGGATGGACGCCGCGCTCGTCTTCGGTCATCGCGAGCGCGTCGCGCCGGTGTCGAGGAAGAGGCGTGGCATCGTCGTCACCGGGATGTCCGTCGTCACGCCGGGCGGCATCGTCGAGGGGACGAGTGTGGCGGACGTGCCCGCGTCGCTCGCTCAGGGAGCGGCGGTCGTCATTCCCGACGGCGCGCTCGACGCCGAGAAGGCTCGTCGTCTCGACCGTACGTCGCGCATCGGCGCGATCGCCTGCGGCCGCGCGCTCGGCCCCGTCGCGCCGGGCGTGGGGGTCGTGCTCGGCGTCGCCTTCGGCGCGGTCGACGCGACCGCCGAGTTCATGCGCCGACTGCGCGACAAGGGCCCCCGGATGGTGCGTCCGGCGGAGTTCCCGAGCCTCGTGCCGAGCTCGCCCGCGGGGTACGTGTCGATCTACCTCGGGCTCGACGGTCCTGCGCTCGTCGTGGCGGATCTCGCCGTGTCGGGCGAGTGCGCCGTCCTCCAGGCGTGCGAGCTCATCGCTGCCGGAGACGTCGATCGGATGTGCGCCGGCGCGGTGGAGGAGCGGAGCGCGATCGTGGAGGAGGTGCTCTCGGTCGTCTTCGCCAGCGGCGGAGCCACGTCCCGACGTGAGGGGGGCGCTGTCGTTGCGCTCGCTGCCGCCGACGCCGGGGTTCCCGCGCTCGCGCGGCTCGGTGACATCGTTTCGTTCGCGAACGGCTCGAGCGACGGCGTGATGGCAGGTCTCCCGCCTCCTCCGGAAGAAGGAGGCATCGTCGTGCTCGGGACCGAGCACGCCGAAGAGCTCGTGCTCGCGTCGAGCTGGAGCACGTGCCCGCGGATCGTCTGCGCCGGTGCGTGTGGCGAGCACGAGGCCGCGGGCAGCGTCGCGATAGCGGTCGCGGCTGCGAAGGTGGCGCGCGGTGACGCCAAGGCTGCGCTCTTCGTGGGAAGCTCGCGCGGCTGGGGGTACGCTGGGACCGTGTGGCCTCCGGACCCGGCGCCGTGAGCCGGCGCGCCTCGCATCCGACGAACGAGACCGCGACCCGGAGCGGATCGCGCGGGATCGTCCGCACTGCTGGGACCGTGCTCGCGCTCGTGTGCTCGAGCGCGGCGCTCGGCTGCGGGCCAGTGCCGCCGGTCACGAGGGCGTATACGATCATCCACGGAGATCCGCGGAGGCATGCGGAGGTGCCGGCCGTCGGACAGACGGAGTGGACGCTCTCGCGTGAGCGCCTCGGACGCATGCGGAGCGAGCTCCCGCAGAGACCGTACGTCGAGCGCGTGCAGATCGGCATCGTCGACCCGCGGACCGGCAAGGTCTATCAGGCGCGCGGCGCGGTGGCCGTGAGCCCCGACCGCGCGGCGCGCCTCGTCCTGCTCGGCCCCGGCGGAACGACCGCGCTCGACGTGTGGGTGACGCGCGATCGCTTCCGCCTGTCGATCCCGTCGATGGGCTTCGAGAAGCGGGGCGGGGCCTCGCTCTCCGAGACGCGAGGTCTCCCGATCGGACTGCTCCGCTGGTGGTTCCTCGCGCCCCTCGACGGCAAGCTCGTGCTTGCACGTTCGAGCAAAGAAGAGTCGGTCTTCCTCCTCCGCGACGGACCCGCGACGATCACGATGCGAACCGATGGAGAGCGCTTCGTCGCGATCCGGCGCGAGGACGGTCACCTCGAAGGGCTCGAGTGGTCGGGCCGCGGCCTTGCGCCCCGCGCGGGCGCACGCGGTCGCTACATCGACGGCGAATGGGGCGTCCGGGTGGACGTCGTGGTCGAAGAGGTCCTTCCCGACGAGCCGGATCCGGAGGCCTTCCTCGACCCCGACGAGAAAGGGACGACCCTGTGATCGGGATCGTGGCGCGAGGGGTCGCTTCTCCGCTCGGCGAGGGAGAGGCCGCGCTCGGGAAGCTCCGCGCGGGCGAGCATGAAGAGTCTCGCGTGGCGCACGACGAGGAGCTCGCGAGGGCTGGGCTCTCGAAGCCGTTCGCCGCCCGCGCACGGATCGCGATCCCCGACGGCGTCGCTCGCGCGACCGCGCTGCTCGAGCACGCGCTCGCGAGCTGCGCCGGCGAGCTCGACGAAGCGCTGCCGGGATGGCGCGCGCTGCGCGTCGGTGCTGCGATCGGCACCTCGAGCGGAGGGATGCGCTCCTTCGAGCGGCTGCTCGACATGGCTGGCGACGCGTCCGTCCCGGAGGCGATCGCAGCGACGTACGTGGGACCGCTCGTCCAGGCCGCGCGCCCGGCGGCGTTCGAGCCGGTCTCGCTCGTGCTCGGCGCGTGCGCGTCGAGCACGCTCGCGATCGGTCTCGCGCGCGCATGGCTGCTCGATGATCGATGCGACGTCGCGCTCTGCGGAGGGTTCGATGCCGTGGGCGTCTTCGTCGCGGCGGGCTTCGAGAGTCTGCGCGCGACGTGCAGCGCGCGTGGCCCGCGGCCTTTCCGAGAGGGCCGAGACGGGCTTGCGCTCGGGGAGGCGGCCGCGGTGCTCGCGCTCGTTCGGGATCCGGAGGCGCGCCTCGAACGACCGCGCGTCCATGGATGGATCGCCGGCTTCGGAGCGACGTGCGACGCGACGCATCTGACGGCGCCGGATGCGGAGGGGGCGGGCCTCGCACGAGCCGCGCGCGCAGCGATACGGGAGGCGCACGACCCCGCGATCGAGCTCGTGAGCGCGCACGGGACGGCGACCGTGCAGAACGACAGGTCCGAGGCAGCGGCGATAGCCGCCGTGCTCGGGACGGCGGCGCGCGAGGTGCCGGTCTACTCGCTCAAGGGATCGGTCGGTCATACGCTCGGTGCAGCCGGCGCGCTCGAGGTGCTCTCTGCAGCGAGGGCACTTCGCGAAGGCGTCGCGCCGGCGTCCGTCGGCGAGGGCGTGCCGGAGGCGGGGCTCCGTCTCCTCGATCGCGCCGAGCCTTCGCAGGCGCGCACGGCGCTGAAGCTATCGTCGGCGTTCGGCGGCGCGAACGCGGCGCTCGTGGTGAGCGTCGATCGACCCGAGGGACGCCGCGCGTTGCGGGCGGACGTCTTCGTCTCGAGCGCGGTCACGGCCGACGCCGCGACCGCCGACCCCGCGCTCCTGGCCCAGCGCACCGGCTACGGCGCCGATCGGATCGCACGCGCCGATGAGCTCGTGCGTCTCGCGATGGCCGCGACCGCCGTGCTCGAGGACCGCGCCGGCGGACCGGGAGCTCTCCGGGGGGCGGGCATCATCGTCGGGCATGGGCTCGCCACCGTCGAGACCAACGCCCGCTTCTGGAACCGCGTCCGTGCGGCGGGCGCCTCCCGCGCGGAGCCGAGGCGCTTCCCTTACACGACGCCGAACGCGGCCGCTGGTGAGTGCGCGGTTGCGTTCGGGCTCACCGGCCCGGCCTTCGCCGTCGGCGGTGGGCCACACGGCGGCATCGAGGCCATCCACGTCGCGGCGGACCTCGTCCGAGCCGGGGTCGCGGATCGCGTGGTCGTGGTCGCCGTCGACGAAACCGGCGATGCGACCCACCGGATCGCGGCGCCTCGGTCCAGGAGGACGGGCGAAGAGCCGTCGAGCCGCGCGGTCGCTCTCCTCGTCTCGGCCGATCGCGCGAGCGCCGACGTGGCGCGCCTCGAATTCTGCACGGTTCGCCTCGAGGCTGTGAGCCATCTCCCGAGCGAGCTTCCCCCGCTCGAGGCGCATCGAGCGCTGCTCCCGCTGGTCACAGGTCGGCCGGCGCAGGTGACGGCCGAGGTCCCATGGGGAGGATTTGCCACGGCCAGCCTCGTCTGGATGTAATATTGCCGCCTGCCGGTGCGGCTGTTCTCGACGGCCGAGCGGCTCGGGAATTAGGCTGAGGTCGGCCTGTTATCGTGGAGTCGGAGTCAACGCTCGTGAATACCAAGCTCGCCTCGCTCTTCGTCGCTGGTTCCCTCGTTTTCGTGGGAGCGTGCTCGAAGTCGTACATCCCGAACACCGACGTCGAGAACACGAGCGAGAACCGCAAGGTCATCTCGTTCTGCGAGGACTACCGGCACGCGGTCGAGGAAAAGGACGTCGGCAAGCTGATCCACATGGCGAGCCCGCGCTATTTCGAGGACGGGGGGAACACCAACCCCGAGGACGACATCGACTTCGACGGCCTCAAGGACTACCTCACCTCCACGTTCGTCAAGACGCAGACGATCCGCTACGAGATCCGCTACCGAAGGGTCAGCGTGAACGAGAACAACCGGGTCTTCGTCGAGTACACGTACTCGGCGAGCTACCGGATCCCGGGGCTGAAGGGTGAAGAGTGGAAGCACACCGTCGCGGACAACCGGCTCGAGCTCGTGCCCGAGGGCGAGAGCTTCAAGATCCTTGCTGGCATGTGAGCACCGCTCGTGGTCGCTCGGGCTGATGGCCTGGGCGCGGTAGGCTGACCGGGTGGGCTTCGTCCTCGCGCACGTCTCCGATCTCCACGTCTCCGACTTCGGAGACACGTTCCACGACCGCCTTCGGGTCGTGAAGCGCAGCGTCAACGTGGTCGCGGTCGATCCCGCCATGTACGACGTTGCGTGGGAGGAAGCCGGATGGCGCGTCGTCCGCGAGCGGGGGAAGCGCGGCGCGAAGCTCGGCATCATCGATCCGGCGGGCTACCTCCATCCGGTGCCGAGCGTGAAGGAGTCGAACGGCATGCTCGACCCCGTCGAGCGCGCCGCCGCGAAGGCGTGTCGTCTCGAGGCGCGGCGGGCCTCGGTGCTCGCCGAGCACCTCCCGAGCCCCGGCGCGCTACGGCATCTCTTCGACGCGACGCCGCGCAACTCGAACGTGCGTCTCCTTCGGGCGGCGGCGGCGATCGAAGAGGCCGGTGCGGACGCGGTCGTGATCACCGGCGATCTCACCGACGACGGGGCGGGCTTCGAGCTCGTCGAGGCCGCGTTCCGCCGGTGGAAGGAGCGGGGGATGCTCTTCGCCGTCCCCGGCAATCACGACCTCTACCTGTTCCCGATGCGTGGGAGCGGGCGCCCGAGGCCTACGCACGCGAGCAAACGCGCGGCGTGGACGGCGTTCGCCTCGCGGCTCGGCCTCGAGCTCCATGCCTCGGGCGCGTGGTGGCGCGCGCTGCCGGAGGGGGACGCCGTGCTGATCGGTCTCGACTCGTGCGCTCGGCCGCAGAGGCGCTTCTTCCGTCACAACGGTGGCCTGGGTACCGAGCAGCTCGAGTGGCTTCGCGAGATCGGCAAGCGGCCCGAGTTCAAGGCTGCGCGTCACCGCATCGCGCTCTTGCACCATCATGTCGTGCCTCTCCCGCACGGCGTGGGCAAGCGTACGCCGAGCGAGATCGGCATGCGGCTCGACGATGCGCGCTCCGCGGCGGAGGTGTTCGAGGAGGTCGGCATCACCGCGGTGATGCACGGCCATCGCCACGTGAGCGAGCAGCGGCAGCCGGCGGGAAGCAACTTCACGATCCTTGCATCGCCGTCGCTCACGCTCGGGTGTCGAAGCGGTGATGACCCGTCGTTCTGGCGCGTCGAGCTCGGCGAGCGGATGCACGCCTCGCGCGTCCGGGCGCCGGTCGAGGCGATGGAGCAGGACGACGATCCGTCCGAGAGCCCGCTCGAGGCGCTGATGGAAGGGGCACTCGAGCGCACGAGCGAGGTCTCGATCGACGTGGACGATTGACCGCGGGCTTTCGTCGAGCCCACTTCGTCCTACATCTTCGGCGACTTGTTCCGGAATCGCGCTCCGGCTAGAGAAACCTCATGCGCAGCGGCCCTCGTTTCATCCTCGGCGCGGCTGCGCTCGCGACCTCCGCGCTGGTGGCGTGCGGCCTCGACGTGGTCGGTGGCCTGGGCCCGGCGTCGTCCCTCGGGGACGCCGCGGTGCCCACCGAGCCCGAGACGCAGGCGCCGGAGCGGCTCGGTGACGGCGGCGAGGCCCCGACGTTCGATGCTGCGCTTCCCGGGGAGACGGTGATCGACGCCGGGCCGGTCGACTCCGGCCCGTGCGGCCCGGCGCTGTTCGAGGAGAACTTCGCGCAAGGCCTTGCCAGCTGGACGCACTACGGCGGGGTCGAGCAGGGCGTCAGCGGGGGCAACGCCTACGCGAGGCTCATCGAGCAGGGAAAGAGGAACCGGGCTGCTGGGCTCTTCTGGCTCCCGACGGTCAAGGCGACGTCCTTCAAGGCGTCGTTCACGTACTACGTCTCGACGCCGAGCTCCCTGAGTAAGGGCGACGGCCTCACGTTCACGTGGCTGACGTCGAAGGGGCCGCAGGCGCTCGGCACGAACGCCGTCACCGGGCAGGGGTTCGGGCTTCCTCCGGGCGTCGCGGGCCATGCCGTCGCGCTCGATGGCTGGCAAAACCTGTTGATCGGCGATCCGGGCGCGCCGTCGCTCAGCCTCATCGAGATCGATCCGTCGCGCGGTAACCCCGGGTCGTACGACTGGCACATCGTGAAGAAGGGCCCGTACTACGAGGTTGATCTCTACGACGCCTGGCGCACCATCGACGTCGTCGTCGCGAACGGAAAGGCGTCGGCGACGTTCCGCTTCTCTGCGAACGGGCCGCCGACGACGCTGTTCGCCGACGTCGACGTCGACGTCGACGAGGATGACGACGGCGTGATCGCGCTCGGGTTCACCGCAGGGACCGGCGGCGTCGACGCGATGGGCTTCTTCGTCGACACGGTGAGGTTCGAGCTCACCAACGCCAGCTGCGACTGACGCGCGAGCGAGCCACGGCCTTCGGGCCCGCGGCGAGCTACTCCGAAGCTGCGTCGGCGGCGTCGGCGTCGCTCGCCGCATCCGCCGCCGGCTGCACGGGCTCCGGCGGAATGAGGAACGCGCAGGCCTCGTGCGACTCCGGCGTCTTCACCACCGAGCAGTCGCCTTTGATGATCGCGTCGACGCACGCGTCGACTGCCTGAGGGGCAGGCTCCTTCGTGATCAGGAGCCCGTGGAGGCACTGGTCGTCGTAGTAGCGAATGCACGCGGCGACGTCGTTCTCGGGCTTGTCGCCGGAGTGGAGCGGACGGTGGAGGTCGATCCCGCACGCCGTGGCGCTCTCGCAGCGCACCCGCTCGATCTTCTTGCAGGCCTCGACACCGACCGGCTCGGTGCCACACGCCGCCCCGCCGGAGGCGGCCGCGAGCACGAGCGCGAGGATGCCGAGGATCGCGACGCGCTGCGCCCGCGAGGCTCCGCGCGGCGAGGGGGAGGGAGAGCCACGCATGTCCTCGGCATCTACTATCTCCAGCGTGCGGGGGTCAAAAAAGCCGAGGGCTCACGGCTTCTCCTGGGAACGGTCGTACGCGTGGGGACGTCGGTGTCGACTTGACAGTTGTGGTGTCTTGAATCAAGTTTGGGGTGTGAGCGACGTTGCGTACAAGCTGGACGAGCTGGCGCGGGCGGTCGGGACCTCGGCGCGCACGGTGCGCTACTACGTGCAGCGCGGCCTCTTGCCGGCCCCCGCCTTCCGCGGGAAGGACACTGCCTACGGGCCCGAGCACCTCGTTCGGCTCCGCGCGATCCGGCGCCTGCAGGACGCGTTCTTTCCGCTCGACGCGATCGCCGTCGAGCTCGAGTCGCGATCGCTCGAACAGATCGAGCGGATCGCCGACGGAAGCGAGAGGCTCAACGCGCCCAACGGGGCGGCGCCGCCGAGCCAGCCGCCGATCGCGTCGCAGCGTCCGATGGCCGAGCGGGGCCCGTCGACGCTCTCGCGAGCCACGACCGTCACGCCGACGTCCGGACGGATGTTTCGCCGGATCGAGCTTGCTCCCGGCGTGGAGCTCAGCGTTGCCGACGACGCACCGCCCGAGTCTCGGAAGATGGTGGAGAAGATCCTCGAAGGCCTGCACGCGAAGCGCGAAGGACAAGGAGCATGACCATGATTCGATCGGGGCTGTTCGGACGAGGGGGGAACGCCGTGCCGCTGCTCGGCGTGGACGTGCGCGCCGAGGTGGTCGCGGGGCACGCCGCTGCGGTGGTGCGGCAGCGCTACAGGAACGACGAGGCGAGGCCGATCGAGGCCGTGTACACGTTCCCGCTTCCGAGCAAGGCCGTGCTCACCGGCTTCTCGATGACGGCAGCCGGTCGCCGGATCGAGGGCGAGGTCCACGAGAGGGAGGACGCGTTCCGTCGCTACGACGACGCGATCACCGCCGGCCATGGCGGGGCGCTCCTCGAGCAGGAGCGGCCGAACGTCTTCACTGCGAGCGTCGGCAACCTCCTTCCCGGGGAGGAGACGATCATCGAGGTCCAGTACGTCGAGCCCCTCCTTGCCGACGAAGGCGCCGTGCGCTGGTCGATCCCGACGCTCGTGGCGCCTCGCTACATCCCCGGGGTATCGGGCGGAGACCGCACCGCGCACGGCGTGGTCGATCCCACCGATCGCGTGCCGGACGCCGACCGCATCTCGCCGCCGATCGGCGCGGTCTCGTACGGTCTCGCGCTCGAACTGACGTTCGACCTCGGCGTCGCGCTCGAGGTCGAGAGCCCGTCGCACGCCGTCGTCATCGAGCATCAGGGCACCAAGGCGCGGGTGACCTTCTCGCAGCGCGAGGTCCCGCTCGATCGCGACGTCGTCGTCACTGCGTTCGCGCGGTCGTCCGAGGCGACCGCCGTTCCGATCGCGAGCGCGATCTCGCATCGCGTGGCGAACGGGACCGGCGCGCTCGCGCTCACGCTCGTGCCGGACCTCGGCGCCGGGCCGGCGAAGCGGCCATCGCGGAGCGACGTCGTGTTCCTCCTCGATCGGTCCGGCTCGATGGGGGGGGCCTCGATGCCCGAGGCGCGGACCGCGCTCCGGCTGTGTCTCCGGCAGCTCCGCGAGGGCGATCGCTTCGCCATCCTCGCGTTCGACGACAGCATCGAGACGTTCGCGACCGAGCTCGTCCCGTTCACCCAGTCGACGCTCCAGAAGGCCGATGCCTGGCTCGATGGTATCGACGCGCGCGGTGGTACCGAGCTCCTCGCCCCGATGCTCGAGGCGGCGAAGCTCGCGCCCGACGGCGTGATCGTCGTGCTCACCGACGGCGAGGTCGGCAACGAGGACGAGATCCTCGCGGCGTTCTTGGCGGCGCAGCGCACGGCGCGCGTCTACTCGTTCGGCATCGGTACGAACGTCTCCGACGCGCTCCTCGCTGCGCTCGCCGACAAGACCGGCGGCGCGATCGAGATGATCCATCCGGGCGAGCGCGTCGATGAGAAGGTCGTCGCCCAGTTCGCGCGCGCGACGGCTCCGCGCGTCACCGACCTCACGATCAAGGCGCGTGGGATCGAGCTCGGTGAGATCGCCCCGGCGGAGCCGAAGTCGCTCGTCGATGCGGAGCCGTTCTGCCTGTTCGCCACCTACGAGGAGCCGGGGCGCGGCGTGATCGAGATCCGGGGCAAGCTCGACGGCGAGGCGTTCTTCCTCGAGGTCCCGGTCGAGCTCGAGGAAGAGAGCGACCGGCCCGTGGTCGCGAAGCTCTGGGCGCAAGCCCGCATCCGCGATCTCGAGCGAGCGATCGTCACCGGCCGCCGCGCGGACACGATGAAGGACCGGATCGTGAAGCTCGCCACGACGCATGGCGTGTCGTCGAGGTACACGTCGTTTCTGGTCGTGGAGAAGCGCACGGGCGATCGGCGCGCTACAGGCCAGCCGGAGACGCGCGTCGTGGCAGTGAACGCCCCTGCGGGCTGGTCGATGGTGCAGCCTGCGCCCGTTCAGCGTCGCATGTACGCGATGGCCGCGCCGCCGCCGATGCCGGCGTCGCGTCCGGCACCGATGCCGCTCCGCGCGGCGATGGCCGCCCCCGCGGCGCCTCCGCTTCCCGCTCCCGGTGGCTTCGGTGGAGGCGGCGTCACGATGGGCGCGCCGCCGCCCGCGCGAGCCCTTGCGCGCGCGGAGTCGGCCGACGAAGGCGGCGCCTTCCTCGCCGAGGCCGAGCACGCTCCGCTGTACGAGGCCGCCGTCGACGGCGGAGCTCCTTCTCCCGAACGTGAACGACGCACGACGAAGCCGAAGGGCGGCGCGGTCGATTCCGTCCTCGGGATCCTCGCGCGCCAGACGGCTGCCGGTCTCTGGGAGGAGTCGGGACGCGACATCGCGGAGGCAACGACCGACGCGCTGCTCGCGCTCTTGCGCCTCGGTCTCACCGCTGCTCATCCGATCCATGGCGCTCAGCTCAAGAAGGCCGTGGACGCGCTGCTCACGCATCTCGCGACGAGCACCGTCCCGCTGCGTGTCCGTGAGCTCGCGCTCGGTGTCGCGTGGCTGATCGCGAGCGGGCGCCGGACCCGCCACGCGATCGAGGACGCCGCGCGGGGTGGCGGCGCGGATCTCGCTACGCTCGCGGCAACGCTCGGGAGCGAGCCAGCGGTCCGAGCACGGGTGGATCGCCTCTCGCCGCCGGTCTGATAGACAGATCGCTCCATGCGCGCGGCGATGATCCTCTGTGCGGGCCTCGGGACTCGGCTCCGCCCGCTGACCGACTGGCTCGCGAAGCCGATGGTCCCCATCGGCGCTCTCCCGGCGGTCGGGCACATCGCCGCGCGCCTCGGCGCATCGGGGTGGGGGCGCCTCGTCGTCAACGTGCACCACCGGCCCGCCGATCTCCGATCATGGGCGGAGGGGGCGGGGGCGGCGATCTCCGAGGAGGTCGAGCTGCTCGGGACCGCCGGCGGCGTGGCGCGGGCCCGGTCTCTCCTCGGCGAGGGGGACGTCCTGGTGTGGAACGGCGACATCCTGAGCGACCTCGATCCTCGCGCGCTCGCGAGCGCGCACGAGGCGTCGGGCGCAGCCGCGACGCTCGCGCTCGTCCCGCGCGCGGCGGGGGAGGGCAACGTGGGCCTCGGCGTGGACGGGCGCATCGTCCGCTTGCGGAGAGAGTCGTTCGGAGAGGAGCGCGCGGGCGCCGACTTCATCGGAGTGCACGTCCTCGGCGCCGGCCTGAGGACGAAGCTGCCCGAGCGCGGCTGCCTCGTCGGTGACGTCTACATCCCGGCGCTCCGCGAGGGCGCGTATCTCGCATCCCATGTCGTCACGACGTCGTTCGTCGACGTGGGCAGTGTCGAAGCGTACGTCGCCGCAAACCGCGCCTGGCTCGCCGCGCGCGGAGCCTCGTCCTGGGCCGCGCCCGACGCGATCGTCGGCGCGGACATCGACGGCTCGATCGTCGGCGCCGGCGCGCGCATCGACGCGGCCGCGCTTCGCTGCATCGTGTGGCCGGGCGCGCACGTCCGCGATCGCGTCGAGGACGCGATCGTGACGCCGCACGGGATCGTCCGCGTCCACGGCTGAGGCGCGTCCGCACGCTCTGCCGCTCGGCTTCGTCCGTGAAGCGCAAAGCGTGCGCACGTGACGCGACGATTGCGGGCTCGGGGCGTGGATCGTGCGCCGTGCACGTGCGATCGCGTAGGCCGCCTCCTTGCATGAGCACGCGTTCATGCAGGTCAGGTCGATCCTCATCGTCTCCGCGGTCGTGGCGCTGTCCGGCTGCGTGTCGAGCGGCAAGTACGACGAAGCCGTGCGCGACGCGACGTCCGCTCGTGCCGATCGAGATCGCGTCGCCACGGAGCGCAAGGAGCTCGATGCTCGGGTCGCGCGACTCTCGGACGAGCTGCACGTGCTCACCGAGCGCGCGGCCGAGCGCGATGCGGCCCTCGTCTCGGCCGGCAAGCGGGGCGACGATCTACAGAAGAGCCTCGACGAGGCGACGACGATGAACGAGCAGCTGCGTGCCGAGCTTGCCCGGCTCGGGAAGGACGCCGACCGACTGCTCAAGGAGAAGGGAGCACTCGCCTCGTCGCTCACCGAAGCACGCGCGCGGCTCGATGAGCTCCGGCGCGCCCAGAGCGCCGCGGAGGCGCGCGCGAAGCTCTACCAGGAGCTGGCGCTGAAGCTGAAGAAGATGCTCGACGCGGGCGATCTGACCATCACGCTCCGTGACGGGCGCATGGTCCTCTTGCTCCCCAACGACGTGCTGTTCGACACCGGACGCACGGAGATCAAGCCGGCCGGAAAGGCCGCGCTCGAGCAGGTCGCCGCGGTGATGAAGACGATCGGCGGACGCGATTTCCAGGTCGCAGGGCACACCGACACCGTCCCGATCGCGACCGCGCGTTTCCCGTCGAACTGGGAGCTCTCGACGGCGCGAGCGCTCGCGGTCGTCCACGTCCTCGTCGCGCAGGGCGTGCGGCCGGAGGTGCTCTCCGCTGCGGGCTACGGTGAGTTCGATCCCGTTGCCTCGAACGACACGAACGACGGGAAGCGGAAGAACCGACGCACCGAGATCAGCCTGGTCCCGAACATCGACGAGATGGTGGCCGTGCCGCGCTGAAGAGCCGTCCAAGCGTTGGACGATTCGGGGAGCTCGAGGGGTCAAACCCCTCGAAAGGGGACGGCACGAAGCGCACGAAGCGCGAAATCGAGAAGAGAGAGAAGAGCAGAGAAGAGAGGAGACTACCGTGAACAAGACCGCGGCGGATGTGATGACGAAGGATGTCGCGACGGTCGATCCCGATTGGCCGCTCGATCGCCTGATGACCTTCCTGACCGACAGAGCGATCTCCGGTGCGCCGGTCGTCAACGCCGAGGGCGAGCCCATCGGCGTCGTCTCGCTCACCGACATCGCTCGGAATGGGGTGACGGTGGAAGGGGCCGCCGGTGGACAAGCGAAGGCGTACTACGAGGAGAACCTCGCGCGTCATGTCGCGGGCGAGGAGGTCGGACGCTTCCATGCCGCCTCCGGCTCGCCGACGGTGGTCCGAGACATCATGACCCCGGTGATCTTCGCGGTCGAAGCGGATGCGACCGTCCAGGAGGTCGCCGAGACGATGGCCACGGGCCGCATCCATCGCGTTCTGGTGACGCGCGAAGGGAAGATGGCCGGCATCATCTCCGCGATGGACCTCCTCCCGCTGGTTCGCGACATGTGACCGGCACCACGCTCGCGATCGCCGCGCCGCCGGTGCTTCAGTCGAGGTACTGCTCGATGCCGGCGGCACCGCCGATGACGGTGAAGGCGCCGGTCGCGGTCGGGAGGAGGCGCGCGCCGCGGCGGGGGACGCGGAGCGGGATCTCGCGGGTACCGGTCGCCGATGCGCGGTAGGCGTGCGTCGCGCCGGACGCGTCGTCGCCGAGGATGAAGGCGGCGTCGGCGGCGATCGTGAGCGCCTCGGCGCGTACGAGCGGGACGGTGTCAGGCCAGGCGGCGGGCGCACATCCGGTCGTGCATGCGAGATCGAGCACGCGCACCGGGGCGCTCTCGGCGCTGCCTCCTGCGACCGCGACGTGGCCGGGGTCGAGCGTGGTGGCGCCGCAGCCCTTGACGGGGTCGGCGGGGAAGGGGAGCGGCGTCGCGAGCGAGGCGCCAGGGGCGAGCACCTCGGCGCCGGCCGCAGCCTGGTCACCGCCGATGACGACGAGGCCGCGGCCTTCGACGAAGGTCGCGCATGCGCCCTCGCGCGGGGCGGTGAGGCCCGCGAACGAGCCCTTGCCTTCCGGATCGATCACGAACACGCGCGCGGTGGGGCCGCCCGTGAGGCGTGTGGCGCCGACGATGTACTGCGTCCCGTCCGGTGCTTCGACGCGCGAGCCGCCGGCGATCTCGCGGAACGTGCCGCCGGTCGGGGGCTCGAGCGTGTAGCTCGATCCGTCCGAGAGATCGAACGTCGTCGCGCCCTCGTCGTCGATGACGAGGACGGCGGTGCCGACGCTCGCGAGCGACTTCGCCGGGCGCGGCAGGACGGGTGAGCTCGCGAGCGGCTTCAGCGCGAGGAGGTCGTAGATCATCGTCGCGGTGCCGTTCGCGGCGAGGACGTAGCGGCCCGCGATCATCGTCGCGGCGGTGGGGTCGAACGCGGCCGGACCGCGGGGCATCCGAGCGAGCTCGCCCGTGCGTTGCACGAAGACCTCGAGCGTCGCGTCCTGGAGGGCGCCCCACTGCACGAAGAGCGTCTCGCCGCGTACGACCGTGGCACCCGTCGCGTCGAGCCCCGCGATCGCGAGGGCGCCCACGTCGGTGCGCTGCTGGTCGCCGAGCTTCACGGTGTCGACCGGCAGCTCGGCGCGGGCGATCTCGGTGCGCGTCCCGTCGGTCGCGATCTTCTCGGTGACGAGCGTCACCGCGGCCGGCGCGCGCGTGAAGACGTCCGTCTCCTCGCCCGTGACGATGCTGATGGTGCCCTCCGGCGTGCCGCTGCACGAGAGAGCGAGCAGCATCACGAGGCCGCATGAGCTCATCCGGTGGAGGCGCATCGCAGATGTCGTTAGCACGCCCGCCGGAGCGGCGAGGCACGATTCACGCCGGGGCCGGGCTCGCTCGGAGTTGGGCGCGCGCCCCAACCACCCGCAGGGCGGCGCGTCGAACTTGGGGCTCGCGCCCCAACAGCCCGCAGGGGTGCGCCTTCGGCGCGCATTGAATTCGGCCGCAAACTTGGCCTCTGGCGTACGCGCGAGATAGCCGGAGAAGAGCCGAATGAGCCTCGTGGACCGTGTCCGGACGTCGATCGATGACGCCCTTCGTCGCCTGGCGACGGAAGGCGCGCTGGGCGAGACCGGCGTGCGGGCGCTTTCGGAAGCCGGTCGGGCGTGGACCGTCGAGCGCCCGAAGCGCGCCGAGCATGGCGACTACGCGACGAACGTGGCGATGGTGCTGACCAAGAAGGTCGGGATCCCGCCGCGCGCGCTGGCCGAGAAGCTCGTCCTCGCCCTTGCGACCGACGCGGTGGTGAAGAGCGCCGACATTGCCGGCCCGGGCTTCGTCAACGTCCGGATCCATGCACGGGCGATCCACGAGGAGCTCGCCGTGATTCTCGCAGCCGGCACGACCTACGGGCGGAGCGCCGCCGCGAGCGGGGAGCGGGTCAACGTCGAGTTCGTGAGCGCGAACCCCACGGGACCGATCACCGTCGCCGCGGCACGGAACGGGATCTACGGCGACGCGATCGCGTCGCTCCTCGACCTCACCGGTCACCGCGTCACGCGCGAGTATTACATCAACGACTTCGGTAACCAGATAAAGGCCTTCGCCGAGAGCGTCCGCCTCTCCCACGAGGGCAAGCCGCGCGGCGAGGGGCACTATCAGGGCGCCTACGTGGACGAGATCGCGCGCTGGCTCGAGATGCGTACGCCCGATCCGTTCGCGGTCGACGATGTCGAGCTCGCGCGTACGTGCATCACCGCGATGCTCCACGGCGTCCCCGGGTCGAAGACGCTCCCGGGCATCAGGAAGACGCTCTCCGATCTGGGGATCCACTTCGACGTGTGGTTCAGCGAGGAGTCGCTGCATCGCTGGGGTAACGTCGATGTGGCGATCGAGCGGCTCCGCCAGGGCGGCTTCCTCCTCGAGAAGGACGGCGCGACCTTCTTCGTCGCCGGCGGCGCGGAGAAGGCGAAGGACGAGAGCGACAAGAAGGGCGAAGCCGACAAGGACCGCGTCGTGAAGAAGAGCGACGGCGCATGGACCTACTTCGCGAGCGACGTCGCCTATCACTCCGACAAGCTCTCGCGCGGCTACGACCGACTCATCGACGTGTGGGGCGCCGATCACCACGGCTACATCCCGCGAATGAAGAACGTCCTCGACGCGCTCGGCCTGCCGTCGTCGAAGTTCGAGGTCCTGATCTACCAGCTCGTCAACATCCTCCGCGGCGGCGAGGTCGTGAAATCGAGCAAGCGCGCCGGCAACGTCGTCACGGCGGACGAGGTCATGGACGAGATCGACGAGGCCGCCGGGCGTGCAGGCGCGGGTCGCGACGCGCTCCGGTTCTTCTTCCTCTCGCGCAGCGCGAACACGACGGTCGACTTCGATCTCGAGATCGCGAAGAAGAAGTCGCTCGACAACCCCGTCTTCTACGTCCAGTACGGCCACGCGCGCCTCGCGTCGATCCTCCGCAAGGCCGACGCCATCGGCGCGTTCCAGCCGGCGCCGGCGGACGTCTCCGGCTTCGCGAAGCTCGATCATCCGGACGAGCTCGCGCTCGCGCTCCAGCTCTCGCGCTGGCCCGACGTGCTCGCCGAGGCCGCCGCGCTCCGTGAGCCGCACCGGATCGTCTTCTACGCGCAGGATCTGGCGCGCGATTTCCAGAGCTACTTCACGCGCATGAAGACCGACCCCGTTCTGCCGCGCGACTCGACGCGCGAGGACGCCGGCTGGACGAAGAGCTGGGACCACGAGAAGACCACTGCACGGCTCGGCTGGATCCGCGCGATCCGCGCCGTGTACGCGTCGGCGCTCGCCGCGATCGGGATCTCGGCGCCCGAGCGCATGGACCTGCCGCAAGCCGCCGAGGAAGAAGCGATCGCGTAGCAGCCGGGCGTTTGCCCGTCGCCACCACGAGGACGACCATGATGGAGCAAGGGAGCGTGAGGAACCTCGAGCAGATCCAGGAGAGCGATGCCGCGGGTGGTACCCCGCGCGGCGTGACGATCCTGCTCGTCGCGCTCGGCGCTGGCTGCATCGTGTTTGCCGGGCTCGCGCTCGGAGGGAAGCGCGGCGCAGGGGCGACGCAGAAGATCGATCCGCTCGGCGAGCTCGTCACCCAGCAGGCGAAGGCCGGTCAGGTCGGTGCGAAGGCGACGGATCTCTCGTCGCGCGACGTGACCTTCCCTGGGATCCTCAGCGACGACGTTGCGCCCACGACCGCGCTTGCGGCGGTGAAGGGCGGCTCGAAGGCGAGCGCGCAGGCGCCGGCCGAGCCAGCCGCTGCGATCGTGCTTGCGGCGCCCGGCTCCGGAGGCACGAATGGTGAGGCGTCGCCGCCTCCGCCCACCGATCGGCTGCCCGTCGTGCCGCTGCCCGCGCAGAACGTGCTCGAAGCGTCGCCTGTCGTGACGCGACCGCGCGATTCGCTGACGCGCGCCGCCAACGACGCGGCGCAAATCCGAGCTGCGGCTCAGCCTGCTGCGCCGGCCGGCAAGGAGGGCGGGTACCAGCTGCAGGTGAGCTCGTTCCGCTCGCAATCCGAAGCCGACCAGTTTGCGGCTCAGCTTCGCGCGCGTGGGCACAAGGCCTACGTCCTCGAGGCGCGTGTGCCCAACCGTGGCACCTGGTACCGCGTGCGCATCGGGCCATTCCCCAGCCAGCACGCGGCGGCGAGCTACCGGGTCGGGTTCGAAGGACGCGAGCACGTGGTCCCGTTCATCGTGCAGCCGAAATGATGTGACCTTCGCGCGCGTTGCTCGCACAGTCGGGCGTGCGGGACGTGCGTCGACGTGAAGCATGTGCCAAGTTAGACACTGAGCATGCGCGACGCGATGTCTCTTCCGCTCTGGGTCGTCGCGCTCGTGCTTGCCGCGGTCGCGCCTCTCGTCGCGCGAGGGCTGGCTTCGGCCTTCGAGCGACGGGCGCGCGACCGGAGCAAACGCATACTTGAAGCGGGGCGCGTGCGACCCCAAACCTAGTGTTCGACCGGTTGATGCACTCGATGCACACCTCTGCGGGTGATTGGGGCGCGAGCCCCGACGTCGAGTCGTTGTTACGCTCGTCGAGCACGCTCTTTCACCGGCGGCCTACGCCGATTGACTTTTCTCTACGCTGAAGCGCTCCGCGCCGAGGAGATCGAAGAATGGCACGTCTGTTCGGATTGATCGGGAATCGCGCTGACCTTGCGGGTCGGGTGCTCGCCTCGGAGAGGGATGCGCTCACCGTGCAGGCGTCGCCTTCCTCTTCCAGTTCGGCGCGGCAGCTCGGGTGGGGTATCGGCTTCTACCAGGGGGGCGAGGTGCTCATGCGCCGCCGCCCCATCGACGATCACGCCGCGATCGACGTGGCGAAGGTCGCAAGCGACGTGCGCACGGATCTGCTCCTCGGTCACGTGCGGAACGCGACCGTGGGGTCGCTCCGCACGGAGAACACGCATCCGTTCCGCTACCGGCAGTGGCTGTTCGCGATGACGGGCACGCTGTCGTCGTTCGACTCCATCCGTGAGCGCCTCTTCTCGAGCGTGCCGGAATTCCTGCGCTCGTCGATCCGCGGCGAGACGGACGCCGAGATCCTCTTCTACGTGTTCCTGTCGTTCCTCCACGACGCAGGCCGCCTCAACGACGTAGTCACTGCGCCGTCGCACGTGCGTGAGGCGCTCCGCTCGAGCGTCGCCGTCGTCGACGGCATGGCCGCTGAGGTCGGAGGCGCGCCGTCGCAGGTGAACGTCATGCTCTCCGACGGCGAGAACGTGTTTGCGCTGCATCGCGGCGCGCAGATGGGGTACCGCCTCTTCGCGGGGAAGGACGATGCCGACGCGTTGATCGGGGACGACCTCGGCCTGCGGCGCAAGACCCCCGAGCTCGCGCAGATGCACGTCACGCTCCTGGCGAGCGACTTCGACGACGAATCGTCGATCGCCGCGTCGTCGCCGGCGACGAGGTCGCGCTGGAAGGTGATTCCGGAACGTGCGATCGTCACCGTCGAGCGTGGGCACGAACCGCACATCGAAGCGCTCTGAGCGCGTTCGTCGATCCTGGCTCCACCAGGTCGTCGGCTCGGCTTCGCTCGCGCTGGTCGCCTGCGGTGGCGGCGCGTGGGAGACCGCTACCGAGATGCCGAAGGCGCCGCGGCGCCCCGACGGCGTAGCGCTCGAGCCTCCCGCGGCCATGCCCTCGGCGTCGGACCGTGCGGAGGCGCGCGGCGTGGTCGCGCTACGCGAGCCACTGGCGGACAAGGACGTCGAGGACATCGTGCGCGCGTACATTCGCGCCTTCGAGCGCGAGGATGATCAAGCGCTGATCCAGTTGCTCGCGCAGGACGCAGCGAGCCTCGGCCGGGCCGGGACGAACCGCCAGCAGCTCATCGAGACGTGGCGGACGAAGATGAAGAGCTTCGAGTACCAGCGCCTCGCCGGGCTCGAGATCGCACGCATCTCGCAGCTGGAGCGTCACACCTACGAAACACTCGGGACGCCGGGTGCTCTCCCTCGCCCCGCCGAGATGCGCCCCGGCGATCTCTACATCCGCGTTCCGATCGCGACGCCGCGCGTGGGATCGGATCAGCTCTTCGGAGAGGTGCTCGTCCTCTTGCTTCGACGCGAGGACGGACGGCTGAAGATCGCGGGGCAGGCGGACGAGAACGGAAACTGACCGCGGCGAGGCCGCGGTCACCGATAGTCGTCGAGATCGATGCTGTAGCGCTTGAGCCAGCGGTGCACCTGCATGCGCTCCTTGCCGAGCTCACGGCCGACGGCGGCGACGTTGCCGCGATGCCGCTGCAAGAGCGCGCGGAGCTCCTCCTCCGTCGGCGCGCCTCGACGCGCGTTCGCCGGTGAGCCGGCGCCCGGCGCGAACGCGCTGCCCGGCGACGCGCTGATCGACGCCGCAGGCACCTTCGACGGCACCACGACGCGTGGTCGCTCGCCGTACCCCTTCATGTGCTCGCTGATCGCGTCCGGCAGGTGGACCGTGTCGAGCTGCGCGCCGTCCGTGAGGGCGACGCCACGCTTGATGCAGCTCTCGAGCTCGCGGACGTTGAACGGCCAGTCGTAGTGCAAAAGGGCCACGATGAAGGAGAACGACAGCGAGAGGTCCGGGCGGCCGTAGCGCGCTCCGAAGCTCCGCGCGAGGAGCAGGATGTCCTCCTTGCGCTCGCGGAGCGGCGGCAGCCGGACGACGTGCTCGTTGAGGCGTGCGAGGAGGTCGCCGCGGAACTTCCCCTCCTTCACGTATTGATAGAGATCGCGATGGGTCGCGCAGACGACGCGGATGTCCACGCGCTCCGGCGTCGTCGCGCCGAGCGGGAAGACCTCGCGTGACTGCAGTACGCGCAGCAGCTTCGCCTGCGCATCGAGAGGCATGTCGCCGATCTCGTCGAGGAAGAGCGTGCCCTGGTCCGCGAGCTTGATGAGACCCGGCTTGTCGCGATCGGCGCCGGAGAACGCGCCGCGGCGGTAGCCGAACAGCTCGCTCTCGAGCAGGTTGTGCGGGATCGCGGCGCAGTTGATCGCCTGGAGCGAGCCCTTTCGCCCCGAGAGCCGGTGGATGCCGCGGGCGATGACCTCCTTGCCGGTTCCGGTCTCGCCGAGGATGACGGCCGAGAGCTCCTTCGGCGCGATCCGCTCGATGTCGGCGGCGATGTGGTCGATCTGCGCGCCGCCGACGAGATCGGTGAAGAGCTTCGCCTTGCGCTCTCCAGCGACGCGCCCGTCGAGCCGATAGGCCTCGCATTTCTCGACCCCGGCCTCGACGAACTTGAAGATCGCGTCACCGACTCGGATCTCGTGGTTCGGCTCGAGCTCGATTTCGCCGACGTAGGCGCCGTCGACCATCGTCCCGTTGCGGCTGCCGAGATCCTGGAGGACCCAGCCCTCGCGGCTCGTCGTGGGGTCGATGCGCGAATAGATGCGCGCGTGTTGCCGGCTGACGGCTTGTTCGGGGACGCAGATTAGGTTCGAGGCGTCGCGCCCGATCGTGAGCTCGGGTGATACGAACACGTACGCTGGTGAGAGCTGCTCGAAGTTCGGGGCATGGAGCAGCACGAGCCCCGAGCGCTCCTTCGGTGCGGGCATCGAGTCGCGCGCGTCGTCCCCGTAGCTGGACGAGACGCCGGTGCGGTACCTGCTCATCCTTCGTTCGCTCCTAGCGTGCGCAGCCCAAGGTGCGTGCGCTGCCCGAGGCCCGCAGCTGAATCACGCGGCCCCCGCCTGGGTGAGCGCCGCATGCTCCAGCCGCGGCGTCGAGCTCTGACTCACCATGCACACGCTTCTCTCTCCCGTGCCGGAAGCCCGAGATAGATCGGGCTCGAGGACCCTAGGTTAGCATCGCTCCGCGAACGCCGAGAGCCTGCGTGTAACGCCAGGCCGCCCGACGGATCATTCGTACCGGTCAGGGTCGACGTCGAGGCGTGCGCAGATGGCCGCCAGGACCTCGTCGGTCGTGCGATTCAGCTCCTCGAGCGTCCCAGTGTTCTCGATGACGTAGTCCGCGACGGCGGTCTTCTCTGCGAGGGGCATCTGCGCGCGGATCCGCGCACGGGCCTCGTCCGGGGTCGAGCCGTCCCGCGCCGTCGCGCGCGCGACCTGCACGTCCTCCGGCGCGGAGACCACGATGAGCGGCCGGAACGCATCCGCGACGCCGTTCTCCACGATGAGCGCCGCCTCGTAGCACGCGAGGGCCTCGCCTTCGTCCCGGAGGCGCGAGGCCGCCTTGAACGTCAGCATGGTCACGATCGGATGGACGATGGCGTTCAGCGCCTTGCGCTTCTCCTCGTCGGCGAAGACCGCCGCGGCGACCTTCTTTCGATCGAGCGTCCCGTCCGGGAGGAGGACCTCCGGCCCGAAGAGCCTCGTCACCGCGGCGAGCCCGTCGCTGCCCTTGGCGACGGCTTCGCGCGCGAGTTGATCCGCGTCGATGACGGGGACGCCGCGCTCGCGCAGCCGCGCAGCGACCGCGCTCTTCCCCGAAGCAATCCCGCCCGTGAGTCCGAAGAGGTGCACGTGGCCATCCTAGACCCATCGCTCGACAGTGGGGCAGGGGAGCGCGTTTCGGGGCACGCTTCGCGGTGCCGAGCCCTGAGCGCCGAAATGGAAAACGCCGGCCTCTCGAGGAGAGACCGGCGCCTTCGTCGCGAGGCTCTGTCAGCCGCGCGTCTCGTCGATCACGTACCGCCGTCGCCTTGCGGCGCGGAGCACGGGTCCGGCGGCGGCTCGCCCGGCTCGACGACCTTCGTCGGCTTGCCGACCTGCTTGGCGGTGAAGCCGATCGCGACCGAGATGCCGTCGCAGGTCTTGCCCGGATCCTGGCTGCCGTCCGCGAGGATGTCGCTCGCCTGACGGATCGAGCCCTTGATGCCCTCGACCGTGGAGCCCGAGCAGAGGTCGGTGCTGAAGCGTCCGGCGACTGCGCTGATGCCTTCGACGAACTCCGCGGTGGTGATGACACCGGCGATGGTGCCCTCCTCGAGCGACTTCCCGGCCGGGTTGTGCTTGAAGGAGATGATCGCCTTGTTGATCGTGAGGTTCAGGGCCTGGCCGCTGATCGAGATGGCCAGCTTCACCTGCGCGCCGCCCGTACCGTTCACGAAGACGCCCTTGTTGATGTAGGCGCCCGTGATCGCGACCTGCGGATCTTTCACGTACGGCCAGTCGTCGGCCGTGGTGAAGGTCGGGGCCTTCGAGTCGTCCTCGCTGAACGCGCCGCCGACGAGGAGCGTTCCCGAGAGGTCGGTGTTGGTCTGCTCGGGCTCGTCCGTGAGGCCGACGACCTTGAGCATGATCGTGAAGTCGCCCTTCGTGATCGCGTCCGTGATCGACTTCGACGGCGTCGGGGTGAAGGGCTCGAGGAGCTTGAGGATCTCCTTACCGAACGCGTTGTCGATTCCTTGGTCGCCGTCCTGGTGGAGCCCCACGGGAGCGCCCTGGACGCGCTTGCAGACGCGCGCGAGGTCCGGCGATTCCGCGCCGCTGACCTCGGTGACCAGGCCGTCGAGGTTGTAGCCGTACTTCTTCCACGCGTCCTTGTTCTTGTTACCCGCGCGGTCTGCCTCGCCGAGCGAGAGCGAGTTGAGCGCGAACACGCGCTCCTCGGTCGACGCCGTCGGGCTTCCTTCCTTCGCAGGGACGACCTTGCCCGTCTGGTCCTTGCCGCCGGCGTCGTCCGACGAGTCGCCGCCACATCCTTGCGTGACTGCCAAGGTCGCGATGCTCGCGCCTAGGCCAATCACGGTTAGCGCTGCTCCAAGCCTCATGGGAATGCTCCTCTCCACCTCAAAGATGCGCTGGACCCTTGCCGTTCCACGCATCACCTCCCCGTCGCCGACGAAGGCGGCCGGGGAATGCTACGCAGTAAGCTCGAGCTCACGCAAGCCATCAGCCCAGCCATGATTGCAGAAAAGCCCAAGCGCGTTCGACCCCTTAGTCGGATCTCGACTCGATCGAGACAATCGCGTTTCTGTCGACGGATCCGGCGATGACGCACCTCGACGTAGCGGCGCGCGCCCTCGCGACGGCGGGCCTGGAGGACAGCGCGGGGGCCAGGGCCGCGGCGCGAGCGACGCCGCGCGGCCGGCGGTTCACGAGGCGCCGCCCGCGCTCGTGAGAGCCCCCTCTTTCATCACGCGGCGAACCGCGGTAACCCAGGCAGCCCTGGTTGTTCGCTCATGACCGAGTTCGTCCATCTTCACGTCCATTCCCAGTACTCGATGCTGGACGGCGCGCTGAAGGTGAAGAACCTCGTCAAGCTCGTCCAGAAGCAGGGCATGAACGCCGTGGCGCTGACCGACCACGGCAACATGTTCGGCGCGATCACGTTCTACAAGGCGGCGAAGGACGCCGGGGTGAAGTCGATCCTCGGCGCCGAGCTCGAGGTCGTCACGAACGGCCACGGGCATCACCTCCCGCTCCTGGCCACCTCCGAGGAGGGGTACAAGAACCTCGTCGCGCTCGTGTCCCGCGGCTACGTCGATCCCGATCCGGGCGGGACGCCGGGCGTCCCGTGCGTTCCGCTCTCGGCGCTCGAAGGCAAGACGAAGGGCCTCATCGGGCTGACGGGCTGCATGGGCGGCGTCCTCTCGCAGAGCATCCTCGAGCAGGGGATCGAGAGCGGCGCGAAGACGCTGGCGACACTAAAGGACCTCTTCGAGCCCGGCTCGCTCTACGTGGAGCTCCAGGACCACGGCTTGCCGGAGCAGCCGATCCTGAAGGGGATCCTGCGGGACCTCGCGAAGCGGTTCGACCTGCCGCTCGTCGCGACGAACGACGTCCACTACGGAACGAAGGACGACGCGGTCGCCGCGCTCTACCTCAACTGCATCAAGAACGGCCGCTCGTACGAGGAGGCGAAGGATCGCCACCACGGCTCGCACGAGATGTACATGAAGACGGCCGAGGAGATGGCCGCCGTCTTCAGCGACTGCCCCGAGGCGGTCAAGGCGACGCTCGAAATCGCCGAGAAGTGCCAGCTGAAGCTCAAGCTCGGAAACCCGATGCTCCCGAGCTTCGGCGTCCCCGACGGCATGGACGAGCCGACGTACTTCCGTCAGGTCGCCATCGAAGGGCTCGAGTCTCGGTTCGTGGAGCTCGAGGCCACCGGGAAGAAGATCGATCGCGAGGCGTACCGGAAGCGCCTCGAGATGGAGATGGACGTCATCTGCAAGATGAAGTTCCCGGGGTACTTCCTCATCGTCTGGGACTTCATCCGGTACGGAAAAGAGAACGGCGTCCCCGTCGGCCCCGGCCGCGGCTCGGGCGCGGGATCGATCGTCGCGTACGCGATGCGGATCACGGACCTCGATCCGATCCCGTTCAACCTGCTCTTCGAGCGCTTCCTGAACCCGGAGCGCGTGAGCATGCCCGACTTCGACGTCGACTTCTGCATGGACAAGCGCGAACGCGTCATCCAGTACGTGCAGAAGAAGTACGGCGAGACCAGCGTCGGTCAGATCGCGACGTTCGCCGAGCTCAAGGCGAAGAGCGTCATCAAGGACGTCGCGCGCGCGCTCGCGATGCCGCCGTTCGAGGCGCAGCAGATCGCGAGCCTCATTCCGAACAAGACGCCTGCCGAGACGTACACGATCACGGAGAGCCTCGGGATCGAGCCGAAGCTCAAGGCGCGCTACGACACCGAGCCGAAGATCAAAGAGCTGCTCGATCAGGCGATCAAGCTCGAAGGCCTGACGCGCCACGCGGGCAAGCACGCCGCCGGCATCGTCATCTCCGAAGGCCCGCTCTGGGACCACGTCCCGGTGTTCACGGACGGCAAGTCCGAGGGCTACATCACGCAGTACTACAAGGACGACGTCGAGCAGGCGGGCCTCGTCAAGTTCGACTTCCTCGGCCTCAAGACGCTCACCGTCGTCGACATCGCGCAGCACCTGATCCACGGGCGGCCCGATCTGGCGGACAAGGAAGCGAAAGAGCGCTTCGACATCTCGAAGATCCCGCTCGACGATCGCGCGAGCTACCAGCTCATGGCGACGGGCGAGACGAAGGGCGTCTTCCAGCTCGAGTCGTCGGGCATGCAGCAGCTCTTCAAGGACCTGCAGCCCACCAACTTCGAGGACATCGTCGCGGCCGTGGCGCTCTACCGCCCCGGTCCGCTCGGCACCGGCATGGTGAAGGACTTCGTCGACTGCAAGCACGGTCGGAAGCCCATCGCCAAGATGCACGACAAGGTCGATCACATCCTCGTTCCTACGTACGGCGTCATCGTCTACCAGGAGCAGGTCATGCAGATCGCGCAGGCGCTCGCGGGCTACTCGCTCGGCGGCGCCGACCTCCTCCGTCGCGCGATGGGCAAGAAGAAGCCCGAGGAGATGGCCAAGCAGAAGGGCATCTTCGTCGAGGGCGCGAAGGGGATCGGCGTCCTCGAGGAAGACGCCGACCGCATCTTCGGCCTCCTCGAGTTCTTCGCCGGCTACGGCTTCAACAAGAGCCACTCGGCCGCGTACGCGCTGATCACGTACCAGACCGCGTTCCTCAAGGCGCACTACCCCGTGGAGCTTCTCTGCGGGATCATGACGAGCGACAAGGACCGCATCGACAAGGTGGTCCGCACGATCGCCGATGCGCGTGCGATGGGCGTCACGGTGCTCCCGCCCGACGTCAACGAGAGCGACATCGACTTCAAGGTCGTCTACACGCACCCGAACGGCGACAAGAGAATCTCGCGGAACGCGCGCACCGCAGTCCAGAAGGATCGCTGCGGGCCGCAGATCCGCTTCGGCCTCGGCGCCGTTCGCGGGCTCGGCGGGGCGGCGCTCGAGGCGCTCCTCGAGGCGAGGAAGGAAGGTGGCCCCTTCCACGATCTGTTCGACTTCGCCTCGCGCGTCGACGCGAAGCGGATCAACAAGGGCGTGTTCGAGGCGCTCGTCCAGTGCGGGGCCTTCGACACGGGGCTCGCGACGCGTGGAATCACGCGTGCCGACGCGTTCGCGTCGATCGAGATCGCGCTCGAGCGCTCACGCGCGGCGAGCCGCGATCGCGAGCGCGGGCAGACGAACCTGTTCGGTCTCTTCGACGCCGCGCCGCCGCGTCCGGCCGGCAACGGAGGAGCGAACGGCGCGAGCAGCGTCGGAGGCGGCTCGGCGGCCGGCGGCTACCTCCGCGCCGAGCCGTGGGACCGCAAGGAGATGCTCGTCCGCGAGCAGAAGGCCCTCGGCTTCTTCGTCTCGGGGCATCCGCTCGAACGCTACATCAAGGGCGCGGGTGGTCTCGGGAAGCTCGACGCGGTGCCGATCAACACGCTCGCCTCGATGAAGGACTGGGCGCAGGTGAAGGTCGTGGGGACGGTCGAGGGCTATCGAGAGCGCATCTTCAAGGACGGCGGCGGCAAGGTTGCGTTCCTCGAGCTCGAGGACCTTACGGGCCGCGTGACGTGCAAGGTCCGCGGCAACCAGATCGACGCGCTCGCTCCCGTCCTCACGAGCGGCGATCCGGTGCTCGTCAGCGGGAAGGTCAGCTTCCCGAGGCGCGACGACGACGCGGAGGTCGAAGAGGAGGGGCCGCGGGAGCCGACGCTCTTCCTGAACGAGGCCGTGCGTCTCTCCGACTCGGTGAAGCACGACACGAAGCAGGTCGCGATCCGCCTCCTCGCCGAGAAGACGACGACCGCGCAGCTCGACAAGATGGCCGAGGTCCTCCGGCGCTCCGAGGGCACATGCCCCGTGTCGCTGGTCTTCGCAATGAAGGACGGCGCCGAAGCGTTCCTCACGCTCGGCAAGGACTTCCGCGTCGAGGTGAGCGACGAGGTCCTCTCGGGCCTCGAGAAGATCTTCGGCGAGCAGGTCGCCGAGCTGCGCTGAGCCGGCCGAACGAGCGGGCGACCGGCTCGTCTCGGGCTTCGCGTCACTCACAGGCGATGCGCGCCAGCGGAGCCGCCGATGTGCGAGCCGTGTCGCCCCGTCTCCCACTCCGCGGAGCACGTCGTGCGTCACGAGGCCTGCGGCTGAGTAAGACGGAAAAAGCCGCGGACCCTGTTATGCTCCCTCGCGGAGCCTTGATTTGCGCGCGCTGAAAGGTCCGGAGGGATGAGCTCGACGTCGCGATCCCCGGACGGAAAAGTCGAGCCGACGGACGAACCCGAGAAGAAGCAGGCGGGGTCGCCCGGGCGGTATTCGCTTGCCGACGACGCCGACGACCTGCCTCCGACGCGAATCGATTCGACGACACGCATGCCCGCCGTCCGGCCGGAGCTCGCGGCGCCACGAAGCGTCCCCGGCTCCGCGCCGATGAAACCGCCTCCTCCGAGCAGTGCGTCGATCGCCGCGTCGCGAGCGGCGATCGACGCGCCGAAGGACGCAACCGACGGCAAGAAGAAGCCGCCGATCGGCCTTCCGTCGCGGACGACCAGCCCGCGGATGACCCCTGCTGCTCCGGCCTCGAGGAATGCCGCGCCCGTCCCACCGCCGAGCCAGCGGACCCCGAGCGCGACGGGCCCGACGAGCGGGCGATTGCCGGACGTGCGGCCCCCCGCGAAGTCGAGCGACTTCAGCGAAGAGCTGGCGATGCTCGGAGAGATGATGCTCGCGGAGCAGCCGGCAGACGCGGGCCACGCCGCTCTGGACCCGGCGCCGACCGCTACCGCAGAGGTTGCGACGGTCGCTGCCCGTCCCGCGTCGGGGGCGCCGCCGGATGGCAGTCGCAACAGCTCGTCGCATCCGCCGAAGGTGCCGTCGGGTGCGCCCGCGTTCTCGCTCGAAGGGGTCGACGAGGGCTCGATCGCCTTTGCGTTCGATGCGCTCGTGTCCGAGGACCGTGCCGGCCTCCCCGGGACGCACGATTTCGATCTCGCGCCCGTGCGGGAGCTCTTCGCGGAGCTCGCCGCGAATCACATGCGCCACGTGCGCGACTTCATGATCGACGTGAAGTGGGGAGAGGTGACTCGCGACTGGATCCACATCTGCGTCCCGCCCGTGCGCACGCTCCGCAAGGCGGCCGAGCGTCTCGACCTCGTCGAGCTCGGAGCGGCCCTCGAGAAGCTGGGCGACGAGCTCGATGCCGCGAACGCCGTGGGCGGGCAGATGCTCGACGCGAACGAGAAGGAGCGACTGCTCGACACGTACGGCGAGCTCGTGGCGATCCTCCCGCAGGCGTTCGGGCTCGATCGCGACCAGACGCAGCGCGAGGCCGTCATCGTGCAGGCGCTCTTGCTCCAGGTGCCAGACGTCCGCAAGGTCACGATCGACAAGCTGCACGCCGCCGGTCTCACGGGCCTGACCGTGCTCTTCGAGGCGAACGCGCACGACATCGCGCACGTCGCCGGGATCCCGCATCTGCTTGCGACCCGCATCGTCGAGCGCGTGCAGGCCTACCGTGCCGAGCTCCAGTCCTCGTCACCGCAGGACGCGCGCGCTGCCGAGCGGGAGAAGCTCGCGGGGTTGAACGGACAGCTGAAACGGCACCACGCCGCCTACGAAGAGGCGGCCAACGCGTGGGGGCCGGAGACCAAGGCGAAGAAGCGCGACCACTTCCGCGCGCGTGAAGAGACGTGGCTCGAGATCAGCGTGCTGCTCGCTCGATTCGGCGAGGTCGATCGTCTTCAGGGGATCGAGAAAGTACCCTTCGCACAGCGGATCGCGCAGCTCTCGGACTACCTCGAAGAGGCGAGGGACAAGTACCGGAGCGCGGAAACGTGACCAGAGACGTGACACGCGACGTGACCGGCGACGTGGCCAGGTAAGTGACCAGACACGTGACTCGCGATGCGAGAAGAAGCGCGCTGCGAGCGTGAGGCTGAACGCGACGACGAACGTGACGAGCAGCATGCGCGGTCACATCGACAGTGATGCCGAACATGGATGTCGTTCGCACGAAGCGACGAGCGGTCGGATTCGACTTCGCTGTCGACAAGTCGTGAGAAACGGGATTTAGTTCTTCATCGCTCACGCGCGAGCTCACGAGCGGCGCGCGTGACTTGGTCACACACTCGAAGGGCGTCGACACATGGCCGAGCTCACAGCGGATGCCGTCGTCAGCAAAGTCAAACGCGGCGAGAAGATCGACCGCGCGGACCTCTCGGGGATCAATCTCACGAACGCGATGCTCGAGGGCGCGAGCTTCCGTCGTTGCGATATGGTCGGCGCGAACCTCGAAGGTGCGAAGCTTCGCAACGCGAATCTGAAGAGCGCGAACCTGTGCGAGGCGTTCCTCTCCGGCGCCGACCTTCGCGACGCGAACCTCGACAACGCCGACCTCGAGGGCGCGAACCTGCAGCGCACTCTCCTCGCCGGCGCGAACCTCTCACGCGCGAACCTCGAAGGCGCGAACCTCCAGGGGGCGAACCTCTCTGGAGCACGCCTCACACACGCTCAGCTCGATCTCGCGAACCTCGGCGGCGCAGACGTCGCCGGCGCGGTCCTCACGCATGCCGATCTCGGCGAGTGCTACCTCGGCGCCGTCAAGATGATGAAGGCGGAGCTGACGAACGCCAACCTGAACGACTCCAACCTCGAGGACGGTGACTTCACCGGCGCGACGCTCGCAGACGCTCAGCTGCGCGGCATCAAGGCGCGAGGCGTCAAGCTGGTCGGCGCGCTGCTCTCGAAGGCCGATCTCGGGAAGGCGAACCTCACGAACGCCGATCTGACGAACGCCGACCTTCGCAACGCGACGCTCGAAGGCGCGAAGCTCGAGGGAGCCAACCTCACGGGCGCCAAGGTCTACGGCCTCACGGCGAAGGGCGCGCAGCTCAGCGGCATCAAGGCCGACTGGCTGGACAACAGCCCGAACGCGGACGGCTCCGTGCGCGTTCCGGCGGCGCAGGTGCAGGGCGTCCTCTCCGGCGAGCTGCCCATCCCGTCGGCGCGGGAGTCGTCGCGCGCCGCGAACCATCGCTACTTCGGTCGGGGCGACGTGCTCCGCAACGCGTCGCTCCAGTTCGACGAGGGCGCGACCGTGGAGATCGAGAGCCTCTTCGAGGCATGTACGATCACCCTCGGCCGCGGCACGGAGCTGCTCGTCGGGCCCGACGGCATCCTCTCGGGGTGCCAGATCACGGGCGCGGGGAACATCACGATCAACGGGAAGTTCTTCGAGGCCACGGGCGGGAAGAAGGGGGGCGCCGCGCCGGCGATCGTCGGCGCGCATCAGCTCGTGGTGTCCTCGACGGGCGCGTTGGTCGGCGCGGTGCAGCAGCCGCAGGAGCTGACTCGCTTCGCTTTCGAGCCGGGGTGTCAGCTACGGATGCGCATCACGACGACGAAAGACGGTTCGGGCAACGGTAACGGCGCAAAGGGCGGGAAGAAGTAGGGAGGAGCGAGGGCAAATGAGCGATCTGAGAAACCCCATCGGCTCGGCGACGGAGAAACGCACGCTCGTCGAGGAAGGGACCACCTTCAAGGGATCCCTTTCATCCACGTGTCCCATCTTCGTGAAGGGTGGCGTCGAGGGCGACATCCAGGCCCCCTCGCTGACCGTCGCGACGAGCGGCACGGTCTCCGGAAAGGTGAAGGCCGGCGAGCTGAAGAGCGACGGCGCGATCGCCGGTGAGTTCGACGTCGAGAAGGTCCAGCTCTCCGGGTCCGTCAAGGACAACACGGTCATCAAGGCCAGGTCGCTCGAGGTCAAGCTCACGGCCACGAACTCGAAGATGCAGGTCGTCTTCGGTGAATGTGAGCTGGAGGTCGGCGACCAGCCTTCGCGCGAGAAGGCCGCCGACAAGCAAGAGAACGGCAAGAGCGTCCCGCCGCCCGCCGAGAGCTGAGGTCCTTCGCACCCGAGCTCCCCGCCTGCGCCGCGAGCAAGCCCGCTCGCGGCGCACTGCTCGGCCCCGAAGACCGCTCGATCGTCAGGAGCGCGACGCGCGCGAGAGCATTCGGTAGAGCGTGCTCCGCGCGACGCCGAGCGTGCGCGCTGCTTCGCTCATGTTGCCTCCGGCGCGGGCAAGAGCTTCTTGCGCGAGCGTGTGGAGCGCTCCCTTTCGTGACGTTGGTCGGTGGTCGACCGGCGTCGGGTCGAAGGCGAGGAGGGGCTCCGGGAAGTGATCACGGGTCAGCTCGAGAGACGTGTCGTCGCTCGCCGGGCGGCCCGCAGCTGCAAGCGCCAGCGCGTGCGCGAGAGCCGGTAGCGCAGCCCGGCATAGTGTCCGACATAGGCGAGCGGAAAGCCGATCAGCGCGACCGACAGCGAGAAGAGGTCGAACATGCCGAAGCTCGCCATCGGCCTCTCGTGGAAGACGGAACGCCAGACCAGCCACATCAGGCCAACCCAGGCCGCCACCAGCAGCAGCGCGAACAGGAAGCCGATCAGCAGTTCGCGGCCGCGGCCGCGATACTCGAAGCGATCGCCCAGCACCGCGAGATGGCTCCACACGTAGCGCCGGATGTTGGTGCGCCCCCAGAAGCGCGACCAGCCCAGCCTGTCCGACATGGCCACCAAGGCGCTCGACGTGCTGAGCCGG